>Ga0209267_1000765_pt1 | contig 22944 bp, 19 predicted proteins | sample GraSoiAngelo_137_FD_185894 | JGI IMG/M metagenome (GOLD analysis project Ga0209267, IMG submission 185894) | Grasslands soil microbial communities from the Angelo Coastal Reserve, California, USA - 14_0929_09_30cm (SPAdes) (version 2) | ecosystem: Environmental > Terrestrial > Soil > Grasslands ... | reverse complement strand
GGTGCACGCGGCCCTCGAAGTTGCGGTTGCCGGATAACACTGAACACGCTGTTAGATCGCCAGCTTTGACTGCGGCAGAAATTTCGGGCTTCAGTGGTCCGCTGTTACCGATACAGTTATGCACACACGCCGTACCCGCCACGAAGGCATTGAGATCGTTGACCGCCAGATCGAACACGGCTCGCGTGCCCGCGGGGCGGCGATCCACGACGGTGAGGCTAAAGCCTGGCAGTGAGAGGGATTCCTTCTCGACGCAGTAGCGTTTGGGTTGCGGGGCGGTATCGCGCGAGTTCAACGGAGCGAACCAGCCGCGCACCCCGAGCTGCTCAAACAGCTCCGTGGGAGCCGGAAAGTCACAGCTCTTGCGATGGAAAGGCTGGAACTGGCGCGCCGTGGCGCTCGGCAGGCGCGAGAAGCGATCGTGGCCCTCCAGCAGTGAGTAGTGGCGGAACACGGGCGTCTCGAGCTCGGTGAGCTCCGCGGCGGCGAGCGCGCGCGTCTCTGAGAATGAGAGCTCGAAGCGCTCGCGGTGCAACTCCTCGAGCCGATCCGCCATCCACAGGCGCTGGCGGTTGATCGTGTCCACGGTGCGCCAGTACACGGCCGCGGCGCTCGCGCGCATCGTCTTGTCGACACAGTAGCGAAATCCGACGCGCTCGATGAACGAGAGACCCTCGGGCAGTTCAAGGCGAATCTCAGTACGCGGGACACCGTCACGTGCCACGGGATACGAGGATGAGGATTGCCGGGTGGGGTACTCGCGGATCACAGCGCCGCGCGCCTTGACGCCACAGCGCACGAGGAGACGGACGATCTCGCGCATCACCTCTTTCGTAGCCTCCACGAATTCGGGCTTCGCGCTCTGAGAGTACGCAGGAGGGTTCAGGCTCGCCTCGTGATCGGCCTTGCCCCAGCGGTGCAGGGTTGGCGCGTGTCCGTCTGCGCCAAAGAGTCCGCCCAGGAACTCGCGCACGACTGCGACGGGACAGACGTCGAGCATCACGAATGCCGGGAGCTGCGGCGGCTGGTCAATGCGGCGGCCGACCCGCACTCCGGGCAGCGCCGTCACGCGCCGCGTCAATTCCAGCGGCAACACGATCGACCACTTGCGCTCGTCATATCGCGTGGCCGCCGGACGCTTGCCGGTCAGGAGCCCGACGTCATTCAGCATCGCCTCCCGGTCGAGAGCCTGGCCCGGATTCATTCGCGCCTGCCCGGCGGTGCTGATGGAACCGTCGCTCAGCAAGTGTCCAAGGAGCCGCGCGAATGCCAGCGTGCAAAGGCGCTCATGCTCGCCTTCCATGGAGAAAGTCCGATCCCCTGCGAGCAGCTCATAACCGGCCTCATCGACGCCCGGCTCGTCGACCGGCGCCTCGGGACCGGTAAGGACGCGGTCCTGTCCCAGCACGAGCTGGTCCGCCCGCACCCAGCGCCCGTCCGCGCAGAGAATCTCGTGATCCGGTGTGCAGGTGAGGCTTCGCCCGTCCTGAAGCACGAGCGACACGCACTCGCGCTCACCCTGAACCATCATCTCATCCTGGACGGCCATCACGAGACGGCGCTCGGCGTTGGGGCCGAATATCCGGGTGCCCCCGGCGAGAGGCATGTTCTCGATGCGGCGGCTCGTGCCGTCGGCGAGCAGCACCGGAGTCCCACGGGCAATGCACGTAGTGCACCCATAGCCCACGAGACTGAAACCGACAGCCGCGAGATCATCGAGCACGCCGGCCTTCGCGAAATAATCGGTCACGACGCGTGAGCCCGGCGCGAGGCTCGTCTTCACCCACGGCGCGGACTTGAGTCCGCGCTGGCGCGCCTTGCGCGCGAGCAGTCCCGCGCCGAGCATCACCGAGGGGTTGGAGGTGTTGGTGCAGCTCGTGATCGCGGCGATGAGCACCGCGCCGTCCTCGAGCTGGAAGCGCCGTCCGTCGAGCGTCACGGGCGCGACGCCCTGCGCGGTCGCGTTGCGAGCGCGGCGCTCTTCCGCGGTCTTGCGGGCGTTCGTCCGGTAGACCGACTTGGCGCTCTTGAGCGGCACGCGATCCTGCGGGCGGCGCGGCCCGGCGAGACTCGGTTCCACGCTGCCAAGATCGAGCTCGAGCTCGTCGCTGTAGCGGGCCGGTCTTGCGCCCTGGTTGCGCCACAGGCCCTGGGCTCTCGCATAGGCGCTCACGAGCTCGATGCGCTCGCGCGGGCGGCCGGAGAGCTCGAGGTAGCGGACGGTTTCCACATCGATCGGAAAGATGCCGCAGGTGCTGCCGTATTCCGGCGCCATGTTGGCGATCGTCGCGCGGTCGGCGAGCGGCAGGTTGGCGAGCCCGTCGCCGAAGAACTCGACGAACTTGTCGACCACCCCTTTCTTTCGCAGCATCTCGGTCACGGTGAGAACGAGGTCGGTGGCGGTGGCGCCCGGCTGCAGCCGCCCGTCGAGGCGAAAGCCGATCACCTGCGGGATCAGCATGGTCACGGGTTGCCCGAGCATGGCTGCCTCGGCCTCGATGCCGCCGACGCCCCACCCGAGCACCCCCAGGCCGTTGATCATGGTGGTGTGGGAATCGGTGCCGACGAGGGTGTCGGGGTAGGCACGGCGGGTGCCGCCGGCCTCGGCGTCGAAGATCACGCGCCCGAGATATTCCAGATTCACCTGGTGCACGATGCCGGTGTTGGGCGGCACCACCGAGAAATTGCGGAAGGCTGTCTGTCCCCAGCGCAGGAACGCGTAGCGCTCGCGGTTGCGCGCGAACTCCATGGCGGTATTGGCCGCGAGCGCCTTGGGCGTGCCGTATTCGTCGACCTGCACGGAGTGGTCGATGACCAGCTCGGCGGGATTCAGCGGGTTGACGCGCTCGGCGTTGCCGCCGAGGCGCACGATCGCATCGCGCATCGCGGCGAGATCCACCACGCACGGCACACCCGTGAAGTCCTGGAGGATGACGCGCGCCGGAGTGAAGGCGATCTCGTGCGACGGGGTCGCCCTCGGATCCCACTCGAGCAGCGCCTCGATGTCGGCGCGGGTCACGGTCACGCCGTCCTCGAAGCGCAGGAGGTTCTCGAGCAGGATCTTCAGCGAGTAGGGGAGCCGCGCCAGCTTGTCCTGCGGCAGCGCCGCGAGACTCCAGATCTCGTACGAGGACGCGCCGGCGGTCAGCGTCGAGCGCGCCCGGAAGCTGTTGGTCATGGGTGTCTCCGCGCGTGGGCACGCAATTATATCGGGCGCGGCGCGCGCGTGCCGCCCTCGAAAGTCCTCAAGCGGCGGCGGATTCCCTGACTCGAGGCTCGATGCTCTCGATGACGGCGCCACCGAGGCAGCGCTCGCCTTCGTAGGCGACCGCATACTGGCCGGGCGTGACGGCGCGCTGTGGCCGCTCGAAGCGCACGCGGACCGTGCCATCGGAGCGCGGCTCGAGCAGCGCCGGCTCGTCCGCCTGGCGGTAGCGCACCTTCACACCGCAGCGGAACGGCTGGCGGCGCGGGCTCGCGAGCCAGTGCCAGGCTCCGGTGGCGAGCGCCTCGCTCGAAAGGAGCGGATGATCGTGCCCCTGTACGACGATGAGCGCGTTGCGGCCGACATCCTTCGCGGCCACGTACCAGGGCAGGTGAGGGCGGCCATGCTGTCCGCCGATTCCGAGCCCCCCGCGCTGGCCGAGCGTGTGGAACGCGAGTCCCTGGTGGGTGCCGAGCCGCTCCCCCGAGGGGGACTCGATGGGTCCGGGGGTCACCGGGAGGAAGCGGGTCAGGAACGCGCGGAACGGCCGCTCGCCGATGAAGCAGATCCCGGTGCTGTCGGGCTTGTCGAACACCGGGAGCCCCGAGCGCCGCGCGCGCTCGCGCACCGCGCTCTTCTCGAGCTCGCCGAGCGGCATCAGCGTACGGGAGAGCTGCGCCCGCGACACGGCATGCAGGAAATAGCTCTGATCCTTGGCGTCGTCGCGCGCCTTGTAGAGCGCGCCGCCCTCGGGAGAGGGTTCGAGGCGCGCGTAGTGCCCGGTCGCGAAATGCGAGGCGCCGAGGCGCTGCGCCCACTCGAGCGCCACGCCGAACTTGATCTCGCGATTGCACAGCACGTCGGGATTCGGCGTGCGGCCGGCGCGATGCTCGCGCAGGAACTCGCCGAACACCTGCTCGCGGTACTGCCTGGCGAAGCTCGCGCGGTGCAGAGCAATGCCGAGCTCGGCCGCGACCGCGCGCGCGTCCTGATAGTCCTGCGCGGCGGTGCAGTAGCCGTCGTCGTCCTCCTCCCAGTTGCTCATGAAGAGGCCCTGCACGTCGTGGCCCGCATCCTTCAAGAGCAGCGCCGCGACTGCGGAGTCGACGCCCCCGGACAGCCCGACGATGACGCGCTCGCTCATAGACTCACCGCGGTGGCACCGGCGCCGCCCGCGGCCTTGAGATCGAGCCCGGCGACCGGCTCGAGCGGGCGACGCTGGCCGACGAGGTAGTCGCGCACGCAGCGCAAGACCAGGGGGCTGCGCAGCTGGGCTTCGCGCCGCTCGAGCTCCCCCGGCGAGAGCCAGTGAGTGCGAACGATGCCGCGATCGAGCTTTTGCGCAGCGTCGTGGTCGGTGACGGCGCCGGTGAAGGCGAAGCGCAGCGTGGCGCGCCCGTTGGCGGGATTGCGCCACAGGTACACGCCGAGCAGCGCCTTCGGCTCGAAGCGCCACGCGGTCTCTTCGCGCACCTCGCGCACCACGGCGGCCAGCAGCGTCTCACCGTGCTCGACGTGCCCGGCCGGCTGATTGAAGACCAGCCGCTGCCTGACACGCTCCTCCACGACCAGGAAGCGGCCGGCCCTCTCCGTGACGGCCGCGACGGTCACGTCAGGCGTTCGGGACATGGGAAAGGATTATAGCCGTCGGCGCTGCGACGGCTGCTCGGCAGTTCAGCCGCGGCGGGCGGTGCGGGTGCGCAGGCCGCGCTCGACCTCGCTGGCGTTCCACACCTGATCGAACTCCTGGAGGTACAGCCGCGCCATTACCTGATTGTTGATGTCGGCGACGCCGTCCCAGCTCTCGGCTCGCATGCGATAGACGATCGCCCGGTCGTCGGCGATCAGGTACGCGGAGGCGCGCTGCGGCGCCTGGGCGGCGGCGTAGCGGATGTCGATGCAGCTCGAGAGCCGCTTGCCCATGGCCACGAAGCGGTTGCTGTCGCGCATGACACGCGTCGGCTCGGCAAGGAGCACCCGCACCTTGGAGAAGCTGCGCGTCAGCACGAAGTGCTTGATGACCTCGAGAAAGGCCGTCTGGTCGTACAGATCCGGCTCGAGGTCGGGCGTATAGATAGTGATGCGGCGCTGCGCGGTGGCGGCGATCTCGTTGACCGCGGCGCGCACCTCGGCGAGCGAGCTGAGGACGGTCAGCGTCTCCCCGCCCTCTCGCGGCGGCGGGGTCGTGCCGCTCCCGGAGCCCGCCGACTCCGAGGCGTAGCGCGCGTTCGCGAGCTGCGCCAATGCACTGTTAACGTCCAATTCCCCGGTCACTGCCACGAGTGGCGCCCCGTCTTCGCCTGCACGGCCGGCAGGCAGTGCCGCATCTTAGTGACCGCACTCCAATTTTCGTTGCCAAACCGGTCACGGTTTGGCCGCCGCACCCGCCCGCAGCCAGTCAAAAGCGAGGTGCAGTTCGCATTTTATAAAGGCGCCACTGTCGCCAGTTGCCGACAGTGGCGCTCGGTCAGAGCACCAGGGCGGAGGCTTGGGCGCGGCCTCAGACCTGCCGTGCCAGCTGCGCGGCGAGACCCACGTAGTCCGCCGGCCGCAGCGCCTTGAGACGTGCCTTCTCGCTCTGCGCGAGGGGCAGAGTCTCGACGAAGGCTGCGAACGCTGCGGCGTCGATCGCGCGGCCCCGGGTGAGCTCCCTCAGCCGCTCGTAGCCCCCCGGGACCCCCGCGGCGCGCAGCACCGTCTGCACGGCCTCCGCCAGCACTTCCCACGCCGCATCGAGGTCCGCGGCCATGCGCTTACGGTCGGCCTCGATCTTGGCCAGGCCGCGGCCGAGCGCGCTCCAGGCGATGAGTGCGTGTGCGAGTGCGACGCCGAGGTTGCGCAGCACGGTCGAATCGGTGAGATCCCGCTGCCAGCGGGACAGCGGGAGCTTCTCGGCGAAGTGGCGCAGCAGCGCATTGGCCACGCCACAGTTGCCCTCGGCGTTCTCGAAGTCGATCGGGTTCACCTTGTGCGGCATGGTCGATGAGCCGACCTCGCCTTCGTGCGCGCGCTGGCGTAGGTAGCCGAGCGAGATGTATCCCCAGAGGTCGCGGGCGAGATCGATGAGCACGACGTTGACCGCCGCGAGGGCGTCGCAGTACTCGCCGATCCAGTCGTGCGGTTCGATCTGCGTGGTCCAGGGGTTGTACTCGAGCGCCATCGAGCTCACGAACGCCCGCGAGACGGCCGGCCAGTCGACCGCCGGGAGCGCGAGAACGTGGGCGTTGAAGTTGCCGACCGCGCCGTTCCATTTTCCGAGGATGCTTACCGCGGACCAGCGGCGCTGCGCGCGCCTGAGGCGCGCGGCGAAGTTGGCGAGCTCCTTGCCGAGGGTGGTGGGGCTCGCCGGCTGACCGTGCGTGCGGGCCGGCATGGGCATGTCGGCGTAGCGATGCGCGAGCTCGGTCAGCTCGACGCCGCGGGCGTCGAGGGTGCCGAGCAGCGCCGCGCGGGCCGCCTGCAGCAGCCGCGCGTAGCTCAGGTTATTGATGTCTTCGGAGGTGCAGCCGAAGTGCACGAGCTCGAGGGTCGCATCGGCGGCGCCGGCCCTGGCGAGCTGCTCGCGCACGTAGTATTCGACCGCCTTGACGTCGTGGTTGATGCGCGCCTCGATCGACTTGACGGCTTCCGCCGCGGCTGGCTCGGGCGCGGATGCGAGCTGGCGTGCGCACTCGCCCACCGCGGGGCTGAAGTGGGCTCCCGGCAGTTGCGGCACGGCCGCCGCCACGTGCAACAGCCACTGCGCCTCGATGCGGATGCGCTCGAGAACAAGTGCGCGCTCGGCGAGCAGGCCACGCAGCGGCGCGGCCGCTGCCTGATAGCGCCCATCTACCGGCGAGAGCGCATCGAGCGCTGACATCAGGTCGCTGCAGCTCGCGGACATGCGTTAACATGATAACGCATACAGTCGCCCGGCCGGGCCTCGGCTGCCGACTTTGGCAGCGCGGGCGGCCGCGGAGTGCGAGCATGACGAGTTCCTTCCGGGTGGAGCATGACAGCATGGGCGAGGTCAAGGTGCCGGCGGAGGCGCTGTGGGGCGCGCACACCCAGCGCGCGGTGCAGAACTTCCCCGTAAGCGGCCTCACCATGCCGCGAGCCTTCATCGCCGCGCTCGGGCTGGTGAAGCAGGCCGCGGCGCGTGCGAACAGGAGTCTGGGGCTGCTCGATGAGCGCATCGCGCAGGCGGTGGAGTCGGCCGCGGCGGAGGTCGCGGCCGGCAACCACGACGCGCAGTTCCCGATCGACGTCTTCCAGACCGGCTCCGGCACGAGCAGCAACATGAATGCGAACGAGGTTGTGGCGGCGCTGGCATCCCGGCGCCTCGGCAGCCCCGTGCACCCCAACGACCATGTCAACATGTGTCAGAGCAGCAACGACGTCATTCCGACCTGCATCCACGTGAGCGCGGCGCTCGCGGTGCGCCGCGAGCTCACCCCGGCGCTCGCGCACCTGGCCGGGGCGCTCGGCGGCCGCGAGCGCGAGCTCGCACGCATCGTCAAGACCGGGCGCACGCACCTGATGGACGCGATGCCGGTGACACTCGGTCAGGAGCTCTCGGGGTGGCGCGCCCAGATCGAGAATGGACTGGCGCGACTCGAGTCGGTGCAGCCGCGCCTCTCGGCGCTGGCGCAGGGAGGCACCGCCGTCGGCACCGGCATCAACGCGCATCCGGAGTTCGGGCGGCGATGCTGCCAGGAGCTCTCCAAGCTCACCGGCGTCACGTTTACGCCGGCGCGCAATTACTTCGAGGCCATGTCGGCGCAGGACACGGCGGTGGAGCTGTCCGGACAGCTGAAGGTCATCGCCGTGAGCCTCATGAAGATCGCCAACGACCTGCGCCTGATGAACAGCGGGCCGCTCGCCGGACTCGGCGAGATCGCGCTGCCCCCGCTCCAACCGGGCAGCAGCATCATGCCCGGCAAGGTGAATCCGGTGATCCCCGAGGCCGCCACCATGGTGGCCGCGCAGGTCATCGGCAACGACACGAGCATCACGATCGCCGGCCAGTCGGGCAACTTCCAGCTGAACGTCATGCTGCCGGTGATCGCGCACAATCTGCTCGAGAGCATCCGGCTGCTCGCCAACGTGACGCGGTTGCTGGCCGACAGCGCCGTCGCCGGCTTCAAGGTCAACGAGGCGCGCATCGCCGCGGCGCTCGACCGCAATCCCATCCTGGTGACGGCGCTGAACCCGGTGATCGGCTACGAGAAAGGCGCCGCGATCGCGAAGAAAGCCTACGCTGAAGGGCGGCCGATCCGCGAGGTCGCCGGCGAGTCCACCAATCTGCCGCGCGAGGAGCTCGCGCGGCTGCTCGATCCGGCCGAGCTCACCCGCGGCGGCATCAAGGGCGGCACCGGCGGTGGAGGCTGAGCGCGCGGGCGCCGCAGGGCCGCGCGACTGGGCGCGGATCATCCGCGAGCGCCTGGCCGGCTCGCGCCCCCGCCATGATGTCTCGGAATGGCTGGTCCCGGGAGTGTGGGGACCGATCGATCCGTCGCAGCGGCGCTTCTATCCGCGCGATCCCGTCCCCGCCGCGGTGCTCGTGCCGCTCATCGAGCGGCCCGAGCTCACGATGCTCTTCACGCAGCGCGCGCCCGATTTGCGCAACCACGCGGGCCAGATCAGCTTCCCCGGCGGGCGCATCGAGAGCCGTGACGAAGGCAGTCCCCGTGCGGCGGCGCTCCGCGAGGCGCGCGAGGAGATCGGACTCGAAGAGCGCTTCGTGTCGGTGATCGGGTACCTCCCCGATCACCTGGTGATCAGCGGTTTCCGGGTGACGCCGGTGGTCGCGTTCGTGCAGCCGGGCTTCTCGCTGTCGCCGGACCCGAAGGAGGTTCAGGACAGCTTCGAGGTGCCGGTCAATCATCTCTTCGATCCCGCCAGCCACCACCGCAACCGCCGCCGCTCCGCATTCACGGGCGAGGAGGTCGAGTTCTGCGACATCTCCTACGGCGAGCGCAATATCTGGGGCGCCACCGCCGGCATGCTCATGACCTTGTACCGTCTGTGCGTGGAGCCGCCGGCCGCCGATGCGGCACGGGTGGGGCCGCATGAGTGAGGCCGAGGCCGCGCTCGGCGCGCTGCTCGGGCTGATGGCGCGGCTGCGCGATCCGGAGCGCGGTTGCCCATGGGACCGCGAGCAGACTTTCGGCAGCATCGCTCCCTACACCATCGAAGAGGCCTACGAGGTGGCGGACGCCATCGAGCGCGCCGACCCGCGGCATCTGCGCGATGAGCTCGGCGACCTGTTGTTTCAGGTCGTGTTCCATGCGCGCATGGCGGAGGAGCGCGGCTGGTTCGATTTCGCGGCCGTCGCCCGCTCGATTCACGACAAGCTGGTGCGGCGCCACAGCCACGTGTTCGCCGGAACTTCGCCCGCGCCCGAGGAGCTCGTGCGGGTCTGGGAGGAGCAGAAAGCGCAGGAGCGGGCCGAGTCGGCCGGCGGCGCCCGGGCGGCGGAAGGCGCCGTGTTGGGAGGAGTCCCCAAAGCGCTGCCGGCGCTCACTCGCGCGGCGAAGCTCGGCCGGCGCGCGGCACGCGTGGGTTTCGACTGGCCCGAGGCATCTCAGGTGCGCGCCAAGGTGCAGGAGGAGCTCGCGGAGCTCGACCGGGCGCTCGCCGCCTTAGCCGGGCGCGGCTTCGATGCGCGCGCTCGGGAGTCGGTGGCGGATGAGCTCGGGGATCTCCTGTTCTCGATCGTCAACTGGAGCCGACACCTCGAGCTCGATGCGGAAGCGGCGCTCCGTGCGGCCAGTGCCAAGTTCGAGCGCCGCTTCGCGGCCATGGAAGCGCTGGCGCGCGCGCGTGGTCTCGATCTCAAGCAACTCTCGGCGGCCGAGTGGGACGCGCTGTGGAGCGAGGCGAAACTGAACGGTGCCTGAACGCACGCCCGACGGCTGAGACTCGCGGCTCGAGAGGCGGATGCGCTACGCTTGCGCGCACCGATGAAGACCCGCGCCGCACTCTTTATCCTATGGTTGCCGGTGGTCGCGTGGCTCCCCGCGGCGCATGCGGGCGCCGCGGCGCCGGACAGCCGTGCCGCACCGGCCGCCACGATGACGACGAGCGCGGTCTCGATGGACCAGGCTGTCAAGATGGTCGAGCGGCGCTTTCACGCCCGGGTAGTCAAGGCCGAGACGGAAAGAGACAACGGCCGCACGGTCTACGTGCTGCGCCTCCTGAACGATGCGGGCAAGGTGTGGACCGTCCGGGTGGACGCCAGGGACGGGGTGGTTCAATAGGCGCGCCAAGAAAAGGGGAGGCATGCGCGTACTGGTGGTCGAGGACGAGGCGACGCTGCGCGATTCGCTGCAGGAGCGCCTCGCCGCCGCGGGCTTCACGGTGGATGTGGCGCGCGACGGCAACGAGGGGTTGTTTGCCGGACTCGAATATCCGCTCGACGTGGCCATCGTCGACCTCGGGCTCCCGAATCTGCCAGGCCTCGAGGTGATCCGCCGCCTGCGGGCCGCGCGCAAGACTTTCCCGATCCTGATACTCACGGCGCGCGACAACTGGCAGGACAAGGTCGAGGGGCTGCAGGCGGGCGCGGACGACTACGTCGCCAAGCCCTTTCACTTCGAGGAGGTGCTCGCGCGACTGCAGGCGCTGCTGCGGCGCGCGGGCGGCTGGGCGAGCCCGCAGCTGACGTGCGGAAGCGTATCGTTGGATACGCGCGCGCAGAGCGTGCAGGTCGGCGGCGCGCCAGTGGAGCTCACCACGTTCGAGTACCGCATCCTCGAGCACCTCATGCTGCGCGCCGGCGATGTGATCTCCAAGACCGAGCTCACCGAGCGGCTGTACGACCAGGACTTCGAGCGCGACAGCAACGTCATCGAGGTGCTGGTCGGACGGCTGCGCCGCAAGCTCGACCCGCGGGACGAGCTGCATCCTATCGAGACGCTGCGCGGCCGGGGCTATCGCTTCGCGCTGCCGCGCGACTCGGGGTCCTGAGCCACCCGGCGCCAACGTGCACTCGCTCAGCCGGCGGTTGCTGCTATCGGTTTCCGCGCCGCTCGCGCTGTTCTTCGGCGTCATGATGGTGGTGCTCGACACCGGCTTTCGGGCGCTGTCCGAACGGACGCTCCGGGAGCTGCTCGACTCGCAGATGGTGTCCCTGATCGCGGCCGCCGAGCCGCAGCCCGACGGCGGTTACGCCCCGCCCCCACAGGTGCGCGACCAGAGGCTGTCGACGCCGCACTCGGGACTGTACGCGCAGATCCGCTCCCAACAGCATCAGTGGGGCTCCCCGTCGACGGCCGGGCTCGCCGCCGATTTCGGTCCGCTGCTGGTGCCGGGCGAGCGCACGATCACTTACGCCGCCTTCGATCATGACCGCGTCGCGATCGAGAGCCGCGCGATCCAGTTTGCGGACGATCCGACCGGCGCACGCGCGCTCACCTTCAGCGTTGCGGTGAGCCTGAGTCCGTACGAGGAGCAGCTGTGGCGATACCGCCAGCGGCTGGTCGGTTGGTTCATCGGGCTCATGCTGGTGCTGCTCGTCACACTCGCCGCGCTGCTGCAGTGGGTGCTGCGGCCGGTGCGCCGTCTGGAGCGGGAGATCCACGAGGTGGAGGAGGGCCGCCGCGAGAATCTCGGCGCCGGCTATCCGCGCGAGCTCGACGGCGTTGCGACCCACCTCAACGCGCTGCTCATCGGGGAGCGCAAGCGCGTCGCCCGCTACCGCGACACCCTCGGCAATCTCGCGCACAGTCTGAAGACGCCGCTCGCCGTCATGCGCTCGAGTCTGCCCGGCGAGGCCCGCGGCAGCGCGGTGTCGGCGGAGATCGACCGCATGAGCGGCATCATCGAGCACCAGCTGAAGCGTGCCGCCGCCTCGGGGGGCGCGCTCCTCGGGCAGGCGCCGGTGGACGTGGCGCAAGTTGCGGCTGAGCTGCGCGGCGCGTTGCTCAAGGTATATGGGAACAAGGACCTCTCGCTCGAGCTCGCGGTTGCCCCGGGGACCCAGTTCGTCGGCGATCGCGGCGACCTGACGGAGCTGCTGGGAAATATTCTCGACAACGCCTGCAAATGGTGTCGCAGCCGGGTGCGGCTGACGGCCGGGAGCGACGAGAGCGCAGACCCCCGTGAGCGGCTCAGCCTCGTCATGGAGGACGACGGGCCCGGCATCTCGGAGGCCGACCGAGCGCGGGTGCTCGAGCGCGGCGTACGCGCCGATCAGAACGTGCCGGGGCACGGGCTGGGGCTCGCGATGGTGCACGACACCGTGGATCTCTACGGCGGGCGGCTGTCGATCGACACCTCGCCGCTCGGGGGCGCACGGGTCACGGTCAGGCTGGCGGGGCGTTGATCGGCTCAGCGCGCTGAAAAGCACAAGCGCGTGAGGAAAGCCTTCGCTCGCGGCCGCTCAATCACTGGTCGATCTTGAACTCGATTCCCTGAGCGAGCGGCAGCTCGCGGCTCCAGTTCACGGTGTTGGTCTGGCGGCGCATGTACGCCTTCCAGGCATCCGAGCCCGACTCGCGCCCGCCGCCGGTATCCTTCTCCCCGCCGAAGGCCCCGCCGATTTCGGCGCCCGAGGTGCCGAGATTGATGTTGGCGATGCCGCAGTCGCTGCCTCCGGCCGACAGAAAGGTCTCCGCGTTAGCCAAGCGGTCGGTGAACAGCGCCGAGGACAGGCCGTGGGCGGAGGCATTCTGCGCACCGATCGCCTCGCCGAGCGAGGCGACCGGAATCAGGTACAGAATGGGCGCGAAGGTCTCGGTCTGTACGATCGGCCAGTCGTTGCGGGCGCGCACGATCGCAGGCTCCACGAAGTTGCCGGACCGCTCGAGGACCTTACCGCCGTAGAGGAGCTCGCCGCCCGCGGCGCGCGCGGCGGCGAGCGCGGACCGGTAGGCTTCGACCGCGTGCGCATCGATCAGCGGGCCCATGAGCGTGGCGGGCTCGAGCGGATCGCCGATGCGCACCTGCCGGTAGGCGTGTACGAGGCGCCGCTCCAGCTCCGCCGCGATCGCTTTGTGCACCAGCACGCGCCGGGTGCTCGTACAGCGCTGCCCGGCGGTGCCGACCGCGCCAAACACGATCGCCGGCACCGCGAGATCCAGGTTCGCGGTCTCGTCGACGATGATGGCGTTGTTGCCGCCGAGCTCGAGCAGGCTCTTGCCGAGGCGTGCCGCGACGCGCTCGCCGACCTTGCGGCCGACCTCGGTCGAGCCGGTGAAGGAGATGAGGGCGACGCGCCGGTCGTCGACGAAGCGCGTCGCGAGTCCCGTGCCGGCGTCGATGAAGAGCTGGAAGATCGGCGGCAGGCGATTGGCCTCGATGACTCGGTTGCACAGCCGCTGCACGGCCAGCGCGCTGAGCGGAGTCTTGTGCGAGGGCTTCCACACCGTCGCGTTGCCGCAGATGGCCGCGAGGCAGGCATTCCAGGACCACACCGCGACCGGAAAGTTGAAGGCCGAGATGACACCCACGACGCCGAGCGGGTGCCACTGCTCGGACATGCGGTGCTTCGGGCGCTCGGAGTGCATGCTGAGTCCGTAGAGCATGCGCGACTGGCCGACGGCGAAGTCGGCGATGTCGATCATCTCCTGAACCTCGCCGAGCCCCTCGGCGAGAATCTTGCCATTCTCGAGCGACACCAGCGTGCCGAGGTCGTGCTTGTGATCCCGCAGCTGCTCGCCGAGCAGGCGCGCCGTCTCACCGCGCTTCGGCGCCGGCACCTCGCGCCAGGCGGCCGCGGCGGAGACTGCGGAGCGCAGCACGTGCTCGTAGTCCTGCTCGCCCGCCGGCCGCACCTGCGCGAGCGGCGTGCCGTCGGCGGGATTGCGCACGTTGAGGAGCGGGACGTCGGTGCTGCCCGACCAGCCGTGCGAGCCGGACCACGAGCCCGGGTTGACGAGGCTTAGCCCCAAGCGCTCGAGGAGCGCCCCGATGTCCACGCCGCTCATGCCGTCACCGCCTTCTTCTGGCGACGCTGATGTCCGGCCTTGCCCGACACCACGACTTCGCCGGAGACATGCTTGGTGCCGCCCGGCGCATAGTAGCGGCCGAAGCGGTTGGCGAGGATGTCGGTGAGGCGAAACTGCTCCTGGGCCACGAAGCCACTGTACCTGCCCTTGTGGGCGAGCACGAGGTCCAGCACCGCCGTGACGCCCGCGGCGGTCGTCACCTGGATGGCGGACCACAGCCGTCCGCCGATCAGCTGCGGGTAGATCTTGTTGACGTAATTCTCCTCGCGCAGCTCTCCGTCCTGCGTGCCGGTGACCGCCGCGTAAACGATCACGACATCCTGCAGCGTCTGTGGCACGGCGTTCTCGAGGATCCGCTTCAGCGTGCCGCGGTCGTGATTGAGCTTCAGGTCGTTCATGAGGAGGCGCATCTGCTCGCAGTGCCCGGGGTAGCGGATCGTCTTGTAGTTCATCGACTCGAGGTGCGCGCCTTGAGTTTCGGCGAGCGAGCCGAGGCCCCCGGAGGTGTTGAACGCCTCGTACAGCGTGCCGTCGATCTCGATCTCCTCGAGCCCCTCGAGCGGCGCCACGTCGATCAACCGCCCGTCGCTCACCGCCTGGCAGGGGTTGCCGTATTCGTTGATGAGTCCCTCGGTCGACCAGGTGAGCGAGTACTTGAGGACATTGTTCGGGTGCTGGGGGAGGGCCCCGACCCGCATCTTCACCGCCCGCAGCGTGTCGAAATGAGTGATCAGCTCCGCGGCCGCGATGCTGATGAACCCGGGGGCGAGGCCACACTGCGGCACGAACGCCTGGGCCGCCCCCGCGGCGATGGCGCGCACCGAGCGGGTCACTGCCACGTCCTCGGTCAGATCGAAGTAGTGGGCGTGCGCCTTGCGGGCGGCCTCGGCGACCGTGAGGTTGCAGTAGTAGGGCAGGCTCGAGATCACCGCTTCCACCGGGTGCGCGGCGAGGTGGTGGGAGAGTGCGCCCGCGTCGGTCGCGTCCAGGGCGAAGGGAGCGAGATTGCCCGTTCCGTGGGCACGCACCACGCCCTCGGCTGCCGTCCCGGCGACGTCCGCCAGCTGGACCTTGTAACTCCCCGATTCGGCTAGCAATCCGGAAATCAGAGCGCCGATCTTGCCGGCTCCGAGAATCAGTACGTGGTGCATAAGGGCCCCCTCGAAAAGGGGCGCATTCTGCCCGCGAAGCGCGCCTGACGCCAGCGGGCATGGGGCGCGGCGGATGTGACGCGGCGTTCCCTGACCGGCGGGAAAAGCGTGCTACGATCTTTTGACATGCGAGCGCCCGAAACGACCTCCTGGCACAGCGCCAGCTGGCAGACCCGGCCCGCCCAGCAGCAGCCGGTCTACAGCGACCCGCGGGCGCTCGAGCGGGTCGTGGCGCACATCGCGCGCCTGCCGCCCATCGTGGTCTCGTGGGAGATCGAGGCGCTGCGCTCGCGGCTCGCCGCCGCGCAGCGCGGCGAGGCATTCCTGCTCCAGGGCGGGGACTGCGCGGAGGTGTTCGCCGACTGCGAGTCCGACACCATCGCCAAGAAGCTCAAGATCCTGCTGCAGATGAGCCTCGTGCTGCTGCACGGGCTGAAGAAGCCCATCATCCGCGTGGGGCGCATGGCCGGCCAGTACGCCAAGCCGCGCTCGGCCGACGCCGAGACGCGAAACGGCGTCAGCCTGCCGAGCTACCGGGGCGACCTGGTCAATGGGCCGGAGTTCACGCCCGAGGCGCGCGCGCCGGATCCGGAGCTGCTGCTGCGAGGGTATGAGCGCGCGGCGCTGACGCTGAACTTCGTACGGGCGCTGGTCGAGGGCGGCTTCGCCGACCTGCACCATCCGGAGTACTGGGACCTGGGCTTCGTGCACCACGCGCCCCTCAAGGACGCCTACGAGCGGATCGTGCGCTCGATCGGCGATGCGCTGGATTTCTTCGAAGGCATCAGCGGCCGGCGGGTCCACGAGGCCACGCTGGTCGACTTCTACGCGAGCCACGAGGGGCTGCACCTTCACTACGAGCAGGCGCAGACGCGCTTCATTCCGCGGCAGAACCGCTGGTACAACCTCTCGACGCACATGCCGTGGATCGGCATGCGCACCGCCGGGCTCGAAGGCGCGCACGTCGAGTACTTCCGCGGCATCTCGAATCCCATCGCCGTCAAGGTCGGCGCGGCCATGGATGCCGCGTGGCTGCAGGGCCTGGTGACGACCCTCAATCCCCAGAACCAGCCCGGTCGGCTCACCCTCATCCACCGCTTCGGCGCGAAGGACGTGGCCGCCGCGCTCCCGAAGGCGATCGAAGCGGTGCGCCAGACCGGTCAGACGGCGCTCTGGGTATGCGACCCCATGCACGGCAATACCGAGACGACCACGGGCGGGATCAAGACGCGCCGCTTCGAGAACATCCTGAAGGAGCTCGACCTCGCGTTCCGTATTCATGCGGACATGGGGTCCTATCTCGGCGGCGTGCACATCGAGCTCACCGGGGATGACGTGACCGAATGCACCGGAGGGGCGCGCGGGCTCACGGACCACGATCTCGCCCGGGCCTATCGATCGACGGTGGACCCGCGCCTCAATCACGAGCAGGCTCTCGAGCTCGCGATGCTGATTGCCGAGCGCAGTCAGAGCCGCCGCGCCGACAAGCGTGCCACGACTGCGCCCGGCTGAGAGAGGCCCCGCAGCGCTTCGGTCCGGGCCGGCTGCGATCTACGATCCGAACTGCAGGCGCTGCGCGCGACTCGTGAGCTTTCGGGCCCGGTCGCGCGCTGCGCACCCGGACTACTGGGCGCGTCCGGTGCCGTCCTTCGGCGCCACAGCGCCGCGCATCGTCATCCTCGGTCTCGCCCCCGGCATGCACGGGGCGAACCGCACCGGCCGGCCGTTCACGGGAGACCACGCAGGTATCCTCCTGTACCGCACGCTCCACGAGGCCGGGCTCGCGAGCGCACCGGTATCCGTCTCCGCGGACGATGCCCTGGCGCTCGTGAACGCCCGCATCGTCAATGCGGTCAAATGCGTGCCACCGCAGAACCGCCCCCTGCCCGCGGAGATCCGTTCCTGCAACGCATACCTCGCCGCGGAGGTGCGGGAGCTTTCGGCGGTGCGCGTGTACCTGGCCCTGGGTCGCGTGGCGCACGACGCGCTGCTCATGGCGCGCGGGCTGACGCGCGCGCGTTACCGGTTCGGGCACGGTCGGGAGCACCGCCTCGACGGAGCGCAATACCTCCTCGACTCGTATCATTGCAGCCGCTACAACACCTCGACCGGCCGCCTCACGGCGCAGATGTTCCGGGATGTGGTCGCGCGCGCCTGCGAGCTCGCGGGCCTCCCGGTTCGCGCGGCACTGCCGACCGCCGGACCGGGGGCGAGCGCGTCCGCGCCGTGAAGCGGTGAGCCTCTTTTTCGACCATGAGCGAGTTCGACCCCAAGGAATTCATCGCGTCGCTTCCCAGGCGGCCGGGCGTGTACCGCATGTTCGGCGCCGGGCACGAGCTCCTCTACGTCGGCAAGGCCCGCAGCTTGAGGGACCGCGTCGGGACTTACTTCGCCCCGAGGAATGTCGATCCCAAGGTGCGCTCGCTCACCGCACAGATCGAGGGCGTCGAGGTCACGGTGACCAACTCCGAGACCGAGGCGCTGCTGCTCGAGTACAACCTGATCAAGGCGCACAAGCCGCGCTTCAACGTGGTGCTGCGCGATGACAAGAGCTTTCCCTACATTCACCTCTACGTGGAGCACGAGTTTCCGCGGCTCGAGTTCTACCGCGGCGCGAAGAGCGCCCCCGGACGCTACTTCGGTCCCTTCCCGAGTGCCGGCGCGGTGCGCGATACGCTGAATCAGCTGCAGAAGCTGTTTCGCATCCGCAACTGCCGCGACAGCTTCTTCGCCAACCGGAGCCGCCCCTGCCTGCAGCATCAGATCGGGCGCTGCTCGGCCCCGTGCGTCGGCCTCATCCCGCGCGACGCCTACGCGCAGGACATTGCGGCGGCGGTCAAGGTGCTCGAGGGTCGCAGCGACGAAGTGAACGCCGAGCTCGAGAAGCGTATGGAGGAGGCGGGCGAGGCGCTCCAGTTCGAGCGCGCGGCGCAGATCCGCGATCAGCGCGCGGCGCTCCAGCGCATCCAGGCGCAGCAGATCGTGACCGCCGAGGGGCAGCCCGATGTCGACGTGTTCGCGATCGTCGGCGAGGCGGGCGAGTACGCCGTCAGCGTCATGCTGGTGCGCGGCGGCCGCAATCTCGGCACCACCAGCTACTTTCCGCGCGCCGCGCTCGCCGAAGCCGACGAGGCGCTCGCCTCGTTCATCCTGCAGTACTATGCCGACGCCGAGGCGCCCGCGGAAGTGCTGCTCGGCAGCAATCTCGAGGAGGCGGCATCGCTCTCGGAGCTGCTGAGCGAGCGCACCGGGGAAAGGATCGAGGTCCGGCATCCCGTGCGCGGCCTGGCGGCGCGCTGGGTGGAGCTCACGCGCGAGAATGCGGTGCAGGCGCTGCGCATGCGGCTCGCGCAGCGCGCGGGACTCGATGAGATGTTCTCCGACCTGGCCAGCATGCTCGACCTGCCCGAGCCGCCCTCACGGATCGAGTGCTTCGACATCAGCCACACGGGCGGCGAGGGCACGGTGGCCTCCTGCGTCGTATTCGGCCCCGACGGACCGCTGAAGAAGGAGTACCGGCGCTTCAACATCACCGCCGTTACGCCCGGCGACGATTACGGGGCGCTGCGCCAGGCGCTCGAGCGCCGCTACCGCCATGTGCGCGCCGGAGAGGTGTCGCCCCCCGACCTGCTGCTGATCGATGGCGGTGCCGGGCAGGTGAGCCAGGTGCACGCCGTGCTCGCGGAGCTCGGGTACGGTGACCTGACGCTGGTCGGAATCGCCAAGGGCCCCGAGCGCAGGGTGGGCCACGAGCGGTTGTTCGTGTACGGCGCACCGGGGCCGGTGACGCCCGAGGGTCAAACGCCCGCGGCGCGCCTCATCCAGAGAATCCGCGACGAGGCCCACCGCTTCGCGATCACCGGTCATCGCCGCAAGCGTGCCCGCCGTTACAACGAGTCGGTGCTGGAGGTGGTCCCGGGACTCGGGCCCGCCAGGCGGCGGGCGCTCCTGAAGCACTTCGGCGGACTGCAGGGCGTGATGCGCGCCGGAGTGGCCGATCTCACGCAGGTGGCGGGAATCGGCGCGACGCTGGCGCGAAGTGTTTATGATCACCTGCATCCAGGCTCATAGCTGGAGCCGCGCCCCGTGAGAAGCCGCCGACGCCCCATGAGAAGCCGCTGATGGTCTGGAACCTTCCGAATGCGCTGACCTGGGCACGCATCGCGGCGATTCCACTCATCGTCGTGCTGTTCTACATGCCGTACCCGTGGGCCGATCCGGCGGCGGGACTCCTGTTCGTGGCCGCGGGCATCACCGATTCGCTCGACGGCTATTTCGCCCGCCGCTTCGGCCAGATCTCCCGCCTCGGCGCATTCCTCGATCCGGTCGCCGACAAGCTGATCGTCGCCGTGGCGCTCGTGCTGCTGGTGAGCAAGGATCCGCATACCCTCATCGTGCTCACCGCCGCCATCATCATCGGCCGCGAGATCACGATCTCGGCGCTCCGCGAGTGGATGGCCGAGATCGGCGCGCGGCGCAAGGTCGCGGTCTCGCAGCTCGGCAAGTACAAGACCGTCCTGCAGATCATCGGCCTGTCGATGATGCTGTACCGCTGGCCGCTCGTCGGGCTGCCGACTTATCGCGTCGGGGTGTGGATGACGATGATCGCGGCCGCCGCGACACTCGTGTCCATGGTGGCGTACCTGCGCGTGGCGTGGCCCGAGCTGCGCGCCCAGCCCTCGGAGAACGCGCTGTGAGAAGTGGTTTGATGAATGCTTCTCAAGTGGTTGACTCTAAAGAGTATTCAAGTCAGTGATACGGATGAGAATGAGGGGCGCAGCCCGCTCGGGCTCTCGCCTTGACTTCCAAAGGGGTGTACATAGAATTCGGCGGCTCTGAGGATCAGCCGGACGCGGGAATAGCTCAGTTGGTAGAGCACGACCTTGCCAAGGTCGGGGTCGCGAGTTCGAGTCTCGTTTCCCGCTCCAAATTCAAGAAGTTGCAGAACCGGTATTCGGGACGTCGGTGAATGTAGCGCTTGCCAGTGGCGCTGCCTTCAGGTTTGTGTCCCATGAATACATCGGCTTCGGCATCCGGTACGCCACCTTCGGCTAACCAGGTGCGGACGGTGTACCGAATGATGTTCGGTCCGCCCGGGACCGATGCTTCTTCAGCCAGCCGATCGTAAAACTCCCGGGTGGCAAGCCCGCGAGTACCATAAACCGCCACCAGTGCTCACGCGTGTAGCGCAGGTCTTCAGTCTCCTAACCTTCGGCAAAACACTCGCACAATCCGCCCTGCATGGCGTGCGACACCACGAGACACCGAGGGACGGGCGTCGTCTGCGCGCGGGGGCGGGTTTCTCCTCATTTGTGCGCGCTCGCGAGCCTCACCCGGCCTGGCCTCCGGAATCGCTCCGCGTGGCAAGTCAATCCGCTCGAGCGTACCCTCGGACTTGCCTGGTAACAATGAACTACAACCGTCGGTAGGAGGTCAGTATGCGTCTCACCAAACCGGTTCTCGCTGCAGTTTGGTTCATCTGCTTTGGACCGAGCGCCTTCGGCGCGTGTGTCCCTGTGGGAGGTGGGGTTATCACAAACATCGGGGTCATTACCGCCGATCGGACCTTGGGTGTTGCGACGGGAGACCTTAAAGGCGCAGTCGGCGTGCAGATCGTAGGACAATCTCCCGGGATGAACGGAACCACCGTTTTGTCTGTCCACCACTACTGGGTTACCGAGGCGGGCGACACGATTTTTGCGGCGCCAGCTCAATTGACCGCGTTTCCGGTTGCCCCTGGGCTGTTCGCGGTGGTTACGTACCCGGTATCGATCACTGGTGGTACGGGAAAATTCCAAGGCGCTACGGGCCACCTCGACCTTATTGGGGAAGCGGATTTTAATACCGGAGAAGTCGGGCTCAGGTACAGCGGACGAATTTGCTTCGCCTCAGGGGAGTGAATCGGGCTCGACTGATGGCTCGCCGCGTCTTTATCCGGCTCGATACCGGAACCTGTGCTGCATGCGGTAGCCAGGCAGTCCTGGCGTGCACGCATTGATCCGCTAATACGCGGGAGATGGCCGTGTTGAATGGCGGTCGCCGCATCGTCGGCGGTCGCTGCACGACAGCCCGCGGCGATGTTGCCGCTCGCCGCGCAACACCTCGGACTGCATGTTCGCCGGCGTTTATTCGACACCACGTCCGGAGCCTTGACCTTGAATGGGTAACAAGACCCGGTGGGCGTTGCTCGTGGCCGCGCTCGTTCCGACATTCATTGTCGCGGGCTTCTGGCAGCACGAGCACGCGGCACTCAATGGGACGCGCTCCCGACTGAATTCCAGTGAGCTGGGAGCCATTGCAACTCTTCTAAAAGACGATCAGGCGCTAATCAAGGAATTGCAGGCTGACCCCTCTACGGAGAAAGATGCCCGGATTCTCGCGTCGTATCTCGCCGAGATACGTCGAGACGGTGTCGCGAAGCACGCCGATATGAAGCAGCGCCTCGACCAGCTCGCAGAGAACAACACGGCCATCGTCACGCTGATCAAGGTGTACGCGCCTCACGCGAAGACTCCGGTGTTTACCGCGGAGGCCGACAAGTTCCGCAACTACGCCTCTGCATGGCGCGACCGGTGGAACTCGGTGATGGAACTGTTCATGGCGGGCGGCAATTACGCCGCGTCGGAAGTTCCGTTCCCGAGCGGATTCCCTGACGCCGTACAGGCTGAGATTGCGGCAGCTCGGTAGGACGGCGAGCCCCGGCTCGGGAGACACTTGATCGTTGCCCATCGGGCAGTTGCACGCAAGTGCTACATGTAGCACAATCGCAGGATGAAAGAAGCAGGAATACGTGAAGCCCGGCAGAACCTGTCTGCATTGATTGCTGAGGTTCGAAAGGGGCACGAAGTCACAATTACGGATCGAGGCAAGGCCGTCGCGAGACTGGTGCCGCCCCGTCCCGCAGACGCTAAGCCGTTTCGTGGCCGTGCGGCATTTCGACGCCGGATGCCACAGCTGACCAAGCCGCTCTCGTCCGCCATTCTCGATGGCAGAGCCGAGCGAAGCTGAAGCAACCGGGCCGGTTTCCCCGGGCATCGAGGCCGCGGTGTACATCGATGCCAGCGCGTTGGCGAAGCTCTACGTGCCGGAAGCCGAGAGCGAGAGACTCGATGCGTTTTTGCGCGGCCGACTGGGTCTGATGATCTCGGAGCTTGCGATCACCGAGGTGCTTTCCGCCGTTGCACGGAGAAAGCGTGAAGGAGAGTTGCGTCCAGAACTGGCCAACGAGATCCGTGGTGCACTGCTCGCCGATGCCGACTCTGGTTCGTTCGCTCGGTTGCATTTGGACCCTGCGGTGCATCGCGACGCGGAACGACTTCTGCTGGCCACGGACTCGCTGCCTTTGCGTACCCTGGATGCGCTACACATCGCACTAGCGTTCTCGGGCAGAGCAACTCACGTCCTGACCTTCGACCGACGGATGCGAGAAGCGGCCGTTCAAGCCGGCATGAACGTGATTGACATTTAGGCGCCGCTTGCGAGGCCGCTCGGCGATGCCCTGGTCCGCTACCGCCACTAGCGCCCGGTCACGCCACGCCGCGCGTCCCGCGCAGACGCGCGAGCTCGAGCCCATGGCCATGCGGACCCATCTCGCGCCGCCACAGCAGCACCGCGGACGTGAGTGCGGTGAGGCTCAGCAGGCCGAAGAACCACAACA
>Ga0209267_1000753_pt1 | contig 23264 bp, 13 predicted proteins | sample GraSoiAngelo_137_FD_185894 | JGI IMG/M metagenome (GOLD analysis project Ga0209267, IMG submission 185894) | Grasslands soil microbial communities from the Angelo Coastal Reserve, California, USA - 14_0929_09_30cm (SPAdes) (version 2) | ecosystem: Environmental > Terrestrial > Soil > Grasslands ... | reverse complement strand
AGAGATCGCGGCGGAATCGCTCGCGGGTCGCCTCGCGCTCGAGATCGCGGTTCGTGGCGGCGACGATGCGCACGTCCACCTTGCGCTCGCGCACGCTGCCGACGCGCCGGACGGTGCGCTCCTCGATGGCCCGCAGCAGCTTGCCCTGCACGGAGAGATCGACGTCGCCGATCTCGTCGAGGAACAGAAATCCGCCCTCGGCCGCCTCGACCAGACCGGGCTTCGATTCCTTGGCATCCGTGAAGGCGCCGCGCTCGTAGCCGAACAGCTCGGCCTCCATGAGGGTGGCCGGGAGGGCGGTACAGTTCACCTCGATAAATGGCTTCGACGCGCGCGGGCCGGCGGCGTGGATGGCGTGCGCGAGGATGCCCTTCCCGGTGCCCGTCTCGCCCGTCAGCAGCACCGGTGGCGTGTCCTCCAAAGCGGCGATCTGACGCGCCCGCTCGAGCACCGCACGGACGGCGGGTGACTCGCCCACCATGGTCGCGAACCCGACGTCCCGCGTGGCGCGGCGGCGGTAATACGACAGCTCCTGTTTGAGCAAGCGGTTCTCACGCGCGCGATCGGCCAAGAGCTTCAGCTCCTCCAGGTCCACCGGCTTCTTGACGTAGTCGAAGGCCCCGAGCTTGACGGCTTCGACGGCGCCCTCGATCGAGCCGTAGGCCGTCAGCATGATCACGGGGAGCACGGGATCGAACTCGCGGATCCGCTTGAGCAGGTCGATGCCGCTCATGCCGGGGAGGCGCACGTCCGCGAACACGACGTCCGGCTGAAGGCGCTCCAGCAGCTCGAGCGCTTTCTCGCCGGAGGCCGCCACTTCGGCCTCGTAGCCGTGGTCCGCCAGGAACGCCTTGGCTGAGCGGGCGAGGGTCTGCTCGTCGTCGACGATCAGCACGGTCGAGCCACTCATACCAGACTCCGCACCGGCGTCGGCGCAGCGTCACCGCTGGCGATAGGCAGCCAGATACGCACGGTGGTGCCGTGACCGATCCGACTGGCGATGTCCAGGCGGCCGCCGGTTTCCTCGACGTAGCGCTTCGCGATGGCGAGGCCGAGGCCTGTGCCCTCGGGCCGGGTGGTGAAGAACGGCTCGCACAGGTTGGGCAGGATTTCCGCGGGAATCCCCGCGCCCGAATCGGTGATCTCGAGCAAGACGCCGTCGGCGCCAGCCTCGCCGACCTGAGACCGCGCCGCGATTTCGAGCCGCCCACCGTTCGACATGGCGTCCAGCGCGTTGGAGATGATCTCGGTCAACGCCTGCTCGAGCCGCATGGGATCGACCCGGATTTCGCGGAGTGACGGCGGAACGGTCACCACCAGTTCGACTCGGCGCTGGCGCAACAGCTCGGCGAAACCGGAGAGCGCGCCGTCGAACAGCGTCTGCACGCTCTCGCGCAGCGGGCGGAACGGAGCAGGGCGCGAAAAGGTCAACAGGTGCGCGATCCTCTGGTCGAGACGATCCACCTGCTCGATGATGGCGTTCAGCTGTTCGCGGGCGGCGCCGGCCGGGCCCTCGACCCGGCGCTGAGCGAGCTGCGCGGCGGCTCGCAGGCTCGCGAGCGGGTTCCGCAGTCCGTGGGCCACGCCTGCCGCCATCTGGCCGATCGAGGCGAGCTTCTCGGATTGCACGAGCTGCGCGCGGGACTGGCGGAGCCGCTCGGTCATCTGCGCGAACGCGCGCGCCAGGTCGCCGATCTCGTCCGAGGAGCGCGGCTCGATCGCGTGATCCAGATCGCCCGCGCCGACGACGGCCATCGCGTGCCGCAGCTCGTTGAGCGGGCGCGCCAGGCTGCGGGAGATGAGCCATGACGCTAGGAGGCCGGCCGCGAGCGCGAGCGCGACGATCCCCCACAGGACACGCCGTTCCGCGTCCACGATCCCCGCCACCTGCACGAAAGCCGCCTGGACGCTGAACTCACGCGCTCGTCGGTAGATCTCCCGGTTGACCTCCGCCAGGGCCGGCTGCAGGCGCTCGACCAGCTCCTGTCGTGCCAGGACCGCAGCCGCATCGTGCCGCCCGGCGTCATGCAACTTGAACACCCGAGCCGCGACTCCGCGGATATCCTTCTCGATCCCGCGGACACCGTCTGCGAGCTTGAGCTCGTCGGGTGGGAGTCCCGCGCTCCAGCGATCGAGCCAGAATGCGACCACCTGTTCGGTGAGGGGAAACTCTTTCTTGGCCGCGGGATCTCCGCTCAGGTAGCGCCAGATCACCTGGGTCTGGTTGAACATGGCGTCTTCCACTTCGGCGTACGTCCGCGAACGGGCCAATCGCTCGCCCAGCGACTCGAGCGTGCCGCGCACCAGCCCATTGGTGCGAATCGCCTGTACGCCGACCAGCAGGGCCGGGATCACCATGAGGGAGAAGCCCAAGAGCAGCTTGCGCTGGAGGGTCACGGTTCGAAGCTTCCGTGGGGCAGTGAGTCGGCGCAAGCCCCTGTGCGAATCCACAAGCAGGTCCTTCGCTCGCGCGCGTTCCCCGCGCTCGCTCAGGATGACAGCGCCGCCCGGGCTCGGTAAACGTAAAGGAAGAGAAGAAGTAGATGGAAGATCGAGACGTGGGGCTGGGTGGTGTCGCGTCTCAGCGAAGCTTCCCAGGTCCGGCTGCTCCGAGCACCTCTTGCAGTATCTCCAGCGTCCGGTCGATCGTCTCCTCGTCGTGGGCCAGGGACACGAAATTGTACGCGGTCCGCTTGAACAGCAGCCCGCGCGCGGCACAACCCCGCGCCACATCCCGCGACACATTCTCGCTCGCGAAATGGAGAAAACACATCTCCGCAATCCCGCCCACGCCCGTCACCAGATCGGCGTGCTTGCGGTGCAAGCGATGGAGCCCATGGAGTAAGCGTGTGCCCATCCGGTGCAGGTGCCCGCACACGTCCTCGTGGGCGAATACCTCCAGCGTTGCTTGTGCCGCCGCGAGCGCCACGCTCTCGGTCGCGAGCGTGGAAGAGATCCAGGTGCGCCCTACGCCGGCCATCAGGTCCGCTCTGCCACCCACGACGGCCAGCGGAAAGCCGTTCGCGATGGCCTTGCCCAACACCGCGAGGTCGGGCCGCACGCCGTAGCGCTCGGCCGCGCCGCCGATCGCCACCCGGAACGCCGTCTTGATCTCGTCGAACACGAGCACCGCGCCTACGCGCGTCGTCTCCGCGCGCACCGCCTCGAGCCATTCGCGGGTGGGCTCGAGCACGACCACCGGCTCGATGACGACCACGGCCAGACGGTCGCCGGCCTCGCGGATCAGTCGCCGCGTGCCATCGACATCGTTGAACGGGATCTCGGCATACAGCGCCCTCGTCGCCGCGGGCACGCCTTCCCCGCCCTGCGACCAGTCGAGCCAGCCGTGGTACCCGCAGCCGAGTACGCGGTCGCGCCCAGTGGCCACCCGGGCGAGCCGGACCGCCGCCGCCACGGCCTCCGCGCCCGTCTTCAAGAACCTCACGTGCTCGAGCCACGGGATTCGCATGGCGAGCGCGTCGGCCAGCTCTTCCTCGAGCACCGGCGGCAGCGGCCCGACGACGCCGGCCGCGATCGCTTGCTCGGCCGCGCGACTCACCGCGGGGTGCCCGTAGCCGAGCGCCACGGCGCCGAGCGCCATCACGTAGTCGACGTACTCGCGGCCCGCGGCATCCCACACACGGCAGCCCGCCGCGCGCGTCATACGCGTCGGCAGGGCCGCGTCCGCTTCGGCGCCAAACAGCGCGTCGGGCCGCTTGCTACCGGTCGACGTGAAGCCGGGAACGCGCCAGTCGCTCACCGTATTTCACCACCTCGATGGCCATCGCCCGTACCAGCTTCGCCTCACGCTGATCGAGTGGCGTGCGATGAAGCACCTCACGCAGCGTCCGCATCACACCCTCGACCTGACGCGTCTTGAAGAAATCGATGGCGCGGAGCGCCGCCTCGGCATCCGCGAACAGCCGCTCCAGGTCGTCCACCGTCGCCGGCGGGCCCTCGCGGCGCGGCGCCTTGAACGGCCGCTGCTCGTCGCCGCGCGCGAGCGCCAGCTCGTACAACATGAGGACGACGGCGTGCGCCAGGTTGAGAGAAGGATACGCGGGGCTCGCGGGAATGGTCACCACGCGGTGGCAACGGTCGAGCGCCTCGTTGGGCAGCCCCTTGTCTTCCCGTCCGAAGAGCAGCGCGACGGGGCCGGCCTCCCCGCGTGTCAGAATCTCGGCGGCCGCTTCCCGCGGGCGCTGCAGATTGCGCTTCGCCGTGCGGCCTCGCGCCGTGAACCCCACGACGTGTACGCAGTCGAGGAGCGCGTCCTCCAGGCGATCGAACCGGGCCACGCGCGCCAGCACGTCCTGCGTCTGGTGCGCGATGCCCTCGACCCGATACGCGTCGTACTCGCGCGGGCTCACCAACCGGAGGTCGCGAAACCCGAAATTCTTGAGCGCCCGCACCACGTGAGCGATGTTGACGAGGTCCTGGGGCTCGTGCAGAACGACGGCGACGGTCATCCCACCAGCTCCAAGATCCCGAACCGCTCCGGTTCCTGCCGATCGCCCCGGATAAACACCCAGCCGTTGCCGCCGCTCCAGACCAGCTGCCCGGCGCGTCGCGTGCGACCCGGCAACATCTCGTTCACGAGCAAGTCGAACCGTAGCCGCCCGCCGACATGCGCGCGTTGCCATTCGGGCCACGCGATGCCCAGCGTCACCGTGTACCCGCGGTCGGTACGCCGCCATGCCCCGCGCACTCCGCCCGGATCAGCCGACGTATCGCTGGTGGCCCGCACCCGCAGCCCTGTCGCGCCGGTCTCAGGGACAACGAGATACCCGACACGGCCGTCGCCTTCGTCCCCCGCGACGTACACCTGCAGACCGTCCGAATGAATGTCGTCCGGCTCGTTGTCGAGGCGCAGCGGCGGCGCGCCTCCGGGCCGAATGCACAGCTCGGACTTCACGACGTCGACCGCGAGGTAGAGTGCGTCGTCGTCCCAGGCCGCGTGGGCGACGGCGGCAAAGTCGTCCGGGCCCGGATAGGGCTCTTCGCTGCGGCGATACTGATCCTCGAGCTCGAGCCGGAGCGGCTCGCTCGTATCAAAACCGTCGAGCGTTCCGTCGAGCGGCGGGGGCGAGGACACCCGCAGCGCGGCACCCACGACGGGCGTCGGCTTTTCGAGCTCGAGGAGGGGTGCGAGTGGCGGCTCTGGCGCGCGTGCCCCCGCGAGCCGAATCCGCCCGGAGCGCGTCGCGATTTCCCAGCCGAGCGCCGTGGCGGTGTGCCGGTCGACTGCGTGCTCCGCCGTTTCGACCTCGATCACGCTCCCCTGTACGCGCACGGCACGCACCGACGCGGCTTCGCCAACCGACTCGAGCACCGTCACGAGGCGTGCACTGCGGCCCGCGGTGCGCATGACGTAGAACGTCGCCCGCTTCTCGTCTCCCGGTCGCCCCGGCCCCTCCGCCCGCACCAGCTCGCCGTCGAACGAGAGAAATGCCTTCAGGACGCGCGGCCCGGCCGCCAACTCGAGCACCAGCGGCGCGGCGCCCTCCGGGACGAGCTTCTCCACTCGCGACACGAACTCGTCCGCGAGCTCCCCAGAGGTCCACCGCCCGCGTCCCACATCCCCCGCCCCCACGAAATGCCAGGGCAGCTCGAGCACGTGCTCGCTCCGGCTCGCCAGCTCTATCACATCGAGCAAGTACGCGGGGCCGGCCACGAAGGTGCGCGTGATCTCGCCGTAGCGGCCACGAACCCAGGCCCACTCGCCCGACGTGTCGAACGCCTCGCACACCGCGGCGCCCAGAGACTGGGACGCGCCGTCCAGCCGTGGAGCATTATGCGCCAGGGTCGACCGATACCAAAAGAGGTCGCGCGAGACGTAGGACCCCGTTCCGGGGTCGGCCAACCAGTGCACGTCATCGGCATGCAGGGTGAGATGCAGCCGGTCGGGGTGCCCGTGTCCGCCCCCGGGCGGGCCGCACTCGAGGCTCGCATAGCGACCGCCCGTGCGCAGCACGGCGAGACCTTGCGACTCGAGGAGGAGACTCCCGGGCGACCAGGGCAGCGCATCGGATGGAGGCTCGGGAGTCATGAACACAAGCGACCACCAAGACAGCGCGTGACGGGAAACGGGAAACGGGACACGTGGCAGCGGTGCGCCATGAAGGTAAGACTCGAACAGCTCCGGTCGCGGCGCCGGCGCCTGGTACAAAGCGGTGAGCCAGCTTTCGAGCTCACCTTTCCCGTTTCCCATTTCCCGTTTCCCGAGACCCGCGCGCCCGATCTCCCACAGTTCGAGATACGCCGGTTGCGCCAAGGACACGCCGAACCGCGAATCCTTGCGCGCGGGGAACGTGAAATCGGGCAACGCCGTGCGCGCGGGCGCGAGCAGCGCCGCCCGAACGCGCGCCGCGAGCTTGGGCTCGGCGAAAATGTCCACGCCCGCGAGGCGCGCCCACCGAGCTCCCGTCAGTAGCCCGCGCAGCGCGAACAGATGGTAGTTCTCCCCCTCGTACCACATCCCGTCCCGTCCGAAGCCGCGCAACAGATGCTCGAGCAGCCCGGTGGGACCCTCGATGGCGCGCTTGGCGAGGTCTTCGTCCTCGAACCAGCCGGCGATCGCAGCCAGCGCTGCGTTGTTCCAGGTCTGGCGGTTCGAGAACCCCTCGTCGAACTCGCCGATGAGGTTCGCGGCTTCCTCCGCTACTCCGCTCACCGCCCCCGCCGCGACTTTTTCCAGCCGCCCGCACGCTCGCAGCAGCGCCGCCGCCGCGAGAAAGTTGCCGATCCAGATCGATTCGAGGTACGTGGAGAAGAACAGCCGACTCGGTCCCAGGACGTTGTCCTGGTTCGCGTATCCCCAATAGGTCCGGGTGTACGCGCGCAGAATCTCGACGGCCCGATCCGCCGCCGCAGCGTTGTCTGCGAGCGCGGCCAGCGTCGCCAGGTGCGCAGCGCGCTCCGCGAGCCACAGGTGCTGGTAGCGAGCCCAATGACGGTCGTGCCGCTCGCCGGTGAAGGTCTTCTCGCACCGCGGACAGCGGTGCGCGGTCGGATTCCACGGGTCGAATACGAAGGCGGCGCCGTCCTCCGGACAGATGCCGCCATCGGTTGAGAGCAGCGCCTTCGTTTCCGGGATGGGCGGAAGGCGGGCCAGGAGCGGCGCCGCGCGCTCGGTGAGGTGCGCGAGCAGGGCCGCGAGATCCGGCGCCGCTGCGATCTCCTCCCGACGCGCCGTCAGCTCTTCGGCCGTCACCATGCGCGGACCCCTTCGAGCGCCCAGCGTACCGGGAGGACCGTCGCGCCGGCGGCGCGCGCCGCGGCGATGGCCGGCGCGGGATCGTCCCCGGTGATGAAGAACATCGAGCCTCCCGCACCGGCCCCCGCTGCCTTCCCGCCGAGCGCCCCTGCGGCCGTCAAGGCGTTGTCGAGCTGGGCGATGTCGGGGGTGCGCATCTCCGGATCGAGCGCCTGCTGATGCGTCCAGTTGTGCGACAGCAGCATCGCGACACGAGCAACGTCTCCCGCGCGCAGCGCCTCCGCCATCGCGGCGGCCACGTCCTTCATTGCTCGCAACGCGCCCGTCACCCGCGGATCCCCGCGCTCGTACGCGGCCATCACGCGCGCGATGGTGGCACCCGACACGCGCGACCGGCCGGTGTAGCACAGTACCGTGCGACGCGCGAGGGCCGTCGCGAACGCCGGGTCGAGGGTGATGGGCTCGACCTCGACGTCCGGATCGCGGAAGGTGAGTCGCTGAAAACCACCGAGGGCCGCGGCGAACTGATCCTGCTTGCCGCCGGGGATCTTCGCCTCGACGGTCTCGAGATACCACGCCTGCTCCGCGATCTCGCGGGCGGTCAACTGTTCCGCGCGGGCCAGGGCCAGGGCGGCGACGAGCGCTACATCCATGGCGCCGGAGCTGCCGAGTCCCGATCCCGGCGGCGCATCGCAGCGCGTCGTGATCGTGCACGCTGCCTGCACCGGGAGCATGCGCAGCGCGGCCTTCAGCAGATCGAGCCTGCCATCGAGCACGAGGCCACCCGAGTCGGCGCACTCGAGCTCTTCGCCCAGGTCCTCCGAGACCAGTCGGATCAGACGTCCGCCGATCCGCACGGCGACCCGCGCCGTGAGCTCGATCGCCCCGTTCACGACGACGCCCCCCTCGCGCGCCGAGAAGGGCGGGACGTCGGTCCAGCCGCCGGCGAAGTCGAGACGGACGGGGGCGGTCGCATGGAATTCAGTCGGCTGGTCGCGCCGTCTCACGGCTCCGTCCGCCACGCGGCGACGGTCGGCAACTCTCCCCGCACGTCCATTCGCACGCCGCTCACCCGGCGGTTGATCCCCTGCACGCCCCGTGCGTGGTAGAGGAATGCGACGGGCAGCGAATCCCGGAACAAGCGCTGCGCACTGGCAGGATCGGGCGCGGGTCGCACCCCCGCCAGCTCGGCGAGGGTCTGCAAATAGCCGAGTCCCGGATCGCCCGGCGTGCCGAGCACGGCCGCCGTGAAGTCCCGCTGCCGACTATTGACGCGCGCGAGGAACGCCGTGAGCTCGAGCTGCCGGATCGCGACGTCGAAGCCCACGGCGGCGAGCCGGGCCTGAATCATCTGCTCGAGGGCCCCCTCGCCGCTCCCGACGGTGAGCAGCTCGAACGCGATGTGTCGACCGCCCAGCAGCCGGCGCGCCGAGTCCGGGTTCGCGGGAATCGGACGCACCGGCGCGTACCCGGGAACGCCCGGTGGCACCGGGCCGTCCGCCACCGACCCGAAGCCGAAGAGGTAGCCGTCGACGATCTCTCGACGATCGAGCGCGAGCGCCACGGCGAGCCGCACGCGGGCGTCGTCGAACGGCGGGTTGCGCGTATTGAAGACGATCCCGTACGGCATGATCAGCGGGTAGTCGAGCACCGTGAGCGCCGGGTTCTTGCGGACGAACGCGGCATGCGCGGGTTGGATCCCGGCGAAATCGATCTCGCCCGAGGTGAGCGCGGCGAGCTTGGTCGTCGGCTCGTCCACGACGACGACGATGAACCGCTCCAGCGCGGGCGGTCCGCCGAGCGCGGCCGGGAAGTCCGGGTTGGCGGCGAACACCCAGCGGCGGCCGGCTTCGTGCGCCACGAAGCGGAACGGCCCGTTGCCGATGGGGTGCTCGTTCCAGGCGGCGCGCCGCAGCTCCGTGCGGGGAATCGAGTCGAGCAGGCGGGCGGGGAGGATGGCGAGGTCGGTGAGCACATCCGGTATCGCGTCCTGGGAATGGGCGAACCGAATCACTACCGTGGAATCGTTCGGGTCATTCACGAACGCCACGTCCGCGAAATCGTTCAGGCGCGGATACGCGGTCGCTGCGTCTCTCGCCGCCGACAGGGTCCACGCGACGTCGCGGGCCGTCGTGGGCACGCCGTCGCCCCAGCGCACGCCGGGCTGCAGTCGGAAGGTGAGACTCTTCCGGTCTTCCGACCACGTCCACGAGCGCGCGAGGTAAGGCCGGGGCACGAGCGCCGAGTCGTAGCGCACGAGCGTGGTGAGCAGGACGTAGCGCTCTACCTGCTTGGCGAACGGGTGCACGGTGAGCAGCGGATTAACGCTCTGGAGGTCCGCCCCGGATGCGTACACCACGGTGCGACCACGGTGCGCGGCTCCCGAGCCGCACGCCGCGATCACCATCCCTCCGGTCACCAGCCACAGCGCTCGTCTCCGCACGCCCGCATTCTAGCGGGGCTCGGCGGGTCGCGCGAGATTCGGCGCATGCTCGCCCACCTCGGGACCCGCACCCTGGTCGGGGCCGTCGTCGTCGCCGGGGTCGTCACGCTCACGTTCTTGCTGGTGCGGCTGGCACCGGGGGATCCCGTGGAGCGGCTGCTCGGACCGACCGCCACGCCCGCGCAGCTCGCCGCCCAACGGCGCGCCCTCGGGCTCGACCGGCCCCTCGCGGCGCAGTACGCCATCTGGCTGGCCCGATTCGTCCGCGGGGACTGGGGCCGGAGCATCGCCACCGGGCGCCCGGTGCGCGAGCTGCTCGGCGACGCAGTGCCCGCGACGGTGGCGCTCGTGGGCACGTCGCTCATCCTCAGCTATCTGCTCGGCCTCGCGGTCGGGGCCTGGCAGTCCGGCGCGGGCCCACGCGTCGACGCGACGCTCTCCGTCACCACCGTCACCCTGTTCGCGCTGCCGGGGTTCTGGCTCGGGCTCATGCTCGCGATGGCATTCACGTACTGGGCACACTGGCTCCCGGCGTTCGGTGCGACCGGGCTCGACGCCAACGCGCTCACCGGTTGGAGCCGCCTCGCCGACCGGCTACGGCACTTCGCGCTACCGCTCGCCACACTCACGCTGATCGGCATCGGGGGAGCCGCGCGGTTCGTGCGCGGCGCGATGCGCGATGTCAGGAGCCAGGCCTTCGTGAGGACCGCGGAGGCCAAGGGGCTGTCACCGTTCCGCGTTACACGACGCCACGTTGCAAGAAATGCTCTGATCCCGGTGATCACGCTGATCGGCCTGTCGTTGCCGGCGCTGTTCTCCGGTGCGGTGCTGGTGGAGGCCGTGTTCGCATGGCCCGGCGTGGGCCGGCGCCTGGTCGAGGCAGTCCAGGCCCGCGACTATCCGGTGGTCATGGCGGCCACCGTGGTCACCGCCGTGTTGGTTGTCGCGGGCAACCTGCTGACCGACCTGGGCGTCGCGTGGATCGACCCGCGCATCCGGCGCGGCAAGGGAGAAACATGAGGAGCCTGTGGCGGGACCGCCGGGCGGCCTTCGGCGTGGCAGTGCTCGCGATCGTGACCGGCGCCGCAGTCGCCGGGCCGCTCGTCTCGAGCGGCAGTCCGACGGTCCAGCACGACGTCGTGGCAACGCGGTTTCTGCCGCCGCTCGTCACGGACCATTCCGGCAGCTTCCATCCGCTCGGCACCGACCGCTTCGGGCGGGACGTCTGGACGCGATTGGTCTACGGAGCGCGCGTCTCGCTCACCGTCGGGGTGCTGGCCGTCCTGCTGTCGCTCGTGGTCGGCGTGGTGGTGGGCGGTGTCGCGGGTTTCTGGCCGGGCCCCGTACGGACGGCACTGCTCGCTCTCACGGACTTCGTTCTCGCACTCCCGCGCGTGGTCCTCCTGCTGCTGCTCGCGGCCATGGCCCGGCCGAGCGCCGTGCTGGTCATCGCGGCGTTGGGTCTCACCGGTTGGATGTCGGTCGCACGGCTGGTGCACGGCGAGGTGCGGTCACTCGCCGCGCGTCCGTTCGTCGAGGGCGCAGTCGCGCTCGGCTTATCGCGGCGCCGCGTGCTGGCGCGCCATATCCTTCCCAACGCCCTCACGCCCGTGATCGTCTCGGCGGCGCTCGGCCTGGGGAATGCGATCACGCTGGAAGCCAGCTTGTCATTTCTGGGGGTCGGCGTCCAGCCGCCCACGCCGTCGTGGGGCAACATGATCGCGTCGGGACGGGATACGCTGGTCAATGCGCCCTGGGTTGCGGCGGCACCGGGCATCGCGCTGGTGCTCGTCGTGGTAGCCTGCACCCTGCTGGGAGATGCACTCCAAGACGCCCTCGATCCAACGTTCACCCGCTGAAGCTTCGGAGCACTCCCTCGTTCAACTCGTGCCCCCCGTCGAACGCGATCTCATTGAAGGAAATTGCGTGCTGGCGCAACCGCGTCGTGATGGTCTGGATGACTTTCGGTGTGATGTACTCGTCCGAGCGTCCGTAGACGAGGGTCATCCGCGCGGCGCGCAAGCGATTGGCGACGGTGTCGAGCGTGAGATCGAGATCGGGCGGAAACTCGCCGCCCCACAGCGTGAGACGATCGATCTTCGCCTTCCCCAGGGCCGCCCAGCGGCTGACAGTGGAAGCGCCCTGGGAATACCCCAAGGCGTGCACTGTCACACCTGCGCGATCGAGGGACCCGAAGACCTCCGCGTACACGGCATCGAGGTATCGCACGTAGTCCTCGATCTCGGCGAGCCGATCCTCTCGCGTCATCCAGCTTGCGCCAACGCGTCGCTCCGTCGGACTCTCGCTCAGATAGAACCGGGACAGCCCCTCCGGCGCGACGAGATAACGATGCCCATCGTCGAGCACGCGCAGCTTCTCCAGGAATCGCGCCGCGAGCTGGCCGTATCCATGACACGCAAACCAGACCTCGCCTACCTCCCCCGAGCTCGTACCCAAGGCGAAGTAGCGTGCCGTGCGACTCACCGAAAGGTGATGTTCCTGCACACGTGCCTCCCCCAACGGGGAACGCGGAAGTCGGAAGGCGGAACAGAGCGGCAACGTTCCGCGTTTCGCATTCCCCGTTCCGCGTTCAAGTCACCAGAATGGTCACGACCTCGTGCGGCTCGGCGACGAACCGCACCGTTTTGCCCCGCCCCTCGAGCACCAGGGCGACCGATTCGCGCTCGTCGGCGCGCACCCGATGGGCGCTCTTCACGCTCTCACCGAATCGCCACGCCCCCGCCGTCTTCCGGCCGGTCGCGTTGTAGCAGCGCAGCACCAGGGGGGAGCCCTGCTGCGCGGGCTTCACGGCCGACAGCACCAGCCCCGATCCTTCGAGCGCGATGTCGACCGGCGTCGGCGCGAGGTCCAGGGCGTCGCGCAGCCAGAACCCGCGCAGCGGCAGGAACGCGTCTTCCCACAGCGCGGGCAGCGCGTCGCCGCGGTCGAGCTCGGCTTCTGAAACCGGTACGATGGCCAGCTCTACCCGAGTCCGTCCCGGGCATTGCGCGAGCGGTGTGGACGTGGGCCAGCCCGCGTGACCCGGTCGGGTCGGGAGGTCGCCGCGCGACAGCTCGCCCACCGCGCGCAGCAGGGTCACGAGCAGGTCTCCCCGACCGGTCCACTCGTACTCGAAGAAGCCCGGCGCGAACAGCGCGAGCCCGCGTGCCCCGGATGCCGCCGCCACGAACCCGTGCGCCGGCGCCGTGCGAACCGGGGCCTCGAGCGGAAAGTCCTCCGGATCGACGGCGATCGGCGGTCGCGCCACGCTGCCGAACGCCGTCCCCGCGACGGCGGCGGTCCCGGGGAGGCCAACGGGCAATCGCGCGCGCAAGCGATGCCACGCCGCCTGATTGTCGATGTCCAGGATACAGCGGACCATAGGACTGTCGGCGTATAGGATGGCGACGAGCCGTATCCCCACGCGACGACCGATCTCGAAGCGGGTCTCGAGGGCGGCCACGAGCGGCCCCGCTGCCAGTCGCCGGACCTTGATGGGACCGGCCGAGCGGACGAGCCGGTCCCCCTTCGGCGGGCAGTAGGTGTACGTGTCCCCGGCGTCGCCGCCGTCCTCGATTCGGAGCAGATCGGTAAAGCGCTGCCCCGAGCGCCGGTCGTGCAGCGTGAGTGCCCCGGTGGGCTCGAGCGCGACCTCGATCCAATGGTTGACGAGCGAGCGTCCTTTCACGAGCGCGCCTTCGCCGGGAGGTCGAGTACCGCGCGCTCCCGTGGCACCTGCCGCCAGGCCGGCGCTGGCCAATCCCAGCCCCGGCACCGTCGGCGACCGGAACGCAATGCGCACCTCGTCCACCTCGTCCTGGTCCGGGTAGTGGTGCGCCGCGTCCAGCCGCTCCGTCCCGATCCGCCGGTCGAGCAGCTGCACCGGAGCAGTGTGGCCATCCGAGGTCGCGAGCGCGAACGGCCGGTAGCCCTGCCCCTCCCGCGGGACACGATCCCCGCGCGGGCCGACCAGCACATCGCGCCGGAACAGCGTGACGTCGGCGATCATGACGCCCCGGCGGGGACGGGCCGCGGGATTCCAGATCACGAGCGTGGGCGACGGCGACGCCGCGCGGCCGCGCGCCGCATCGGGATCGTGGTGCACGAGATCGTGCACACTGCCCCGCACCACCTCCCCCGACAGCGCCTCGACGCTCGTGAGGCGCGACTCGACCGCGCGCGCGACGTCGTCGGCCGCGCAGCCCGCGATGGCATCATGGAACTGGCAGCGCACCAACGCACGCCACGCGAGCTCGAGCACCGGCCGGCGGTCGCGCCCTCCCGCGCGCCGCGCCAGCGCCGCGAGCGGCTCGGCCACGCGCGCGAGCGCCAGCTCGGCCGCGGAATACCGTCGTTTGAGCGGCGCCCGCGTCCCATGCACGCCCTGGAGGGTCCACGCGTAGCGATAGGACCAGCGCAGCTCACCCGCGAGGGGCGACGGCTTCGCGCCGTCCGCGGCGGCCTGAAAGAATTCGTCGAGTCGTGACACACGGAACGCGCTCTGCGGGTCGAGCTCGGCAAGGAGATCGCGGAGCCGCGGCACGTCCGGATGCGCGCCGTGGTGATCGGCACCGATGAAGACGGGGACGTGCTTGCCGGTCGCGCGTTGCACCAGCGCGCCGCGCACCGGCGCCCAGGCGGCGAACAGGCGCTCGGCGTCGGCGGGCAGCGCGGCCCCGATCTCGTACCCCGCGCGGGGCAGGTGCCACAGCAGGACCTCCTTGTCGTCGAGCCCGCGCCAGCGGTAGAGGTCGCGCTCCTGCCCGGTCTCGCCCCCCAACCCGCGCCATACCACGCCGTACCGGATCCCGAACTCGCGCGCCAGCGTCGGCCATGCGGCGGGATGCCCGAAGGCGTCGGGCGAGTACAGGACGTCGAGCCGGCCGCCCAACCGCTCCGCGTCGGCGGCCCCGAGCAGCAGATTCCGCACCAGCCCTTCGCCCGACGGGATCTGCTCGTCGGGGAGTACGTACCACGGCCCCACCTGTAACCGCCCCGTCTTCACGAGCGTGCGCAGGTCGCCTTCACGATCGGGGCAGGCCCGCAGGTAATCCTCGACCAGCACCGTCTGCCCGTCCAGCAGAAAGCTGCGGTAGGCCGGCTGTGCCTGCAGCCGCTCGATGAGATCGCCCGTGACGGCCACCAGCCGGGCCTGCAGCGCGGCGCGCGGCAGATACCACTCACGGTCCCAGTGGGTATGCGGGATCAGATGAAAGATCAGCCCGGTCATCGCGCCTAAGGCTAAGGGGATGCCAGCGCTCCCGCGAGCGGCCATATTCCGGCCCATGCTCAAGCGCTCCCTGCTCGCGCTCCCGGCCATCGCCGGCGTCGCGCTCCTCGCCACGCGTCTCGTCCCGGGCTCGTTGCCGGACGGGTCCACGTTGCTTCCCTCCGGCTGGCGAATCCGTCCCGCCGGGCGTGTCGTCCCGATCGGCACGCTGCCCTTGAACCTCGTGACGCTCTCCGATGGGTCCGTCATCGTCAGCAACGACGGCTACGGCGAGAACAGTCTGATGCGCATCGACCCCGTGCGGGCTCAAGTCGTGTGGCACGTGACGCTGCCGGCGGCGTGGCTCGGCCTGGCGCGCACCGGTCGGGACTGGCGCGACACCGTGTGGGCGAGCGGCGGCGCGACCAACCGGGTGTATCGCTTCGCCTGGCAGGGCGGCGCGTCGTGGATCAGGGACAGCGTGGCGCTCGCCGATTCCGGCGCGAAGCTCTACACCGCCGGCCTCGCGCTCCTGCAGCGGCAGGGTCTGGTGGCCGTGGTCGGCAACCTGAGCGATTCGGTCTACTTCATCGACGCCGCCACGCTCGAGCGGCGTGGCGCGGTGGCCGTGGGTCACCGCCCCTACACCGCCGTGGCAACCGGTAGCACGCTCTACATCAGCAACTGGGGCGACTCCACCCTCTCCGTCATCGACCTGTCCGTCAGTCCGCCCGTCTCCCGGTCCGCCGTCTTCGTCGGGCCCCATCCCTCCGCCCTGGCCCTGCGCGGCTCGGAGCTGCTCGTGGCGCTCGCGGGGGCGAACGGGGTGGCGCGCGTCGATCTCGCGACGGGCCAGGTACGCGAGCAGCTCACGGTCGCACTCGCGCCGCACGCACCTCCCGGGAGCGATCCCAACGCGCTCGCCCTGTCTCCCGACGGGCGTACACTGTACGTCGCCATGGCGGGGAGCAACGCGGTGGCCGTCGTGCGCCTCGGCGCCAAGGGAATGCGCGTCGCCGGCCTCATCCCCGTCGGGTGGTATCCCACTGCCGTCGCCGCCTCGGCGGACGGGCGCACCCTCTATGTCGCGAACGGCAAAGGCAACGGCTCCGGCGCCAATCCGGACGGCCGTTACATCGGCAACATCATCAGCGGCTCCGTCTCTGTCATCCCGGTCCCCGACTCCGCGGGGCTCCAGCGATACACGAGTCGGGTGTACGCGCTGAGTCCGTTTTCGAACGCGCGGCTCCGTCCGGCGACCCGATCGTCGGACCGACCGCCCGAGCTCAAGCACGTGGTCTATATCATTCGGGAGAACCGGACCTACGATCAGGTATTCGGCGACGTCGCCCGCGGCAACGGCGACGCGCGCCTCGCGATCTTCGACAACGCCGTGACGCCCAACGCCCACGCGATCGCCGATCGCTGGGTGCTGTTCGACAACTTCTACGTGAACGGCGAGGTCTCGGCCGACGGCCACGAGTGGACCGACCGGGGATATGCGAGCGACTACAACGAGAAGACGTGGCCCCAGATCTATGCGAATCGGCGTGAGTGGGACCTGACGAGCGGAGAGGACCTCGCCAATCCCGGTGGTACCTACCTGTGGGACGCCGCGCAGCGCAACCGACTCTGGGTCGTGAACTTCGGCGAGATGACCGAGTCCGACGACGACTCAACCAGGACGCGCACCGGTCGCACCAACATCCCCGGCCTGAAAGACATCACCGTCGCGAACTACCCCGGGTTCGTGCTGGCCATCGCGGACACGACGCGGGCACGGCTGTTCGCCGACTCGGTGGCGAGCTGGGACCGGCAGACCCGCTTCCCGGACCTGGTGATCTTGTGGCTGCCGCGCGACCATACCCTCGGCCGCCAGGCTTCACGACCCACGCCGCGGGCCATGGTGGCCGACAACGATCTCGCCCTCGGTCTCATCGTGGAGCGTCTTTCCGAATCTCCCGCGTGGCCATCGCTCGCCGTCTTCGTCCTCGAAGACGACGCGCAGAATGGCCCCGACCACGTGGACGCGCACCGCTCGGTCCTTCTGGTCGCGTCCCCGTACGCTCGCCAGAACGCGGTCGACAGCACGTTCTACACGACCGCGTCCGTGCTGCGAACCATCGAAGGGATCCTGGGCCTCCCCCCGCTCAGCCAGTACGACGCCGGCGCCACGCCTCTGTGGAACGCTTTCACTCGACGCCCTGACTCGACGGCTTTTGTCCATCTGCCGAACACATGGCCCCTCCACGAGCTCAATCCCAGTGCATTCCGCTCTCGGATCCCAGCGCGTGATCTGGCAGAGGCGGATGAAGCGGACGAGATGGAGTTGAATCGGGAGATTTGGGAGAGCGTGCATCCGGGGTCGGCACCGCCGCCCGTCCGACAATCGTGGGTCATCGGTGAGCGACGTACCGCGAGGTGATGGGGCTCAGGACCGAACCGTAGGGCCAAACAGGTAAAGAGCGACCATCGCTCGATCAGGTAACGTCGTGACTCGCATCACATAAGCGGGTGATGCGGCCGCGCGGCGGCGCCTGTCCCACGTCAGCAGCAACCTCGAGCAAGCAGTCGACGCCCGGCCGAATTGCTGCAATCAAGCAGCACATCCTTTCGCCTAATTGTGACATGGCTTTCCGTCCGCGCGCCGTGCAGTTCGCGCAGTCCGCGTTGGCCCGCCTGCATACGGCATGCCACTTGCGGGCTTGCGGCCAGCTTGGATCGTCGCTCGTACCCGCCCTAGGAGTGCCATGCGGCGCATCGTACAGAGCCCCACCGAAGGGTCGGCCAACGAGGGTAACCACGGCAGGCTCGTCGTGACTCCGGCGACGCGTCTGGGCGGCGAGGTGCAGCCAGCCGCGCCGGCATTTCAAGCCGCCCCAGCACCGGCCCCTGGAGTCCGGCCTTGTGTGCGCGGCAAGTTCCTCTTTGTCGGCGACGAGAAGCTCTACGTGCGCGGCGTGACCTACGGAGCGTTCACCCCCGATGCGGCGGGGAACGAGTACCACGATCTCGCCACGGTGGAGCGGGACTTCGCCCAGATGGCGGCGAACGGAATCAACGCCGTCCGCATCCCCCACACCACCCCGCCCCGCGCGCTGCTCGACATCGCGTCACGGCACGGTCTGCGGGTCATGGTCGGGCTCAGCGCCGAGCAGTACGTCGGGTATCTCATCGATCGTCGGCCCGGCGCGCCGGACGTCGAGGCGATCATCCGAGCCAAGGTTCGCATCTGCGCCGGCCACCCGGCGCTATTGTGCTACGCGCTCGGTAATGAGATTCCCGCGTTGATGGCGCGGTGGCTCGGCCGGCGCAAGGTCGAGCGCTACCTCGAGCGGCTGTACCGGATCGTCAAGGAAGAGGACCCCGAGGGGCTGGTGACGTACGTCAACTACCCCACGACCGAATACCTCAGGCTCCCCTTCCTCGACTTCGTCTGCTTCAACGTGTATCTCGAGTCGCAGGATCGCTTCGAGGCATACCTGGCGCGCCTGCAGAACATCGCCGGCGACCGGCCGCTTTTCATGAGTGAGCTGGGCCTCGATGCCCTGCGCAACGGCGAGGGTGGCCAGGCGCGCTCGCTCGACTGGCAGGTGCGAACGGCGTTCGCCGCGGGGTGCGGCGGTGTGTTCGTGTTCGCGTGGACCGACGAGTGGTACCGCCACGGCCACGACGTCGAGGACTGGGCGTTCGGTGTGACCCGCGCCGATCGGTCGCCCAAGCCCGCGCTCGAGACCGTGCGGGAGGCGTTCGCCGAAGTGCCGTTCGCGCCGAGCATCCCCTGGCCGCGCATCTCGGTCGTGGTGTGCTCCTGCAACGGAGTGCGGACGATCCGCGACGCGTGTGAGGGGCTGCGCCGGCTCGATTACCCCAATTACGAAGTCATCGTCGTGGACGACGGCTCGACCGATGACACCGCCGCGATCGCGAGCCAATACGACGTACGCCTGATCCGGACCCCGAATCGCGGCCTCTCCAGCGCGCGCAATACTGGTCTTGCCGCAGCCACCGGTGAGATCGTCGCCTACTTGGACGACGACGCCTATCCCGATCCGCACTGGCTGACCTACCTCGCGGCCACGTTCCTGAGCACGTCCCACGTCGGCGTGGGCGGGCCGAACATCGCCCCCGCCGGCGACGGGCCGATTGCCGAGTGTGTCGCCCGCGCGCCGGGGGGCCCCGTGCACGTCCTCGTCACCGACCGGGAGGCCGAGCACATCCCCGGGTGCAACATGGCGTTCCGCACGGCCTACCTCGAGGCGGTCGGTGGGTTCGATCCCAGGTTCCGAACGGCCGGCGACGACGTCGACGTGTGCTGGAGACTGCAGGATCGCGGCTGGACGCTGGGCTTCCACCCGGCCGCCGTGGTGTGGCACCACCGTCGCAATTCGGTGCGCACCTACTGGCGGCAACAAATCGGCTATGGCCGCGCCGAGGCGATGCTCGAGCGCAAGTGGCCGGAGAAGTACAACGACGTGGGGCACATCCGCTGGACGGGACGCATGTACGGCAGCGGACTGCCCTACATCCTGGGGTGGCGGCGGGCCCGCGTGTATCACGGCGTGTGGGGCGCGGCGCCGTTCCAATCCCTCTATGAGCCCGCGCCCACCCTCTTGGCCTCACTGCCCCAGATGCCCGAGTGGCATCTCATGACCGCGATGCTGGCGGGGATCGCCGCGCTGGGAGTCGTGTGGAGTCCGCTGCGGCTCGCAGTCCCGCTGCTCGTGGCCGCGATTCTGCCACCGATCGCTCAGGCGTGTCTTGGGGGCGCCCGGGCGCGGTTCTCCGACGCTCCCCGGGGGATGGCGCGGCTGGCGCGGCGCGTCCTCACCGCGGCACTGCACCTGATTCAACCCATCGCGCGGCTGCGCGGGCGCTTTCAGGAGGGCCTCACCCCCTGGCGGCGGCGTTGCCGGCGGCGGCCGGGGCCGCTCTGGCCCGTCACCGTCGCGGTGTGGAGTGAACACTGGCTGGACCAGGACCAACGGCTCCGCGCCATGGAAACGGACCTGCGGGCGGGCGGGGTATGCGTGCTGCGCGGCGGGCGCGATGGCCGGTGGGACCTGGAAGTCCGCGGTGGCTCCTTCGGGGCGGCCCGCCTCCTCATGGGCGTAGAAGAGCACGCGGGTGGGAAGCAGCTCATCCGGGTGCGCTGGTGGCCGGTCATGCCCGCCGCCGGCCCGCTCCTCACGCTGGTGTTCGCCGGGCTGACGGGCGGCGCGCTCGGCGATCAAGCCTGGGTTGCCGTCGCCCTGCTCGGTTTCGGCGCGCTCCTGTTCGCGGCGCGCGCGCTCGAGCAGTGCAGCGCTGCGACGGCCACGATCCGGGAGATCGTCGACCGGCTGCGTCGCAGTGAAGCCTTATGAGCGATCTCGCCCTGTACCGGCGACTGTTGCGCCAGGCGCGGCCCTACTGGCTCCACCTCGCCGTCCTGTTCTGCATCGGGCTGCTGGCGAGTCCCGTCGCGCTCTTGAACCCCGTGCCCCTCAAGATCGTGGTCGACTCGGTCCTCGGGACGCGCCCGCTCTCCCCAGCCCTTCAGGCGTTGCTGCCGGCGGCCATCGCGGGATCCCGAGGCGCCCTCCTCGCCGCCGCGGTCGGCCTGCTCCTCGCGGTCGCAGCCCTCGCTCAGCTCCAGGCGCTCGCCAACAAGTTCATGCAGGCCTACGTCGGCGAGCGGCTGGTGCTGAGCTTTCGAACGCAGCTCGTCCGGCAGGCGCAGCGCCTGTCCCTGTCGTACCACGATTCCAAGGGCGCCGCCGATTCGCTGTACCGCATTCAGCAGGACGCGGCGGTGATCGACAAGATCATGGTCGAGGGGATCATCCCCTTCATCAGTGCGGCGATCACACTGGGCACCATGATCGTGGTCACGGCTCGGCTGGACTGGCAGCTGGCGCTCGTGGCGCTCGCGGTGTCACCACCGCTGTTCGTGCTGTCGCGCCTGTATCGCCCCCGCATGCGGCGCCAGCACCGCCACATCAAGAAGCTCGAGAGCTCGGCGCTGGCGGTCGTCCAGGAGACGCTCGGTGCCCTCCGCGTCGTGAAGGCATTCGGCGGGGAGCAGCGGGAGACCGACCGGTTCGCCCAGCGCTCGCGTGAGGGTGTGGCAGCGCGCATCCGCATAGCGCTGACGGAAGGACGCTACGGGCTGCTGGTGGGGGTCACGACGGCGCTCGGCACGGGCGCGGTGCTGTTCATCGGCGTGCGACACGTCCAGGCCAACCTTCTGACCCTCGGCCAGCTGTTGATGGCGGTGACCTACCTGGGGCAACTGTACGAGCCGCTGAAGACGGTCAGCAAGAAGGCGGCGACCCTCCAGTCCTACCTGGCGAGCGCGGAGCGCGCGTTTGCGCTGCTCGATCAGCAACCCGAAGTCCCCGAGCGGCCCGACGCCCGCCCGCTCGAGCGGGCGCGCGGCGCCCTCGAGTTCCGCGGCGTGTCCTTCGCCTACGCGCCCGACCGGCCGGTACTGCACGACGTCTCCTGCGTCATCCCGCCCGGGACCAGACTCGGCGTCGTTGGGGCGACGGGCGCGGGGAAGACCACGCTGATCAGCCTGCTGACGCGTTTCTACGACCCCCAGCACGGCGCGATCCTGCTGGATGGAACGGACCTGCGCGAGTACCGGCTCACCGACCTGCGGCGCCAGTTCGCCGTCGTGCTGCAGGACCCGGTGCTCTTCTCGGTGAGCATCGCCGAGAACATCGCTTACGCCGCGCCCGGGGCGAGCCGGGAGCAGATCGTCGCCGCAGCCCAGGCGGCCAACGTACACGAATTCATCGCGCGGCTGCCCCAGGGCTACGACACTCAGGTCGGGGAGCGCGGCGCGCAGCTCTCGGGAGGCCAGCGGCAGCGCATCGCGCTGGCGCGCGCCTTTTTGAAGGACAGTCCCGTGCTGATCCTGGACGAGCCCACGAGCTCGGTGGACGCGAAGACCGAGGCCGCGATCGTCGAGGCGCTCGAGCGCCTCAAGCAGGGCCGCACCGTAATCGTCATCAGTCACCGCTCGACCACGCTCGCCGGCTGCTCCGCGTTCCTCACCGTCGACGGCGGCAGAGTGGTCGCGCAGACAACGCCGGCTCCGGTCGTGGCCGTGCCGGCCCCCCCGGCCCCCCCGGCTCCCCCGGCCCGCACCCCCGCACCTCCCGCGTCGGTGAAACGCCGCGAGATCCTGCTCGCGCACCCGGCGGTCCGGGCCTGGCAGCAGCTCGACCCTGAGCGCGCGGTGCCCGATCGGATCACCCCGGCCAAGTTCAAGCCGAACAAGCCCCGGCCCAACCTCACGGTGTACCGGCTCGCAGGGGTCGGGATTGATGGCTCGGCGGTGATCGCGAAGCGGTGTACGCGCGAGGGCGGCCGGATCGAGCGCATCGTATATGAGCGTGTCCTGCCGCACGTGCCGCTCGCGGGCCCGCGCTACTACGGCACCGTCGAGGGGCCGCCCGACGAGGACGTCTGCTGGCTCTTGATCGGGGAAATCGAGGGTGAGAAATACGACAGGCTGAGCCCGGACCACCGCGCCGCCGCTGCCCGCTGGCTGGGAATCCTGCACACCGAGGCGCGGTCCGCAGCCGACCAGGCCGGGTTGCCTGATGCGGGACCGACCCGCTACCACGAACAGATGCGCGCGACGCGGGACTTGATTCGCGACCAGGTGGACAATCCCGCGTTCAGCGCCGCCGACGTGGCGTTTCTCGACGTCCTGGTGGCGCGGTTCGATGAGCTGGACGAGGATTGGGATCGGCTCGCCCGCGCCGGCACCGGCCTCCCCCCGACCCTGATTCACGGTGACTTCAACGGCAAGAACCTGCGCATGCAGGCGTCGCCACAGGGCCTCCAGGTCGGAGCCTTCGACTGGGAGGATGCCGGGTGGGCCGTTCCCGGCGTTGACCTCGCCCAGGCGGTCGATCCATCGTGCCATATCTCCGCGAGCCCGGACCTCGCCACCTACTGGGCTGTGGTCCGTGAGCGGTGGCCGCACTGCGACCAGGCGGACATTGAGCGCCTCGCGACGTGCGGGGCCGTGTGGCGCGCGCTTGCGGCGATCACCTGGGAGGCGCACCACCTCGCGCGTCCCTGGGCCGATGCGTTCATCCCGAATCTGCGGCTGTATGAAGCGGAGCTGACGCACGCCCTCGATCGCTTCGGTTGGGCGGGGCCGGCGGGCCGGGCGAGCCGCCGTTCCGTGGTCCAGGGCCGGGCCGGATGAGAGCCCTGCGGATCGGATTCCTGTTCAAGCGGCCCTACCGCGCGGGCTTTGTGAGCGTCTTCCCGAAGGCGATGCAAGCGCTCGCCGAGGCCGGCGTGGTGGTCGATGTCATTGCCTGTAACGAACGCCTGATCGACCTCTCCACCGTACGGGTGGAGCACGACCTGTACGTGCTGCGGCAGAT
>Ga0209267_1000741_pt1 | contig 23453 bp, 19 predicted proteins | sample GraSoiAngelo_137_FD_185894 | JGI IMG/M metagenome (GOLD analysis project Ga0209267, IMG submission 185894) | Grasslands soil microbial communities from the Angelo Coastal Reserve, California, USA - 14_0929_09_30cm (SPAdes) (version 2) | ecosystem: Environmental > Terrestrial > Soil > Grasslands ... | reverse complement strand
GCCGGCCGCCGAGGTCAATGCGCTCGCCATCTTGCACCCAATGAGAAATGTGCCAGGGCCGAATTGCATACGAATCAGCGCGGACCCCGGCCGCTAGAGTTCCGCAGATACGCTCGGCCGCGAGCGCGTCGCGCGAGTAGATGTTGGATTGGCCTTTGATACTAGCGCGCGTGAAGGAAGTGTCTTCGCCCATGACCTCGGAGAACTCAGCATTCCCGCCGATGTGATCAAAGTGCGTATGCGAATTAAGAACGGTAACCGGTAGCGAAGTCAGCTTTGCAGTGACGTGGCTTATTCTGCCGACGCCCAATCCAGTATCGAAGAGCAGAGCACGGCGGCTGCCAAGGATCAGGTAGGAAATAACTTCCTCAAACTGGTGGGGCTCGTAAATCGCGAAGACATCCGGGCGAACGCGATAGACCTCGAACCAGTCGTCCGTAACGTTGACCCTCTCCAGATTCTTATACTGGGGACGCGGGAGTTGGCGGCACCATTCCGGACGGAGAGGCTCACCTGCGTTGATCTGAGAGGACGCCAGTCCGGGAACCAGGAGGAACGCCAGAAGAGTCAACCAAGTTGTAGCAGCAACCCTTCGTGGCAAGATGATTGTGATTTCCCGCGATTGTCGAAACAGATTTGATCTTATTTTTTCTGCCAAGTCTGTCCGCCGTCAGGAGTCAGCCAGGTTTCGCCATTTGTCGTCGTGAGGTGGCCATGCTGAAGATCGGTAAACTCAATGGTTACAATGTCGCCAGTCAGCATTGCGCCCTTAGCGGAGGGGTGAATTCCGGTCCAGGAACGTCCAGTGTCGGCGGAGTGGTAGAGAGCGCCGCCCGCGGCTCCTGCCCACACGCTGTCGGCGACAACGGAAACGGCGCGGAAGATGACATTTTTCTCAACCGGAACTGTTTCCCAGGTTGCGCCACCATCCAAGGAGCGTTGGAGGACGCCGTCAGAAGAGACCGTCCATCTGGGGATGGTAGTAATTTTCGCCAGCGACATCTGCTCACGTCCCGGTTGATTAGCGTGAGGGACGGAGTTCGCTACTAAGCCTCCAATTGTCCCACCCGCTGTGCCATTCTGCGATTTTGGCTGAGGTTCTTTCGCCTTGCCTGGTATGGCCTCTGCCATGTCAGTTATTTGCGCAGCCTCTGCCTCGACGGTGACAGTTTCGCTCGCTGCACTTGGGGCACTATCCTTTTCAACCTGCTTCTGCTCCCGATCGGCCTTTCTCTCGAAAAGGGAAGGCGGTGGAGATTTTCCTCCAGAAGGTATTGCAAAAACCGCCCTTCCTGTCAGCTTGTTTTTTGGGCCCGACCCAACGCCGCCTGCGATGCCTGCGCCGTAACTCGCCTGGGAACGTCTTGAAGGTTGTAAGGCAGTCTTTCCTGCAGTCCGGGATGCCGGCATGTTCTTAGATTCAGGATGCTTCGATTCAAGAGTAGACGAGAGCTTGGTCTCCGGTAATTTCGTGATCTGTTGGTCGCTGCGTGCGACCTGGGTTGAAATCCTGGATTCGAGGTTTGCCTTCTCATGCCGCTTTGTTAATAGCGCTACAGACACGATTACAGCAAATGCTGCAAGTGTTCCCCAGCGCAGCACCGGCCAGCTCAACCACGCGATCGGACCAGAAGAGTGCCTTACAATTAAATTTTCTATCTGAGGTTGTGCCAGCCTGATGACTTCGCGACAGTCACCACAATTTGCAAGATGTTGCATGACTTGTGCGCGCTCGCAGTCCCCGATTGAGTGTTCGGCAAACGCGGTGAGCAAGTCAGCGTCAGGATGGCCGCCAAGCGGGTTAGACGGCGAGTTCAGGCGAACACGTACAATTTTGGGTAGATCTAACATTTACTTCCAATTCTCATTTTCGAATAGGTCGACAGCAAAAGCCTTCTTATCCCGGCCCATCGCTTGCCCTTGCCTGTACCTTCTTACCAGGGAACGACGGGCTGTTCGAATCTTGCGCCAAACGCTGGCGAATATCTACTTGGAGGTCACGCACGTCAACTTCAAGTGCCTCTTCAGCTTGGCGGTGGGTCATGCCGCGCCGTCGCAGGCCGGATAGAATTTGTCGGCGCAAAGCTTTAGCCAGCTTTTCAAGCTTACGACTGATAGTCGACTCATGTACCCGCAGCATGCGCGCTATTTCCGCCAGAGTGCGTCCATCGAGATAGTACGAAGCCAGAATAAATCTTTCCTCAGACGGCAAGCCAGCCAGAGCCTCGTCGGTCGCGTTTTCTACTCTGGAATCGACCACGCAGACGGGTTCGGGATCGCTGGCGGCAAATTGGGTTCCGTCTTCGCTTTCTTCGTCGAGACTGACGAACCTTTTCTGACGGCGATAACGATTTACATGTTCCTGCGCCAGCACTGTGCGCAACCAGCCTTCGAGCGACCCGCGTCCTGTATAGGACGCCAGCTTCGATGCGCGCTTGCCGTCGCGAGTGATCGTGCCATAGAGATCGGCGTAGAGCGAATCCGCGAGTTCGCGGGCAGCGGAGGCTTCGCGCGCGATGTGCAGCGCGATATCGTACAACTTCTCGCGATAGCGGATGAGGAAGGTCTCCCACGCATTTTCGTTCCCGCAGGCGCAGGCACGGGCCAGAGCTAACTCCTCGGTCCGCAGACTGAGGTAGAGCTCGCGGGCGTTCGCCTCGCTGGTATTGGTCGCCAGATACTTCCGCCCGATCTCTTCCAGAATAACGTTGAATTCACGCTGGGAGATGCCGAACTTCTCCGCGCCACTCTTCTGGTAGAGCTCTGTGAGCACAGAGTCCATGGCCGAGGAGAACACTATCCCGGACTGGGCGCTATTGGTCATTCGTTATCTGTTATCGCCGCGTTGTGGGACAGACCGTCCCTGTGGCGATGCTATCAACTTTTTAGACGCAAGAAAGAGGAATCTCGCGTTCCTTTAGTTAGTCAGGATGCGACGAGATGCCCCGGGCAGTCGGGCAGCACGCAGGCGCCCGGGGCGTCCTTGCGGTGTCTCTAGCTGTGTGGAGGCAATATGAACTTCAAGACGTTTTCTGCCGTGGTTTTGGTTCTGGTTCTCGGACTGCCATTCGCCGGGCGATGGCACGCTCAGGCCGGTACAGCTCCGCCGAGTACTTCAACTTCCGAATACAAAGTTCTCGCCCCTATTCGACATGGCAGTCTGACCGTGTTTCCCATAGTAGCTGCCAAGTCGTTTGATACCAGCGAATTTCTTACTCTGGATGAGGGTCTACGATCCGGCGACGTAGTGGTCACCGAATCGGGCAGTATTCGCTCAATGATGCGCCGCCATTCGCGTCCAATTCCGGTGGAGAACGCCCAGGTAAACCAGTTGGTGCTGGTAAACAACTCTAAACGTCCTCTGTTGTTGTTGGCAGGCGAGATCGTTACCGGCGGCAAACAGGACCGGGTAATCGGCAAAGACCGCATTGTTCCGGCCGAAAGCGACCCCATTGACTTGAGTGTGTTTTGCGTTGAACCGGGCCGATGGGTGGGGACTAGCGACAAATTCGGAATAGCCCCAGGCGTCCCTGGTGGCGTGTCTGGCGCGCTGATGGCGGCGCCTTCAGTGCGCAGCAAAGCCATGGCCGACAAGGACCAGACAAAAGTATGGTCGGAAGTGAAGAGGGCACAGACAGCTATGGCCGAAACGGTCACGGTCGCCGGTGAGTTCCCCGTCCCAGCCGCGCGCGAAATTGGCGAAACCAGTTCGTACGCTCGTGTCATGCACAATTCCGAGGTGCAGAAACACGTGGATTCGATGGCTGAGCCCATCCAGCACAGCTATGAAAGTGTGATCAAACAACTGCGCGATCGCAACGCAGTGGGAGTGGTGGTGGCGATGAATGGCCAGATTATCTGGGCTGACATTTTTGCCAGCACGAACCTGCTGGAAAAATATTGGCCAAAGTTGATCCGTTCCTATGCTGCCGAGGCTGTAGTGACGAAAGCGAAAGGCGCTGAGGTTGGCACGAAAGCGGCACAGGAGTTTCTGGCTGAAATGGACGGTCGCAGGGAAACCGTGGAGAGCGAGCCCGGTATCTACCGCCATACCGAGATTACTGGAGATGACTTCAAGGCGTTTGAGCTGACATCATTGCTGCCTAAGACAGGCTTTAACGTGCATATTGCAAAAATGGCGGAGTAGGTCGCGAGAGCGGCAGAGTTCTCCCTGCCACTACACCAGAATATTGTCATCCAGCCGCTTCTTGCTCCAGTCCGCCGCGGCCTGCACAAAAGCTATTACCAGCGGGTGCGGTTTCTTAGGCTTGGACGAAAGCTGCGGTTGGAACAGGGTGGCCAGAAAGAACCGATGTGTCGGTGACTCAATGGCGCGTGCCTCGCCCTGCGGGCCGCGAGCGGCGACGGGGAAGCCAGCCTCGATCGAGACCCACTCAAACTCCGGGTTGACTTCGAAATTGCAGAAAAACTCTTCCTGCACGACATCCTTTGTATAAAAAGATTGCAAATATGATCCAGGACGCAGGCGGATCTCCGGAACCATTCCTGACAATTTGGGTTCGCCCGGCTTCTGATCGGGAACAGCACAGGCCACGGGGTAGATGATGATGCTTTTTGATCCAGAGTTATTCTCGGCCGTGTCCGCATCTTTGATCCCCAAAACGTTGCGCGCGCATTCAATCAGGGTGTACTGGAAGCCTCCGCAGGTGCCAAGGAACGGCCAATCGCGGCGTCGGGCGAACTCAATGCCTTTCAGCATTCCCTCGGCATTCTTATAGGGGCTGCCCGGCGAGGCCCATAGGCCATCGAAACTTTCGAGCACCTGGTTCGCGTTTGGCTCGAGCAGTGACGGGGTTGGAACCCACTGGGACTCGACTTCAATCTTCAGCTTGGCGGCGGCGTGCTGTAATGCGTCATTGGTGGCGTGGTGGGAACGAAACTCGGGATTGAAGTCGCCCAGGATTCCGATGCGAACCGCTTCGCTCACAGCGCCATTCTAATCAATAGGACGTGTAAGTCACATCGGCCGAGCTACAAGTGGGGTTAGAAGCTTGGTGACCCGGCGCTTAGGCGATGCTTCTGGCTCACTTATGAGGCTACCGCGCTGTGCTGTAGGTCATATGCAGGTCCGCCTTATCCGTTTCTTCCACTTTGAACATGGCGCGCGGTCTTACCTGCATAAAGCTGGCGACGAATGTGTCAGGAAACTGCTGAATGCGAATGTTGAATGTATTCACCGAATCGTTGTAGAACTCACGCCGGTCGGCAATCTGGTTTTCCAGAGCGGTGATGCGCGTCTCGAGCTGCATGAAATTATCATTGGCCTTGAGCGCAGGATACTTCTCAGCGACAGCGAAGAGTCCTCGCACAGCGGTTGTCGTGCTCTGGTCGGCCTGAGCCTTCTGGTCCACAGTAACTGCCTGCTGGTACATAGACCGCGCCTGCACAACTTTTTGCAGCGTGTCGCGCTCATAATTCATATAACCCTTGCACACATCCAGCAGCTTGGATACTTCGTCATGGCGCTGTTTGAGTATTACATCGATGTTGGCCCACGCTTTGTCGATGTCGTTTTTCAGCGCGACCAAGCCGTTGTACATCATGGCCACATACGACAGGAGCCCGATGCAGGCGAGCACGAAGCCAAGAAGAACGATATTATCCATATTCGTTCCCTGCATCTCTCCTCACCGCCAACCAAAATACTTCACGAGGACGTATAAGCACGCAAGAATCAGTCCCGGCGCACCCCAGATGCATAGGGCCGATTTCCAGTTTAGCTCCTGCACAACATCGCGGCGGCTGCGCCAGGAAATGAAGAAGGCGGGATTGTGATCACCCTTCATCAGCACTGTTTTGGGCTGGAGGTCGAATTGCTCGGTCTCAGCGTCGGGAGATCCGTTTCCAGCAGGCGATGTCCCGCTCACGGCCGCGGTGGCCGTGGCTACTGCGGAGGCAGGGCCATTAAGGCCGGCAGCTTCCCACGCGGCAGGATTGGTTATTCCTGCTTTCATTAACGCAGCAGCGATCTTCTCCTGCTGAGTCATGTTGAGAGAGCTAGTCGGCCTGTCAGATGACAAGCGGACCAGCTCGGTCTTCAGGCCTCGCCCATTTTGAAGGCTGGTCTCGAAAACCTCTTCCCCGGCCGGCAGCATTGTGATTCGTGCTGAGTTAAGTGCCAATTCGACCTTCGTTTTCGTTCCACTCGGCAAGTTGAAATTGAAACTGGCCACAGGACTAGGGAGAGTACCAACCGGCTTCGGACTAACGGTCAGACCTGGGTTCTCGGCCAGCGTCCCCAGTATGAAAAGCGTATTCTTGGGCTTGATACAGTACTCATCAATCCGTATTCTTTGATCGCTTGAAACTCCGTGTGCCATCAAAAAACTGCGGACGCTCTCCGGCACCAGGTCACTGTTGAAAAAGACCGGGCCGTTAAATTCGTCATGGAAGTCGCGGTGGATCTCCAAATCTGCGCCCTGGGGGTTGACCAGCAAACGACCGGTGTTGTCGTCAAGATAAAAAGGAACGTGCAGGCTTTCGTCGATAATTTGCTGCCACTTGTTGCCTTTGCCCGATTGTTTTAACTGCCAGACAAGCGTGCGGTAATAAAAGCAGGGCAAGCCAGTGATGGGAGCGTTTATGGTATATGGTCCGATTGCCACTCCATTGACTTCAACCAGACCGATGGAAGCGCTTCGAATCCTGGAGATAGGTGTGTTCAGGATCAGCCGTTTGCGCGCCAGCATGCGGAATCCGTGCACAAAAAGAAAAATACCGGCGCACGTCCCGATTGCTGCCGGGATCCAGAAGTCGGCAGTGCTATACGCCAAGAGTGCGAAAAGGGAATCCATGCAATGGGTCCGCGCACCTGTGGTAGAAGACACAGAGGGCGTCGGCCCGAGCGTAGCGGAGAGCGACGGGCAGTCGCAGCAGAAAACCGCAGTTTTGGCTTACGTTGGTAATGCGAGGAGATAATTCAACAATTAAGGGGTGAACACCGGTGGCACGGGGAGAAATCTCTTGCGCAATACTGTGAATCCAATCGCGGGAAACGCTATTTTCGACGGAGTTGCTCAGTCATCTGGCCGCCACCGTCCGCTCCTTCAAAATCTCTTCGACTGCTAAAATCCCTCGTTCCAGTTCCTCATCGGTGTTATAGAAATGCGGCGACATGCGTAGGCCTGCTCTGGGACGCCAATCCACCAGGATTTCGCGCTTCAGCAACTCGCGGCAAACTTCCTGGGAATCTGGCATCTCGATGGAGACAGTTCCGCCACGCCTCTCCGGATCGCGCGGCGTGTTCACGCGCCAGCCGTGCTTGTCCGCCAACTCGATCAATCGTGCGGTCTGCCGCTTCGATTTCTCGCGGATGCGCTGCACACCGGCTTCAGCAACGATGTTCAAGCCCGGGCGTGCCGCTTCGAGCGACGGAATGTGGGGCGTGCCATTCATAAACCGGTACGGCGGATCGGTGTAGCGAATTGGCCCAATCTCGAATCCAAATGGATTTTCGTGCGCCATCCACCCCGTGAATCTTGGTGCCAGCTTTTTTCCCAGATCCGGACGCACATATAGATATGCGACTCCCGGGCCGCCGCACAGCCATTTCAGAACTCCGCCACAAGCAAAGTCGACATTCAGAGACTGAACATCGACCGGCACCGTACCCAGCGATTGGAAAGTATCCAGCACTACGTGCGCGCCAACTTTGTGAGCCTTCTCGACAATTGCCTTCGCATCGTTGATGTAGGCGCTGCGAAAGATCACATGGGAAATGGGAACCAACAGGGTCTGTTCGTCAATCGCATCCAGTAGACGTTCGGTGGGAACGCTGACACCGTCGTCGGTCTTCACCATATGCACACGTGCACCACAAGCGCGTTGTGCCTCCCAGAAATACATCACTGACGGAAAATTCAGGTCGCTGTAAACGACTTTATTGCGCTTGGCGGAAAAATCGAAGCAGGAGGCAACCACTGCCTGGCAAGTAGTCACATTCTGGTGAGTCGAAACCGATCCCTTGGGCGCGTTCGTCAATGCGCCAATTTGGTCGCCGACATCGGCAGCCAGCATCCACCACGATTCCTCCCAGGCGCGCACTCCTCGTGTCGCCCACGTGTCCGCGTAGCTTTTCATGGCCTCGTAGACACCGCGAGGCATTGCCCCTAGAGAATTGCTGATGAGGTAGGTTGTGTGCTCAAGAATGGGAAACTCAGAACGGTACCGCAGCAGCTCGTCAGTCATTGAAGTATTGTACTGTTTTACTATGAGCCAATTTCATCACTGCATAGGCCGCGCTTAGCAGGAGCAGGTAAGAAACTCCGCTGACGAGACTTATACGCGAATCCCACCAGGTCTTCAGGATCGCACACGACACCAGCGCGAGTCCCAGCACCGATCCCCATCCACCTATCGGAGAGCGCATGGGCAGGCTGGCCAGCTGTTCCGGAGTCGCCTGCCTCCGGAAAGAGAAATGGGCCGCCAGTGATACCAGCCACGAGAGCATCAGACCGAACAGCGCGCCACTCAATATGTAGACGAAGGCATCCGCAGGCGCCCACTTTTCCAGAACCAGCGCTACAACAATCCCGTATGAGGAGCCCAGCAGCGCCAGTTTGGGTGCGCCGGCCGAATTCAACCGGCCGAATAGCGCTGGAGCCCATCCCGTCCGGGCCAACGAGAACAGCATTCGCGATGCGGCATATAGATTAGCATTTGCTCCGGAAAGTGCCGCCGTCAATATTACAAAATTGACCAGGGCGCTGGCGGCGGGAATTCTTACCGACCGAAAAGTTGTTACGAACGGGCTTTCTGCAACGCCTACCTGATTCCACGGCACCACCCCTACCAAGACCACAATTGCGCCGAGATAAACCACAGTCAAAATGATGAAAGTCCACCGTACGGCGCGTGGGATCTGGGCCGTGGAGCGCGATTCGCCGGTGGTAACCGCGACCAATTCCACCCCGCCAAACGTGTATAAAGCAAATGTCATCGCCAGCAGGGGAGCCATTACTCCCTTGGGAAAGAAGCTTCCCTGCGAAGTGTATTGTGCCGGAACGCGCCCGCTGCCCAATAGGACGCCGCCGATGATTATGAACGCGACAATCGTTACCAGCTTCACCATCGCGAACCAGTACTCGAATTTGCCGTAGGTGCCAACGCTAAGGAGGTTGACGAGCACCAACACAACCGAGAACACCGCGACCCACACCACCGCCGGTGCCGATGGAAACCAGTAGCGCATGTAGGTTGCCGAAGCCACCAGGTTAGCCCCCACGCCGATCGAAATCGCGGCCCAGAATCCAGCCCGGGTGATGAAACCCGCCCACTGATTCAAATAGAGATCGGCATAGACGCCGAATGAGCCTGCAGCAGGGTGCATGCTTGCCAATTCGCCCATCGCCATGGCGACCGTCCAACTGATGAACCCTGCCAGAACGAAACTCAGGATCACGCTGGGGCCGGCAATTTGGATAGCCGCCGCCGAGCCCAGAAGCAGCCCAGTGCCAATGGAACCGCCCACGGCTACCATGGCCATCTGCCCGGCGCTCAATTGTCGCTGGAGGCCCCGTTCCTGGCTAAGGTCTTGGCTGACTTGGATCTCCGAAGGCACCTCGCACGTATACCAGAAAGATCTGGAGGCTGCCACCAGTGTGCAAGGGGCGATAACTTGGGTGACCTTGGTAACTGCGCCGCCCTCTTAGTTCATTGCCGGTGATTTGCCCTGCACCTAAAATCGCAAGTGGGTTACTCCGCACATTACTCCATGCCGGATCGAGCCGAAATCGCGAAACGCGTGGACCACGCCGAGAAGCTTCTCCAAAAGGGCAAGACGGGAGACGCGCTAGAGCAGTATCTCCAAATCCTGCGCGAAGATCCGGAGAATGACAATGTTCGGCAGATGGCCTCCGACTTGTGTCTCTCTGTTAATCGCACCAAAGAGGCAGTCGGGTTGCTCGGCCAGCTTTTTGAAAGGCAGGTAGGTGCCGGTGAGGCCACCCGCGCGAGCCTTACTTACAAGAAATTGGCGCGCTACGGCAACCCTACGTGGCAGCAAAAAATCCGTTTTGGCCAGATCCTGGAAAACTCCAATAAGAGACTTGCAATAGGAACCTATGAAAACGCGCTTGAGGAGTTAACCCGCCAAGAGCTCAAGCAGGAGTCGGTAGAGGTTCTTAACCGTATCGTCGCAATTGAGCCGGCACAGCAGAATTTCCTGCGGCTGGGCGAACTATGCTCGCAATTAGGAGATGGAAAGGCTGCTGCCGCGGCATTTCTACGAGTGGCGGAGTTTGCGGAAACCGCCGGCGCGAATGCGGCACCATGGTTCGAACGCGCGTATTCCGAAGATTCCAGAGACCCTCAAATTGCATTGGCCTACGGCAAGAGTCTGTTGGCACAGGGTGAAATCGGCGCCGCTATCTTCATATTTGAAACCCATGTTCAGGCGGGTAATCCGTCACTGGAGTTGCGGGATCACTATGCCAAGGCTCTGCTCGCGGCCAACCGTCTGATCGATGCCGAGGCGTTGGTCTGGCAGCTCTTCGAACAGAATCCAACGCGTATCCATCAGGTGGTAACACTGATCGGGGCCATGGTGGATGCGGAACTCGATGCCGAGGCTGCCACTCTGGCACGCAAGTTGGAACAATTTCAACGTCGCCATGGGGAGCGCCGCTCCTTTGTCACCTTGATGCAGGATCTGGTGGCGGCACATCGTCCCTCGCCAGACCTGTTGGAGTTTCTGAGTGAGTTGTTTAATTCCTCCAATCGCGAAAATGACTATTGCCAGACGCTTCTCAAGCTTTTCGACCTTTACTGCAGCACCGGCAATTTCCAGAAAGCGGGCGAATGTCTGGACCGCGCCGCCGAAATTGATCCGTACGAGCGCGGACATCAGAAAAGACTGGAGATGCTGCGCGGCAAGATTGATGACAATCGATTTCAGGTCATCGCTTCTCGTTTCACCCAGGTAAATAACTCCCAAGCTGCGCCCATGCGAGCCGAGGAATCGACCCTGGGTGCCGGCGCGTTGCAGGATCTGATGTTGCAAGCGGAAATCCTCGTGCAATACGGCATGCGCTCGAAAGCTATCGAGCGTTTACAGCGCATTCAGGAGCTTTTCCCTCACGAAGAGGATCGGAACGAAGACCTGCAGCGGCTCTATTTAGCCGCGGGCATGACTCCGCGCTATGCCGGGTCTGCTCCTGTGGTACAGCCTGCCAGTCCTGCTAAATCTGCGTCAGCAGCACCCGTGTCTTCCTCAAAAGTGCCCGCCCAAACGCAGAGTGAGGCTGATATCAGTAGCCTGACGCGGGTTGCCGAAATTACGCGCAAGCTTTATCACCAGAGCAATGCTAATGCCGTGCTCTCAACTGCAGTGAACGAAATTGGCACACAGTGGGACGTGACGCGCTGCATCGCGGCAATGCGCAAGCCCGGATTGCCTCCCACCACGGTGCAGGAATTTCGTGGCGAAGGCATGGCTGCGGGGAATTCGGCAGCATTGGCCGCATTGGTATCTGCTGTGCAGGATCTCGCAGTCAGCCGCGGCATTGTCACCATCGCAGATGCTGCCGCTTCCCAGGAGTTACAGGGAGTTCGTGAAATTATAAGTGGGCTTTCGATCACATCGCTGCTGGCCTTGCCTCTTTCGGACGGTACCGAGCAGGTTGGTGTGCTTATTCTGGCGCAAGGCCAGCCGCGCGGGTGGCACTCGTCCGACATCGTGGTTCTTAGGGCCATCAGTGAACAAATGGTGATTGCCCTGAACAACGCCGGCCTGCGTCGCTTGGTGAAGAACCTCTCGGTGACCGATGAGAAGTCGGGTCTTCTGAAACGCGCGTCTTACATCGATCTGTTGCTGGCCGAGACGAGACGCAGTGTGCAACAAAGCGAGCCGGTAAGCATCCTGCTGATGCAGTTCGGCAAGAGGGCTGCCATGGTGAAGGAAGTTGGCGAGGAAGCGGTCGAAGCCATGATGGAACAGATTGGACAGCTCTTCGCCACTAACATCCGCTCCAACGACCTGGCGTTTCGTTATGAGTTGACGACCATCGCCATTATTCTAGGCGACACTGCGGAAAAAGAAGCTCTCATGGCGGTCGAGAAGCTACGGAACTTAATTGCAGGCGTCCGTCTTCCCGGCAGAGAGCAGCACGTTCCATTCGTGGCTGGACTCGCCGAAGCGGTAATGCGCCAGCAGTACGATCCGGTGGACATTGTGACTGAAGTGATCAACCGCGCTGAACAAGCGCTTGCCGATGCCATCGCAGAAGGTCCCGGTAAGGTGGTTTGCCGAGCCGCCACTGCGGCCACCGCAGCAGTCGCATAAGTTCCTGCCATAAAATTCAATCTCACGAGAAGAACCGACTCGTCACTGTCTTGATTAGGTGCGTCGGAGCCTGTTGCTAAAGCCGAGGCAGAGCGAAGTGCTTCTCTGGCAAACTTATTTCACCGCTGTTAAACTGAGCAGTTTGGCTGTCCTAATCTGCGCTCTTCTATAGGAACTTAATGCTGAAAACGGGTGACATCGCAATTGTCAGCGGCGCACGCACTCCGATGGGCCGTTACTGCGGCAAGCTGAAGGATTTCACGGCCATGGAATTGGGGGCCATCGCAGCCAGGGGAGCCATGGAACGCGCGGGACTTCAGCCCAGCGAGTTCGATCATGCCGTTTTCGGCAACGCACAACAGACTTCCGGGGATGCTCTTTACGGAGCCCGCCATGTCGCTTTGCGTGCTGGATTGCCAATCGAAACCCCTGCCCTTACGGTCAATCGCCTCTGTGGTTCCGGCATGCAGGCTATTGCCAGCGCAGCTCAGATGGTTCAGCTCGGCGAAGCCGACATCGTGCTTGCCGGCGGGATGGAAGCCATGTCGCAGGCCCCTTTCGTGATTCATGGACGCGATGGTTTCGCACTCTCGCCGGGCGGGAAGCTCGAGGATTCGCTCATGGTCGCGTTGCTCGACAGCTACTGTGGCCTCTACATGGCGAATACAGCCGAGCTATATGGCGAACAGCAGGGGATCACCCGGCAGATGCAGGACGAATTCGCGGTACGCTCGCAACAACGTGCCGATGCTGCTTATAAAGCTGGGCGTCTTCAAGAAGAGCTTGTCCCCGTGCCGCTCAAGAACTCGAAAGGCGAAACGACCGGCGAGATGTTTACAGAAGACGACCATCGTCGTCCCCAAACCACCATGGAGGGCCTTGCGAAGCTGAAGCCCGCTTTCGGCAAGAACGGTACTGTGACGGCAGGCAACGCCAGCGGCATTGTCGATGGGGCCGCGGCAGTCGTCATCATGCCGATCGAGGCTGCACAGAAGCGTAATCTCAAGCCGATCGGCCGCATCGTCGGTTGGGGCACCGCGGGAGTCGAGCCGAAATTGATGGGACGCGGTCCCGTGCCGGCAACCAAGATCGCATTGCAAAGAGCCGGACTTACGCTCGACTATATTGATTTGATCGAAGTTAACGAGGCCTTCGCCGCGCAGTATCTCGCAGTCGAAAAAGAATTGGGCCTTGACCGCGAAAAGGTCAATGTCAACGGCGGCGCCATTGCGCTTGGACATCCTCTCGGCGCAACCGGCACGCGTCTGGTGATTACTTTGCTTTACGAACTGCGTCGCAGAAATAAGAAGTACGGGCTGGCGACGGCGTGTATTGGCGGCGGGCAAGGGATTGCGATGGTGGTGGAAGCCCTGCAGTAGTTGAGAATCTTATGGAAATCAAGAAAGTTGGCGTGCTGGGCTGCGGGCTCATGGGGTCGGGCATTGCCCAGGTCGCGGCGACCGCGGGATTTGACGTTACGGTGCTCGAAGTCGAGCAGAAGTTCCTCGACAAGGGATTCGCTGGAATCGAAAAGTCTTTGGCCAAGTTGGCCGAGAAAGGCACGCTAAAAGAAACGCCGGAGGCGGTTCGCCCCCGACTGAAAGGCACCACCAAGAGAGAAGACCTCGCCGGCTGTGACATCGTCATCGAGGCCATCATCGAGAACGTCGAGGAAAAAAAGAAGGTGTACGCTGCTCTCGACAGCGTTGTAAAAAAAGAAGCTATTTTCGCTTCGAATACCTCTTCTATTTCTATCACCGAGCTTTTAACTTCGACTAAGCGTCCCGAACGCTTCGTCGGGTTGCACTTTTTCAATCCCGTACCGCTGATGAAACTGGTGGAAGTTGTGCGCACCATTGCGACGGCCAACGAGGTTTATGAGTCGGCATACGAGTTCGCCAAAAAGCTGGGTAAAGTTCCGGTCCGCACCAGTGACAAGACCGGCTTCATTGTGAACCGGCTGCTCGTGCCCTATCTGCTCGATGCCATCCGGGCCTACGAAGATGGGGTGGGCTCGATCGAGGACATTGACAACGCCATGAAGCTGGGTTGCGGCTATCCTATGGGGCCGTTCACGCTTCTCGATTTCGTCGGCCTCGATACGACCTACTACATCACCCATGTGATGTATGACGAATTCAAGGAGCGTCGCTTCGCGTCGCCGCCGTTGCTGAAGCGGATGGTAATGGCGGGATGGTATGGACGGAAGACGGGGAAGGGATTCTACGATTACTCAGATTTGAATAACCCGAAGGCGAATAAGCTGTGAGGTAGCGGGCCGAATTCCTCACAGGTAGATCCGACGTGAGTGTTGTTTCGCGTTGCTGATGGCTTGATTTGGGAAGGCGCAGATGGAGACCGTAATCTACATGCCGTTACTTGGTGAGGGTACGGACTGCTGGCGTCCGGTCCGGGCCCTGCCGGTTGCTCAGGATCTCTTCGAGGTCGTAGATCAAATTCCATCAGGGGAGAGTTGGGCTTTTGCGCCGGGGTGCCGGCTACGGTGTCGGAAACACGTGTTCAGCAGCGGCGAGCGTGGATTGATAGCATTCGGTATGCGATTGAGAGTAATCCGTACTATCAGCTGTTAAAGAAGCACGAGCGTAAAGTCTTCAGCGTCGTTTTTGCAGATGGCGAGGAAGCCGTGGTGAGAGTTCTGCATGTTGACCGTTAGCATGAAGATTTTGTTTATGATCTGGTGTCCACAAATGTCGACCGCGATCATTACCGGGCAAGTAGGGATGCGGCTTAGGTGGCGAGATTTGCTGACTTAGTGTCCGCCCAGTTGTAAGAATGAGTTTCCCATCCGTGTCTTCGTGGTAAATCGACTTTATGACCTTCTCCAACATCCTCTTCGAAAAGAAAAATGCGATTGCCTACGTCACCGTGAACCGTCCGAAGGTGCTCAATGCTCTAAACATGGCCACGATGGAAGAGCTGCGGGCGGCGTTTCACGACATCAAGAATGATGTCTCCGTGCGCGTAGTCATCTTTACTGGTACAGGTGAAAAGGCTTTCATTGCGGGTGCGGACATCGCTGAGCTCGCCAAACACGATGCCGTTAAAGGGAAAGAGTACACGCACCGCGGTCAATCCGTGCTCAACCTGATCGAGAACCTCGGCAAGCCGGTGATTGCCTGCATTAACGGTTTCGCGCTGGGAGGCGGATGTGAGATTGCCATGGCCTGCACCATGCGCCTGGCTAGCGAAAACGCCAAATTGGGTCAGCCGGAAGTGAAACTCGGGATTATCCCCGGTTATGGTGGTACGCAACGCCTGCCGCGGCTCGTGGGCAAGGGTATCGCCATGCAGCTTGTGCTTGCGGGCGAAATGATTACTGCGCAGGAGGCACATCGCATCGGACTTGTAAATGAAGTCACGGCCCCGGCTGAGCTAATCCCGCGCGCCGAAGCGATCGCGCATAAGATCATCGCCAACGCGCCCCTCGCCGTTCAATATGCGATGGAGGCCGTGAACAAGGGTATGGAGATGACCCTCGTCGAGGGGCTGTATCTTGAAGCGATTCTGTTTGGCGTGTGCTGCGCGACGGAAGACAAGAAGGAAGGGACCACGGCGTTCCTGGAAAAGCGGCAAGCCCAATTTAAAGGACGATGAGCTTCTGATCGCAGCTTCACTTCAGACGGGATTTTGATTCCCAACACGGAGCCACAGCGTCACGAAAAAAAACAACCAAGAAACTTCTCCAGTGGACGTCCGCTCTGGCTTCCAGGTCAAGGCGCTTGAAGGCAAACTTAGCGCCTCTGGTAAGCGCTTTGGCATCGTGGTTTCCCGCTTTAACGCTTTCATCACCGAGCGACTTCTCCACAGCGCATTTGACGGGCTCTTGCGCTGCGGTGCGAAGCGAAAGGACATTGAAATTGTCCGCGTTCCCGGCGCCTTCGAAATTCCCTCTGCCGCGCGCACCCTGGCCGAAACCAAAAAATACGATGCCATCATCTGCCTGGGCTGCCTGCTTCGTGGTGACACGGCTCACTACGATGTCATCGTCAACGAAGTCACCCGCGGCATCGGACAATCGGCGCAAGAGACCGGCGTGCCCCACGCCTTCGGCGTGCTAACCTGCGACAACTTGGAACAAGCCATCGATCGCGCCGGCCTGAAAATGGGTAATAAAGGTTTCGAAGCAGCGCTGGCGGCGGTGGAGATGGCGTCCTTAAAAAAAGCTATCGGCCTTCCGCTGTCAACTCCCCGCAAAAATAAATCACGAAAGCGAAGCACGCCTTCCAAGACGCGCAAATCCTAGCGCTTCATTCCTCAGGGGTTGATCTGTCCACTTCTTGTTAGACTGATGGCTGATAGCTGGCTGCTTCATGGGCACTCGACGCAAATCCCGCGAACTTGCTCTGCAGATGCTCTTCCAATCCGACATGGGACGGCAGAGTTCCGACGAGGTCCGTCGCACCTTTTGGGCGGAGCGCAACGCAGTGGCTGCCGACGTTCGCAGCTTTGCGGAAGATCTGTTTCGTGTGGCGGTTGACCGCTTGACGGAAATTGATGCGCTGATCGTGCGCCATGCCGAACACTGGCGCATGGATCGAATGGCGGCGGTCGATCGCAATATTCTTCGCCAGTCAGTTGCGGAGCTGTTGGCGTATCCAGACACCCCACGGGCCGTGATCATCAACGAAGCATTGGAGATTGCCAGGAAATTTTCCAGCCCCGAGTCGGTTAATTTCATCAATGGTGTGCTTGACAGTATCGGCCGCGAACTCGAGAACGCCAAACCTCAAGCGCAGGATCATCGTTAGCCGTCAGTCATATGCCGTCGGTATTCTCCTGCGGCGAAACCTACTCTGCCAAAGCTGTGACATCAAGTAACTGCGACATCAAGTAATGGCCCACGCACGGCTAGGGCCGTACCGCCACCAAGTCAGGCGTACAGGTGAAGCTCACGTTAGAGCAAAAGTTGAAGTTTACCGGCAGAGAAACCTGCTGTAGATCCGTGCTAGCTAAGGTATCGAGGACGTGCACTGTGCCATCGCTGGTAGCGACGTAAAGCAGGGTGCCATCAGGGGTGAGGCTACCGCTGAGAGGCTTGGGGTTTACGCCAGCGAGCGAAATTGCGGAGGAAGGGGTTTGCCCATTCACGTCGAACACCAGCGCGCTTCCTAAATTGCTGGCTAGCACATAGGCTTTCAAGCCATCCGAGGAAACGATTAATTGCAGCGGAGTGAAAGTGCCCTGGCCCATATTCACAAAAGTGTGCGCGTTGCTGACGGTTGGCGGGCATCCCGTCAGCATCATCGTGCTTGCGGTAATTACGTCTACACCCTGAGCGGTGGGAGGATTGGTGCTCACGGGTGAGTCCAAAGCCAGCACGTGAAGTCCGTCCGCAGCCGACCGGATGAATTGCGGAACGGTCGAAGTCGCAGTACTGGTCGCTACGGTGTTATCGCACGTCGCTCTCACAGTGACTGCGGAGGCCGCACCGCCCGCCAGATAGGCGAATGCGCCGTTCGAGAAGAATGAAACATCATTGGCCGGTGCCGTCAGCGGAATAGTTTTCAAGCCATCCACTGACGAATAAACGTACAAATTATTCGTATTCGCGCCAACCATATACACCTTGAGGCCGTCGGGTGAGAAATCCGCTGCGGTTACGCCGCTAATGAGAAGATCCGCGCGGCTTCCCGAATTCGTTTGATCGAAAATGGAAACATCTTGCTGCGGATGACTAGCCGTGATGCTGGTATCAGAAACCACAGCTTTGTTACCGTCGGGAGAAACGGCCAGCACTTTGCCGGTCACCGCGTTGAATGTATTCACTGTAGGTGGGTTCGCAGCGGGATCGAGGACCATAAGGCCTTTGCTGCTGCCCAAAAATGCCTTCGTCCCCTGTGGATTGAAGACTAGAGAATTGGGAGGGTTCGGAAGCGACGCGGCGCCGGAAACGGCATTATTTGATGTGCTGATAGACACAATCGAACTGCCGCAATTGAAATTTGTGCCACACCCCGTGCTTGTTGCCCACACGGTTGTCGTCGCTTTCGTGCCGGTCACTGTGGCTTTCACAATGTCGGTCGGATAGATCGGTAAGGTCGTTACGCCGACCACGGTCGGGGTTTGAACACCGTCGTTGCAAGAAGGCGGTGTACAAGAAGCGATGATTGCTGCCCCGCCCGGAGAGACTGCCCGCACCGTTCCTGTACTGCCGATTCCGGTCGCATTTCCGCTTGTCCCAGTACCGGTCACGGTTGCGACCGCGGGCTCGGAAGTACTCCAGGTTAGCGGCACATTGGTCAAAGTCGCATTCAGGGTATCCACGACCGTGGCTGTGATCGTTTTGCTGCCACCAGTAGCCAGCGTGAACGCGTTGCTGGCCGAATTCGTCACCGCGAGTGTGATCGACTTCACTGGGCAGGTTGCGAAATTTATGGCTGGACTATTCACGCCGGCTGCGTTTACGAAGATTTGCGTTATCCCGGGGACGTTAGCCGTGGCCTGCGCCTGGTTCGCGCCGATTCCGCTTACCGTGTTGCTGACCTTAACGATGGTGCTGCTCAGCGCAGTCCAGGTAAGTGGCCCTACGGTAGCGGTGATGTCGTTTCCGCGACTGGAAACAGTAGCCTGGTAAGTGAAAATTTGGTTTTGCGAGATGCCATTGACCGGGCCGCTTGCGCTCTCAACCGTGCAGGTAGGAGGCGGGGTAGGTGATGGGACTTGGGTGACGCTGATGTGCTCGATATGCTGATGTACGAAGACCGTCACCGGCGCGCTGCTGACCCCGGCGGCTGAGGCGGTCACTTGGGCTACGCCGACAGGACCAGGGGTACATACGATGGGACTCGTCAGTGAATCCCATGTGCCGCCACACGCTACGCCGTTGTTGGCAATGGTCAACACGGCAGGATTGCTGGAGCTCAACGTAACAGCAACGGAGATCGGCGCTCCAGCGGAGTTCTTCGCGGAAACTGTAAAATTCTGTGTCCCCCCTACTTCCACCGACGCCGTAGCCGGCGTGAGGGTTATTGACGCCGGCACATTAGGCGCAGCTGGCGCGTTATTGCTGCTGCCGCAACCAGCCAGACTGCCGATAAGTAAAATAAGAATTACTACCCAAAGAACGGAACCGCACCGACCCATGCACCCTCCCCGCTCCTTATTTGGAGCGAGCGCGTGTTGTTCTGGAAAATTTCCAGTGTAGAGGCAGAAAATCTTTTCGGCAAGTTGAGGCGTTTGCGCGGCGTCCGAGCCGCGCGCCGAAATCCTGAGCGAAGCGAAGGATCTTTGAGCCAGAGCGTCCGCGCCACGAAATCGTTCGGAAGCGAAGCATCCTTGGCATGCAACTCGATGCCTTGAACCCACAAACTTCCGAACATCGCGCTCCAGTGGACCATTTTCGGGGCTCTGCCATTTTAGTCTCTAGATGCAGGGTGGAGTCATTGACGATGTGCGACGGAACTTGATATATTTAAAAGGTTCCGCGAGTTAAGTTCGGCTTGCCTGTAAGCGGCGGTCAGTTTTTGCCGTTACGTGATGAGTGTGCGAACTGACCCTGAAGCATTTGCGGCTGAGCTCTTAAGAATTGGCTTGGAAACGCCCTCGCTGAAACATGCCTGCGCTCACCTTTCGCCCCGCGAAAGGATATGCAGGTAGAGCAGACGAAACGGAGTACCTCCTGTTTGAGTTTTCCGTCGGGCGATGTAGGTCGGCGGTAACTGGAAGGGCTTGATACCACCGTCGTCAGCGTTAGTCTGAAACGGGAAATCCAAAATCTCTCTCCGGCGTTTATGCGCGGCGAGAAAGTATGGCTGGCGACAATGCCATCCAGCCCCTTAAGGGGAAAGCGGAAACAGCGCTTGAACTCTCGGCGCGTCCGAATGGCTATGCCGAAAGACGGCACGGACGCCGTTTATATTTTTTGATGGAGCGCTGAAGGAGCGGAGAAGAGTGCCTACTTTTAATCAATTGGTGCGTAGCGGCCGTACTCGACCTCGTTATAAGACGGCCAGTCCCGCGTTACAAGGATGCCCGCAGAAGCGAGGGGTCTGTACTCGTGTCTATACCCAGACACCGAAGAAGCCGAACTCGGCGCTGCGAAAAGTCGCGCGCGTCCGGCTCACGAACGGGATTGAAGTTACGACTTACATTCCTGGTGTCGGCCACAACCTGCAGGAGCACTCGATCGTGCTCATCCGAGGCGGTCGCGTTAAGGATCTGCCGGGCGTGCGCTATCACGTAATCCGCGGCACGCTGGACTCGGTGGGTGTTGCCAACCGCAAGCAGGGGCGCTCGAAATACGGCGCCAAGCGCCCGAAAGCGTAGCGGTCGATTTCAAGCTAGAAGCTGAGAGCTGGGAGCTAGAAGCTTAATGCCAAGAAAAGGACATATCGCTAAGCGGACAGTGGAATCGGATCCGGTTTACGGTTCCGACCTGGTGACTAAGTTTGTCAACTCGATGATGTGGCAGGGCAAGAAGTCCACCGCCCAAGGCATCTTCTATGAGGCGCTGACAAAGCTGCAGCAGAAGGGCGGCGACGAGCCGCTCAAACTGTTCAAGAAAGCCGTCGAGAACGTCAAGCCGCTGCTTGAGGTCAAGACCCGCCGCGTCGGCGGCGCCAACTACCAGGTGCCGGTGGAAGTGAATGCCGATCGCCGCACCTCGCTCGCGATTCGCTGGATCATCATCTACGCGCGCGGACGCGGTGAAAAGGGAATGGTCGACAAGCTGAGTAATGAATTGCTCGATGCCGCGAATGGTCGCGGCGCGGCGATTAAGAAAAAGGAAGACGTCCATCGTATGGCGGAGGCCAACAAAGCCTTTGCGCACTATCGCTGGTAGCGCGATATTGGGAACAACATACCAATCGCATCTCTACAGAGACGCTGAAAAAGATTGAGAAGGGTAGCGCTTTGACCGGTTCTGTCGTTAACGAGCAGGAGTCCCGAAAGGAAGAACGAAAGAAAGGTGTGTCCAGACAGGTCCCATTAGAGCGTTGCAGGAACATCGGCATCATGGCCCACATCGATGCTGGTAAGACCACTACGACGGAGCGCATTCTTTTCTACACCGGGAAAACGCATCGCATCGGCGAGGTCCATGAAGGCACTGCCACCATGGATTGGATGGAGCAGGAGCAGGAGCGCGGCATCACCATCACGTCCGCAGCCACTACATGCTCCTGGCGCGACGTCCGTATCAATATTATTGACACTCCTGGCCACGTCGATTTCACCGCCGAGGTCGAGCGCTCGCTGCGTGTTCTCGATGGCGCGGTCGCGGTATTTGACGCCGTCCATGGAGTGCAACCGCAATCGGAAAAAGTCTGGCGCCAGGCTGACAAGTATGGCGTTCCTCGCATTTGCTTCATCAACAAGATCGATAAAATGGGCGCCGATTTTGAGCATGCCATTGATACCATCCGCAAGCGCCTCAACGCCAAACCTATCGCCATTCAGATTCCCATCGGCCAGGAAGACAAATTCAAAGGGGTAGTCGATCTCATCGAAATGAAGTCGATTATCTGGCAGGATGACACCATCGGCGCCGAGTACCTCACTGGTGAGATTCCAGCCGAGCTGCAGAAGAAAGCCGAAGCGTTCCACACCCAACTGGTGGAAGCCGTCGCGGAAAATGATGACGAGATGCTGCACAAGTTCCTGGAAGGCGAGACGATTTCGCCCGCGGAACTGCGTGCTTCGTTGCGCAAGTCCACTATTGCTTTGAAGGTATTTCCGGTTGTCGTCGGCACCGCTTTCAAGAACAAGGGTGTGCAGCCGCTGCTAGATGCTGTCGTGGATTACCTGCCCTCACCGATTGATGCGGGCGAGGTTAAGGGAATAAATCCTGATAACGGCGAGACCATCACGCGGAAGCCTGCCGACAGTCAGCCGTTTTCGGCGCTGGCTTTCAAAATCATGGCCGACCCCTTCGTAGGCCAACTGACTTTCATTCGCGTGTATTCAGGCCAGCTCAAGTCCGGCGACTCGGTGCTCAACGCAGGTCGCGGACGTTCCGAACGCATCGGCCGCCTGCTTAAGATGCATGCCAATAAGCGCGAAGATATCAGTGAGATTCTCGCCGGCGACATCTGCGCCGCCGTAGGCCTAAAAAACGTCAGCACTGGCGATACGATCTGCGACGAAAAACATCCTATCGCGCTGGAATCGATTGAATTTGCAGTCCCGGTCATCTCGGTGGCGGTTGAGCCCAAGACCAAGGCTGACCAGGAAAAGATGGGCATGGCGCTCTCCAAGCTGGCCCAGGAAGATCCAACCTTTAAAGTTCACACTGATCCCGACAGCGGACAAACCATCATTAGCGGCATGGGCGAGCTTCACCTGGAAATCATCGTGGACCGCATGATGCGTGAGTACAAAGTCGAAGCCAACGTGGGCAAGCCCCAGGTAGCGTACCGAGAAACCATTCGCAAGAAGTCGGAAGCCGAGGGCAAATACATTCGCCAGACGGGCGGTCGCGGTCAGTACGGCCATGCCAAGATTCGCCTTGAGCCGCAAGAGCCGGGCAAAGGTTACGAATTCGTCAACGAAATTGTGGGCGGCTCCGTGCCCAAGGAATTCATCAAGCCGATTGACCAGGGAATTAAAGAGGCGATGGAAGGCGGCGTTCTGGCGGGCTACGAGATGGTGGACGTAAAAGCCATCCTTTACGACGGCAGCTATCACGATGTCGACTCCAATGAAATGGCCTTCAAAATTGCGGGTTCGATGGCATTTAAAGAAGCCGCACGCAAGGCGTCTCCAGTGCTGCTGGAGCCCGTAATGTCCGTTGAAGTGGTTACGCCGGAAGATTACGCGGGAGTCATCATGGGAGATCTTAGTTCGCGTCGCGGACGAATCGAAGGCATGGAACATCGCGCGGGCTCTCAGGTAATCAAGGCGATTGTGCCTCTGGCTGAAATGTTCGGCTATGCCACCCAGATGCGTTCCAATACCCAGGGCCGGGCCGAGTACTCGATGCATTTCGCACGCTACGAAGAAGTGCCTCGGAGTACGGCAGACGAGATTATCGGCCGGGCGCAGGGAAACAAGTAATCGTAATAAAGGCTGGCGCTGCCGGCCGGTGTGGGGCTTAGCCCCAAAGACAACATCCGGCGTTGCCGGACGGAGACCTGAGGAAATGGCGAAAGAGAAATTTGAGCGCAATAAGCCGCACGTGAACGTGGGGACG
>Ga0209267_1000739_pt1 | contig 23479 bp, 17 predicted proteins | sample GraSoiAngelo_137_FD_185894 | JGI IMG/M metagenome (GOLD analysis project Ga0209267, IMG submission 185894) | Grasslands soil microbial communities from the Angelo Coastal Reserve, California, USA - 14_0929_09_30cm (SPAdes) (version 2) | ecosystem: Environmental > Terrestrial > Soil > Grasslands ... | reverse complement strand
CTTCAAACTTCCTTGCGTCAACCCACTACCGACGAACAACTTTGCCGATGGGGTGGTCGACGATGACGTGCCGGACAACATTTAATCGCGGAGGTGTGATTTGCACAGAATACTGTTGATCGCAATTACTCTCGCTGTGCCATCAATCAACCAAGTCACACTTCGCATTCCCCTGCCGCCGGGGGAAGAGTTTGCAGTCGTAACCTTTGACCAAGACCGCGTTTCGGCCACGGACGTTAAACGATGGATGCTTCGCCAGGAGAACGCATACTACGCCACTCCGAAGGTCGGGTACTATGGTGATTGAAAAAACAAAATAACCGACATTCCCAAGCTGGAAGAGGACATCAAGAAAACACAGCAGATTGTGAACGATCTCGATCCAAGTAATTATCCTGCGGCGCTAACCGATGTCGCCCAATACCTGAAGGATTTGCAATCCTTGTGGCTTTGGCTGGCACAGCAGGAGTTAGCATTCCTCAAGAGCGGCAAGCTGCCGCAGACCGAATACAACGGAGTAGACCTTCGGATGTGCGAGGTGCGCACTTCCGAGGATAAGCCGCGAATGTGTCATGAAGTATTCCATCGTTGGCACAACTGCGCTATCAATACCGTGGAGAAGCAGCTCGGGAGTTACCCCAAAGAAAAGTGGAAAGCGTTCTTGGACTCTTTTGGTATCCAAGAGAGGATTGAATCCACTCTGGATGAATAATAGCCGGGGAGCTTGAGAAATCAGGCTCCCCTTCCTTTTATCGGATGCCCTTGAACAGATCACGAGCCACAGGTCCACCAGAGACGGATTAAGCCAAACAATTAGGCGCAGTAGAAGCAACTGGAAATTCCGCCACAACCAAGACGGGTAAGCCAAACGATAAAGCGCACTACAAGCATTCGGAACTTCCGCCCTCGTTGCTCATGCTCTACAACCTCCTACAACCAAGCAGCAACGGCAGGCCACTCTAGTTTACTTGGCGATCGCTCTCGCTATTTCACAAGGAATTGTTTGGATGCACGACGACGCTACCCCACCTGGCTTAGCTGCGGTCGCTTCCATCAACGTCAAGACCGCCGTTTTTTGAGTGTCCGTCCATGATGAAGAAGGGCGCAGTCGGATTTCCTTGCCAAATGGGGGTGAGGCAGTAGAATGCAGGGGCAAAATCCCTTCGGGAAACCTGAACAGGAGTGTCCTCATGATTTGTGAAGGCAGGTTTAATTTCGGGAGCATTGCGAATCCTGCTCGCATCGCCTTGTTTGTCTTTGCGCTGGTGGCTCTTGGCGTTGGTGCGCGAGCGCAGGAAGCGGACGTCGCGAAAAAGCTGCAAGGTTTCGACGCGTACATGGAACAGACGCTGAAAGACTGGAACACGCCGGGCGTGGGTGTCGGGATAGTTGTTCAAGACAAGCTGGTTTTTGCGAAGGGCTATGGCTATCGGGATTATGAGAAGAAGCTGCGGTTCACGACGAAAACGATGCAGCCGATTGCGTCGAACTCGAAGTTGTTCACGGCGGTGGCAGCGGGGATGCTGGTGGACGAAGGAAACCTGGCCTGGGACAAGCCGATACGCGACTCCGTTCCGGAAATCCAGTTTTACAACGACCAGCTCAACAGCAACGTGACGCTGCGCGACATGCTGTCGCACCGCACCGGCGTGACGCGTCACGACCTAATCTGGTTCAAGTCGCCATTCACCCGGGAAGAGTTGTTCAAGAAGCTGAAGTACTTGGAGCCGCAGGAGCCGATACGCACAACGTTTCTCTACAACAACCTGATGTTCGCGGCGGTGGGACAAATCATCGAGATCAAGTCCGGGAGGAAATGGGAAGATTTCGTGCGCGAAAGAATCTTCACTCCGCTCGACATGAGCACGACTTGCTACACCATTGCGGGCATGTTGAAGCAACCGGACTACGGCGTGCCGTTCCGCGAGAAGCGCGATTCCTTCGAGCTGTACAAGATTCCTTATTACGAGGATACCGAGGGAGTGGCTCCGGCAGGCGCGATCATTTCAAACATTGATGAGCTATCGCACTGGCTGATTGCGCTGATGAATGAGGGAAAATACGACGGCAAGCAGGTGTTGCCGCCCGGTGCGTTGAAGGCCACGCTGCAACCGGCAATCGCATTGCCGAACGCGGGAGGCGAAGCTCTGGGCTTCTGGGAGTTGATCAATTCAGCTTATGGGATGGGCCGGTGGACTGCCTCCTATCGCGGCAAACTGCTGACGTACCATGGCGGCGACCTTCCCGGGTTTCACTCGCAGATTTCGTTTATGCCCAACGACAAGATCGGTGTAATCGTCCTGGTGATCAGCGATCACAGCGCACCGCTCTACAACATCGTCAGCTACAACGTGTACGAGCGGCTGTTGGGCATGGACCAGACGCCTTGGAGCCAACGGCAACTCCAGCAGCGGCTTGCCAACAAGAAAGCCGGGACCGAGGCGCGGGCGAAGGCTGGTGGCGACCGCGTGCTCAACACGAAGCCATCGCACGCGCTGGCCGACTATGCGGGCGAGTACGAAAACGCCGCTTACGGGATTCTCAAAATCGGCCTGCAAGGGGATCAATTGCAATTCGGTTTTCACGAGTTCCATTTTCCGATGAACCATTTCCATTACGATCGCTTTGACACGCCGGACGACGAGCAATACGGAAAGTTTTCGGTGACCTTCCGGACGAATCCTCAGGGGGATATTGATAGCGCGGTGATTTCGCTGGACCAGGCCGAAGCGGTGTTTAACCGCAAGCCCGAGGCTCTGGACGCTATTCTTTTGGAGAAACTTGCGGGCGTATACTTGACGCCGAGCAAAGTGAAATTTGAAGTGCGTTATCAGCCTGGAACGGGGCTTTCGATTGCGTTCCTCGGCGCGCCTCCCCAAAAGCTAATCCACGTTAAGGGAATGCAATTCCGAACGCCGCTCTTTGCCGATGACATTTACGAATTTGTGTTGGAGAACGGACAGGTGAAGGCTTTGAAGGAGCGGACACCCTCCGGCGAATACACGTTCCAGCGTCAGTGAGAGGTTGTCATGTAAGGGCTCTCTTTTTCTTGCATTCGGAGGAAGGGGATCCCTCGCTTCACCTTGGAATGACGGCAGAAGACATTTTTGATAGGCCGTTCAGATGGCAAGAACAAGCCGTGCGGGAAAGCGCTGGAGCATGAGATGATAATGCGCAGGGGGTCGGACGAAGTCGGTAGAAGTGTTTTGCGCAGTCACCTCCAGGGACAACCCAGAATCAAACTATTGGGAAGGAGAGAGAGTTGCCGGAGTTGCGGAAAGACCCCATCACGGGTCGCTGGGTGATTATTTCGACGGAGCGCGGAAAGCGGCCGAATGATTTTCTGCGCGAAAGCGTAATCGCGAAAGAGCCGAAAAATTGCCCGTTCTGCGCGGGGAATGAATCCAAGACGCCGCCCGAAGTGCTCGTGTACGGACGAAACGGCGGCGGGGCGAACACGTCCGGGTGGAAGCTGCGCGTGGTGCCGAACAAATTTCCCGCTCTCGGCATCGAGGGGGATCTCGACCGCGAGGGTGAAGGCTTGTTCGACAAGATGAACGGTATCGGCGCGCACGAAGTGGTCATCGAATCGCCGGACCACGCCGCAACGCTCGCGACGCTCCCCGAGCGCGCGGTGGAAGATGTGCTGTGGGGATACCGGGACCGCATGTTGGACCTGAAGAACGACAAGCGCTTCCGCTATATCTTGATTTTCAAGAACCATGGAGAAGCGGCGGGAGCGACGGTGGAACATCCGCACTCGCAACTGATCGCGCTGCCGATCGTGCCGCGGCGCGTGCGCGAGGAAGTGGACAACTGCTGGCATTATTACGACGAGAAAGAAAGATGCATTTTCTGCGACATCATCCGTCAGGAGCGGGACACGGGTGAGCGCATGATCAATGAAAACGAGCAGTTCGTCGCGTTTGCTCCGTATGCGCCACGGTTTCCGTTTGAAATGTGGCTGCTGCCGAAAGTGCACAGTTCGTCGTACGAGAACAACCAGAGTTCGATTTACGCCAGCTTGGCAAGGATGCTCAAGGACACACTGATGAGGCTCGACGAAGTGCTAGACCGACCTGCGTATAACTTCATGATTCATACGTCGCCGATCGGGGAAGAAATCAACGATCACTATCACTGGCACATCGAGATAATTCCAAAGCTGACGAAGGTGGCGGGATTCGAGTGGGGAACGGGCTTTTACATCAATCCGACGCCACCGGAAGAGTCGGCGCGGTTTTTGCGGGAAGCGAAGGTCCCCGCAACAGCCGAGAAAAACTAGGAATTTTCGCACGAAGCAACGAGTCAGGGCGTCCGGGAGGATTACCGAGTTTTGTTATAATGACGGCTTTGGCGCGGTACCCAAGCGGCCCAAGGGAGAGGTCTGCAAAACCTCCATTCGTGGGTTCGAATCCCACCCGCGCCTCCAAGCTTCTCGTTTCAAATCAATGGATTACAGCTTTCGTCTGTTTCCCGGAATCCCCGATTTGGGAACATTTGGGAACAACTGGGAAAAGAGTCTCTTCCAGACTCTCGATTGAACGCCGATGTGTATCCGGAATCACATGCGTGTAGAAGTTCAGCGTGGTCTCGACAGAAGCGTGCCCCAACTGCTGCTGCGCGATCTTGGCGGGTACGCCGATGTCGTGCAGGACCGAAGCATGAATGTGACGCAGTTGATGCCACGTCACGCGCTCAAGCCCTGCTGCCTTTGCCGCCGGCCTCAACACGCGTTCCAGAAGATTACTCTCGCGGTGCGGTCCGCCCGATTGGTTCGGGAAGAGTAAGCCTTCCTCGTTCCATTTGGCGGCGAACCTCTTGCGATGCGCATCCAAGAGTACGCGTGTCTGTGGACCGATTGGGATGGTGCGAATACTACGCTCGCTCTTAGGCAGTTGAACCTGGCCGTGGAAGACAGATTCAGAAACGCGAATTGTCCCCGCAGTCAAATCGACCATCTTCCAGCGTAGCGCCAATAATTCGCCCACGCGCAACCCTGTAAGGGCCGTGAGTATGACCATCGACCGATAAGGTTCCCGGAGTTGTGCGAGCAGTTTCGCCAGAGCTTCCGCATTCAGAATCCTCGGCTCTTTGCGACGGCCCTGTAGAGGGAACTTTACGCCCCGAGCTGGATTCGAATTCAGATAGCTGTAGTCCACTGCCGCGTCCAACACGCTTGAGAGTACGATCCAAGCGTTACGCACGGTTTGCCACGCCAGGCCTTGGCGGAATTTATCTGCGACAAATTGCTGAATATCCAGCTTTGAAATATCACAGAGCCGCCGTTGCCCGAAGCAGGGCATGACGTGCTTACCGAGCACCATCCGGTACCCACGCTGCGTGGAGAGCTTCAGAGTCGACAAGACAAGGGTCGTCCACTCGCAATCAACGAAATCCTGCAGGTGCTTAGTTGCCTGGGGCCGTTGCTGACCCTGGTTCAACAAGTGCAGATGTTGGTCGAGCTGCATTTGAGCTTGACGGCGAGTGGGAACCTCGCTGAGTAGCCCAAGTACAATCGAACGCTGTATGCGCCCAAGACTGCCGTCTGGCCGAATCACATCTTCTCTCCAACGAGCGATCCAAACCCTTCTACCCTACATTCCGCAGTAGAGACGGGCGAGTTTTCTGAGATTCTTTGCTTTAAGCATAGACGCTGGGCGATATGGAAAGGAGACTGAGGACTTGCTCTTGAATCGGGCTGAGCGGTTCCGAAAAAGCCTGCACCAGGTTTCCGTTTTTGGACAGCAATAGATGTCGGGCGCGAGAGTTAAAGACGCGGATCACTTGCTCGGTGGTTGGGTTCGCTGATGGCCGATCTTCCGGGAGGATCTGAATGTGGGTCAGACCACGTTCCCGCATAGTGTCTCGTAGCTGGCGCTCGATAAGGGCACACACTAACTGGGCCAGGAAATAAACGAACATCAAGGCCTCGATGCGTTGATTCTTTTTGAGGAAGATGGGAGCGACGCGAAGAACCGATTTCAAAAGTGCGTGGCGTTTTTCGAGATTCGGCTGGTACTTATAAGCGCGGAGTAGGGCGGCAGCGTCCAGCTCTGTGTTGGTCGTCAGTGGGAAAGTTCCATCCATCAGTTCCGCTCGGGCAATGGCATTCTCGTCGCGAGAGCAATTGATGCGTGGTACCCAGTGCACGAGTTTGCGATACATGGTATCAGCCGAGGAGCGTCCTCGCGTCACCTGTCGGAATTTTTCCACCTCCACCGAGGCAATATCGACTTTGATCCAGCCTCGAACCGCGAAGCGAGCCAGGATCGCTTCGGCTTGCTTGCGAAGGGTTTGTTCCTTCTTGGGTTTTCTTTTGCGCACGGGATCGGCCAGTGCCCGCAGCTGATCCATCGCTGAGGCAATCTTTTCCTCTCGCTCATCCCAATCCCGACGTGCTTTCTCACTGGAGCGGAACCAATAGAGACGAAACCCCTCCTGCAGCTGATAGAGACCGCTCGCCACTTCATACAGATCGATCCGGCCTTGCTTCCGGCTCGATCGCTTGGCCATGACCTTCTCCCAGCGAACCAACGATGCCTCCACTTTATGTTGGAAGTCTTCGACCTCGCCACGCGTGCGAGGCACTACGGTAATGAATCGACCTTGGCTGCGATCCAGGTTAAGCAGCGTTTGACTGACGCACAGTTTGCAATCCGCCACGTAGAGAAAGTCCGAGCGGCCCAGGATGCCTCGCAGCATTTGCCAATTGTCCCAGTGAAGAGTGTCGTCGGTGTGGTTGCCATCGTGCGCTTTGAAGAGCACAGGGATAGCACCGTCCCGGGTTACCGAGAGCTCGTAAACCAGCTGGCGCAGGTCGGGACGATGATCCTTACTATAGCCCCGTACCAGCTGCACGGCGCGGTGATGCTGCTGCGCGTACGCTCCGGTCAGCTTGACCGACGTGGTGTCCTGATGGATCTGGCTCAGATCCACCGCATAGGCCCGGACCGCGGCCAGCACCACACGAGTCAATAGGCTGGCGCGATCGGATTCGAACAGGCGATCGAGCGCACGGGCCAAGACGTCATCCCCGTATTTCCCGCCGTAAACCAGAGCCGGATCATAGGGAGCAGTCCACTGCCGGATGGCGTAAAGAGCTTGGCGCTCGACGAGGATGTTTTTCAGCAGTAGCAAGATGGCTTCCGCGTAGCGAGCCTGTCCCAGGGCCTGGGTGAGGCAGGGCAAAAGTCCGATGCGCTCGATAACAGGATCGAAGATGGGCAGGGCCCCTAAGACTTGGCGCTGCAGCTGAAAAGGTTGTGCTTGCATGGACCTTGTTCCTAATGTATATATAAATCAGGAACACACCATGTCAAGAACAAAACGCACCTCCCGCACAAAAATCACCGTCGTGGCAGAAGGACCGATCCTTCCTGGCTCCATCTCTACCGCCAAAAGTCAATGTGGAAAGGCCCATTGTGCCTGCAAGGCAAGTCCTCCGAAACTGCACGGCACCTACTACCGTTGGACCGGCTTCCTTGAGGGCAAACGAACCACCAAGACCATCAGCAAAGAAACCGCTGCGGAATGCGAGCGGAGGATCAAGAATTATCGGGCGCTTCAGACTAAACTGGACCGCATCGTAGAAGACGCATTAGCCAATGCGCCCTGGAATGAGCCGCAATGAGACTATGTCATTGAAATCAAACGGGAATTCTGCGGCAAACTCGCCCGTCTCTACTGCGGAATGTAGGTTCTACGTTTGCCTCGTTTGAATAAACAACCGGATTGATATCTACGACGAGCCACCGTCCACATCCTTTCCCTTGTGGCTCGTCTTGCCTTTTCAGTTTGAAGCGTAGCGCTGGTGGTCATGGGATTTCAACGAGAAACGTGATGGGTTGGACGTGTGCCTTCAAGATATTTCGCTATATCAGCTGAAAGGAACCGAAGGTACTTACCAACCTTCATGCACGGAAGCGGATTGGCACATTGCGGACGCGCATGTTCGTAAACCCAAGAGACTGGCACCTGCAAAAGCTTGGATACTTCGCGGACAGTGAGTAACTGTTTATCGTCTCCTCTTCTCTCCCCTGCGGCCCCGTTCCTATGTTCGACCAGCGGTGGATCAAGTGTCGCGTCTGGGGAGGTCGCACCTGGGGGCGATAGTGCTTTCCTATTCGACATTCTCAACACGCTATTTGGGTTCAACGCTGGGGGATGCACTGCACGGCACGAGGCATGCTGTCGTGAGGACGCTGTATTCTCGCGCACACCGAATTGGGTTGGACGGGGTTTCATGGTTACTATGCGTTCTTACTGAGGACGCCTCCTACGGGTTTCTCTTGGTTGCCGTTGTTCGTGTGTTGGTCTAGCCAGGCTTTGAACTCGTCGTCACGCTTGAAGAGAAGTTTCAGAGCCTCGGTGATGACGTATGACGTAGATGAGTCGATGAACTCTGCATACCGATCTAGCTGTGCCTTCACCGACTCCTCGACGCGGACCTGAATCGTTACTGTCTTCGGTTGTTTGGGTGGTGCTTTTATGATCGCCATCTGTCTTTTCTGATCCTCCTTTTCGGTTTTGTATTACGGGCTATCTTACAACTCCGTTGCTGCTCCCCATCCGCGCGGCCAAAACACGAGCTGCGTCTTCCAGCAGCAAGAGGCGGGAGTGACCCCCGAAGCCCGCAGGGACCGGGCCGCGATTTTGCGGCGCGGTGGGGTCGCTCCCGCCTCTGATCGTGTTTTGGCCGCGTTTCCGTCACCTTTCCTTCTCCCGCGCATCCGCTGTTCCTTCCGTCTCTTATCTCCACGCCGGGGTGACGTTGTGGGTGAAATCTCCGGGGAAACATGCTTCCTCCGAACTTTTCACAGCTACGTTCAGGGGCTGACGTGGATGCCGCTCAAACAGCGCTGCCTGCCCGTTCACCGTAGAGGAGATGAAGCGGACTTCCAGAGGCGTCCTGAACTTCGGGTATTCTGTCCGTACTCCTTGGTCGTGGATCTCGCCGGCTTGCCACCTGCGGTACAGGTCCTCAATCCCTTGGCCTGCGAATCTGGCCTTGGCTTCGTTGAGAAAGATCAGGTCTCGGTCGGTCAGCTTGCCGTAATTCTTTGCGTCCCAGGTCCGGCGCGTACGGAAGTAATCGAGCAAACCATTGGGGCCGTCCGGGTTCCAGAGCTTCTCGAAGGTCGAGAAAAAGAACTTCTGAGCGCGGGCGAAGTTCGTGTCGCGGGTAGCGACGTAATAGAGAGTGACCTTGGGGAGCTTCATGAAAAGAGTCAGGTAGGCGTCCACATGGGTCTTGAAGCTATCCAGGCTTTCAAAGCCGGGATCGATGAAACTGAATGTCACCACAGGGGGGAGGAGAAGCCTTGGGGTTGTAGAACATGGGGAATTTATCGACGAAATAGCGGTCGGTGAAGTTGTCCTTGATGGCCCCGGAATAACGCTTGGCGGGCAGGATTTTCTTTTCGATTCCGAGTTGATCGCAGAAGTAGCGCAGCTTCTGCTCCTCGGATTCGAGGTAGGTGTAGTCGTGGTTCCTGAGAATGAAGTCGAAGGCAATGAGCCGCGTGCGGATGTATTCGGTCGAGTGCTGACGGCGGAAGCGGACATTGTCCCTGCCGATGGCTTCATAGAGATTCCGCGAGAAAAGGTGATAGACGCGGCCATTCCGCAGGTATTCCTTGGAACTGGCGTGCTTCTTTTCGGTGACTTTGCGGGCAAAGGCCATGCTGCGCTTGCCGGGCTTGGCCTGGATGAACTTGAGGAACTGCTGGCAGGTGAAGTAGCCGGAATGCGTGGCCACCAGGTAGAGGAAACGGGCCTCCTCCTCGGTGTAGCCGAAGTGCCTAAGGGCCTCGGTAAAAATGGGAAGGATTTTCATAGGGCAAAGATCCTCGCGGTGATTTCCTGAGTATCGAGAACGCGGCGCAGCTTGGCATGGTCTTGCTGCCGGGCGAAGAGATGGAATCCGGCTTTGGCTTTCTCGGCAAGTCCTTGGGGGCGGTAATCACGCGTGGCAATTTCGAGGTCCAGGCGTCGGAGTTCTCTCGACTCGTCCTCGTACTCGATGCGAAGGTCCGGGACAGGAATCTTGTCGTTCACAACTTTGAGATCGTATTCGTTGGCGACCCGGATTCGCTCGTAGGCCAACTCCTTGTTGGGATCGACCCGGGACAGCTTCCTGAAGAGCTCCTGTTTGAGCTCGTAGTCAAGGACGACGCGGCGGACCTTCCCGCCCGCATCATCAATCTCTTTGGCAACTTTGTGATAGAGGCGGTAGAGATCGGCGTCGTGGCGGGCTTCTTTGGGCTTGACCAGGCCGTGATAGATCGTCTGCCGATGGGAGACGAGTTGGGCCCGCTCAAGAAGCCGGTGGGCGTCCCTGGTGAGCGTCAGAACTTTGGTCGAGTAGGACGAGTGCCCCTCGATGCTGCGCTGTTCGATGAGCCCTTGCCGGCTAAGATTGCGGAGGTCGCTGTCCATCTGCGAGCGGTCGCGGCGGTAGGCGAACTGCGCGAGATCGTCTGCGGGAACCATGCGGAACTTGCCCAGATCGGTGAGGGTTTGGACTTCCGATTCCCTCAAGGAGTACTCGCGGTTGCGACTGCGGTAAATCGTTCGCGAGCGGTCGTATCCATTGCGCGACAGTCTAGATTCTTGATTCCTGCCGCGATCCGGTCGAGTGCGCTGGCTGGCATCTCGTGAGGGCTTTTCCGATCGACTTTCGGAGTCACGTCCGGAATTGCCGTACTTCCTGAGAAAGGCCGCGAAGTCAGAAATGTCATAGGCACGGGACATGGCGAAGCTCCTTCCGATTCACCTGAAAGCGCGGACGGGAACGGTCTGCGAGTGCCGTTCGTAAAAAACGACTCGATGGTGTGAACTGCTGTCCATCGGGTTGTCGGAATTCAACCTTCCTCGACGTGCTTGCCGAAAAGATGTTCTTCCTACGGTCCATCGCTTCCGGCCGTGAAACGAAGCAGGGAAGAACCGCTGTCGTAATCCGAGAACCGACACCCCGCTTGGCTAAGCGCTTGTTTCGAAGGGTTCTTTCCCTCGCTCTTGGCACGGAGTCAGCGAGCCGAGTGTTACCTCCCCAGGTGGCGGAGCGAAGTGGGACGGCTCCACCTCGCCCAGGGAGAAATCCGGCGAGAACTCCCCTTCATATACTAAGAGGCCTCGTTTTTCAGAAAACCTCAATTGACTTTTTTTCTGGAGACTCCGATTCCATATACTTCAGAGGCCTTGAAACAGGAAAACGTCAAAAAAATCTTTGCGCGGTTGTTGATCAGACAGTTTTCACCATTCAATTATCTATTCTCAACAGAATGAGTTTCTTAGAAGACTTCTTGGACATGGGCGACCGCCCCGGCGTTTCTTGCGTCCAGCTTGTAGGTGCCTGAAGTATTCCGGGCTCGCTTGGCGATCACCCTCCCGCCCTTCTGTCCAAGGTTACCGGCAAATCAAAAGCACACGGCTGTCTTTAGTTGAGGGAGAGACTTGCTGAACCCGTTTGTCAATCGAGTGAATCAGTGGAGATGCATCCACACTGATTTTTCGTCCGATTCCAAACCAGAAAAAGTAAGAATAAATCTTAATCCCCCGTAAAAATCCCAGGCTGGCAGAGAAATCCCAATCACAGCGCCATACTTATTTAAGGAACGTCCAGAAGGGGAAAAGGGAGAAAAAATCTTGGTACCAGTACATTTTTTCCGTTAGAGCGCGCCAGGCAATAAGGGGACCACAGTGAGGGAAGACGGATGGGAACATTAGATTGGAGTTTGAGGGTGAGGTGGACGGCGCGGGGTTCGCTGGTAGAGCACAATGCCGACTCAACCATTGCCCGCCGGGTGGCATGCGTGGCGCAAGGGCTGGGGCCCTGGCGGTTCGTCCCAAGCTTAACTTCCTATTAGTGCTTTATCCTGCCCCGACCCACTCTGTGTGGAGTGCCGGTGGTCGGAGCAACGTTTGCATCACTACACAATATTGCTCTGTCTTTTCGCGCAATCCGCGCAGTTGTTCCGGGGTTGCCTTAGGAGCAGCAACATCAAAATGAAGATGAACGCTCTCAAAGCCGACGGGCACGTCTTTTGATATGCCAAGGGTGCCTCGAAGATCCAAGTCTCCCTCCACGGTGACCTCAATGCGTTCGGTTGGTATGCCCATAGCCGCAGCCACCATCTGACAGGTGATCTGCGCGCAAGCCGCCAGAGCCCCAAGCAAAAGGTCACCGGAACAGGCGCCGGTACCGCCGCCTCCGACTCCCTTGTGGGCTTCGGCATGGTAGATGGCACGCCCGATGTCGACCGAGCAGGCCACCGGAACATCCGTCTGCCCACCTTTCGCCCGGATTCTGATTTGTGAGGCATTTGGGTCACTGCGGTACTGCTCTTTCAGCGGCTTCTGAAGCGATCGAAGATCCATGACAACCTCACCCTTCTATTCTTGGCCATTTTTCGCTGACCGGGGCAGCTTGCGCCAAGCCGTCTTGAAGCCGCTCCATCTGCATGCTAGCATGCATGCGCATCAGGGGGTCGCCCATGCCCAAATTCGTCATCGAACGCGAAATCCCGGGAGCAGGAAATCTATCCGACGCCCAATTGCGGGAAATCTCCCAAAAGTCGGTCAACGTTCTTAAGGGAATGGGTCCCGAGATCCACTGGCTCCATAGCTACGTAACCGGCGACAAGGTGTACTGCGTCTACCTCGCTCCGGACGAAGCGGCGGTCAGGGAACACGCACGCAGGGGAGGCTTCCCTGCGAACCGCATCTCCGCCGTCCGCAGATTGATCGACCCGACAACTGCGGAGTGAGTGTCGGCTAAAATGCGCCGGGCCCAAGCGGCCTAACCCGTTGGACCCCAATCATACGGCTGGCTCGTCTGGGCTGCGCGTGGCCGTAGCCGAGCGAGCCGCAGAATGTGGCATCAGCACCTCTTCAATCGCTTTCTCGACCGGCATAGCCCAACCTTCTAACCAGGCCGTCGTGCCTGCCGTGTTGGTCAATACCTGCCGTGCCGGGTCCAGGGTGGATTCCAGCTTGGCCTGTTCTGCGCGCGTGAGCGGAGCACCAATGCTTTGGCGCAGCGCCGCCGCTGCGCCTGCCAGCCGCAGCGAACGCTCTGCTTCGAGTTGTGCCGCCGCAGAGCACGCGAAACACTCCAGCAGGCGGGCAATTCCGCGTTTATGTCCCAGTTCCTGGAAAATTTTTAGGCTTTCCCGGTACAGAGAGTGTGCTGTGGGACAATTCTGCTGTTCCCTCGCCAAGCTTCCCAGATCAGCCAGTGTGCCAGCAATGCCCCAGCGGTCACCGAGTTCCCGGAAAATTGTCAGGCCCTGTTCGTACAATGTCCGCGCGGCTGCGGAGTCACCCTGATCGCGTGCGACATCTCCCTGGTAGTTTAGCGACCAGGCGACACCCGTCCGATCTCCCAGTCCTAGGAAGATAGAGAGACACTCCGCGTATAGGGAGCGCGCGTGGGGATAGTCACCCTGCAATTTGGCGACATTCGCCAGGTTACTGAGAGAACGAGCGACAGCCTTCTGGTCGCCCAATTCTCTCCACAGCACTAGGCTTTCTTCCAACAGAGAGTACGCAACTGCGACGTCACCCCGGTCACGGGCATGGACCGCCAGCGCGTTTAGAGAGACGGCGACACCCTGCTTGTCACGCAACTGACGCGCGATGTCGAGACTTTCCCTGATGAGCGTATCCGCGGAGACGTAATCTCCCTGCTCGCCGGCGAGCACGCCTGCGGCAAAAACAGAGCGCGCGCGTGCCTTGGTGGGTGCCGCCCCTCCTGCGAGCTTCAGCAGCTTGCCCAGCCTGACCCTGCCTTCGGCAAGATACTCGCGCGTCTCCCAGAAGCGAAACAGGGCTGCGCCGAGGCGCAAGCCCCACTCCGCATCTCCGGTTTCTGTCAACCACTCAAGGCTCGCGCGAAAATTGTCATGTTCTAACGCGAAGCGTTCCAGCCATTCCGCTCCTTCCGCGCCGCTCTGCTCCGTAGGCTTTTCTTCCGCTAGCACCAGGCTGTAGGCGGCATGGGCGCGCTTTGTCAAGGCCTCCTCCCCGCTTGCCTCCAGCTTTTCCAGAGCGTATTCGCGAATCGTTTCCAGCATCACGAACCGCGATTCACCGTTCGCTTGCTCGACCTGCTGCAGCAGGCTCTTGTCCACCATGGATGCCATGCCGTCGAGCAGGTCCAAATCGAGATCGCTTTTGGTGTCGCATACAGCTTCCACGCCTTCCAAATTGCATCCGCCCACGAACACCGATAATCTTCGGAAAAGCTTCTGCTCGGCAGCGTTCAGAAGGTCGTAGCTCCAGTCGATTGCGCCCCGAAGAGTCTGTTGCCTTGTCGGCAGGTCTCGCGCGCCGCCCGTCAATAGCTGCAACCGGCTCGCCAGGCGTGTCAGCATGGAAGAGGGCGAAAGGACTTTGACCCGGGCGGCTGCGAGCTCTATTGCGAGAGGCAGACCATCCAACCGGGTGCAAATCTCGGTGACGGCGGGCGCGTTTTGTCGGTTAAGTTCAAAATCTGGCTTGGCAGCGACGGCGCGTTGCACGAACAGCGCGACCGCAGGGTACTGTGACAGGACCTCAACCGGAGGCATGCACCGCAAATCCGGCACCGCAAGCGCCGGCACCGGAAATTCATGCTCTCCGTACACGTGCAGCGCTGCGCGACTCGTTACTAGGATTTTAAGATTGGGAGCCATGGCTAGCAACTCCGCCACGGTAGGTGCTGCCTGAACCAGGTGCTCGAAATTGTCCAGCAGGAACAGCATCGGTGCGCGCAATGAATCCTGCAAATTCTTCTTGAGTATTTCGAGCGGCGACTGACCTCCCGCCTCCCGGATTCCCAACGTCTGAACGATCACGGAAGCGATCAAGCCCGGATCGCTCAGCGGAGAGAGCGGTACAAAATGAATCCCACCCGGAAAGTTCTCGACAAGCCCACTCGCCACCTCCACCGCGAGGCGCGTTTTGCCGATCCCCCCTGGACCCGTGACCGTGACCAGGCGCACATTCTGACGCAGCAGCAGTTCTTTGGCGGCAGCTACTTCCTTTTCTCGCCCCACAAACCCGGTCCGCTGCACAGGAATATTTGTCGGGCGGGGCTCCACCTGCATAACTGGTTTCTCCGAGAAGCGGTCGCGTATGGCTGCAAGTTCCCGTGCGAGATCTCGGGTAGAGACGTAACGCTTATCGGGCTCTTTCGCCAGACACCTCTCGATTGCCCAACACAGCGGAGCGGGGGCGTCGGGATTTTGCACTCCGATTGGTTCGGCTTGTTCCCGGAGAATGGCCACTAGTGTCTCCGCTGCTGTGCTTCTCTGAAAGGCGCGCTTTCCGGTCACCATCTCATAGAGCACCAAGCCGAACGAGAACTGGTCTGACCGGAAATCCAGCCGATCACCGCTGGCCTGCTCCGGTGACATGTATCCGAGGGTTCCTAGAAGCAGACCCGGTCGAGTCGCCGACGTGGACGGAGTGCACATATCCGATAGTTCTTCGCTGGTCGACATGAGCTTCGCCAGGCCAAAGTCGAGGATTTTGACGAATCCATCTTGAGAGACCATCAGGTTCTCGGGCTTTAAGTCCCTGTGCGCGATTCCCGCTTCATGCGCCTTGGCCAGCCCCTCTGCAACCTGCGCCGCGATTTCAATTGCTTTTCGTATTGGCAGCAAGCCGGCGACAAGCAGCTCGCGCAGCGTCTTCCCCTCTACCAGCTCCATCGCAATGTAGTGAGTGGAACCGTCCTGTCCAATTTCGTAGATGGTAACGATATTGGGGTGGTTGAGGGCAGAGGCGGCTTCGGCCTCACGGCGAAACCGTACCAAGTCCACGGAATCCTCTCCGACCTGTTCCGGAAGAATCTTCAATGCCACGAAGCGGTGCAGACGGGTATCCTCGGCCTTGTAAACCACCCCCATCCCGCCTCGTCCGGCTTCTTCGACCAGCCTGTAATGTCCGATGACGTGGTTCAAGGGTAGCGCGGGAGGCCTTGCTGAGGAAGTTAGTTCCAGAAGTTCCGGAGCGGCTGCGTCGAGAAACGCGCTGCCTGCTTCTTCGTGGGAAGCAATGAGCGATTCTACTTCGGCGCGCAGTTCACTGTCTGGTCCGCAAACCAAGTCCAGATAGGCTTGCCGCGGCCCAGGCGCTATCCGGAGCGCTTCCTCCAAGATCTGCTTGGTCCGCTCCCAGCGCTCCGTACTCATACAACGGAATTCCTGGAGATCTCCCGATGAAGCCATGCACGGGCAGCCGTCCAATCCCGTTGCACCGTAGCCGGAGCAATTTCCAGTACCTCAGAAATCTGCTCCAAGGAGAGCCCGGCAAAGAAGCGCAATTCTACGACTCGGCTCTGGCGCGGGTCCATTTTGGCGAGATGGTTGAGCGCCTCATCGAGGGCGAGGACGTCAACATCCTTTCGGCGGGACATCATCGTCGCGTCCTCGAGGGAGAGCTTGCAGACACTGCCCCCGCGTTTCGCTGCCCCGTGGCGGCGCGCATAGTCGACAAGAATCTGGCGCATGAGCTGGGCGGCAATGGCAAAGAAATGAGTGCGGCTCTCCCACTGAGGACCGCTCACCCCGACCAGGCGAAGGTACGCCTCATGCACCAGCGCGGCGCTCTGTAAGGTGTGGTTTGCCCGTTCATTCCGCAGTTGAAAGTGGGCCCGACGGCGCAATTCCTTGTAGACCAGGGGGAGCAGAGCGTCGAGTGCGTTGCGGTCACCCCCCCGCCATACCTGCAACAACTGCGTGACCTCGCTTGGAGGCTCGTGCTCCACAGGGGTTCTCTGGAATGCGAAACGTCCTTGGACGCGTAGCCTAACGGTTCTTAAGTCTGCTGTCAAATGCGAAAACCCATGCGAAAACCCATGCAAATCAGCGGGTTAGGAACCCTCTACTCTCTGCAAACTTATTTAACGCTCGGATGATTAAAACGGCCGCCGTTTTGCGCTGTTAGAGACAGAGGGAAGGACCTCAACAACTTTGAGAAAGGGGACAACCGATGAAACTCAAGACCAGAGTCAAGGCAGGAAGGCTCGCAGGAAACCACAACATCATCGTACGTTAACCCTGGCGGCCCGAGCTTCGGCTCGGGCCCGAAACTCTACGAAAGGAGAAAAACCATGAACGTGAAGACAAACGTCAAGGCAGGAAGGCTCTCTGCAAACCACAACACCATCGTTCGTTAACCCATGGGCGGCCCGCGGTTCAGTTCAGCCCAAAACTCTAGGAAAGGAGAAAAGCCATGAACGTGAAGACCAAAGTCAAGGCAGGAAGGCTCTCCTCAAACCACAGCACGATCGTCCGTTAGTCCCGCTGGCCCGAGCTTCGGCTCGGGCCCGAAGCTGTACGAAAGGAGAATAGCCATGAACGTAAAAGACAAACGTCAAGGCAGGACAATTCCTGAACAAGAAGGAAGGGGAACCATGATGAAAACTACCGTAGCGAAGTTCGGTTTACTCGCTGGTGGTTTGGTGTTCGCTGGCGGTTTGATGTTCGCTGGAGGGACGCAGGAAGAAGATCCACCGAGTATCGCACAGGTGGTGGCCTTGGACGAGTGCGATCCGGGCACCTTCAATGCGGCGCTTGGGCCTGATTTCTGCAAGAACGTCGCGCTTGGAGCAGCCACGAAGTTGACCGACCTATTTGCAAAGGCAAAAGCTGGAACTCCGGACCCGGGCTGGGACTTCGAACCTGACACAGTCAACATCAAGCAAGGAGCCACTCTTAACGTATTCGACCAGGGCGGCGAGCCTCACACGTTCACCGAGGTGGCGCAGTTTGGTGGCGGCTTTCTACCGGTGCTTAATGCCCCAGGAGAAGACACGGTTCCCGAATGTGGCGGCGGCTTTTCGAACCTCGCGGTGGCCAAAACCCGAATCCTTCAAGGCAGCCAACGCCAGATCACGGGTCTGTCGAAAGGTGAACATCTTTTTGAGTGCTGCATCCATCCCTGGATGCGCGTGAAAGTCGAAGTGAAATGACCCGTGGCACGCGAGAGAAATAGAGCGCGAGCCGGGAGCTAGAAGAGCCAGATATCGCGGAGGAACGGCTGACAGATCGCGCGGAGGCGAACCATCTTGCCTTGATTCGTATGGCAAAGTGGTTCGCCAACGTGCTTCTCCGCTGATTCCTGCGACAAAGCGAATTGCGTTTCACGCGCCGATCGGTCCCAATTCACCGAACTTGCAACTCGGGGCCGCGAACTATCCGGCGAGCGCCCCGGCGCTGACGGTAGGCCTGACGACCGGTACACTGCTCAGCGGGTTAGGAACCTTGTACTCTCTGCAAATTTATTTCACGCGCAGATGATTAAAACGGCCGCCGTTTTGCGCTGTTAGAGACAGAGGGAAGAACCTCAGCAACTTTGAGAAAGGAGACAACCGATGGAACTCAAGACCAAAGTTAAGGCAGGAAGGCTCGCCAGCAACCACAACACGATTGTTCGTTAACCCTGGGCGGCCCGCGGCTGGGTTCGAGTCCTTGCTGCGGACCGTTATCTTAAGGCAGATAAAGATGAAAACAGCATTCGCTCGCACTTATTCCCGGTTGTTAGCCGATCGTGGCCACCACGAGATTTGGACTCTCACCTGTGCGGTCCTGATGATGAGCGCTTGGATTTGTTGGGCTAGCTGGGGGCTAGCTGGGCGCAAATCACGCTATACCAGGTTTCGCAGAAAGCGCGCGTGGAACTCGACAGCGCCACCTACCCCGTGGAATCGCCCCTTCTTGGCCGTGTGGTACAGACAAGTCTTCACGTAGGACAGGTGGTTCACCGCGGCGAAGTGCTTGTGGAGATCGATCCTGTTCCGGACCAATTGCAATTGCGCCAGCAGCAGGCGGCTGCTGGAGGATTGGGGGCCGAAGTTGAGCGATTGCGCGCGCAAATCGGCGACGAGGAGAAAGCCCGCTTTGAAGAGCAACGTACCGCCGCCGTCAGTGCAGAAGAGGCACAGAATCGGGTTCGCGAAGCGGGAGCGACTGTCGAATATGCCAAAGCCGAGCTGAGCCGAACGCAGAGACTTCAACGCGAGGGGCTCGCACCCGAGCGTGATGTGGAAAAGGTCGGCGCGGAGTTGGACAGACAGCGTGCGGTTGTGGCGACAATGGAAAGCGCGGCGCGCCGGATTCCGCAAGAGCAGCTCACCCGCGAGCGTGAACGAGATGTCCGCATAGCGCGGCTCCATGGTGAGATCGCATCGCTCGAGACACAACGGAATACATTGAACGTGGGGATGGATCGCGCGAACTACGAGATCGAACGAAGGGAAGTCCGTGCACCCGTCGATGGGCGCATTGGGGAAACTACGATCCTGCGAACAGGCGCTGTTGTGCAACCCGGCGAAAGGCTGGCCTCCATCTTTTCTTCGGGCCGGCTGATTGTCGCGGCCGAATTCCCCGCCAATGCGGCGTTTGGCCGGATCCAGCCGGGACAGCCAGCAAGAATGCGGCTCGACGGTTTTCCATGGGCGGAGTTTGGTGCGGTGCCAGCCAAAGTTTCTCAGGTCGCCGCCGAAATTCGCGACAGCAATGTCCGGGTGGAATTTGAAATCCAACCCGATTCGAGTTTCCGCGGAAAGCTGGAGCATGGCATGCCGGGCAGCATTGATGTGGCGGTCGAGCACGTCACGCCGCTCTCACTTATCTTGCGAACTGCTGGCCAGTGGTTGACGGCACAACGATGACGCGCCGCTTCTTCGTTCCCGAAGTGGTTCAAACGTCCGCGATGGACTGCGGCCCTGCGTCTCTGAAGGCGTTGTTTGGCGGTTTCGGCATTTATCTGTCGTACGGACGGTTGCGAGAAGCGTGCCAGACGGACGTTGATGGAACTTCGATAGACGCGCTCGAAGACGTAGCGCCAAAGCTCGGACTTGGTGTCTCCCAGGCAATTCTCCCGGCGGACTTTCTATTGCTTGAGGAAGCGGCATGCTTGCCAGCGATCGTCGTCGTAATCCTCCCCAGCGGTGGAACGCACTTCGTCGTTGTCTGGCGCGTGCATGGCCCGTTTGTACAAATTATGGACCCGGCAGTGGGCCGCGTCTGGATGGACAGGCACGCCTTCCTCCGCTCTATATACATTCACGTGCAGGAAGGACCGCGCGCGGCATGGGAAGAGTGGTCTCAGTCCGCTGCTTTCACGGCGGTATTGCAACAGCGCATGCGTTCGGTCGGAGTCGAGCCGAGAGTATGGGCCAACCGCGCGCATTTGGATGCCGCACTGCGGCTCGCACAAAATTTGATCAATGTGGGCACGCTAACCCCTGGTAAAGAGACTGGCGAATTCCTCGACCTCTGCGAACGCAACCCCGAACAGATCCCTCCCGATTTCTGGACCGCGCGCGAGACCCGGGACTCTGAGCAGATGCTGCTTCGCGGCGCGGTGCTACTGAAGGCCACCGGTCCCCTCCCGAAGGTTCACTTCGAGCCGCTGCCCGAATCACTTTCCGCCGTGCTTCGCGAGCCGCCCCCGCGCGTGTGGTCACCCGTCTGGGGTGCTATTCGGGCGAGCGGACGGCTCTTGCCGGCCATGATCGGCGTGGCCCTGCTCGCCGCGGGCGCGAGCACGGCGTGCGAAGGCCTGCTCTTTCGGGGATTTCTTGATCTCGCCCGCCATCTGAATCTGAGTGGCCAGCGTCTGACCGCGCTCGCGTTCATGATCGCTTTCTTAGCTGGGGTGCTCGCCTTGGAGTGGCCTGTTTCGGTCGGGCTTCTGCGGCTTGGGCGGCATCTCGAATTGCGCTTGCGCTTGCACTTTTTGCGGAAGATTCCTCTCCTGAGCGACCGCTATTTTCAATCCCGGTTGATTTCGGATATGGCCCTTCGCGCGCACATGCTCCAAGTACTGCGTCAGCTTCCAGAACTCGCCGGTGTGTTCGTGCGCTTGGGCGCGAGCTTGCTCTTTACGGTGCTGGGCATCGCTTGGCTTTATCGCTCTGCCGCCCTACCGGCCATGCTGATGGCGTGCCTTGCGGTCGGAATACCGCTGGTGTTTCAGCCTCCGTTGATCGAGCGCGACCTGCGGTCTCGGGAAATGACGGGCGCTTTGAGCCGCTTCTATTTTGACGCGCTGCGGGGAGTGCGGGCTATTCAGGCGCATTGCGCTGAGCGCACTTTACGTGCCGCACAGGCCGGCCAACTCGAAGAATGGGCAAAAGCGTCCTTCCGACATCAAAACCTGTTCGTGCGCGCTGAAATCTTGCAGATGGTGTCCACGTTCGGCCTCACGGTTCTGATGGTTTATCAGCAAGCGGCCCGGACAGGAAACATGGCCGACTTGCTGTTGCTGGTTTATTGGGTGCTTTCGATTTCCTTCACCGGCCAACAATTGGCTTCCATCACGTGGAGTCTGCCCGCCCTCCGCAACACTTTGTTGCGTTTTATGGAACCCCTCGGAGCACAAGAAGAAACTGTTGCAGAAGCAGCCCCGGCGACGCACCCGCAGGGAATTCGCGTGGCCATTGAAAAAGCTTCAGTCGTCGCGGGCGGGCAGCGCATCCTCGACGACATTTCACTCGAGGTGACGCCTGGCCGCCATGTGGGAATCATCGGGCTGTCAGGTGCCGGCAAGTCCTCGCTCGTCGGCTTGCTCCTGGGCTGGCACAAACCCGAATCCGGGAGCGTGCAGATCGATGGCCTGCCCCTGGACGCTGCGCGGCTGTTTCAGTTGCGTCGCGAGACGGCTTGGATAGACCCGCAGGTACATCTGTTTAACGCTTCGCTGTTCGATAATCTGGTTTATGGAAATGGCGAAGATGCCGCGGCACATCTGGACACAGTGCTGGAAAATGCCGACTTGGCCGATGTCCTGGAGCGTTTGCCCAACGGGATGCAGACCTCTCTTGGTGAAGGAGGCGCGCTTGTGTCAGGAGGAGAAGGGCAGCGTGTTCGAATGGGACGGGCGCTGGGGCGTCCGGCGGTGCGCCTCGCGATCCTCGATGAACCTGCACGCGGACTCGACCGAGACCGCCGGCAGAAGTTTTTGCAGCGTGCCCGCCGGCACTTCGAATCGGCCACCTTGTTTTACATTACCCACGACGTGACAGATACGATGGATTTTGACCATGTTTTGGTCATCGAGCAGGGCCGCGTTTTTGAACAGGGCTCGCCGCGCGAACTCTACGAGAAAGCTGGCTCGCGCTATCGCGCCTTGGCGGTACAGGAAGAAATCGTCCATCGCGCATGGTCGGATTCGAACTGGCGACATCTGCGAATCGCCGAGGGTTTGCTGAGTGAATCGGCTAAGGAACGTCCATGGATTCAAGACTAGCTGCTTACATTGCGAGCTTGCCTCCGAACGGCGTTCAGCGGCCGCTCTTCCCGCTTGCGGGAACAGCTGCTCCTAGCGGCTCATTTTGGCAGCAAGTCCGGGCAGCAGGTTTGGTCTGGCGATCGGGAACACTGCTTGGTGTACATGCCCTCGAAACGGTATTCCTGTTCGCCAGTTGGGCCGCCGTGGGGTCGGGTGCGCTGAGTGGGCGTGTAGATAAGGGTTGGCTCGCAGCGTGGGCTTTGTGCCTCGCGACCGTGGTACTTCTGCGAGCAGCCGCAAGGTCCTCGGAAGTCGCCCTGTCGATAGGCTTCGGCGGATTGCTGAAGGAACGCCTATTCGCCGGTGCGATGGCATTCGATGCCGACGCGCTGCGACGCAAAGGCATCGGCGAACTGCTGAGCCAGGTTTTCGAGGCCGAAACCCTCGAAGGCCTCGCAATGGACGGTGGCCTTCAGATTGTTCTTGCCGCGCTGGAACTGTTAATAATTCCTTTCGTCTTGTCATGGGGAGTCTCCACTCGGCTGGAAATCCTCTTGCTGCTGTCTTGGCTTTGCTTGACGGCAATCTTAATTGCACAAAATATGAGCGAACGTTTTCGCTGGACCAATGCGCGCCTCGGCTTGACACATCGCCTGGTAGAGAACATGACGGCGCACCGCACGAAGGTGGTGCAGCAGCCACCAGCAGAGTGGCACATCGCAGAAGACGACGAGACCGAAGAGTACGCCCAGGCTTCAGAGCGGCTCGACCGTTCGACAGCAAGAATTGAGACGTTGATTCCTCAGGGCTATCTCATAGCCGCTCTCCTCGCCTTTTCTCCGTCCTTTTTGACGGGTGCGGCAACACTCTCCCAGCAGGCCATCACCCTTGGGACGATTTTGTTTGCCTATATGTCCTTGCAGCGATTTACATTCGGAGCCGCCCGCGCATCAGTTGCCTATGTTGCTTGGCGAAGCATTAAGCCGGTGTTCGACGCAGCCACAAAGCCGGTAGAGGGGTCTTCAGCAGAAACGTCTGCTCCACAGGAGATCAAGACATTTCAATTGCAGAACGTCGCCTTCACACATGCAGGACGGTTAGAGCCTTCGCTGAAAAACTGCACTCTATTGCTCTCACATAAAATAATGCAATAATAGGATCTCCGCATGACTGGAGGTCCCTGTGCGACCCAAGGGTTCGGCCGACTTGCTGTCCGACCGGCGCAGGCGTGCGCTGAAACTTCTTCGCGCGG
>Ga0209267_1000736_pt1 | contig 23500 bp, 28 predicted proteins | sample GraSoiAngelo_137_FD_185894 | JGI IMG/M metagenome (GOLD analysis project Ga0209267, IMG submission 185894) | Grasslands soil microbial communities from the Angelo Coastal Reserve, California, USA - 14_0929_09_30cm (SPAdes) (version 2) | ecosystem: Environmental > Terrestrial > Soil > Grasslands ... | reverse complement strand
GCATGTTCACGACCTCGCGTGCGGTTCCCCGCACCTTCTCGCCGATCGAGTAGAGCGGCTGGTCGTCCTGGGCCAGGGCCAGACCGAGCACGACGTTTCCCGCGCGGGCCACGGCCGCGCCCAGCGCCCGGTCGTCCTTGGGTCCGAACATCGAGTCGCTGTCGAAGATGATGTCGAGGCCGATGACGAGCGGCCGGTCGGCGCTGATGCGGTCGATGACCTTGCCGTGCAGCGCACGGGGAAATGGCCACTGGAGATTGAGCTCCTGAAACGACGATTCGTCGATCGTGACGATGACGATCGGCGAGGTCGGCTGGCGCGGCCCGCGAAACTCGAAGAGCTGATCGAACCAGAGCGGCTCCCACCGCTCGACCGGGCCGAACAGCACGAGGGCGAGCGTGACGGCGGCCGCTGCGATGCCGACGAGATATTTCCGGATTTGGCCGAACAGGCGCGCCCAGAGCCGACCCATCTCCGCAACTCTAAGCCAGCGTTGCCCTCAGGGCCACACGGTTCGGACGGGGTGAATCGTCCACGCGCCGGCGGGCCAAGCTTTCCGGAAATCCTTATTTGATCGGCACTTGACAAGCGCAAGTGGTAACGACATAGTCGGAGGTCAAAGTTCGCCATTGGTAGCGATCGATACAGTGGTCTCTGGTCTGGGGTGCCCATCCCGGACGCTCTGAGGTGAGGGAGGACGCGGCTATGACTGGTGTCGGCCGAATTGTCGTCGCGCTGTCGCTGCTCGCCGGGATGTGGCCCGGCTCCGTCGCCGCGCAGGCCACGAAGGCCGGTGTCGTCACCACCCTCGAAGGCAACGTCACCGCGGCCCGCACGACGGCCGCGCAGCCCGTCGCGCTGAAGTTCAAGGACGACGTCTTCGTCAACGACCGCGTCGTCACCGGCGATCGCTCCCTTGCCCGCCTCCTCCTGGGCGGCAAGGCCGTCGTCACCGTCCGCGAGCGCTCGGCCCTGACGATCACCGAAGTCCCGGGCCGCTCCACGATCGATCTCGACTCCGGCAAGGTCGCCGTTGCGGTCGCCAAGGACAAGATGCGGCCGGGCGAGCAGATCGAGGTCAAGAGCCCGAACGCCGTCGCCGCCGTGCGCGGGACCGTCTTCGTGGTCGAGGTCATCCGCGCCTCCGCCAGCGCCGACAACGCCCAGGGCGGCGTCACCACCAACCACTACGTCTTCACCGGCTCGATCGCGCTGACCGTCGGCTCCCAGCTGGTCAACGTCGCCGCCAACAACTTCGCGACCGTGACCGGCGGGGTCGTCAATTCTGGAATCATGAGCGCGGCCATGCGGGCCACCGCCAGCGCCGGCGTCACGCCGAGCGGCCTGCCGAAGGTCGCCGGCGCCGAGGCCGACGCCAAGCAAGCCGTGATGAGCTCCACCATTGCGACGTTCACGTCCGCGACGGTGCCGCTCACCACGCCGCCGCCGGTGCCGACCACTCCACCATCCACACCGCCCCCGACGCCTTTCCCCGGCAGCAACAAGTCGGGCCCGACGACGGAAGAGCAGAGGTTCATCGACAACACGATCGTCACCCTACCCGGGGGGACGCTCCCTCCGGTGACGCCGCCCCCGGTGACGCCCCCGCCGGTTCTCCCGCCGGTGCCCCCTCCTTCCGGGCCACCGGTCAGCGCTAACGGGATCCTGCTCCTCGGCGACGCGGACATCGACAACCCGATCCTCTTGTCCCGGGCCGCGTTGGCGTCAAGTCTTCGAGCCCGGCAACCCAACGTGCTCATCACCAATCTCAACGGCCCCACCGTACCGGCCGACTTGTCAGCGTACGGCTCGATCTGGTATGTGGGCGCCTTCGGCGCAATCAGTGCTGGAGATCAGGCGAGGTTGGCTCAATTCCTAGCCAGCGGCGGTGGTCTCTACCTCACCGGTGAGCGCCAGTGCTGTGCCGCCCTCAACGGCTCCGTCCAGAGCCTGCTTCGCATGGTGGTGGCTGGGGGAAGCGACATCGTGGTTGGAAGCACGAGAGATTTCCCCCTGTCGGCGTCCACGTTCAATCCGACGGCGCGGGGCGGAGTCACGGCGGCGCCCCACACGCTGACCACGTGGTTCCCGAACACTCCCGGTGAGCTCTTCGGCATCTCCGGTCCGAACGTCCTGGCGACGATCGGCGAAGGGATCGTCGCGGCCGCATGGGACTCCACCGATCTCGTCGGCGAGGCCGGACGCATCATCCTGATGATGGACGTCGACTGGCTCTCGAACCAGACCTCCCTGGCGAACTGCAACGCCGTCTGTCGCCAAAATATCATCGACAACTTCCTGGCGTTTCTCGGCGAGCCGGCTGGCCCTCTCGCGCTGACAGGGCCCATGTTCAGATCGGTCAACGAAACGCTCGCCACTCGGGATAGCTTCTTCGATCTGCCCGGCATGACGATTTCGAGCGCGTCGCTCGATCCGATGTTCTGGTTCAGCGGCAGCACGCTCACGACCCGGGGCGTCTTTTCGCGCATGACAGGTAGCACCATCGTCACGGGGGGAAGCTTCCTGCGCCTCGACTCCGGCGCGCGCCTCATCCAGACCGGCACAGACCCGCTCGTCTCCATGTCGGCCGGCATCCTGGGCGTCGGCGCCGGTCGCGCCGGCGGGAACCTGTTCGATCTGGTCGGGCGCGCGAGCTCGACCCAGGTCGATCCTGACACCGGCCTCACGGTCGGCGCGGATCGCCCGATTCAGCCCGGTGTCCAGGCGCCCGTGTTCGACGCGGACAACGGCGCCATGGTCGGCGTTGTCGGCAGCGCCTACAAGATCGACACCGCCCTGCTCGAGGCCACGGCGCCCCTTCTGAACCTCAAAGGCGGCACTGTCCTCGCGACGAGCGACAACGCCATCGACCTCGTCAACCGGGCCAAGGTTTCCATCCCCAACGACGCGGTGTCGATGGTCACCCTGAGGTCCAGCGCGCTGATCGTGGCCAATGGTCACCTCGTCAACGTTGCCGGAGGCTCCGTGCTCAACATCGCGGGCAACCTCGTGAGCCTTGCGGACGGCAGCAGCCTGAGTATCCTCAACGGTCTCTTGCTCAACGTCTCCGGCGGCTCCTCCGCCTCGATCGGCCGCTCGCTCGTCAGCTTCTCCGGCTTCAACAACGTCCTCAACGTGAGTAACTCGATCGCGCCGACGGCTATCATCAATGGCATCCCCGTGGCCGGGCCGACCGACAGCTTCCGTATCGGCGCCAACGCGATCGCCGGCGCCGGGTCGGGCACCATCCGGATCAACGGTGTGCCGCTGACCCCGAACACGCCGCTCTCGAGCCTGACCGGCAGCCTGGTCGCTGTTCAGGGCAGTGGCGCCGTGAGGGTCGGCCAGTAGGGAGGGACTTCAGGCGACGATCAGTACGACCAGATCAGGCTGACCGAGGCGACGTTGCGGATGTAGGCGAAGACCTCGATGTTCGAGAACACGCGCGTCACCTGGTACTCCGCGGCGAGCGTGAAGTTGCGGGGCAGCGGCAGCTCAGCGCGGACGACGTTCGTGACCTCCCGGTCCTGGCGCCACTTCGTACCCGGCGCGTACGTCGGCAGGACCGTGTTCTTGTGCGTGTAGTCGCGGAGGTGCGCGTCGAGGTCGTACTTCAGCCGGATCGCCCACCAGGGTAGCGTGTACTGCCCGCCGAAGCTCAGGCGGTTGCCGTAGTACATCCAGTTCCGCCCGTCGTCGTTGCCGGTGTCGTCCCAGTCGAACTGATAGCCGACCTTGAGGTAGTGCCGGTCTTCCGCGAAGCGCACGAAGTGCAGGAAGCCGGCCATGTAGTTGTTGCCGCTTCGATCGTCGCTGGTGATCCGCTGCGCCTGATCGACGTCGGCGAAGTCCTTGGCCTGGAAGCGCACGAAGCCCTGGGTGAAGTGCCGGGCGCTCTCGATCACGACCCCCGACAAGGACACGGTGTGGCGCTGGAGGAACTCGTCCCCCCCCAGGAGCATGTGATCGAACGCGTACTGGAGACTCACCTGCGTCGGCAGCTGCGCCAGTGACGTCTTATAGGTCAGGGCCGCGGTGCCGAGGTTACTGATGACGCCGAACTTCGGAATCTCGTTCTGGTACGTCGTGAAGAACGAGTAGCCGATCGAGGACTCCCAGTCCGCGGTCCGCCACCACACGTAGTTCAAGTTCAAGCCGGCGAGCTCCCCGTAGGACTCGTGCTTGTGGCGCCGGATCTCGGCCACCAGCGGCTCGTCGAAGTTCTCGACGGGGCGTACGATCACGTTGTCGTCCCACGTGAGGCCGACGCGCGCCTCGAGCGAGAAGCGGCGCTCCTTGTCCCGCGAGGCCACGATCGTGTCGCGCAGGCGCTCGGCCGGTCCCGTCAGCTGCGAGCCCGGCGCCAGACGAATCGCCTGCTCGACCTCCGCCGCAGCCTGTCCGGGCAGACCCAGCACGCCGAGCGCCAGACCCGTGTAGAACCGTGTGAGCTGCTGGATCTCCGGATCGCTCGAGCGCCCCTGGCGAAACGCGGTGAGCGCGCCCCGATAGTCCTTGTTCCGGTAACGGAGGAAGCCGACGTAGTACCCGAGGCTATCGAGATCGCGGTTCGCCTTGAACGCCTCTTCCAGGAGCGGTTGGGCCTTCTCGTACTGCTGCTGCGCGAAGTAGACGAGACCGAGCTGATAGGCGATCGAGGCGTCCCGGGGCGATTTCGCCCGCGCGCGTTCCAGATAGGGTGCGGCGAGATCGGGGCGCTTTTGCGCCGCGTAGACCGCGCCGGTGAAGTACAGGGCTTCGACGTGATCAGGCTCGAGCTCGAGCGCGCGCCGCAGGTTCTCGAGGGCCGCGTCGTAGCGCTTCTCGTCGAAGTCGAGGACCGCCTGCGCCACGTAGACGTCGGCCTCGGTCGTCTGGCCGAAGACTGTCGCCGAATTCAGGATCACCGCGAGCGCGATGACGAGCCAGATCACCGGAATGACGCGGATCACTCAGGCGTTATATCGAAGGTTCCGCGACAAATCAAATTGCGTGCGACGCTCGTCCTTGTTGACGCGCGTGGGGGGCGGACGCTACGCTTTTCAGCCGATGGGTCAGCTCGTGTTCATCGTGTCTCGCCACCGGCCGAAGCTTCACGAATACCTGCAGCGGGAGTTCGCCGACAACGCCGAGGTCGCCGTCATCGTCGACCGCCGGCTCAGCGAGCGGCGTTTGCAGGAGGTCGATCGGAGTCCCGACCGGCGCCAGACCGACCGGCGGCAGGCGCTCGTCGACGAGCGCCTGCGGTCGATGGGCTGGGCGATCGTCTGGCACGACGAGTCGATGACGGTCTGCGTCCCGCGCGAGGACATCGTGCTGCTGCCGCCCGAGGGCCGCACGCCGCCCACCCCCACGCCCTGATCGTCAGTGCTCGCGGTATCCCACGAGCCCGGCCTCGAGTGAGCGCCGGTCGACCCGCGAGAGGTTCCGCATCATCGAGACCGTGAGCAGGCGCGTGTGCGGGACGCGCACGAGATGCTCCGGGACCCACCAGAGGTCGTCCTCGGACGTCATCCAGCCCCGGTGGCTGCGATCGAAGCGGGCCAGATTGACCGGACGCGAATAGGCACGCAGGGTGCGCTCGCCTCGGAGATTGATGTAGCTCTCGAAGTAGCTCATCACCAGCTCCCGCACGCTGCGGTAGACCGGTTCGCGGAAGCGGAGACCCGAGAAGTTCGACTTCGCGATGGCGCCCCAGTGGCCGCGCAGCTTGAACACGCTGACGACGTGATCGGTGTCCTGGACGGCCTCCAGATCGAGGAGCAGCGGTGCCAGGCCCAGCACCCGCAGCGCCGCCGCCGCGAAGATCGCGCCCTCCAGACAATGCGCCGTTCCCTCGCGCAGCACCCGTCGCGGTGACCACGCGCTGCTGGCGACGTGGTAGGGCATGGCCTCGAGCGCTCGCTGGATCCCGACGGGTGTGCGGAGCGCGCGCAAGGCGCGCCACTCGCGTGGCATCAAGCCGAAATCGCAACTCATCTTGTGCCGCCTCGGGCTTCCCCTCGGACGGCCGCCCATCCTAGCATCACTGACACGGATGTCTGTCGAGCCGGTGACGGTGTCCATGCGTGTCCGACACCGAGTGGACGTCCGAGCGGGTGTCAGAACGCCAACTCCAGGAACGATGAGGGCTTATGAAACGGCACGCGTCTTGCCCGCCGCCCGACTAGCATGTCGGACCCGCGTCGATTCCGTCGCCTCACCGGGGCTGCCGCGCATCTCTGTCAGGTCGAGGCCGACCTGGTTGCGGCCGGTTACCCCGACCTGGCCGCGCAGGTCGCGGCCATCTGCACGGCGATCGACCTCGAGATCGCCTATCTCGAGCCCGCCGACGACCTCAGCCAGCCCCGCTGAGTCGCTGATCGTCCGTAGCCCGTCGCACGCTCGCCGCCGACCTCGGTCGACCGGATCCACTCGATAATTGACAGGCTCCCGACGGCGCCATAGAGTCCCTGAGGAGGCGGACGATGAGCGATCGCGGGCACCTTTCCAGCTTCGGAACCGGCCGTAGAAACGTTGGGCGGCGCACCGTCCTCGCTACGGGGGGACGGGCGCTGGCGGGGATGGCCGGGATTCTCGCGGCCGGCCGGGCGCCGGCAAGCTGGGCCGCGCGCGAGTTGAGCCTCTTGACCGCCGTCAATTACGCACCCGCCTCGGACGCGAAACTGACCGAGCTCACCAAGCGGTTCACGAAGGCCTCCGGCGTCAATGTCCGGGTCGATCACATCCAGAGCGTGCAGATGCCCGCCAAGCTGTCGGCGGAGGTCATGAGCAAGTCGGGCCACGACATCGTCAGCCTGGAGATGCACTACGCCTGGCTCTTCCAGCCCGGTCTGGCCGACGTATCCGATATCTGCAACGACCTCGCGAAGAAGCACGGGGACTGGTACACGTTCGCCAAGGAGCATGCCCAGGTCAAAGGGCAATGGCTCGGCGTGCCGTACATGTTCACCTCGTTCCCGGGCAGTCACCGGATCGACCTGTTCGAGAAGGTCGGCGAGCGCGAGCCCGACACCTGGGAGGACCTCCTCCGCGCCGGGCGCAAGCTCAAGAAGCTCGGCCATCCCGTCGGGTTCGCCATCAGCCAGACCACCGACTCGGTCTCGACGCTCTACTCGATCCTCTGGTGCTACGGCGCCAAGGACATCGCCGAGGACGGCAAGACGATCGCGATCAACTCCAAGGCGACGGAGACGGCGATCGAGTACGTGCAGGCCCTCTACAACGAGGCGATGGATCCGGCCGTGCTCTCGTGGGACAACGCGGGCAACAACCAGTGGCTGAACTCGGGGAAGGGCTCCTGGATTCACAACCCGATCAGCCACTACGTGGTCGCCAAGCAGGAGAAGCTCCCGGTCGCCGAGCTGACCGGCTTTCACCCGTCGCCCGCGGGGCCGGGCGGTCGCCACACCGTCGGCGTGCCACGAAGCCTCGCGATCTGGAAGTTCAGCAAGAACGTGGACGTCGCGCGCGACTTCCTCAAGTGGTTCTTCGAGCCCGCGCAATACCACGAGTGGATCATGTCGGGCGACAGCTACAACCATCCCACCTGGCGCGACATGGAAAACCACCCGGTGTGGGACGTGGACAAGAAATACAAGCCCCTCAAGGCAGCGGCGAAGTATTCGCACCTGTACGGGTGGCCCGCGCCGCCCGACGAGAAGATTCAGCTGATCACCAACAGCTACATCATCCCGAACATGTTCGCGCGGGTGGTCACGAACGCCTCCAAGCCCAAGGAGGCGATGCTGTGGGCCGAGACGGAGATCAAGCGAGCCTTCGAGCGGGGCTGAGCCTACTCCGTCCCGCCGACCTCCTCCTCCTTCGTGCCCGCGATGGGCTCGAAGAGAGCCTGGCCGTACCTGGCGACGCCGAACGTCTTGATCACCTTCTGAACGTCGGCCGACACCATGAAGTCGGCGAAGGCGGCGCCGCCGGCCGCGTTGACCCTGGGACCATTGCTCGCGTTGACCTTCATCACCGAGTAGATGTTCAAGAGCGGCCGGTCGCGCTCGACCAGGATCGGTAGGCGCACCCGCTTCTGGAGTGCGAGGAACGTGCCGCGGTCGCTCAGGGTGTAGGCCTTCCGGTCGTCGGCGATGCCGAGCGTCGCGCCCATGCCCTGCCCCGCCTCGATGTACCAGGCCCCCCGCGGCTCGACACGAGCCAGCTTCCAGAGCGACTTTTCGAGCACGTGCGTGCCCGAGTTGTCTCCGCGTGAGACGAAGCGGGCGTGGCTCGCCGCGATCGCCTTCAAGGCGTCGGCCGCCCTCTTCATCCCCTTGATCTTGGCGGGATCGTCCGACGGGCCGATGATGACGAAGTCGTTGTACATGACGAGCCGCCGGTCGAGCATCGTGCCGTCCTCGACGTATTTCCGTTCGAGCGCGGGCGCATGCGCGAGCACGACGTCCGCTTCCCCTCTCGCCGCCAGCGCGAGCGCCTGACCGGTTCCAACCGCGATCGTCTTGACGGTGTAGCCCGTCTGGCGCTCGAACATCGGGACGAGCACGTCGAGCAGGCCTGAATCCTGGGTGCTGGTGGTCGTCGACAAGATGATCGGCGAGCGCTGCGCCGCCGCATGCGTCGGCGACATCGTCAGCACGAGCGCGAGCAGGAGTGCCCCGCGCATCGACTCTCTCCTTCGTTCCTCGGCGCGCACCACGTTCGTCGTTCCTTTTAGGTGTCTGCGAGCAGCACCCCGGACAACTATCACGCGAGCGAAACCCGGTCAAGCGACGGCGCCACGCCGCGCGATCGCTTGAGTCGATCGCGAGGCGGGAGTACGTTGGCCTCGTGGTCATCGTCGGACTGGTTACGCTCGCGGTCGTCGGAATGTTGCAGTCGCTCGGCGCGCTCGTCGAGCCCCTGCCGATCGATGCGTCGTGGTGCAGCGACGCGACCGGCGAAGACGAGCGCGGTCAGACCAGTGGGCGGGGACCATCCAGTCCGGTGGCCATCGGGCCGGCCGCGCCGACCATTCCGCATCGCGGCGAGCCGACGCGCGGCGTCCTCCATGACACGACGGGACCCGCCGCCGGCGTCCGACTCCTGTCCCGAGAGTCGCGCGCTCCGCCCGCTCTCCTCGTGCACTCTTCGCTCTGACTCCCGATCAGCAGCTCCGTGAAGGTCACTGAGCTGCCCAGTGGTGCGATAGAGGAGAGGAATTCATGCATCGAATTCACGTCCTTATGGCCGTCATGTCACTGAGTCTCGTCGTCTCCGTGAGCCACGCGATGGCCGACGGGCCCAGCGCCGTCCATAGCGGGTTGAAGGTGGCCCAGGTCAGCTTCATCGACCGAGCGCTGAATTTGATCCAGCTCTCGGATGGGATGGAGCTGCGCGCCCCCGACCAGCACATGCTGGCGGGTCTCACGATTGGCGAGTGGGTGAGGGTCGACTTCGTCGCGGACGGCGACCGAGCCGTGATCAACAGCATCGAGGCCGCTCAGGCCGATGAGATTCCCGGCCCCACCCCCACGGCGATCGGCGGTATCACGAACCACAGGACATAACTGAGGCGTCACCGTCCTTCCCGGTGGCCTCCGGGCGGGCTACGCGCCGCCCGGAGGTCGCCGAAGTCGATGATCACCGTGTTCACGCCGCCGCCGACCGTGCCGGGCCGGATCGTCCGCGTTCTTCTCGTCGAAGCCGACGGGATGCGCGAGGTCACGCGGGCGTGAGGGGGCCCGATCTCATGCGCGTTCGGTCGAGCCCGCCTTCGACTCGTGCGGCGTCCGGCCCGCCGCCTGAACGAGACACATCCGCACCTTGCCCTCCCGGACCAGAATGGCCAGGAGCGAAGCCGCCGAAGTCTCGGAGAATCCGAGGCGACGTCCAACCTCCGCGGGAGTCGCGAGTCCGATCTCCTCGACACAGCTCAGCAGCTCGTTCTCGAGCTCGCTCCACCAGTCAGTCATGCTGCCGCCTTCCTGTCTTCTCGCCGCGCGGCCGGTCAACGAATCAGCGCGGACAGCGAGGTCAACTTCGCGGGCCAGACCGGGCTCGGCCGCTCACGGGGAATCGGGACACTGTAGGCGATGAGCAGGAGCCAGCGCGCCCAGGCCTGGTTCCAGTCGGCGCTTGGCCGGCGCATCGCGCGCTCGAGATCGCCGACGACGAGGCCGACCCATACGCTCCAGACCCCTCGGTCGTCCGGCGGAATCATCTCGACGAGCGTCTCGCCGAGCGTGGCGACCGTCGCGCGGATCTCGAGCGCCGGCGTCCGGCCGTCGGCGGCAGGGATCAGGATGTGCTCGGCGACCCAGCGGTGCGTCTTCAGCACCAGCGCCCGCCGCAGCAGGGGCTCGATGCTGAGCCACGATGGCGCCATCGCGTCGTACCAGGACTGAAGCCCGTGGAGCTCGCCCGACGCCGCGAAGGGCGGCGGGGTGCCGAGAGGGCGCGGGGTGGGTGGCCGGCGCGACTGAAGCTGTCGCGCCAGGTAGCGCTCGTCGGCCGCGTAACGCTCGGCGACGGCGGTGAGCTGCGCGCGACGCGCGGCGTCGGCCTCGTACCGGCATGGCCAGTCGCGCATCACGGCGGCGGCCGTTCCGAGAGGCTGCCACTGCAGCACCATGAGGCCTCCGCGGAAGCCGGCCGCCCGGAGCTTGTCGGCCGCGGCGCGGGCCGCGCTCCGGGTCGTTCGACGCAGGCTCGCGAACTCCTCGGGCAGCGGCACCAGCGTGTGACGGAGCAACAGCGCGATGCGGCCGTCGGGAGATTCGTAAACGGCCACCAGGTTTGGACATTCCTGGCACACGGCGGAATAGCGGTCGAGCCACATGGGATCTCTCTCCACGATCAGGATTGCTTGCCTCTGGCTCGACGATGAACGAGCACCATGACGGGCGCATGAGAGGCACATGAGAATCGGCTCAGGTCCGGCGATCGTGCGTGTCCGGGGTGAAGCGTGAGGATCCTCGTCGTCGAGGACGATCGAAAGGTCGCGCGGTTCGTGCGGCAAGGCCTGTGCGAAGAAGGCCACGCCGTGGAGATCGCGAGGGACGGCTCCGAAGCTCTGGACTTCGCGTTCACCGAGCCCACCTACGACCTGATCGTGCTCGACGTCATGCTGCCGGGCCAGGACGGGTTCGGGGTGCTGAAGACGTTGAGGGCCCGCAAGATCGCGGTGCCCGTGCTCATGCTGACCGCGCGCGACAGCGTCACGGACAAGGTCGCCGGCCTCGATCTCGGCGCCGACGACTACTTGACCAAGCCGTTCGCCTTCGAGGAATTCCTGGCCCGGGTCCGTGCCTTGCTCCGGCGGCGCGACGCCGACCGGGCGCCGATGCTGCGCCTCGACGACCTCACCGTCGATCCCGCGACCCGCCGGGTCGCGCGCGGCGATCGTCGGATCGAGCTCACCGCCCGGCAGTACGCGCTCCTCGAGTACTTCCTGCGCAACGCCGGGCGCGTCCTGACCCGGCAGATGATCGCGCAGCATGTCTGGGGCCTGGCCTTCGACGCCGAGAGCAACGTCATCGACGTGTACGTGGGCTATCTGCGGCGGAAGATCGAGCGCGACCGCGAGCGCCGCCTGCTTCACACGGTGCGGGGCGCCGGGTACGTCCTGCAGGTCGAAGAATGAGGCTCCTCCGCCGGAGTCTGTCCGTCCGCACGCGGCTGACCTTGTGGTACGGCGGCGTCTTGCTCGCGATCGTGCTCGTCATCAGCGCGTTCTCGTACTTCATGCTTCGTCGAACACTGATCAGCGGCGCCGACGTCGAGCTCGTGATGGTCGGCCAGGTGGTTCGCGATGCCGGGATCGGCGAGGCCCGACGCTCCGAGGCCGAGGTGCGCGACATGCTCGGACCGCGTTTTCTGGACGTGTTCTACCGGGTGACCGGGCCGGGGGGCAAACCCGAGGCCGAGTCCGGTGCCTTGCGGGGTCGGCACCTGCCGCTGTCGGCCCAAGCGCGCGAGCGAGCGCGCTCCGGCGATCCGACGTTCGAGACGGTTCGTCTGTCCCGGGGCGAGCACATCCGACTTCTCACGATTCCCGTCACGCAGGAGCCGGCGCGGTTCATCCAGGTCGGCGCCACCTTTTCCGACATCGATCGGGCGCTGGCTGGGTACATGGAGACGCTCGCCGTCATGGTGCCGCTCGGGCTCGGGCTGGCGCTGGTCGGCGGTGCGTGGCTGGCGCGGTCCGCGCTGCGGCCGGTGGAGACGATGTCACGCACGGCCCGTCGGATCAGCGCCCAGGATCTCACGCGGCGTCTGCCGCTCCGGGGAACGTCCGACGAGCTGGATCACCTGGCCGAGACCCTGAACGCGATGTTCGCCCGTCTCGATGCGGCCTTCACGCACGTCCGGCGATTCGCCGTCGACGCCGCGCACGAGCTGCGGACGCCGCTGACCGTTCTCAAGGGCGGGATCGAGGTCGCGCTCCGGGCCGAGCGGGACCCGCGCGAGTACCGCGACGTGCTCCGCTCGAGCCTCGAGGAAGTCGAGCAGCTGATCGCCCTCGCCGAGAACCTCCTGTTGCTCTCGCGCCTCCGGATGAGCACCGCGCTCCCTCGCCACGCGGTCGAGCTCGAAACCGTGCTCATGGAGGCGGTCGACACCGGCGTGCGCCTGGCGCACGGGCACGGCGTCATCGTCCGCCTCGGCGCCGTAGAGCCCGTGATCGTCCACGGGGATCACTCGACGCTCCGTCGCGCGCTCGTCAACCTGGTCGACAACGCGATCAAGTACACGAAGGCGGGCGGCAAGGTGGAGCTGTCGCTGGAGCGTGATGGCCGGCTCGCCGTCGTGACGGTGAGCGACACCGGCGTCGGCATGGACCCGGCGGACGCCGAGCGCATCTTCGAGCCCTTCGTGCGGCTCGACGCCGCACGCGGCTCCGAGGTCGTCGGCGCCGGGCTCGGCCTGTCGATCGTCCACTCGATCGTCCTGGCCCACGACGGTCACCTCTCGGTTCAGACCGCGCCCGGCGTCGGGAGCACCTTCGCCATTCGCCTGCCGCTGGCCTGACCCATCGAGAAAATCGGCCGGCCCCGGCCGTTCACGGTCGTACCGTGGACGTCCGGCTATGCCGGGCGCTACACGAGCGGCTCAGTCCTGCGTCTGGTCGGCCGACCGCGCAGAACGGCCGCGGGAACCGTCAAGAAGTCAGGTCCTGATTTCTTGGTCCCGCCGCCGTGCCGACAGAAACTGGACGGCGTGGGGACGAGTGGCGGTCGAGGCGATCGCGTATGCCGCCTGATCGGTCTCGTCGGAGTCGTCGCCTTTCTCGTCACCGCGTTCAGCCCGCTGGCCAATCGGTTGAACCAGTGGACGGCCGTCCCACCGGAGCTCGAGCCGTCCGACGCCATCGTGGTGCTGGGCGCATGGATCTCGCCGGCGGGCATGCTGAGCACCGAATCGTTGCGCCGAACGAACTACGGCATCGAGCTCTACCGGCGAGGTCTCGCGCCGATCCTGGTCCTCCTGGGCGGGGCACGCGCGGGAGGGCCGACCGAAGCCGATGTTCGCGCCGAGCAGGCACGGCTCCACGGGGTTCCAGCGGACGCGATCCTCACGGAAATCAGAGCCCACACGACCCGAGAGGAAGCGGCGCGCGTCAGGACGCTCCTTCGGTCGAGGGGCGCCCGGACGATACTTCTGGTGACCAACGCGGGGCACCTGGCCCGGGCGCGCCCGCTGTTCGAGCGCGCCGGGTTCGCCGTCCATCCCGCTCCGTCGGACACGTACGCCCAGTCCGACTCGCCCGAGACACGGCTCGAGCTGATGCGGGTGCTCGCCAAGGAATTCGTCGGCTGGCTCTACTATCGGATCGCCGGATACATCTAGACGCGGGAGGACATTGCATGGAGGCGACGTTCATCGCGGCGCTGGCGGGGCTCACGTCGATCGGCGCGTACTACTTCGGCGCCAGGACGCTCGGGCTCTCCAGCGCCAGGCTCGGAGCCGCCATCGGCAAGATGCTCGAGTCGGTGGGGATCGTCCTGATCTTCCTGGCCGTGAATCTCGCCACCGCGGTCGCGATCGTCCTGGCGATGCGCGGCCTGACCGGCGCGTTCGTCTCGGCGTACGTCACCGACGACACGGTCTGGGTGGGCTTGTCGCTGATCCAGGGCCTCGCCTTCCAGTGGTGGCGGGGCCTTTCGGCGAATCCCAGCTCGGAGGGCGCCGGCTAGGGCTCGCGGCGGGACGCTAGGCCGACCGCGCCAGCGCCGTCCGCACCGCTTCGATGACCCGCCCGAGATCGTACGGTTTTCCGATGATCTCGAACGCCTCGTTATCGCCCACGAGCCGCTCCAGCGCCGGTTTGTTGGTCGTCGTGAGCACGAACTGCCGCCGCTTCAGCGGCTCGGAACTGCGCACGAGGCGAAGAAATCGCCAGTTTGCGTCATACGGCGGGGAGATGTCGTAGACGATCACCGCCGGCGCGTGATGGTTGATGAAGTCGATGAGGTCGATCTCACCCTTCTTCACATCCGGGATGTGGCCGACGACGGTCTGGAATCCTTCCGACTCCAGCGCCGTGCGCAAGAGATCGACCGTGTCCTCGCTCGAGTTGAACACGGCGATCGTGGGCTTGCGTCCGTGCTCGGTCGCCCCGGGGAGATCGCCCGGCCCCGCGCTTCCTCGACCCATCGCGTCTCAATCCTCGTGGTTCGTTCGCCGGACGGACCAACGGCCGACCAGCAACCATGGTGGGAACTGCGCAGAGATTATCGTGCCGAGACGGCGATGTCTAGCCGCTCCGCCGGCGGGCCCACGGTCACCCGGCGCGCCCGATCATGCTCGCGACAATGGCAATCAGCTCGGCGGGGTCCACCGGCTTCGAGACGTGAATGTTGAAGCCTGCTGTCAGACTCCGGATCCGGTCCTCCGGTCGGCCGAACGCGGTCAAGGCCACCGCCGGCACCTTCCCGCCTCGCTCGGGCCCGAGCGCTCTCACCTTGCGGATGAGCGAGTAGCCGTCCTGTCCCGGCATCTCGATGTCGGAGACGAGCACGTCGGGACGCGACTGCGTGACCGCCCGCAAGGCCTCATCCGCCGACCGACATTCGATCACGTCGGCGCCGGCCTGCACCAGCACTTCCTTGATCAGCTCGACGGCCGTCGGATCGTCGTCCACCACGACGATGCGGGCTCCAGCGAGCGAGGTGCTTTCGAGCGGTGGGCTCTCTCGATGGGTGATCGGCTGCTCCCGCATTTCGGCGATCATGAGCGGCAGCGTCACCACGAAGGTCGCGCCTTGCCCCTCACCGGCACTCTCGGCATAGACGCTGCCACCGTGAAGCTCCGCGAGGTGGCGAACGAGCCCGAGGCCGATGCCGAGCCCGCCGTGGCCACGAGTGCTTCCGCCCTCGCCCTGTCGCAGCCGATCGAAGATATACGGCAGGACGTCGGCCGCGATGCCCTGTCCCGTGTCGCTGACGATGATCTCGACGTGCGAGCGCACGCGCTGCAGCTGCACCTGGACCCGGCCGTCTTTCGGGGTGAACTTCACGGCGTTCTCGAGCAGATTCCAGATGATCTGCTGGAGCCGTCCCGGATCGCCGCTGACCAGGAGGCCGGGCGCCTCCAGCACCGGCTGGAGCCGAATACGCTTCGCCTCGGCCGCGTGACGGACCGCCTCCAGCGCGTCCTCGATGAGGTCGCGCAGATCGACCGGCTGGACGACGAGGCGCATGCGGCCGCTCACCACCCGCGACATGTCGAGTAGATCGTCGACGAGCCGGATCTGCGCATTGACGTTTCGGACGATGATTTGCATCGCGCGACGGGTCTGCGCCTCACCGATCTGACCGCGCTCGATGAGCGTCGCCCAACCGTGAACGGCGTTGAGCGGATTCCGCAGCTCGTGCGAGAGCGTGGAGAGGAACTCGTCCTTCGCGCGGTTGGCCGCTTCGGCGGCGGCGCGGGCGGCCTGCGCCTCGCGATAGAGCCGCGCGTTCTCGATGGCGCCCGCCGTGTGGGTCGCGACGACCGTCGCGAAGGCCAGGTCCGTCGGGCCATAGCGCCGCGCGGATTCGGTGATCGCGAGCGTCATCGCGCCCAGGGCTCGGTCATGCGCGACGAGCGGCACGATGATCCAGGACTTCGGGCCGAGCCGCCGCCACAGAGCGAGATGCTCGGCGTTCAGCGCGATCGCGTTCAGGTCGGCCTCGCCGACACGCGCGATGAGCACCGGCTGGCGCGTTCGAACCACGGCGGGCACGCCGTGCGCGGCCGCGGGATTGAACCCGTGTCGGGCACGGATCTCGTAGACGAGCGCGTCCTTCGTGCTGTCGACGTGGGCGCTGGCCACGCGGTGCAGGACTCCGTCGTCTTGAATCAGGTCGATCGCGCAGAGGTCGCCGAGCACCGGCACGGCCAGGCCGACCAATCGCGGCAGGGCTCTCTCGTAGTCGAGCGACGAACCAAGGAGCGCGCTCATCTCGGCGAGTACAGCCGCCCGTCGCTCCGCGGGGATTCGCGGCGGCGCCATCCCACGAGTCTCACCCGTGAGAAGACTCTTGACAAGCAAGAAGCTCGAAAGAACGCGTGCTTGCCGGCAGAAATGGCTCGGGCGGCGCGTTCCGAGTCAGGCGATTCCCTTCAAGTGGCCTCGGGGAAATCCCCGACGTCGGCGCGACAGTCCTTCGACCGCTCGCCGATTCGCTCCTTCGACCGCTAGCCGATTCGCTCGGCGCGGGTGACGTCGAGAGGGTGGTCGATCAGCGGCTCGATCCGCGCGACGAAGCGAATCGTGTGCGGTAGGCCGGCGTGCTGCTCGAACGCCGTCTCATCCTTCCAGTGCGAGTGAATGTAGAAGAGCCGCGGATCGCGGCTCGACCGGAACGCGTGAATGCTCAGGCAGCCGGGTTCCCCGCGCGTCGGAGCGAGGACGTCGAGCAACGCGTCGGCCGCCGCGCTCTCGTGACCGGCGTGCGCGTGAAATCGCGCGAAGATGAACAGCTCCATTTCGTCTCTCTCCCCTCGTCGTCGACGACATTCTGTTTGATGTGCGGTCCCGCGCGATCAGATGCGCCGCGGCGCCGCTCATGCTTAATATCGAAAAGAGGCGTCGCGCGGACGCTCAGGGTTTTACCTGACTCGACAGGCGACGATGGAGAACAAAAGGAGGCCGCCGTGAACGAGCCGACCCGACAACCCCACTGGCGTATTTTCGCCGGCATCACGCTCGCGACGTTGTCGGCCGTCGGCTGCGCCAGTCACGGGCCCCTGACGGCCGCCAAGGTCGCGCAGGCCGAGCGGGCCGTCGAGGACGCCCAGCAGGCGGGCGCCGCCGTCAGCGCGCCGCTCGAGTTCAGGACGGCGCAAGACAAGCTGAAGGCCGCCCAGGCGGCGATGGCGAAGGGGAACCACGACCGGGCGATCCGGTCGGCGGAGCAGGCGGCGATCGACGGGGAATACGCGCGAGCCCTGGCCGCCAATCAGCGCGTCAACACGATGTCCGATGAGATGAACCAATACATCAAAGTGCTGCGCCAGGAGCTCGAGCGTCTTCCGAGGTAACGGGCTCGGCCGCGGAGGTGCCGTCGATGCGTCAGCGTACCGTTCAGCTCACACGAGTGGTTGCGGTGCTCGCTCTCCCGATCGTCGCCGTCGGTTGCGCCTCGTCGGATGCCACGCGTGCGGCCAAAGCTCAGATCGAGCGCGCGCAAGCCGCCTACCAGCAAGCGCAGTCCGATCCGCACGTGCAGGCGTACGCCCCGCTCCGGCTGGTGGACGCGCAGAAGGCCCTGCAGGCCGCCCAGGAGGCCAAGGGCAACGACGACAAGCTGCATCTCGGCTACCTGGCCGAGCGCAAGGCTCAGCTGGCGTCGGTGACGGGCGCCACCGGCAATACGGAGCAGAGCATGCAACAGCTCCGCAAGGAGACCGCCGAGGTGCTGCTCCAGAAGCGCGACCGTGAGCTCACCGCGGCGCGCCGCGAGACGGACATCAAGACGCGGGAAGCCGAGCAGGCGCGCCGTGCGGCCGAGGCGCGCGCCCGTGAGGCGGAGGCGAAGGCCCGTGAGCTCGAGCAGGGCCGTCGTCAGACGAACGATGTCGAGGCGAAGGACCGCGCGGCCGAGCAAGGCAAGGCAGCGGCCCTCGCGAACGAGCTGGCCAGCCTCAAGGCGCAGCAGACCGATCGCGGCGTCGTGCTCACGGTCGGTGACGTGCTGTTCGCCGCCGGCAAGGCCGAAGTCGGACCCGGCGCGCAACGCAGCATCGACAAGCTGGCGGAGTTCCTCAAGGCGTACCCGAAGCGCAACGTGCTGATCGAAGGTCATTCCGACAACGTCGGCAACGAGGAGTTCAACATCAAGCTCTCGCAGCAGCGCGCCGACGCCGTTCGAGACCTGCTGGTGGCCCGAGGCATCGCGCTGCAGCGGATCCGCACCAAAGGGTACGGCCCGAAGTTCCCGGTGGTGGAGAACGACACCGCCGCCGGTCGACAGCAGAATCGCCGGGTCGAGGTGGTGGTGCTGAACGAAGGCGCGACCGCGGACGGCTCGACGCGCTAGCCGTCCGACGACGGCCGCCGCGCTCAGGGAACGAGCTCGCGCTGCCTCGCCGCCTTCGCCATCGCTTCATCCAGCCTATCGATGGACTCGAGCCCCGCCCACAACAGGCCCGCGGCGAGCGCGAGGACGATCGTGGTCACGAGCCACCGGCGGATGCTCGGCTTCCAGATCATGGCCTCGTCACCTCGCGCCCGCCGAAGCGTCGGCGCCTAGCTGAGCCCGGGCCCGCGCGCAGCTGGGAAGCGCGGCCACGATGCGATGGCGCCGAGCCGCGGGAAGCGGCTCGCGGGCGAGCCACTCACAGAAGCCGCCGGATGGCTCGACCGCCCATTCGGCGACTCCCGCCGTGACGCGAAGCCCCTCGGCCAGCTTCCGGTCGGCCAGGAAGCCGAAGCTCGCCACGAGCACTTGCGCGAGGGCCGCCGCGACCCGGTCTTCGATGTGCACATAGGCCGTGAGCGTCGGATTCACCCGGTCCCCGTGCTGCTCGAGGTCCAGGACCGTCAGCGCGCTTCCGCTGATCGTGCCGAGAAACGGGCCGGTGTGCGTGCCTTCGGAAAAGATGATGCGCCGTTGCCGCTCGCGCCGGAGCACTTGAGAGACTCCTCGGGCTCCACCGCCATCGTCGCCGCGGTAGCGGTCGTCATCGATCGCCTGTACGTGATAGCTCCCGAGGTTTCGGAACCTGGCCGCGGCCGCGGTCACCTCCGGCGTGTCCACGAACGCGGCGTAGACCTCGAGCGGGACGCGCGCGGGCGGTCCGTTCACGGTGCGCCTGAGGGTCGGGTTGATCCAGATGCGCTCGACGGCCGCGGACACTTCAGGTGAGAAGGCCTCGCGCGAGCCGAGGACGGATGGCCACGGTCCTATCGGGACACTCCCGGCGTCCGTGGCGAAGGCCAGCACGGCCGTCGCCGCCGCGAGGAGCTCCTGCGTCAGATGGCGCGGCTCGCGCTTGAAGAGACCGCCACGTCCCACGATCCCACCTCGAGAGCTGTTTGCATTGTCTCCGGCGGCGTCGCGACTCGCGTCGCGACCTGTCCCGTTCACTCCTTGTGACGCCATCCGGCGAGAAAGGGTTCGGGCCCGGCGAAGATTCGCGACCATGGCGGGCCCCGGGCAACTTCGGACCGCGCATGATCATCGCAAGGTCATGAGCACGATGATGCGTGACGAGCCGAGAGCGCTGGACGGTCGGGCGATCGACGAACCGGTCTGTGGCATCTGCGGGGCGCCGATGGAGCCGATCCCGCCGGTGGGCTGGGTCTGCTGCGTCGGCCTGAGAGGGCATCAGGACGTGGCGGCGGCGCTCGACCGCGCCGCCGCCGCGTGATCAATACGTATATCCCTCGACGATTCTCGCGTCCCGAACCTGTGCGTCGTCCGGGTCGAGCCCGGCCGCCCGCCGCGCCCGTCGCTGCCGCAGCAAGTCCCAGCACTGATCCAGCGAGATCTGAAGCTGTCGGAGCTGTTCACGGTCGGCGTCGGTCACCTGCCCGTGTGATTCACGCTCGAACAGCTCGTGCTCCTCGCGGGCGAGCTCGTTGATCCGGCCGAGGATCTCGTGGTCGTCCATGCCGCCCCCCCTCGAGGTCAGATCTCTTCGCGGTTGCCGCCGTGATGCGCGATCAGCGGCGTGTCCACCAGGTGCTCGCCGACGAACCAGACTTGTCGCTCGTTGGTGCGGATCACCTCGCTGACCACGAGGTCGTTGGTGCCGTCGTCACCCGCCTCGGCGGCCTGCCGGGCCATCGCGCGGCTCTCCTTCAGGACGATCTCGTGCGCGTGAAGCAGCCGCGAGAGCTGCATCGGGACCTCGTCGCGGCCGCGCGGCGGGCGTGGAATCAGCGTCATCTCGGCCACGTCGTGGGCCATGGCGATGCTCACGCCGCCCAGTGACTGGATGCGCTCGGCGATCCCGTCGACCAGCTCGCTCTGCTCGGCGAAGTGCTTGTCGAACAGCAGGTGGAGCTGGTAGAACGTCGGTCCGCTGACCTGCCAGTGGTGCTTCTTGTACAGATCCCGCAAGGTCATCGTGTCGGCCAGCAGCTGGTTGAGATTCTCCACGCTCACGGCGCAGACCGCGGCGTCGAGCGCGATGGGCAATCTCGCCACCGTCCCGTACTGCTGGAGCTCGTGGGCGTCGTGAACGGTCAGCGGCCGGGCCCGCTCGATCAACCATGCGACATCGTGCTTTTGGGTCATGTCCCTTCTCTCTTTCTCGGGTGCGTTGTGTTGGGCCTCGGGCGCCTTCGGTGCTTCTCGTCGACGCGTCACAGCGCGCGCAGGAACGCCACGAGATCCAGCTTCTCGTCCGCGGTGAGCTGCGTGCCGAGGACCAGGTTGAAGAACTCCACGGTGTCGTCGAGGGTCAACAGGCGGCCGTCGTGGAGATAGGGCGGCGTATCCTTGATGCCGCGCAGCGGAAACGTCTTGATGGGTCCGTCGGCCGAGGCCATCATGCCGTTGACCATCTGAGGTCGATAGAACCGCTCGGCGCGCAGATTGTGCATCAGGTTGTCGGTGTAGTAGGGCGGCGCGTGACACGCCGCGCACTGGGCTTTGCCGAAGAAGAGAGCCTGCCCGCGCAGCTCGGCTGGGGTCGCGCGCTTGGGGTCGAGCTTGCCGAAAACGTCGAGCTTGGGCGCCGGCGGAAAGTCCAGGATCTCCTGGAACTCCGCCATGTCGTGGATCTGGCTCCCCCGCTCGAGGACGTTCACGCCCTTCTTGGTGGCGATGACCGGGTCGCCGTCGAAATAGGCGGCGCGCTGCTCGAACTCGGTGAAGTCCTCGACGGTCTTCAGCCCCCGCTGCGAGCCGAAGAGCCGCTGGATGTTCACCCCCCGCAGGGTCGGCGTCTCGATCCGGTGGCGGAATTGCTGTGGACGGATGTCTCCCACCAGGTGCGTCGCGCCGTTGGTGCTCCCGTTCTGGTGGCAGTCGAAGCAGGAGACGCCGAGGCTCGGACGCTCGCTACGCCGATCGGCGGTGAGGTTGAACTGCTGCTGGGCGAACGGCGTCACGAGCAGCCGCAATCCTTCCAGCTGCTTGGGATTGAGGATGCCGTTGAAGAGCTCGTAGTAGTTGTCGGTCGTGACGAGGCGGCCGCGCGAGACGTCACCGAGATCGGGGCGCGTCGTCAGATAGATCGGCGCGGGGAACTCCGGAAGGAACGGATCGGGCAGGTCGAAGTCGAGGTCGAACCGGGTGAGGTCTCGACCCGTCTGCTTCTTGATCTCGTCGATGTGGAAGACGGGAAACACCATGCCACCTTCTGGATGATTGGGATGCGGAAGGGGCAGGAACCCCGGCGGGAATACGCCCTTCTCGCGGACCTCCTCCGGCGTCATCTTCGCCAGGACGTCCCAGGTGACGCCGGCGGGCAGCTTCGCCCGGACGCCGCCCTGAATCGCCTTGCCTCGGCTCATGGTCGCGCCGGCCACCGGACGATCGCTCAGGTCGTACCGTGAGGCGAGCAAGTCCCGCTGGCGCTTCTCGATCTCCGCCTTGGCGGCGCGCATCCGCGCGAGCACGGTCCGAAAGTCTTCCTCGTTCACCGGCATGTAGCTCGAGACCGGCGCCGCGCTCGCGACGGGTCCCTCCATGGCGCGGGCTCCGGCCACGATCCCGACGATCACGAGACCCGACACCAGCGCGGCGGCCTTCAGATGTCGACGCATCACGCGGACCCTCCGTCCCGACTCAAGGCTCGTCCTCTCGATGCTGGCCGCGGGCGGGTGCGCGCGTGGCCGGAATGATTTCAGCAAGAATCCGCAAGGCGGGTTTACGGAGCCTCGACCGATACGAGATCGAACGAGACCACCGTGATCCGATAGTTGACCGCCCCTGGTATGCTCTCGGCGACGACGGACGTCTCGCCGCTCGGGGCGATGTCGCCGAGTGCCCACACGACCCGCTGGCCTACCTCATGGTTGTCGGCGTTGAGACCCTCGACCCGGAGCTGTACGTCGGTCACTCGATACCGCGAGTCGTTGTGAACGATGGCCTCGATCCGGGGGGTCGGCGTCGCCCCCTCCGGCTCCGGCTCCCAGCTCACGCGAAACCACCCGTCGTAGTTCTGACCCCATGCGCTGGTGGTCAGGACAAGCAGGACCAACCCGAGCACGCAGGGAATCCTCACGGCCACGCTGTGGAGATAGGGATTCGTCATCGACGCCTCCAGTTCCTCTCTTCTTGGAGGGCGCGACGAACGACCGGCAGATCCGATGGTGGGAATTTCAGCACGGATCCGCAAGCGCAACCCCGGCCCTGTCACAAGCCCTCCCAACGGAGAATTCGGTTGCGGCTGAGGAGAGCGGCGATGAAGGAATGGAGCAGGCGACGCGTGAGACGGTCATGAGTCTCTGCGTGCAGTGTGGCCAGCCCCTGCTCGATCCCGCCGATCTCTGCGCGTATCACAGCTCGAGCCATGGCGACGACTGGGCGGCGGGAAATCGAATCATCTGTGACTTCGTCCATCGCGGCATCGTATTGCCGCGCCCGCCCGAGGCCGCCGATCACTCGATCGAGTTCCTCGTCGGCTCCGCCGAGAGTTTCTGCAGCATCTCCTCGCCGTCACCATCGGCGATCAGCAGCAGGATGTAGATCCGATCGTCGACGACGCGCGCACTCTGCAGCGTCACGACGGTGGGGGTGAAGGCGATCGCGTGATGGAGCACGTCGTCGATCGCCGAACTCAGCGCGTCCTTGAGCTGGTCATCGTCTCCGGCACTGGCGATCGGGATCGACGTCGTAATGGCGGCGACGTATGCCGCCGACGGGTCCGCGGACACCGCGATGGCAAGACCGATGAGTGCGGCCACGAGGCCCTTCATGTTGTTCCCCTCTTCACAGCCGTGCGGCGGTGATATAGCGCTGGCGCTGCTCCCGGAGGCGTGCCTGGGACCTCGTGCCCGGCTGCTCGCAGCGCGCTCGGCGCTCGAGCGCGCGACGCGATCGTCGCGACTCGAGCCAGTCGAGGACGGCGAACGTCACGATGATCAGAGCCACCGACATCGCGAGCG
>Ga0209267_1000734_pt1 | contig 23503 bp, 17 predicted proteins | sample GraSoiAngelo_137_FD_185894 | JGI IMG/M metagenome (GOLD analysis project Ga0209267, IMG submission 185894) | Grasslands soil microbial communities from the Angelo Coastal Reserve, California, USA - 14_0929_09_30cm (SPAdes) (version 2) | ecosystem: Environmental > Terrestrial > Soil > Grasslands ... | reverse complement strand
AATTCGAGCTGGGCCAGGAGCGAATCGTTGGGCTTGTAAGCGGCCCGGCAGTTCGCGCAGATGCTGCGGAGCAATCGCTGACCAAGCACGGCTTCGAGCGTGGCAGAAATCAAAAACGGTTCCACGCCCATGTCGATCAAGCGCGTGATTGCGCCGGGCGCATCGTTCGTGTGCAGAGTGGTGAAAACGAGATGGCCGGTGAGCGATGCTTGAATGGCGATTTGCGCGGTCTCGAGATCGCGCGTTTCACCGATCATGATTCGATCGGGATCCTGCCGCAGAAATGCGCGCAACACGCGAGCGAAAGTAAGACCAATGCCTTCGTTCACCGGCACCTGAACGATTCCTTCCAAGTCGTACTCGACCGGTTCTTCGGCCGTGAGCAATTTGGAATCGATCGTGTTAATCTTGCGCAAGCAGGAATAAAGCGTCGTCGTTTTTCCGGAACCGGTCGGGCCGGTGGCAATAAAAATTCCATTCGGCCGATTGATGATTTCGAGAATGTAATTGTGCACGTACTCGGGCATCCCGAGCATTTCCAGGTCGAGATTCACGGTCGAGCGATCGAGTACGCGCAAAACGACGCTTTCGCCAAATTGAGTCGGCAAAGTCGAAACGCGAAGATCGACATGCCGGCCGGCGATATTTTTTTGAATGCGGCCGTCCTGGGGCAGACGCCGCTCGGCGATGTTCATGTTCGCCATCACTTTGACGCGGGAGATGACCGGCAACGCGAGATGGCGCGGCGGCGGCGACATTTCGTAAAGGGCGCCGTCCACCCGATAGCGGATTTTGAATTCGTTTTCGAACGGCTCGAAATGAATGTCGCTCGCGCGGTCCTGGATCGCTTGATATAGAATTAAATCGACAAAGCGAATGATCGGTGTGGCGTTCGCCTCCGCTTCGACGGCGGCGGCAGTCTCGTCGCCGCGAATTTGCAGCATGTCGCCGGCTTCGCCGAGCTGCTTGAGCACTTCCTCCATGCTCGTCGTGTCGGCGCCGTAATATTCCTTGATCCGATTATCGATTTGCTCGGTGGGCGCGACCACAACATCGACATCTTTGCCGAGCGCGAAGCGAAGATCTTCGGCCGCGCGCGGATCGAGCGGGTCGGCCAAAGCAACCCGCAAACTATTTCCACTCAAACCGATCGGAAGTGCGCGGTGAAGACGAGCCAGTCCGCTCGGAATCAATTTCAAAATCGTGGGCGGAATTTCCTTATCGCCAAGATCGACATATTCGGCGCCGAGCGCGTCGGCGATGGTGTGATAGAAGCCGGTTTCATCGACGAAACCGCTGTCCACCATCGCCTGGATGATAGTTTTGCCGTTCAAGTTCGCCTCGTTTAAAACGTCCTCGGCTTGCGACGGTTGAAGAACGTGCTGTTCGATGAAAAGTTCGGCGACTTGTTTCTCGTTCATTAGCTGACGTCTCCGATGGTGATTGAAATCACTTCCTCAGCGCTGGTGAGGCCGGCGAGAACTTTGCGGACGCCGTCTTCGCGCAAAGTGCGCATGCCCAGCTCGCGGGCGCGTTGACGGAGCGACAAAGTCGCACTTCGTTTGTTGATCATGTGGCGGACTTCGTCGTCGAGAATAAAAATTTCAAAGATGCCCATCCGACCTTTATAACCAGTGCCGCGACATTGTTCGCAGCCCTTGCCTTGCATCACTTGCGCGTCGCGGAGTTGACCGGGCTCGATTCGCAGTGCGCGCATTTCGCTTTCTCCCAGTTCCGTGGGCTGCCGGCAATCCGGACAGATTCGCCGAACGAGTCGTTGCGCCATGATCGCGCGCAGGGACGAAGCAGCGAGGAAGGGCTGGACGCCGATGTCGATCAAACGCGGGATGGCGGACGGCGCGTCGTTCGTGTGGAGTGTGCTAAAGACAAGATGACCAGTCAGTGAAGCGTTCGTTGCGATGCTGGCGGTTTCGAGATCGCGGATCTCGCCGATCATGATCACGTTCGGGGCCTGGCGAAGAATCGAGCGCAAGGCTACCGGAAATGTCATCCCGACTTCCGGATTCACCTGGACCTGATTGATGCCGGTCATTTGATATTCGATCGGTTCTTCGACGGTGATAATCTTGCGGTCCGGTTTGTTGATGTAGTTGAGGCAAGCGTAGAGTGTGCTCGTTTTTCCGGAGCCGGTTGGTCCGGTGACGAGCAAAATTCCGTCCGGTAATTGAATCAAGCGCTCGAATGTTTCCTGGTCGTCGCTAAAAAAACCGAGCTCGGGCAGGCCGAGCATCAGACTCGCTTTGTCGAGAATGCGAAGGACAACGCTCTCGCCATGATTGGTTGGAATGGTCGAGACACGGAGATCGATCGGCTTCTTTTTGATTTTGACCTGAATCCGGCCGTCTTGCGGCAATCGTTTTTCAGCGATGCTCATCGAACCGGTCATGATTTTGAGCCGGCTGACGATGGCGGATTGCAAACGCTTTGGTGGCGCCTGCATTTCCTGTAGAACACCATCGATCCGGAACCGGACACGGAATTTTTTGTCGAGCGGCTCGAGATGAATATCGCTCGCGCCGGCGCGATGCGCCTCGATGATCAACATCGAGACCATTCGAATGATCGGGGCGTCGGCTTCATCGACTTCGGTGATGGCAGCGCCGTCGCCGAGCTCAAGACCAAGATCGATATCTTCGCCAATTTTTTCTTTGAGGGCATCGGCGGCTTCATCGGCCGTGCCGTAATATTTGATCAGCGCTTCCCGAATTTTTTCGGGGCTTGTGCAAACCAGTTCGAGCTCGCGTTGGAGCAAAAAGCTCAGGCTATCGATCGTGTCGATGTCGAGTGGATCGCTTACGGCTACGACCAGACCGGTTTCGCCAAACGCGACTGGAATGACTTTGAACCGCCGCGCGTCTTCAGCGCGGATCTGTTTGATGATGGCCGGCGGAATCACCATCGTGGAGAGATCGATCCAGTCCATGTGCGCCTGCGCCGCGAGCGAACGTGAGACGTCGGACTCGGTAACAGCGCCACCTTTAATCAGAACATCGACAACATTGTTCTGGCCATCCAGGCGCGTGCGCGCCGCGTCGATCTGCTTCCGCGAAACAAGGCCGACGTCTTGGAGGACTTTGAGCACGTATTCTTCGTTCTGTTGCACGGCTGAAAAGCTCGACTAGCCAGTTTAACGAAAATCCACCGCGGCGTGAACCGCCATTTATTTCGCGCTTTTCCTAAGGCGACACGTCCGCTCGGCAGCAATTTTCGATCCAGATAACAACTACTTTACCGGGTTGGAGCGATGTCTTTGCGTTGGGCAGGGAACTTTTCGTCAAAAACGCTGACGTTACTCGACCGTAACGCTCTTGGCCAGGTTACGCGGTTTGTCGACGTCGCGGCCGAGCTCGACCGCCAAATGATAAGCTAGGAGCTGCAACGGAACCACCGTAAGAACCGGGCAGAGACAATCGATCACATCCGGAATCTCGATAATGTCCGCGGCGAGGTCTTTCAATTGTTTCGCTCCGTTTCCGGAAGTAATGGCGATGATCGGTCCTTTGCGCGCCTTTACTTGCTCAATGTTGTTGAGGTTCTTTGAGAACACCGCGTCATCCGGCGCAATGAAGATGGAAGGCAAGTCCGGCCTGACGAGTGCAATGATTCCATGTTTGAGTTCCGCGCTGGGATGACCTTCGGCGAAAAGGTAAGTGATCTCCTTCATCTTGAGCGCCCCTTCGAGCGCGATCGGATAATTGAATTGCCGTCCGAAAAAAAGCATTCCGCTGACATCGGCATATTTCTTCGCGATCGCTTTAACTTGGTCGCTTAACTTTAGCACTCGCTCGATGTGCCCTGGCAACGCTTCGAGCGCATCAATAATTCGCTTTCCCTGGGCGGTGGAGAGCTGGCGCATGCGGCCGAGGAGGAGACCGATCAGCGTTAGAATCACAAGTTGCGAAGTAAACGATTTCGTTGCGGCGACACCGATCTCGGGACCGGCGTGCATGTAAACGCCGCCATCGCTCTCGCGCGCAATGGTACTGGCGACGTTGTTACAAATTCCGAGCGTGCGATATCCTTTGCGTTTGCTTTCGCGTAACGCGCCGAGTGTGTCGGCGGTCTCGCCGCTCTGGCTAATGGCGAAGACCAAGGTGTGTTCGGTCGGAGGCGTATTGCGATGGCGGTACTCGCTCGCGAATTCAACTTCGACCGGGATACTGGCAAGTTGCTCGACGATGTATTCGCCAACCCGACCCGCATGCAGGGCAGTGCCGCAGCCGGTCAAAACAACCCGTGCGACGTCGCGCAGTTCCGCCGGATTCATATTCAAACCGCCGAGCTTGGCAGTGCATTCTTCATAGGTCAGGCGCCCACGCATCGCGTCGCGCACTGAGTCAGGCTGCTCGCAGATTTCTTTGAGCATGTAATGCGGGTAATCGCCTTTCTTGATGTCTTCCGCGCTGAACTCGACTTTGCTGACCGCGTGCTCCCCAACCGCGCCATCGATCGCGCTGATCTCAAATTTGTCTTGCTCGAGTGCGACAAGGTCGAAGTCGTTTAAGTAAATGGCGTCACGCGTGTGAGCGACGATCGCGCTCACATCGCTGGCCAGGAAATTTTCATCTTTGCCAACGCCGAGAACAAGCGGGCTTCCCCGGCGCGCGCCGACAATAAAATCCGGAATATCCGCGTGGACAACGGCAATCCCGTAAGTGCCGATGACTTGTTTTAATGCCGCGCGCGTAGCGTTAACCAGGCGTGCTTTCGAGTCTTTGCCGTCAAGCTGCCGATAAATATTTCCGATTAGGTGCGCCAGAACTTCGGTGTCGGTGTCGGACCGAAAATTCGTATCGCCGTTTTGGATCAGTTGCTCTTTGAGCATCCGGTAATTTTCGATTACGCCATTGTGAACGAGGGCGATCTTGCCGGTGGCGTCGAAATGCGGGTGGGCGTTCTCGTCGTTGACCTTTCCGTGCGTTGCCCAGCGGGTGTGGCTGATTCCGTACGATCCGGTGGCCGGTTTTTGCGAAATGAGTTTGGCCAGTGAAGCGATCCGACCGGCGCACTTGCGCGTCTCGACGTGATCGCCATTAACGATGGCGACGCCGGCGGAATCGTAGCCGCGATATTCGAGGCGACGAAGTCCGTCGAGCAAAATGGGCGCAGCTTGCGAGCGCCCGACATAACCGACGATTCCACACATACTAGGAAATGAAGGTTGCCATTGGCGGCAGGCCCGTGCAACCGGGGTAAACCGAGCAAAAAGGTTGCCGTGAACCACCAGCACTGAGTTATTGGAGGTGTGCAGACCCAAAATCCCGGCGCTCGCGATTCAGTCTCGCCGCTGTCCACCCCCGCGCTTCCACCGGGCACGACTCAGCGAACGCTCGCGATCATCATGGGCGGCGGCGCAGGCACCCGCCTGTTCCCGTTAACGAAAGATCGCGCCAAGCCGGCGGTGCCGCTCGGCGGCAAATATCGCATCGTCGATATTCCGATCAGCAATTGCCTGAACTCGGGTCTGCGGTCGATTTACGTGCTGACGCAGTTTAACAGCATGTCGTTACATCGACATATACAGGACAGCTACAAGTTCGACAATTTCTCGCGCAGCTTCATCGACATCCTGGCGGCGCAACAAACTCCGGAAGGCTCGCAGTGGTATCAGGGAACCGCCGATGCGGTCCGTCAAAACATGCGCTACTTCCTTGAACGTCCATTCGATTATTATCTGATTCTCAGCGGCGACCAGCTATACCGCATGGATTTTCGGACGCTGCTGCATCAGCACATTCAAACCGGCGCCGACATCACCCTCGCGACCAAACCGATCCATCGTCATCAGGTCGCTGAGTTCGGCATTATGCAAAGCGGAGTCGATCGCCGGATCGTGCGCTTTGTCGAAAAGCCGAAGGACGACACAATCCTTCAGGAATTAAAGATGAGTCGCGAGCTCCTGCGCGCCGTTGGCTCCAAAGAGGATGAAGAATTGTTCCAGGCTTCCATGGGAATTTACCTATTCAATCGCGACGTTCTTGTGAAGTGTCTCGACAACGACCTGTTCGATTTCGGCAAGGACATCATTCCGCACTCAATCAAAGATCAGCAGGTAAACGCGTTCATTTTCCAGGGTTACTGGGAAGACATTGGAACGGTGCGCGCGTTTTACGAAGCGAACCTCGACCTGACCGATCTCGTCCCGGAATACAGTTTTTTCGATACCGAGGCGCCGATTTACACGCATCCGAGATTTTTGCCGGGGAGTAAGGTTAACGGCGCAGCGCTGCGACAGGCGATCATTTCCGATGGCTGCATCATTTCCGATGCGCACATCGAGCGCAGCGTCATTGGCATTCGCAGCATCATTCAGAGCGGCGCGACGATCCGGAACAGCGTGATTATGGGAGCGGACTATTTCGAACAAGATCGGCCAGGCGCAGCGGATGTGCCGCCGATCGGGGTGGGACGCAATTGCGTGGTTGATCGCGCCATCATCGACAAGAACGCACGCATCGCCGACGGCGTCGTGATCACGCCGGAAGGTAAAGCCGCGAACCTTGATGCGGACAATTACTTCATTCGCGACGGGATCGTGGTTGTGCCAAAGAACGCGGTTGTCCCGGCGGGCGTTTGGATCTAAATCGGTCCTATAAACAGATCGATGTAGGACTTTTGAAGGTCAGCGCTTGTCGCTGAAATTGGCAAATTGACCGCCGGTTTCCCATTTTTCCTGCTTGTTCCAAGGCATTGCGGATTCCGGTTTCGCATCAGGATCGTTGACCAGCGCGACGTGTTCCTTTTGGCTCGCGCATGAAACGAGCATTCCTGCCGCTGCCAACAATAGAACGGCCGCGACCTTTCTCTCCTGCCTACGAATTTGTGCCAGCATATATGACGGTGTCTCCAGGTTGCACCTGGACGCCTCGCGCCAGAGTGCTGGTAATGATATCGCCGATAGCGCTCGCCGGTTCAACTGAAGAAATGCGAATTTTTCCAATGAAGCTGCCATCTCGCACGATCAGCATTTCGGAATGCGGCTCCACCCCGTTGCGGCCGCCGAGATTAAGGACGACGAAATTGTAAGCCTGATTAACGGCAAGGATGGTGCCCCGAACGCCCACTTTCCCGCGCGCCACGGCCCGGCGCTTTTTCTCATCTTCCAGTTGAGAGGAGCGCTCTCTTACCGATTGCAATTTTTCGGAAAGCAGACTTTTCTCGCGCTCCCCGCTGTCGAGCTGCTGGCGGGCGTCATCGAGCTGCGCCTGCAACTCGACCACCGATGGCGCACCCGGATTGACTGAGGCCGGCTGTTTTTCTTCGATTTGCCTTTGTAAGGCCAGGATCTCCGCTTCTTTGTCCTGAAGTTTGGCTTCGAGCTGCCGCTTTTCATTACGAATTTGGGCCAATTGGCCCTCGGCGGCTCCGGTGTTGTCTTTGCGCTCAGCCAGCTGAGCCAGCTTGGCTTGCTCGGCTGCAATTGCCGCTTCGCGCGCCTTGAGTTCCTTTTCCTTCCTGGCGCGATCCTGTTCGGCGATAGCGCGTGTGGTCGAGGTATCGGCTACGGCTAAACGGAGCGTTTTCACTTTCGCGACGTTGAGAGCACCGAAAATCGCAGCTACGAAAATAAGTAAAGCGGAAGCGCCGATCAGGGTTTTGGGGGTGGGAGGAAAGTTCTGGGACAATGACAGCACAAACAAATTGTATAATGGGAGCGCGGGGCAAAATGCAATCCTCGATTTCGGTTTTCGCGAGCGAGCTTGCTTGCCCCCGGCGTGCTTCCCTCGTATAACAAGCGTGTGGGTCAGCAGCACCGAGTTCGATCGAAGCGCAAGCGCCGAAAAGCGTATCTAAAACGCAAGAAAAAGACGTTGCGCTCCAAACAGCGCGAATCGCCGAAACCGCGCAGCAAAAAAGAGCAGCTACCGGCGCGATAGACCAACATCTCGCTTCCGAGAAGCGCACGAACTAAAGTATGGAGTGCCGGTACGATATCTTATCGTCGATGGTCACAGCATCATTTTCGCCTGGCCCAAGTTGCGTGACCTGCATGCCAGACGACCGTACCTCGCGCGTGAGGCGCTGATCAAGGAACTGCGGCATTATCAAGATTGGACGGGAGTCCACGTCGCTGTCGTTTTTGACGGGCAAGGCGACCGGGTGAGCGAGGTTTCCGATCCGTACGACGTGCAAATTTTCTACGCCCGCCGTGGCCAATCAGCGGATGCGATCATTGAGCGACTGGCAGGCAAATATGGATCGCGGTTCGAAATAACGGTCGCAACATCGGACTCCCTCGAAATGGAAACGGTGAATGCGAGCGGCGCGGCTTGCATTTCGCCTGATGGATTGCGGAAACTTTTGAAAGCCGCCGAAAAGAGCTGATCAAGCAGCTCCGGCCAGAGCTGACTGCTGACCGTTGAAGGTCATGCTGGGTTTGCGCTGCTGACAGGTGGCGAGAATTCGCGCGAGCACGCAGTAGAGTTGTTCAATCGGAAGATTCTTGCTGACGTATCCGTTCGCGCCCGCGTGGAGGGCAGCATGCATTTGCTCTTCGTCGTAGCCGACGCCGGTGAAAACGACGATCGGAAGGGTCGGATTCAGCTCTCGCATAAATGAGATGAGAGAAATTCCGTCCACTTTGGGCATCTTAAGATCGACAATGGCTACCTCGCAGTCGTTCTCCGAAAGCCAGGCCGCCGTCTGGAAGCCATCGGTCAGAGCGTAGCAGGTGTGACCGCGTTGACGCAGATACGTGACCAGGAACTTAGCGATGCCAGGGTCGTCATCGATGATGAGGAATTGAGAATAGTCGCGTTTAGCCGGCTTCATGTTATAAATTCCATAATCAGTAGAGCACTATTCTTGCCAATCTTGAATCCTCTCGGGCCGCTTGCCCCGCGACCCTCTCAGAGCCCCAGCTTTTTCTCGATCGCTTTGACCCGATCGAACAGCTTGCCCAGCCGATGAATCCAGGCAATCTGCCGCTTCGCCTCTGGCAACGGCACAGCTGGCGAGCCAAACCATGCGCCGCCCGGCAAGTCCTTCGAAATGCCGCTTTGCGCCGCGATAATCGTGTTGTCCTCGATTGTAAGATGGCCAATGATCCCGACCTGGCCGGCCATCATCACTTTTTCTCCGACGCGGGTGCTGCCGGAAATGCCCGTTTGCGCGGCGATGATGGAATGCTTTCCAATAATGACGTTGTGCGCGATCTGCACGAGATTGTCGATCTTAACGCCTTCTTGGATCCAGGTCCGACCGAATCGAGCGCGATCGATGGTTGTGTTTGCCCCGATCTCAACGTCGTCGTCAATTTGGACAATTCCGAGTTGCGGAATTTTTTGGTAACGGCCTTCGACGAATTCGAACCCAAAACCGTCCGCGCCGATTACTGCACCGCTGTGAATAATGGCGCGTGCGCCGATTCGCGTTTGTTCGCGAATGGTTACGTTCGCATAAATCAGGCACGACGCGCCGATAATGCTTTCGTGTCCGATGTAGCTGCCGGCGCCGATCACGGCGTTGTCACCGATTGTCGCGCCAGATTCGATGACCGCATGCGGTTGAACCGAGACGCCGCTTCCGATTTTTGCAGTTGGATCGATAACCGCTGTCGGATGAATGCCCGGCCTAAAAGCAACCGGTTTGGGCGCCAGTTTCAGGACAACTTGCTCAAAGGCTTTCGAAGGGTTGGCCACGCGGATCTGCGCGGCCGTGGTCTGCCCGGAAAAATCCAGAGGAACAAAAATCGCCGATGCCCGTGTTTGCCGAAGGCGCGCCAGATAACGCGGATCGGCGTAAAACGTGATCTCGCCCGCGGCCGCTTCCGAGAGCGATGCGGCCCCGTCAATTTCCAGCGCCGGATCACCGCGCAATTCTCCTCCGCAAAGGGCCGCGAGTTCCTTAAGAGTAAAACTCACGTGATTTGGGAGAGCGCCGGGAACATCGGCAAAATCGAGGTCGATCTAGGATTTAATACTCGCGCGGACTGTATCCAGTTGGCCGGCGGAACCGAGTTTCTCGTTTTTGTGCGCGATAAAGTTGGCATACTCCTCGACGAAAGTTTTTCCCGGCGGCCGAAAATCGAATTGCTCGGGATGATCGCGGAAGAATTCGCGATGGACCCGAGTCCAAACGAGGCGTCCGTCAGTGTCGATGTTCACTTTGGTCACGCCGAGTTTCGCGGCGGGCAGATACTCTTCTTCATTCACGCCGCGAGCAGACGGATCGAGTTTTCCACCGGCGGCATTGATGCGGTCGACTTCCGATTTCGGAACGCTTGACGAGCCGTGCATGACGATTGGGGTGGGGGGAAGGCCAGCTTGCTTCACCTTGTCGCGAATTCCCTCAATCACATCAAAGTGGAGCGACTGTTGCCCTTTAAACTTGTAAGCCCCATGGCTCGTTCCGATCGCGGCAGCAAGCGAGTCGCATTTCGTTTGTTTAATAAATTCAACCGCTTCGTCGGGATTGGTCAGACAGGCGTGGCCTTCATCCACCTTGATGTCTTCTTCGACGCCGCCAAGTCTGCCGAGCTCGGCTTCAACGCTGATGCCTTCGGGATGGGCTTTGTCCACGACCCGCTTAGTGATCTCAACATTTTTCTCGAACGGCTCCCCGCTGGCGTCAATCATGACCGAACTGTAGAACCCGGACGCGATGCAATCGTAACATGCTTCTTCGTCGCCGTGATCGAGGTGCACGGCGAAGATTGCCTCCGGAAACATTCCTTCGGCTGTGCGAATGATCGCTTCCAGCATTCGCTTGTCGGCGTACTTCCGCGCGCCCTTTGAAAGTTGGATGATAAACGGCGCCTTGCTTTGCACGTTGCCGCGGAAAAGTCCGAGGCATTGTTCCATGTTGTTGATGTTGTAAGCGCCGACAGCAAATTTGCCGTAGGCGACCTTGTAGAGTTGAGCGGTGGTGACGATCATAAAGGCGGAAAAGTGCTGGTTTGCTTTTGCGAAGACTCAAATCGCGGGCCGCAAATCGCAACTCGAATTTTTGTTAATCGGATCCGCTCGTTGCCGGTAAGAGCACACTGACCTGTGTTCCTTTTGACGTCGAATCGACTTCTACCCGTCCATGATGATCGAACACAGTCCGCTTCACAATTGGCAAACCGAGACCCATTCCGCGCGGTTTGGTCGTGCAAAACGGTGAAAAGATCTTCTCTTTTATTTCCGGCGCAATGCCGGTGCCGTTGTCCTGGACCGTGACGACGACGGCGGCCGAATGTCGTCCTTCCCGGACGGGTTTCGCCGAGAGGGTAATGCGCGGTTTGCTCCGGTCCGCGCTGGCTTCGGCGGCGTTGGCCAGAAGGTGGGCGAAGGCTTCCGCCAGCGCTGTTTCATCTCCCAACACCCGCGGCAGATTACTGGGCAATGAAGTTTCCAATTCCACTTTGCCGTTGATGCCATAACGCGACCGGGCAATTTCAACGCCCTTTTTGACCGGGGAGCGGACGTCGATTGGCTTGAGCACGAGCTCGGGTGGATGCGCGAAGTTGTTGATTTGCGTAATAATTTTATCGAGCCGATCGATTTCATTGACCACGATCTTATTGAACTGCTTGCGAAAATCCGCGTCATCGAAACGCTCGGGCAGGAGTTGGGCAAAAGTCTTGATCGCGACGAGCGGATTACGAATCTCGTGGGACATGCTCGCGGCCAGGTCGGTCCAGAACGTTGCTCGATCGAGCAACGCTTGTTTCTCGCGCAAAGTTTCCTGAACGGTCAAATCTTGGATTACCGCGACCGCGCCGAGGGGCGCACCGTTGTCCGCGATTTGGCGCGTTTCGACAGAAAGCGATTTCCGGGTCTTATTGTCGATCCACTGCTGCGGTGGCAGGGGCGTCTTTGCTTCCAATGCTTCGCGCAGAAAGCCGGCGAGCCTGTTGCCGACCACTTCCACCGGCTTACTCAAAGTGTCCGCACCGGACAAACCGAGAATTTTTTCGGCAGGCGGATTAAACCAACGAACAGTCGCGTCCACGTCGATGGCGACGATGCCGGGCGGAATTGATTTCAGGAGCGTTTCTGCCAGCGTTTTTTGGACGGTTGCTTCTTCATAGAGAAGCGCATTTTCAAGAATGGTGGAAACGTGCTCGGCCAGCATCGTGAGACCTTCCAAGTCGCGATCGTCGAAAAGCTGCCCGGTCACACGGTGGCCGAAGAAAACCCAGCCGATGATGCAGCCGCGCGCGTAAAGGGGCACGATCGCTTCGGCGCCGAACATGTCGAGCGCGCGCCTCATAACGTTTCGCTCTCGCTGATCTGGTGTTCGAGCAAGATTGGCGCGGGAAATGAGGCGCGCATGTAGCTCAAACCAGCGCACCAGCGTGTCACGCTTTTCGAATTCCAATTCTTCGGTTTCGGGCAAGCAATGAAGGCCGGCACTCAGGCGATACACATCTCCTTTGCGAGTTTGCGAAAAGAGTCCTACCCGGCTCACGCCGGCTGCATCAGCTAGGGCTTCCACCACCGCCGCCACCAGCGTGTCCATATTGTCCAGACGACGAAGGACCCGAGGGAATCGCAGCAACGGCAACGTCCTGGTCGCGTCAATCGATTGATGTGCCGCTTCAGCTTTCCGGGAAACATCCGGCGTCAGGGTCGATGTTTCACGCAAATCGCGGTTTTCCTGTGAAACTTTCAAATAATCGAACGCGCGCCCGAGAAGCGCTTGAAAACGGCGCCGTTCTAAGCCGATCTCTTCAGCGGCGTATATTCCAACCTGTTCGGCTTCGCGCAACGTCTCAGATTGAGCAACGCCGAATGCAATGATCAAAATATCGGACCGTTCACTCTGGATTTGATCGATTAATTCGCGGCATTCTTTTGATCGCAAATCCATCATTAAGACGGACGGGCCCACTTGCTGTAGAACAGGCTGGAGGCGATCTGGGTCGCTCACGTGCCTCACTTGAGCCATCGTGCGCAAAAATGCTCTCGCCCTGCGAACGAGCTCGGCATCCTGCGTATATATGATGCAGACCGGCGCGGGCGTCATGCGGCAGCCACCTTGCTGTCAAACCGCACTAACGGAAGCGCAATATGAAACGCCGTACCCTTGTCCAGCTCGCTCTCGACCTCGATCTGCCCGCCGTGCTCCTGAATGATTCCGTGCACGACCGATAGGCCTAGTCCCGTTCCGTAATCTTTGGTGGTGAAGAACGGATCGAAGACGTGCGGAATATCTTCGGCCCGAATCCCTTCTCCGCTGTCGCGAATGGTAATGAGCAACGCCTCGCGCGCCTGTCCATTACTGTTGCTCTCGCCATTGGCAGAGCCAAGGGGGCTCATCCATTGTTCGTTCGAGCGAATTTCGGTCTTCACTGACAATTCGCCATGCGTTTTCATCGCATCCATGGCGTTTAAAAAGAAGTTGAGGAAAACCTGCTCCAGCTGATCAGCATCGCCGTGGATCGTATCTACGTCCGCCTGCCAGGAGCGATTCAATTTGATGTCTTTCTGGTAAAGTCGGTGACCAACGAGCGTGAGCGCTTTTTCAAGAATCTCGTGCGCGTGCAACGGTTTCAGAATTGGTTTGGCCGGTCGCGCAAAACGGAGCAACTGATTCACTAGTGAATCGATTCGATCGATCTCGTGTCCGATTAAATTTGAAAACGTGTCGCGGAAATCGGAATCCTGGTACCGCTCAGGAAGAAGCTGGGCGAAAGTTTTGAGCGAGACGAGCGGGTTCTTGATCTCATGCGCCATCCCGGCAGAAAGGGTTCCGAGACTGGCAAGCCGGTCGCTCCGGCGGATCTGCAGTTCGAGACGCTTGATCGCCGTAATGTCGGTCAACACCATCAGCGCGCCCAGTACTTCTTGATCTTGCCCGTGAAAAATCGACGTGCTGGCGCGGATGATCACATCGCCGTTTTCGACTCGCATAACGATTTCGCGATTGTATTGACTCTCTCCCGTCCGCAACGTCGTTATCAGCGGTTCCGCCAGGTCGAGCGGAAGCGCGCTCAACGAGCAGTCAAGCATCTCGTGCGGATTCAACCCGGAGATTTCGCCAGCCTCATTGTTGAAAACGGTCACTCGATCGTCCGTGCCAGCGGCGATAACGCCGCTGGTCAGATTCTCGAGTAACGTTTCGTTGTAGATCCTGGCGTTCTGGACTTCGGTGAAGAGTTCAGCGTTTTCAATTGCGACTGCGAGTTGCCCGCACAAAACCTGGAGTGCGCCTTGCTCGGTCGCGCCATAGATGCGACCGGATTTTCGCGCGCCGAGCAGTAACACCCCGGCCAGCTGATCCCGCGTGAAAATTCCCATGGCCAGCGCAATTTGGAGTGAATCCAATTGCCGCATCACTCGCTGAAGTTGCGGCGTTGGGCGGGCACGATGCAGCTCATCCAATACGATTGGCTCGCGATTCGACTCCAGCTCCGTGATCGTCGCCTGGTCGCGCGTTAGCTCCAAACAATAACGCGATCCGGGCTCGACCATCGGATACCGCTGCGAGAATCCCTGCTTGTCCGGAAGTAGGATGAAAACCCGATCGGCGCCAACCGCCTCGGCGACAGTATTGGCGAAGCGATCTAGCAAATCGCGCAGTGTCGTGACGGACGTCAAAATTTTTGCCGCTTTGCTCACAGTCGCGCGAAAATCGAGTTGGTGAGAGCCGATGAAGAGACGTTCGGCCAGGCGCTGCGAAATGCCGCGAGCAGGAGCCATGGCAAAGGCGATCACAACCGCCGCGGTTACGTGTGCAATGGTGTGGGCGTTTGAGGTCGATGATTGCAGCGCAGTTATGACGAGCCACCACACCAGCGCGTAGAGCGCGAGCAGATAGGCCGCGAGCAGTGAGTACGACATCAATCTGCGCAGCAGCACCCCAACCTCCATCATTTTCCGAGTCGCGATGCCGTAAGCAACGACGATACTGAAAAAAACGACGCGAAACGGCGCAAACCAAGAGAGTTGCGAGGGTTTAAAAAAGCCGCCCAAAACCAGAGAGAGGGGCAATGAGACTATGACGGCAGCAAGGCCACCGATGAGGATGAATGCCAGCTCAGTGCGCGCGGCACCGGTCGTTTTTCGCAAATCTCGCCATACACTGAGCGCCAGGACTGCGATGGCTAGAACAAAGTAGCCTACATAAAGATAGACTCCGGTACCGTAGACCGGAATTGGAGTCAGTTGATTTCCAACTCGCGTGAATCGCGTTTCCTGCAGGAAAAACCGCGTCTGGCATAAAACGATTATACCAGCTGTTAAGATTAGCCAAAGCTTCGACTGACCAAGAATAGCGCGCCAGGTTTGTTGCCGACCGAGCGACAGTCGCAGCAAATTCAGCATTGCGAGAATTAGGATTCCGGCAACGGATGCCTCTCGAATTCCGACTTCAGCGGCACGCAGTTGGGTCGCCGTTAGTATGTAATACAAGCTGCCCAGCCACGCAGTCGCAGCCAGCGACAGGAGTAAAAATGCTTGGTTTGATTTACGCTGTCGATTCGCCAAAAAGACAGTTCCTCCAAGAGCGAGCTGAATGAGCACCGCAGTAAGGATTGCCACCGTTGAGCCGATCATCGCTTATGACTTCGTGAAACCACCAGTGAGCTTGCGCTACCCCCCAGCCCGCGGACGTTCAATAGGATGGAATCCAATTTTGCTTTTCTCGCGCGCGGCACGAAATCTAAATCGCAGTCTGGATCGGGCAGCTCGTAATTTGCTGTCGGTGGAATGATCTGATCCCGAAGGCTCAGGGCGCAAGCGGCAACCTGCAGTGGCCCACCGGCTGCGAGAGGATTTCCAGTTACGCCTTTGATCGAACTGATCGGCATTGAATAAGCTCGCTCGCCAAAAACTTCCTTGATGTAACGTACTTCGGCTGCGTCGAGAACGGGATGGCCCGGGCCATATGCGCAAATGTAGTCGATTGCGTCGATCGACCGGCTGGAGTTGGCCAACGCCAATCGCATCGATCCCAAGAGTCCCGACCCGGGATTTTCCGGAATGTCGTCTCTCTGCCGAGCGTAGCCGTTGATTTCGAGATAAGGTCGTGCTCCGCGTGCTTCAGCTCGCTCCAAGTCTTCGAGAACAAACATCCCGGCCCCCTCCGAAATCACGCCTGAATCCCGCTCTAGATCGAATGGTCTACTTGCTCGCTCTGGCTCGCCATTTCGACACGAGCTCATACCAGTCGCAATGAAGGCGGCAAAAGTGTGTTTTGTAATCGGTGCATCCGCGCCGCCGGCGATCGCGAGTTCGGCGGCACCCGACTCGATCATGGTTGCAGCGATAGCCAGTGCATCTAAACCGGACGGGCAAGCGGACGAAACGGTCGATGCGTGCGCGTGCACGCCGATTCGGTCAGCGATCACGTTCGCCGCAGCTTGCGGGGTTAAAGCGCCAACTGCTGTTGGAGATATGCCGTTCTCGCCGCGCTCTGCGAAATTACTGATAGAACGTTCGATTATGTCCATAGCGCTTGTACTGACGCCTACTACTACCGGCGTCGGGCTGGGTAAATCGGCCTCGCTAACTTCGAGACCGGCGTCTTTCAGGGCCATCATCGCTGCGGCATAGGCGAACTGGGTGTGCCGCGCCATCCGTTTCGGTTTTAATTCCGGCTCGATGTAATCGTGTGGATCGAAATTTTTTACTTCACCGGCGATGCGGCTTTTCAGATCGCTCGCGTCAAACAGTGTGATCGGACCGATGCCGCTCCGGCCGGCCAGGAGCGATTCCCAAAATTTGTCGTTACCGATTCCATTCGGCGCCAAAATCCCCATACCGGTGATGACAACGCGATTTCGTTTCATTGATCTCGGCGCCTCTGCGCGCGCAGACGGCTCATGAAGAAAGTCCGAGTGACCGCCGCCGTGAAGTCCGGGGTATTAGCGGTTAACTGGTTGTCGATTTTTTCGGCCACGAACGAATCACGACGCATTCTAGACGCTACATTAACTCCAGTCATTATATTTTTTGCACCCCCAACCAGATCACTTATTCACCAAAGCCAGGAACTTATTCACAAGTTGCACCTTGCATGCCACCAATTATTGCTTCAACGTTCGCGCGGCTGAGCTAGATGAATTTACGCCGTTTTTTTTTGCATCTCCGCCCTGTCTACGGCATGCCCCTAGCTTCTATTGCCGCTGCCACTCTATGACCGCCGCGACCGAACTCCCCCAAATCCTTGTTATTGATGACGAAATGGGGCCGCGCGAAAGCTTGCGCATGCTTCTGAAACCAAATTATCAGGTGCACACTGCCGATTGCGTCGAGACTGGCCTCAAACTCCTCAAAGAGAAACAGCCCGACACCATCGTCATGGATATTCGGATGCCGGGAATAAGCGGCATTGAGGGTTTGCGTCAGATTCGCGAAATCGATCCTCATCTTTCGGTCATCATGCTCACCGGTTTTGGCGCGCTTGAAACCGCCAAGGAAGCTTTACGACTTGGCGCTAACGATTACATCGCCAAGCCATTTGATGCTCATGAAATGCAGCAGGTCATTAATCGCAACGTTGAACGGACCCGCGCTCATCGGACGAGCGAAAATGCGGCTGCTGAAATCAAGGAATTGAACAACCGGTTGCTTCAGCAACTGGCGCAAAAAGAACGATTGGCCGCGCTCGGCCAGGCCTCTGCCGAGTTTGTTCATGATCTTGGCAATCCACTCACTATTGTTTGGGGCTACGTCCAACTACTCGCGCGCCGTCTCGAAAAATCTGAGGAGGACGAAAGCGCCAGCTCGGTCAAAGAATTGAAAATCATCGAGCAACATGTGCGCACTTGCCGGGAATTGCTCACGATGTGGCAGGGCTACGGCAATGTCGAAGCTTCGCCCCCGAGAGGAGTTTCCGTTTCGGCGACCCTTCGAGAGATTCTCAAGGGCCTTGCACCTGTGGCCGATCAAAAGGGGATCGCATTTCGAGTGACAATTTGTGAGGACCCGTGCGTGCTTTTAGGAGACGCCTTGCAGCTTAATCGCGCCATTCAAAACGTCCTCATCAATGCCATCCAGGCTTGTCCGGAAAAAAGCGGAATTGTCACAGTCAGCTGCACCCAAAAGGATTTTTACGTCGATCTTCGCGTCGAAGACAACGGGGCCGGTATCCCGGCGGCTCAGTTGACCAAGGTCTTCGATCCTTATTTCACAACCAAACAGGCCGCAAGCGGTACCGGTTTAGGACTCTACATCACCAAGAAGGTCATCGAAGACCACAACGGCTCGATCAAAGTAGAAAGCACCCCCGGCGTCGGCACGATTTTCACGATTCGTCTCCCGCTCTCCACTAATTAACCGTTAAGTATCGAGCGCGCTCGAAGATCGCTCGATTCTTTCCGTTTCTTTCTCTCGGTTTCACTTGTCAGTTCCCTCGCGTTTGGTTTTGCTGAACGCGTGTCGTATCGTGTCGCGCCGATTTTCTTAATTCGTCTGGCCGGCGTTCCCTTCGACAGGCTCGAACGTCTGGCCACTCCCGAGACCACCAACACCGCTCGCGGCCTGATCGTTGGACAAAACAAAGTGCAGCGGGACGATGAAAAACGCCTGGCCGCATCGCTCGAGCGTGAACTCGAAATCACGCGAAAATCACTGCTTGATTTCGCGCGCACGATTTTGCCGCGTTATTTGATCTTCGCTGCGGAAGGGATGCGCGATCGCATTTCTTCTTTATTGGAAGCCAACGCTAATGCTGCGCTTCCACCGCGCAACGCACGCGCGCGCGAACGCGAACGTCATCTCTTGCTTTACCTTCAACGCATCGCCGCGAAGAACGATACCTTTAGCGAGTTTGGCCCATCCGCCTGGGGAAAAATTAGCAGAAATATTTCCGGCGTAACCCTCGCTCCGGAATCGGGCACGGCGGAACGCGAAGGATTTCTTGAACGTTGGACCGCACACGCGATTGCCGCAGCGGTTAATACTGATCCGGAAAATTCGAATCCAAAACTAGCAGTGCCTGCGCTTGAGCCGCACGCGGTCAGAGTACTGTTTGACGACATAAAAAATTGGCCGCCAGGTGAGGCGCGCGAGAAGTGGTTGTCGATCTTGGAGGGGTTAGTCGAGCTTCCGCTGAAATTTGCCGCCGCGGCTGATATACAAGATCGACAATCGATTTTGGACCAAGCCCGGATACGCCTCCAATCGATCGGGGCCGAATCCAAGCAAAGCAATCGTTTTCTTTACACCGCGACCAATCCAATCGGAGAAGAATGTTTTCGCGAATCTCACTTCGAAATTAGCGAACGTTTGATCGATGAGGTTCCAATTCAGGCCGAATCATGGATTGATCTCTGGCGTGACAGCTACGCATTTATTGCTTCCCGAGTCGCTGGAGGTCTGCGCGGGGTCATGGAGAAAGCGGGCGCGAAAAGCGGTGTGATGCCATTGCCGGCATTTATGCAGGCCTGCGATGCGGCGAAGCTTTCCTTGACTGGACCGGGATTGGTCGCGTTCGCAGTGATGGCGTTTCAGGAAGTGAAAGCTGCTTTTCGCAAACGCTTGCAGCCGCATCTGAATCTTAGTGAATACGAGCTTACCGTCGAGGACTGCCATGTCGTGCGCGACAACTTCGATTATCCAAAATTCGACGAATACACTTATCCTTCGGCCGATCTCCAGTTAGCTGCGACTTCAATCGAAGCAATCGAGCACGGCGATTATCAATGGATTTTGGCCGAGCTTCATCCGCCGATCGCGCTCCTGCATCATTGCATGTACTGGAGTTGTCCTGACAAACAAACACTCGGTCTTGCTCTAGCAAGCACCACATTCGGCCGGCCCAATTTTCATTTCGGTTTTTTCGCAGCGGACTTTACCGCTCACACGACCGTGCGCGTTTTTGACGCGATGCCGGAACTTTCGAACTTCGTTGCGTCACAGCGAGCCAATCCCAAGTGGAAAAAGATTTCGCCGGCCGACACTGAAGTCTATGTCGATGAAACAACCGGCGATGTCTGTGTCCGCAAGATTGATAATCACGAACATCTTGGATCCTTTGCCCGCGGCTGGGTCATTCCGCTTGGCTTCCATCCGTTCCAATTTGGAGTCGCGCCGCACACGCCTCGTTTGCGTTGCGGAAAAGTTATTGTGCAACGCCAGAGCTGGACCGTGAGAGCGGATGAATTGATTCCCGGCAATTACACCGGTGTCTCGCCTAACTTGGTACTGGCGATCGAAAAATTGCGGGCCAAGAAGAATTTACCGCGCTTTGTTTATATTCGGCCGACCGAACAGGCGTTGCGCCGCAGTGGTGCGGAAGGTCGCGATAAAGATACGAAACCAGTGTTTGTCGATCTCGAGAGCTATTTGTTCCTGGAAATTTTTTATCGTTGGCTGGTCAAGGCGGGCGAGATTGAGGTTAGTGAAATGCTGCCTGACCCCGAGCATTTATTTTGGAAAGAACCAGATGGCCGTCACAGCTTTGAGCTGCGCACACTAGTTGTTCCGCTCTCATGAGAATTGTCGCGATCGCTAACCAAAAAGGCGGAGTGGGCAAGACGACGACTGCCGTGAATCTCGGCGTAGCGTTAGCGGAAAAGAAACTGCGCGTTCTCTTGATTGATCTCGATCCTCAAGCGAATGCGACCAGCGCGCTCGGCATGCAGGAAGTGGAAGGCGAGAGCATTTACGAACCGCTTCTGGGCGGAACGTCCCTTGCCAACAAAATATTGCCGACTCGAGTCGATAATTTATTCATCATTCCGGCCGATCTCGATCTTGCCGGCGCGGAGGTTGAAATTGCGCGAATGCCGGACCACCTCACGCGTTTGGCCAGGACATTATCAACCTTTCGCTCGGATGAAACGTTTGATCTCGTCCTTTTCGATTGTCCACCGTCGTTAGGCATCCTCATGACCAACGCGCTCGCAGCGGCCGATGAGATCCTGACGCCGATCCAGTGCGAGTATTTCGCGCTCGAAGGTTTGGTTAAAATCGTGCGAGTGGTCGAACAAGTGCGCGATTCTGGCGCGAACGATCACATCGAGATCGGTGGGATCGTCATGACCATGTTCGACAGCCGGACCAATCTGAGCGGGCAAGTGGTCGACGAAGTGCGACAACATTTTGGCAGGCGCGTTTACAATACGGTCATTCCGCGCACGGTCCGGTTGAGCGAAGCGCCCAGCTTCGGGAAATCGATTCTCGAGTACGACCCGAGCGGCGCCGGCGCCAGCGCTTATCGCGCTCTCGCGCGTGAATTCATCAGGCGACATGCTCCTGCAGCCATTGCTCGCGAGACAGAGAAAACACATTTGTTGGAAAGCCTCGATAAATAGTTTGCTTCTCCAGCGCCATCCCGATTTTTTCGGCAACGCGCCGGGAAGCGATGTTCTCGGGGTGAATTAGCGAAATGACCCGCGGCAGTTTCAAATCGCGGAAAGCGTGATCGCGCACGGCGCCGGCAGCTTCGGTTATGAGACCCTGGTTCCAATAATTGGGATGGAGCCGGTAACCGATTTCGATTTCATTTTTCTCGTCGACTACTTGATGAAAAAAGCCGCAGTAGCCGATCAATTTGCCGCCTGTTTGGATAACAACTGCAAACTGAGACGGTAGGCCGGCGCGATTCCAAGAAAGAATTTTATCTAGCACGGCCTGCGTCTGTTCCCTCGTATAAACGCCGAGCGAAAACCGCATGAAGTCCTGGTTCGCCATTAACCCGGACAAAACATCGACATCGTCTTCGCGAAATGGCCGTAAAGTTAAGCGTGACGTTTCCAGAATCGCCATCGCGATCAATAAAGACGAACCGCGCGCGAGTTGCGATTGATTACGGAGAGATGTCGACGAAAAACGACGAGTACGCGCGACCGGCCACACCGCCGGACTCATCCAATCTGTCGACCGTGCGGGAGGCGGCGGAGAATTGCACGGCTTGTCATTTGTACCAGCGCGCGACTCAAACAGTTTTTGGCGAGGGACCTAAAAAAGCGCCGATTATGCTCGTCGGCGAACAGCCCGGCGATTACGAAGACGTTGCTGGAAAACCATTTGTCGGCCCCGCCGGAAAAATCATGGACCGCGCGCTGGAAGAAGCGGGGCTCGATCGCAAAGAAGTTTACGTCACCAATGCGGTGAAACATTTCAAATGGGAGCCGCGCGGGAAACGTCGCATCCACCAAAAGCCGAACTCACGCGAAGTCGCGGCTTGTCGTCCGTGGCTTGAAGCCGAGTTGCGAATCGTTAGGCCGAAGTTGCTTGTCGTTCTCGGCTCAACTGCGGGCCAGGCAATTTTCGGACCATCATTTCGCGTTACGCGCGAGCGCGGAAAAGTTCTTTCATCGAAGTTCGCGCCAAAAGTCGTGGCCACGGTCCATCCTTCGTCGCTGTTGCGCCAGCCGGATGAAGAATCGCGACACCGCGAATACAAAAACTTCGTCGCCGATCTCCGGGTCGCGATCACTGCGGCGGACGCCGACTAAGACTTCGGCGTCGCGGACGCTTTCGGCGCTGGGCTGGCAGCTCTCTTTTCCGTGGGCCCAAGCTTTACAAATTTTGCTTCCAAAGTGCCGTCTGAATTTTTCCAATAAGCGCCGCTCACTTCTTCATTGTCGGCAATGTCCTTCATGGTCCCAGTTGCCGCGCCTTTCATGATGCTTGTTTTGTCTGTGACCTTGAACATCCGCGTCGCCTCTTTGCCGCTAATCGTGAACGTTTTATTTTTCTGATCGACCGCCGAAACCATTCCGTGGAATGGAATTGGTCGCGTTGGCTGTTTGCTTGGAAACGTTGAAGGCGTTGGCGAAGGCAAATTGGATTTTGCCGTCTGAGCGCCAAGCGATAATGGAAAAATGAGGGAAGCAACGATGGCAGCGGCGAGAGAACTGTCGGATTTCATAAGATTTGGATCCAAATCAGCTTGCGCTCAGACCGTCGGATTCTTGGCCCGATTTAACCAGCCGTCCGAATGAATGCAATTCCAAAGCAACAATCGCGAAAGGACAGTTAGCGACTAGGTCTGACAAAGGCGGACTTTCGCCTGATGAAGATTTTTTACAGCAGGTCAATCACACTGAAAAAGCGTGGCCACCTGCTCACTCTTCCCGCATAAGTTTGGATGGATCGACGGCAAGCGCTCGCAGCGCCGGAATGGCGGACGCTGCAATGCCAAGCAGCGCCATCGTTAGCACCGCGCCAACCACGATCACGGGATCTCGCGGATTCGCTTGATACACAATCTGCCCTAGTAACCGACTGGCGAACACGCCCAAGAGCAGTCCCGCCAACGAGCCGACTCCAAGGAGCACGATCGGCCGCCCCACCGCCACACTCATCACGTGTTTGGTGCGCGCGCCCAAGGCAACGCGGATACCGAGCTCCTTCATCCTGCGGCTTACGTTGTAGGCCGCCATCCCGAAGATGCCCGTCACTGCCACCATCGCCGCCAGCAGTCCCATCACGCCGAGTGCGACGGCCGCCGCTTGGGCCGGGAAGCGCGTATTCGCCATCGCATCCGGCCAGCTTTGCACCGTGATAATCGCGTTCGGCTCGAGGCCGCTCAGGGTGCGTTCGAGAGCTGCCGCCATCTCGCTCTGCGCCCGGGACGACCGCACGACGAAAGTCCCGAA
>Ga0209267_1000733_pt1 | contig 23506 bp, 28 predicted proteins | sample GraSoiAngelo_137_FD_185894 | JGI IMG/M metagenome (GOLD analysis project Ga0209267, IMG submission 185894) | Grasslands soil microbial communities from the Angelo Coastal Reserve, California, USA - 14_0929_09_30cm (SPAdes) (version 2) | ecosystem: Environmental > Terrestrial > Soil > Grasslands ... | reverse complement strand
TCATACCGTACTTGCTTTCACGCAACGTGCGCGCCCAGGAGGATTTGGTCGATCAACTTTTCAACTCCAGCGAGCAACGGCTGGCCCGCACTCTTTTGTTGCTCGCCAACTACGGTAAGGAAGGCACTCCCGAAACTGTAGTTCCGAAGATAAACCAGGAAACTTTAGCTGGAATGGTTGGCACAACCCGGTCCCGCGTGAACTTTTTTATGAATAAGTTCAAGAAGTTGGGCTTTATCGATTACAAGGACGGATTGCGAGTGCACAGGTCCCTTCTAAATATCGTCCTGCACGACTAGCCTGCTGATCGCGTGAGGCAATGTAGGGCACCCGCAAAGTATAATTGATTTCCTAAAGGGTTCCTCGATTCTGAGCAATTTTGCACGTTTTCGTTTCATACCTCGGCGCCTCAAATTGAACGTTAACTAAATAACTACATTAGGGTATTTCACCGGATAGCTTCGTAATCGTGTGCACCCTAGGATTCAGAGCAGCAAGAGCCCTTACTGCCTCTCTCTTGAAACCGACGCAAAAAAGCGCTCAATTCCAGAGGTGAAGTGAACATGGCCTACTACCCTCTGCACGGAACTAACCCAGCACAGAAACACCCATTAAGTATCGGAAGCCCCACGCAGGTCGAACGGCGTCGCGCAACCCGCCATCACTTCGTAAGCGCCGTCGAAGTGATCAACGTAGAATCACGGAAGCAACTAATTTCCCTTACTCGCGACCTGAGTCGCTGCGGTTGCTTCGTCACAGTTAAGGCTCCTTCCCCAAAAGGGACAAGAGTTAGCCTGAAAATCTCAAATTCTAAAGCGAACTTCTCTGCTGTAGGTACTGTGACCCATAACCTGCCGTACGAAGGGATGGGCATCGGGTTTGTCCAGGTTGAGGCCAAGGATCAAGCGGTTCTCGAAGACTGGTTGGCCGAGGCAAACGCGAATGGCGTCGTGACATGAATTCTAATTGTCGACGACCATCGAAGCCGTTCGGGAAATACGTCGGTGCGCACCTCTTTCGAAAATTGACGGTTAAGCCTCTCCTACAATCAGCGGGACGCTTGGCAACTGTTTATATGCTTAGAATCCAACACTCTCGGCGGCCAGTATGGCAAAGGGAAGGACTGGCTCCGGGCATTTTTCCTAGCCTCTGATGGCCTCGACCCCACAAGCCCGCCTCAAGCGAGACGCCCTGAGCGGACCGGAAGGCCGACATCTGCCTTTGCACGTCCTCTTTGTCCATACTAACGCAGCGGAAGTAGAACGCTGCCTCCAAGAACTCAACAAGGTGCATTTCACGGTCAGCGCGGATGGTCGCCATCTTGGTGGAACTCGACAAATCGGAGACTAAGTTGGAGTGGGCACTCGCTCTGGTTCACGGCGCAACAGCCCTTCGTCCTGAAGAGTGTTTTGCGCTGAAATGGTGCGATGTCGACTACGCAAACAACCAAATCCTCGTGCGAAGAGCTTGGAGCAAAGGCAAGCAATCAAAATCCGCAGAAAGGACCCCCAACCTTCGGCCAGGTGCCGGCTTCGGGTTGAACCTCGGGTTGGAGAAAAATCGGCCGAATATGTAACTGCTTGAAAGATATGGTAGGCCCGTGGGGACTCGAACCCCAGACCTCTACCGTGTCAATGTAACGCTCATAGGTTTTACAATAACTTAGAAGACCGCGGGGACTGCCAAAGTACGCGGAAGTCATATAAGACATACTTTTTGTGGGTTGGGTTGTGGGTTGGAAATCCGAGAACGGGTGCGGCTATTCGACGCAGAGCGTCGCTCGCCATCCCAGCTAAATATTAGAATGTTGGCCGCATGAAAAGGATTGTCCACCAGTAGCAACCATGCGACTGTGCCCACGGTGAATCCATCCACGACGATAACCTCGCCGGGAAAGACGGGCGCCGACCCCGTCCCAAAGAGCAACTGCACAGGTCAATCCTGCTATGATAGAGCTATGAACTACGCCAAGATCATAACTTTGGAGCCGGGAAAGCGCGGAGGGAAGCCATGCATCCGAGGACTTCGCGTTACGGTCTATGATGTGCTGGAAAACCTGGCGAGCGGGATGAGCCATGAGGATATCCTGCGCGAATTTCCCTATCTGACAGATGAGGATATCCGTGCTTGCCTGGCCTACGCCGCGGACCGCGAACGCAAACTAGAATTGCAAAAAGCGTGAAGCTGCTGCTTGACGAGAATCTGCCGCCGCGTCTGGCGGACGTGCTGCAGAGTGAATTCTCCGGATCGATCCATGTGCATTCTTGCGGACTGGGAAGCGCGGATGATGAAGCCATCTGGGAGTATGCCCGCCGTGAGGGCTTCACGATTGTCTCGAAAGATTCGGACTTCCAAGAACGCAGTGTTTTGTGCGGCAGCCCGCCGAAGGTCATCTGGCTGCGCATCCCAAATTCATCGACGAGCGAGATCGCAGCATGGATTCGCGGCGCTCTTCCCGTGATTCAGGGATTCATCGCAGATCCTGACGAGACGCTGCTAGTTTTGAATCGCCGCTAGCCTGCCCTGTTCTCGGGCACTATGGTGCTTGCGTGATCCCTATTATAAGTGCCAGTACGGGCTGCCATTATTCGTATCGCAACGCTACGACGGGATCAACCCGCATCGCTCGCCGCGCTGGAACGTAGCACCCGAAGGTGGCGATGCAGCCCAGCAAAATCACGATACGCAAACGTCCAAGGGTCAGTGGGCCGCACACCGTAAAGCAGGCTCTGCAAGTAACGCGTAACGCCGGCCGCCACGCCGAGCCCGATCACAATCACAATACCCACGACCGTTAGCACAAGGCCAAGTCTAGCCGTCAGCCAAAGGATTTCGTGCCGCCGTGCGCCGAAGGCCATTCGCACTCCGATCTCATGCGTCCGCCGAGCGACTCCGTACGCCACCAGTCCGTAGAGGCCGATACAAGCAAGCGCAAGCATGCCGAACAGCGCCGAAAGCGTCGCCACGAGGCGTTCCTGATAGATTGTCCTGTCGATTTCCTCCGACTGCGTCATCATCTGCAGAATGAAAAAGTTCGGGTTGACCTGACCAACAGCGTCTCGCACCAGCGAAGCAAGCGCTTTCGGATCACCCTCTGTCCGCAACGCGAAGGTCGACAATCTGTACTTGTGCGGCGTAAAAACCGTCGCCTCGGCCCCTTTCCGAATATTTTCGTTTGTGTCGCCTACAACACCGACGATTTGCCAGTCAGGCGTTTGAGATCTACCCTCCGTTAGCACACGCCCGAGCGGATCGCCACTACCAAATACCGTTTGAGCGAGAGATTGGTTGACAACAATGGGTTTCGGTTTTGCTGACGACGTCTAGAGCGCGAGGGTTTATTTCAGTCGGAAGTGAGTGGCCGCCAGAAGTATTTTCAACTCAACCACGAGTATCCGCTGTTTGATGAGGTGGGCAGCATCGTTGCCAAGACCATTGGTGTGGTACTCCAGATTGCAAAGTCCCTTAAGAAACTTGAAGGAGTGCAAGAGGCGTATCTGTACGGGTCGTTCGCGCGAAACCAGCAGGACTCCGCGAGTGACATTGATGTCCTCGTTGTTGGCAACCCGAAAGGCGGCGCCCTGGCGGAAGAAATGCGCAAATTGGAGCGGCGACTCGGACGCGAAATCAACTACACGGTTCTAGCGCCGAAGGAATTCGAGTCGCGCCGCGCTCGGAAGGATGCCTTCCTGGAAAACGTCTGGCACAATAAGCGGGTTTCGCTCGTTGGTGCCGCATGAAGAAGCTCAAGCCGCACAAAGTTGACTGGGCGCAAATTGAACGCTTCCTCGCGAGCGCCGACAAGAAGCTCGCCTCAGCCCATAAAATCCTCGCCTTCGATGAAGAAGCCTGCCTGCAGCAAGCCTACGAGGCCATGCTTAAGGCGTCCCTGGGGTTCATGTTCAGCCATAGCTTTCGTGCGAGAAGCCAACCGGGGCATCATAATCGCGATCATTGATTTCGTTCGGGCGCGTATCGACAAAAAACATGCTGGTTTGCTGACCGTTTTCGACCGTCTCCGGCGGAAGCGAAGATATGGCCCTTTATGACGACACGGGATTCGTTTCTCACCATGACGCTGAGCAGGCCCTCGAAGCCGCGCGAGATTACTTGGGCGTTGTCCGTGCCGATATCACTGCGCGGAAACCTTAACTTGATGTGTCCGAGCCCGAACTAGAACGGTACGAATTCTCCCAGCCGATTGGGTTATTGCGGCTTGGCGTACTCAGCTTTGGCAGCGATGAGGGTTCCCGAGAATTAGCTGTGTCAACCACCGGGGACCGATCCTGACGGTGGCGAGAGTCCCAGAGTCCCACAGGATTAGGATCGTTACATGTCAGGCTACCTCGAGTAATAAGCAAGGGAACGAAGACTTCTTGGAGGACGGTTTCTTCCTTCAAAAGCCCTTCTCGCGCGATGCGCTGGTGCACAAGGTGGGTGAAGCTCTGAGGGGCAACTCTAAATCGAGAACCTGAGCTCATTTCTTCTGTTTTGAACTTGTCCGAGTGCTGCTGGGCCGGCTTATGCTGCGTTTGGCTTCAGGACTTTGAGTTGTCCAATCAGGTGGAGGAAAGGAGATGCGCCAAAACCGAGGGCATGGCTTCATAAAGTCGACGCCTACTTGTCTCTTCTCCGAGACAGGAGGGAAGCGTCAGGGAGGAGGACACAGATGGGGCGCAAAAGTGTGTCCTTTTGCACCCCGCTGTGTTTCTTGGAAATCCGCATAAAGCATTTATTTTGAATGGTAGTGGGGACTCGAACCCCAGACCTCTACCGTGCCAAGCGGCTTTATTATGCACCGCCAACAACTTCAAGGCCGTTAGGAGCGGCCTAAGTACGTGTAAGTACGCCTAAGCGGGAATTCTTACAGGTGAAATTACAGGTGAAGAAATTCGTGTGGAACCCGTCAGGTGCGAGAGTAACGGCGCAAGGACTACCTTCCAAGCACAACGTCGATTCCAGAAAGCAGTAACTCCAGCTTTGGGCGCGGGAGTTTCCCAGTCCGCTCTGTTAGGAGATCTTTGTCCACGGTGACGATTTGAGAGACGTTGGCTACAGAATCCTTGGGTAGCCCCGTGAGACGCGCCGAGAGGGTCACATTTCCTGGGGCCGTGCCCCATTTGAGATTGCTGGTCAGCGGAACACAGACTGTGGTGGCGAGGCGGCTCCCATTCAGTGCATCGCATTGCACGACAATCACTGGCCTTCTGAAACCAGGACCGGACCCCGTCGCATCGGGCAGATCCGCCCACCAGATTTCGCCTTGGGAAATTACCATTCGCTGCGCTCTAGAACGCGACGGGCCGCAGAGGAAACGAACTCGTCTTTCGCGGCGCCCAGCTCGGAGCAAGCCTTATTCATCGCCTCGGTAACACTGTCTGGAGTGTGGCGGGCCAGGTATTCTTTCAGAGCGTCGCTAAAAAGGCGACTGCGGGATCTTTTGGTTTTGCGAGCCAGGCGCTCGGCCCCCTTGAAGACGTCTTCCGGAATAGAGACAGCAGTTTTCATACCCGTAGTATAACTGCACTTTTGACCGAGTGGCAAGCTGGAGTTGCCCGTGATCCGGGCACAATCACCAAGCTGATTAGGCGGACCAGATTCACGGTTAGCCGCGTACACACCGACGCTGCTTACTTCGAGGTTCGAATTTTTCGAGAATTTTCGGTTCACAAACGCGGTTTCAAACATAAACGCGTGGGCGGCAGCCAGCGTGCCGCCGGAGGCGCTGGTTGCGCTGTGGCTGGCCCCGGTGCTACTCGTCGCGGCGCTCCAAAGCCGCCGGCTTTTTCGGATCCAACTCCAGGACAATGCCATTCATGTGGTCCGACGTCTGTTACCTCTGGCCATTGCTGCATCCATGTGGAGCTTTCTGGGCGCGGCGCTCTTAGACTTCGCGGACCATGGAAGGCAACAAATGTGGACGCTGTTCCGTGAGACCCATGAGGCCATTGAGAAGATCCAACCCGGAACCCCGAACTTGGATGCTGCGCATCCACTCCAACTCACGGCGGAAGATTTGGCCAAGGCTTCTCCCCTCTCTGAGCGTGCGCGTCGCTGGCTGACTGGCTCTCGCATTACCGTGGTTCCTGACAAGTTTCATGGCGGGGTCGGTCGGGGTGAAAAACTACCGTGTCAAGGTAGCAAGGATAGGTTTTACAACAACTTACAAGACCGCGGGGACTGCCAAAGTACGCGGAAGTCATACAAGACATACTTTTTGTGGGTTGGGTTGTGGGTTGAAATATTCATGGCAGAAGCACCGATCTACCCTTCTTTACCACGAAATCTCCCACTGGGCCAGAGTTTTCAGGCATAGCCAAGGCATAGCCGGGCCAGCCCCTAAGTTCCATCCACGCAGGCATAAGCTCGTCTCCGCTGTAACAGTCACCGGAGGAGGGATCGTGCGCGTTCGCTATCAGCCAGGATATCTGCGGCTCGGCCATCGGAGGTGTGGACCTGATTGTTGGGGGTTCCTTTGGTGGGACAGAGAACCCACCGGTATCCGGATCCGCCGCAAAGCCATCATCGGCACCATTCAGCAGTACCCAAATGTGGAAGACGCCTGGCAGGCGAGTAACGGCCTCCGCGTATCGATCAATGAGGCACGAAATCGTCAACCTGAACAAGCCATCACCGTTGCCGACGTTGTCGATCACTACACCGCAACTGAGCTCGCTGCTGATCTGGTTAACAGGGGAAAGTCCTATGCCACGAGGACGATCTACAGAGAATTTCTCACGAGATGGGTGAAGCCCACATGGGGAAGTCTGAACATCCGTGATGTACGCACCATCGCGGTCGAACGTTGGCTTCATCAACTGGTGCGTAAAGACGGAAGCCCTTTGGCGCCCTCGACCAAAGCGAAGATCCGCAACTTAATGAGCGTGCTTTTTAATCACGCCATCCGTCAGGAGTGGTTGGAACAGGCAAGGAAACCCATCTTACTCGTTCGGCAGAGTGCCAAGCGGCAAAGAATCCCCGCGTGGCTGGAACCCGAAGAATTGCGCGCACTCCTTTCAAAGCTTGATTGGTGTTTTCGTGTAATGGTTTTCCTGGACGCAGCCACCGGGCTAAGACGCAGCGAACTTCTTGCGCTGAAGTGGGGAGATGTTGAGTTCGACAATCTGCAGATCAGAGTGCAGCGCTCGATTTATATGAATGTTGTAGGCGATTGCAAGACGGAAGCCTCGAAAAGACCTGCGCCCATGGATCCATTACTCGCCGCCGAACTTTGGGCCTGGAAACAGCATAGCTCTTACAGTCAACCCTATGATTGGGTGTTCGCGAGCCCTCGTACCAACGGCAAGAACCCTTACTGGCCAGATATCCTTCTTTCTCGCGTCCAGTGAACGGCACTTGCCATGAAGCGCGAGCTACCAGACTATCTGTAGAGGACCAGTTTAGCCCAAGCATTGCTCCCAGCGTGAATCTCGCCGCTTCTTGACTCTCTTGCGATCTGTCAATTACTCAATGTGGTGTGTTCGATTTTGTTGGCTCTGCCCGATAAATTGTGGGATGACTGGGTATGGCTGCGCCGATTCCGGCGCCTCCCGCCAACCCCACCACCGCGCCGATGGCGATCTCGGCCCCGCGTCCAAGACCACATAAGTTGAACGAAGTATTTGAATTGGAGCATCTCGATGCCGCCACGCCAATTCCAGCGCCAGCTCCCGCCCCGACGACGCCAAAGATTAGAGCATTGCGGAGGCGATGGCTCTTGTCGAGGACCGTTACACGCGCGACGTTCTCTTTGCGAATGCCGATGTCGTTTGATCCTTCATGGATCTGGATTGCTTCCTCGGTGACAGTAGAAAAAGTGCCTACGTGCTTCTTCATGTCAGTCTCAATCAGCTCAATCTTCTCACCAGAGCGAAGACCGTAGAGCGCCTTCCAATCGTCCTTTTTGTCTTGGGCGCGCAGCGAGCACGGAACGAGAATCAGAAAACACGCCAATGCAGCATTACGCATGTTCAAACCTCTCTTTTGTTTACACCCAGAGCATTACGTGAGATTTTCTTTTTTTCCATCAAGACTGTGAAAGATTGCAGGGGCCGACAAATCGGTCTTCTTCACTTTGTTGGCGCCCAAACATACTTCCCGGTCTTGTCGATGTAGCCCGCTCTCTTGCCGAGTTCGACGTACGCCAGCCCGTCGGAGAAGGGGTAGGCCTCGTCGTACTGTGGCGCGATGACCATCTGTCCGGTCTTGTCGATGAATCCCCATTTGCCGACTGTCTTCACTGGAGCGAGCCCTTCGGAAAACTTATAGACTTTGTCGTACTGAGGCGGGATCACCATCTTACCGGTTTTGTCGACGTAGCCCCATTTTTTGGCAAGTTCGACGCTCACCAACCCTTCGGAGAATCCAAAGGTGTCGGAGAACTGCGGCGGAATGACCATCTGGCCGGTGCTGTCGATGAAGCCCCATTGGCCACCGGTCTTCACCGCTGCCAGCCCTTCGACGTGTTGATAGCCGACGTCGTACTGAGGCGGGATTACCATCTTACCGCTTTTGTCGATGTAGCCCCATTTCCCGCCGTCCTTCACGGCTGCCAACCCGCCGGAAAATCGATAGGCTTCAGAGAACTTTGGTGGGATGACCATGTTATCGGTCTTGTCGAGGTAACCCCATTTTCCACCGTCCTTCACGGCTGCCAGGCCTTCGCTAAATGGTTTGGCAAAGTCATACTGCGAGGTGACCATTTTGCCGGTCTTGTCGATGAGGCCTAAGCCTCGCTCCCCAGGGACCGCTACCACGGCCAGCCCTTCAGAGAAGGGTTGAGCAAAGGCGTATGCCTTCGACATGACCATCAGGCCGGCCTTGTCGATGAATTGGAGGCGGATGCTCTTGCCGCCTAGGTTGGGGAACTGTTGAATGAAGGCGAACCCTTCAGAGAATGGATACGCAAAGTAGTAATGAAGCGGGATGACAATCTTGCCCGTCTTGTCGATGTAGCCCCACTTTCCATGCTCTACGACAGGAAAGAGCGGGCCGGTCTCGTTCGCGGGAGAATGCAGGTCGGCAGTCTGGCCGGGCTGTGCGGCCTGTGGGAGGCTCGCCGAATTATCTGCAAGGAGCGACTCAGCGAGAAGCTGGTTAGCGGCTCGTTCGTCATTGGCCCGCAGAGGCCGAAGAACAAAGAAAGCAGTCAACAGCAGCAACAGAGAGAAAGTGGCAAGCTGGGGTCGCGGAATCATCTGGATCTCGTCGTCTCACTCAGTTCTGATTTTCATGTGCTTCCTGCTATTGCTCACGTCCGAGTTCAGCACGAAGCTCTTCGTCATCGAGAACTCCGGAGGAACAGCGTCGTGGGCATCGCCAGGCAGTGCAAATGGGATGAACGACAGTACTGGCATGCTTCCCGCCCCTTGAGAACTGGCCACGAATCGTTGCCTGGGCTTATCCCAACGCAAGGAGAGCAAGATTTCCTGCCCCTCGGCAGCAGTTCCGAGAGAGGTTTTCCCGATGTATTGCCCATCCGCTTGGAGAAGAACCGATACAAGGAACTCCTTCGAGCCAACCACTCTCTCCAGAATTAGGAAGGCTTGCACTTCCAGTCGATGACTTGCGACGCCAACTTTCAACGAGAACTCCTCTCTATGGCTTCTGTATCGGATTAGGGGTGGCCAGAAAACCGTGTTGTCCGGCTAAGTTATAAATGCCTACTATCTGGCCCGCCTCGTTCGCCCGAACGGCCTCGGTGAGGAACGCGCCGGGAGAGTCCACGTTGTTGAAATTGCCGGCAATCAGCGTGAAGCCATGGATCACCCCATTACTGTCGTCGTAGAAGCCGACGATTTCCCCATTGGCAGTGATGCCGAAGGCGGCTGTATCATCCAAAGCGCCGGGAAAGTCAATGGTCATGAAATTACCCGCGCTCAGCAGAAAGCCGTGGCTAATCCCGGAGGCATCGCTGAAGTTGCCGACGATTTGTCCGCGGTCGTTGATCCCTCCGGCCACCGAGCCCTGCACGGCGCCAGGAGCGTCGATGGTCGTGAAATTACCCGCGCTCAGCAGAAAGCCGTGGGTATTTCCCGTAGAGTCCACGTAGGCGCCGACGACTTGGTCCAGGTCATTTATGGCCTGAAGAGATGTGCCGGTAGCGCTAGGAAAGTCAAAGATCTTGAACACTCCGTGGTTTAGCAGGTAGCTGTGTCGCACGTGGCTGCTGTCCAGAAAGGTCCCGCCGATGACGCCGCGGTTGTTGATGGCGAGGCCGCGCGTCTGAATTGACCCAGGCGGATCGAAGGTTGTGAAGTTTCCCTGGCTTAGTACATACCCATGGAGCACACCGGAGGAGTCGAGGAAGTCTCCCACGATGTCTCCCATATCGTTGAGTCCGAGGGCGCGAGTCCGGGTCGCGCCAGGGAAGTTGATGGCAGTGAAGCTCAAAAATGCGCTTGCCGCCGCAGCGGGGGTCGTACTGCTCGTGCTCGTGGGGCCTTGGGCCAGAGCTACAGCAACGGAAAGAACAACTAGAACCAAAGCACCTAGAATTTTGTATTTCAAGGTTTCTTCTCCTTCTTCACTGAATTTGGAACCCACTGGCCGGCTACGGCTATTGTCGTTCCGCTGTTCGCTGCAACCTTCCACAATCTCACTGGATTAAAGTTTCGAGATCGTGTTGCTAACGCCGTTGGTTACCCAGACGTTGGCGCCATCAAAAGCCACGCCGTTGACGGGAAAGGTTCCCACAGGAAATGTCCGCGAGCGTGGTCCGATTCCCTCTTCACTAACGCGCAGCTTTGTCACCGTGTTGTTCCCGGAATTCGCCACCCAAATGTTGACTCCATCAAACGCTATGCCGTTGGGCAGTATCCCTACGGCAAACGTGCCGAGTGTTGCGCCGTCCCTGGCGCGAAGCTGGGTCACCGTGCCGCTCTGGTTATTTGAGACCCAAATGTTGGCTCCATCGAATGCCATCGCCTCAGGCTTACTTCCCACAGTAAAGATGCCGAGGATCGCGCCGTCGCTGGCGCGTAGCTTAGTAACGGTATTGCCCGACCCGCCGTTCGCGTGCGTGTTTGACGCCCAAATATTGCTTCCGTCAAAGGCTATGCCTTCGGAGGGGTTGTAGACGCTGTTTCCGACGTCAAAGCTGCCGAGGTTTGCTCCATCGCTCGCGCGCAGCTTGACTATGTTGTGGGCGCCCACCCAGATATTGGTACCGTCAAAGACCAGAGCTGAGTTACAGCTTCCAACGGGAAAGCTTCCCAGGATCGTCCCATCACTCGCCCGCAGCTTGGTCACCGCGTTTCCGTCACAATTCCCCGCCCAAATGTTGGCGCCATCAAAGGCTAAGGCATATGGTCCGGGTACCGCAAACGTTGCGAGAGTTGTCCCGTCACTTGGCCGCAGCTTCGTGATGGTGTTGCCGAAGGTACTGGCGATCCACAGATTTTCGCCGTCAAAAACCACGCCTGTTGGGAACCCCGCAACGGAGAATTGTGTCGTCTGGTTCGCGTCGTACCAGTGCAGAGTGGCCACTTGCAGCGGGTTTTTACTGGAACTTGGTCCATCTTGCGCATACGACGTTGGGGCTAGAGCCAGGGCGAATGAAAAAACAACCAGAAGCAAAACAGCTTGAATCTTGGATTTCATTTTGTATTTCAAGGTTTCTTCTCCTTCTTCACTGAATTTGGAACCCACTGGCCGACTGCGGCTATTGTCGTTCCGCTGTTCGCTGCAACCACCCAAAACCTCGCCCATCGCGATGCGAAACTGCCCGTACTGAGGCGTTACAAGGACCTGGATTACAGCGGTCTCCTTCTCCAGGCCCCTTGCCAACGACCGCGCCGAGCACGAGTCCGCGTACGGTAGTTACCGCGTTCGGGGCAGTTGAGGAACACTCAGCTTTGGAACCTGCGGAATGCCCGTCTTTGGCACCTGAGGAACGCTTGGCCGTGGCGGTATCGGCCGAATCGTCGGCGGCGGAACAATCCGCGGAATTTTGGCGACAGCTGGGTTCTTCAGATGACCCGAGTTGACAAGCTGCGCGAGATGCTGGCGTGATGACTCGACAGTCTTGACATCGGTTTGCACTTCGGCCATGCGCATCGTCTCATACCCGCGGCGCCTTACGACGATCCGATAGTCGAAGGTCACGTTAGAGCCGCCGTCTCCATGCTCTCTCACCTCAAAGCCGGCAGCCGTCTTTCGCGCCACGTATAGTCCGTTGGAGTCTCCGTTTGGAGTGAGAAATACGTGATAGCTGATCGCCGCGTTTGTGGCCTCACCAAACGAAGGGTCGAGCGGCACCCAAGCCACTCCACTCTTGAGTTCGCCGCTTCCAAAGTCCTCGAACCAGTTTTCTGGGCTTTCAACGGCGTATAGCGCTACTTGCCTCCCGTTCTGAAGCGTCGCAGTAGATGACTTAGTACCATCGACCGTCAGGTTGCCGGCGATGTGCAGGTTCCCTTTTGCGTCCAGGCTGAAGACTTGGCTGAAGTTGGGCCCGGAGAGACCTTGCAGAATCAGGCCTGCTCCCGCATGGGCGACGAACTGGCCGGCTACGCCGCCGTCATTGCTGTTGAGGAACCCGACCACAGCGGTGGGATAACCGGACGGGGAAGCAGCGTCTCCAAATATTGCGTTTCCGTTCGGACTGTTGGCGTCAGCAAAGATGCCGAACGCCGTACCGGTCGTCGCGAAAGCACTGCCAAGCACCCCGGCGCCGAAGCCGGTCGTAGCCGTCGCACCGAATACGCCGTACGCATTCCCGGTCGTCCCGTTGGCGAGTCCACTCAAGCCGATCCCGCCATCGGTAGCATTATTGCCGCCGAACACGCCATTGCCGGCAGAGCTGGAACTCACGCCAATGACGCCATTGGCGGGGCCGCTGGTGCCGTCCGCGACGCCCATGACACCGACTCCTCCGTTGCTCGCCCTGTTTTGCGCAATCACACCGTTGCCATTGGGACTGGAACTTTCTCCAACGACGCCGTTAGCGAAGCCGCTGGTGCCGTTCGCGATGCCTTCTACTCCGATCCCATCGGTACCCGCACCGTTAAATCCAAGCATAGCCGTGCCATTGGGGCTGACACTCTGTCCAAACACACCGTAGGTAAAACCGGAGGTCGCGTCTTCAAAACCTGCGACTCCAGCACCATTAGTGCTGGCACTACCCCCCCACACGCCGTATGCGGGGCGACCGGAGGAACCTGTAACAGCGCCACCGATTCCAACACCGTTGACGGTCTGGCCATACACGCCTGTGGCTTGACCGCTGGCATCGTTACCAAACACCCCAACTCCATTTGGGCTGGCGTTCTGCCCGAATACACCGTTCGTGAATCCGTTGGCAGCGTCCGCAATGCCGTACACGCCGTTCCCGCTGCTGCTGGAGGTATGTCCGAAGACACCGTTGACGAAGCTGGAGGTCGCTGCCGTGTCTCCGTATACCCCGTTGGCGAAGCCGGAAGTGCTCACGGCTCTGCCGAATACCCCCGCGAAGTTCGCGCTCTGGCCGTAGACACCGACTCCGGCGGCGGGATTAGTAGCGATTCCAGCGACACCGGCGCCTGCTCCAGCATTCTGGCCGTACACGCCGTTTTGGTTGCTGGAAGTGGAAGTGGAGGTCGCGAGCCCGACCAGGCCGCTTCCGCCTGTGCCGCTGACAGAAGTGGCCACCAAACCCGACCCGCTTCCATTCTGGCGGACCAATACCACCTGGTTGCTGGTCGTGCCATTGAACGTGGTCGGAGGAAGCATGGGCCCTGCGGAAGACGCCTGAGGAGTCAACGTATTATTACTTGTCTTGGCTTGACCCTGCTGCTGGATCCCCGTCGACGTTGGTTGGGCCGCAACTTGACCTTGCGCCTGAATCACCTGGCGAACTTGCTCGCCCAAACTCTCCGACAGCACGAAATCAGAGGCGGACTTTCCCCCCAGCTTCTCAGCCTCGACCGCCTTCAAAGCGTACGGTACGCTCACTAGCAGGATGCGCGGGCGTTGCGGCTCGCCCTGAATTTGCACGCCCAGCCAGCGCGCCTCGTCAGATCTGAATAGCCCCACAGGGACGCCATCGGGTTGAGTCGCACCGATCAGGGCGGTATAACTTCCCTGCTTATCAAGCTGCAGCTTCTGAGTTTCCTTCCAGAGCGGCTCCTCGTCGGTCTCCTGCTTGTAAAGTGCAAAGGTCACTTCCACCTCGCCGCTCAGGGGTCTGCCCATAGAGTCGCTTAAGACTCCACCGAACTTCACTAGCCGAGGCTGAGCAGTTTGATTCTCTTGCGAAAGTGCAATGGTCATCGCTGGTGAGTCGGGCTCTGCCGCCGAGCCGCGACCGCCTGAGCGCACTCGCTCCTCAACTGGCCTGCCGTCTTGCCCCTGTGCTACGGAGACCAAACCAACACAAAATATTAAAGACAGAAGTGTGCTCTGCTTCATATGCGCTCCTTAGATGATTAACAACCTACGAAATCTGCCGATGCTCTTCATAGTGAACCTGTCTGCGTTTTGCGGCTTTGAACCTGAACCTCATGTGAAGCCTAGGGAGCATTCCCGGGCATGGCAAGCGACAAGGAGCGACATGGGGCTTTGGCGTCTCTTGTCGTCCTCTCTAGACCTGGTTGAAGCAGGTACTCTACAATGCGAATTCGTACTCGCAGGACACAGACGACATGGCAAGTCCTGTCCTCAGGAGAACAAATTTCCGCTTCTCGTAGTTCTTGAGGGCATTCAACGAACCATCCTGACGGTGACGGATTTGCTTCCCGGCATTCCTCCTCAGAATGAATCACCGTGACATGACGCCGAGACCCTTCAGAGAAGATTTGAGGTGGCTCGATCTTGCGAGAATGAGGTTCGTGATTCCACCATTCGTCAAGTTCTAACTTGCGGGCATACACGCTATTTGCCCGCTGATGGAGATGCCGGTGCACGGGTAGTCCTTCGCGTCTTTCCCAACGCTGGACTGTGCGGACGGTTCGCTTAAGGTGAGAAGCGATCTCCTTCCAGGAATCCAGACGATCGTTCGCCTCGGGATTTGCAAGAACGGGGACGCCGTGGCTTTCTCGGCTTAGACGCCGGGGCTCCCTGATACTCTTCTGACCCAGATCTCCTGGCCGGAAGAGTGGATGATGGTGTGTTGTCCGCATGGCTGGCATCAGTTTCTCTCTCTTTCGCACCTGCGCTTGCTCGTAGGCAGAGTCAGCCCTGGACCAGAAGCCTCGTTTTTGAGCCGCTCGATCACGAGTTCCAGCTCCCTGTGATTCTCAGTAATCTCATCGGAAACGCGCGACCGTTGCTTCTGCCATGCGTCGATTTCCTTCTTGTTCCTTCTTGCAAGCACTGACGGAGCTCGCCCTCTCGTGCACGTGGCGGTGGATGGGCAAACCCTCACGCTTTTCCCAGCGTTGCACTGTGCGCACATTTCGATTCAGGTAGGCCGCGATTTCTTTCCATGAATCCAACGGGGCTCTTTCCTGCTCGAGCTGCAACGATGTTTGCCCCATGTTCCCTTCGCTTTCGTTGGACATTCTGGAATCTCCACGGCGCAGCGCCACACAATTCAGGCCCAAGTACTCGTGTCGACCTCGTCTTCAATCAACTCACACGACGTCGGCTCGGCCGCGTTAGCCGCGTCCAAAAACCGGGCTTTTCCGCGCTTCCGGATTCCTTTGCGAAAGCGCAAACATGCAGGTAGCGCCCGTGGGCCCAAAGCGCCGCGCCGGAAACGCCGGAACCAGTGAACCGGACATCTTTTCCCAATCCTACGGCTCTGTCCGAAAAGCTGGGGGCCACACCGATGCCTCCTACAAACGTAGACAACTCTTCCGTGCTCGCGCGTCCTTGCTCCTCCGGCGCCGCATCAAGCGCATCCAAAGCGTAGCTGCGCACCAGCTTCTCGAAGAACTTATGCATTACCTCGGCGTTATCGAAAAGGTCTAATCCAAGCACGCGGCCCGAGATCGCAAACGCTACCCCGCACTGCTCTTTCTCGCAGCTAAACGCCCGAACGAATTCTTCTACCCCTCTAGCGTGATGATCAAAGAGAGCCGACATGGCCTGCGTCGGTGATGCTGTTTTCAGTCGCGCGGCCTTGGCCGCCAGTTCTTCCCACACCGCACCCTGATCTGAAGAGCGCGAGCCACTCGACCGAATGGATCGGGTGACCTGCGAAGCTCGCGGCCCACGCGCCCCGGAGTACATCATGTGACCGGCTGTCTTCAGGTCCACGCTGGCCGAGCACCAGCGGCCCGCCTCGACACAAGATACCGGGATGGCCATCGTATGCTTGGCGGGCACAAGGATAGTCAGATTTAGAACGCGGTTCTGCTTGGCTCCGACGAGTTCCTCTCCGTCAACCAACAGAACCGGCAATTCCGCGGTGTTGGTAATGCTCAACTCCGGAACGGACCCGCCGCCGGAAAGCTCCGTCACCCGGACTTTGCCCTGGGCGATTCCGTCCTCCAGAAGCAAATAGTCGAGCGGCTGTGAAACGTTTCGGCGAATCAACGGAAATAAGTCGAGGTTGCGAGTTTCCGAAGCTTGACCAATTTCGATGCGCGCGAATTCTTCCTGAAGGGTCCACATCTGCTTGCACCTCTTTCGGATGTTCAGGCGCACCCGACTAGAGGCACGTCGCGGGCCAAATCAGACCCTCGCAAAATCAATAACTTGCGAAAAAAATCGACACTGAGTCGACAACTTAGGTTTACGCGGCGTCAACCTGGGTTGTCAGATTGTCCGGAGACGAACTTGTTTACTGCCTGCTTGGATACGCCCAGCATGGCCGCAGCCTCGGATTGATTCCCCTTGCAAGCAGCCAGCGCGCGCAGGAAGAGTTGCTTGCGGGCTTGGTTGAGATAATCCTCGACAGAGAACCCTTGCCTTGGTTCCGGCAGGGCCGCAAACATATCTTTAGCTTGCTGATTGTCGGTGATCAGCAGATCCTCGCCTCGGATAACCTCGTCGCGGGCGTACAGAACTGATCTTTCCAGCACGTGGGCAAGCTCACGGACGTTGCCCGGCCAGTGATAGCGCTCCAGACGCATCAGCGCATCCGTACCCAGTCTCCGCGGCTTGTGGCGCCGCTGATTGATCTCGCGGAGAAGGGTCAGCGCCAAATTCGCAATCTCATGGCGACGCTCGCGTAGCGGAGGCAATCTGATGGAGACGACGTCAAGCCTGAAATATAGGTCTTCGCGAAATCTTCCCGCGGACACTTCTTTCCGCAGGTCACGGTTGCTGGCCGCGATGATCCGCACATCCACGTGTCGCGGGGCTGTGGTTCCCATCCGCTGTACAACGCCATCCTGGAGGACACGCAACAACTTGCCTTGCACTTCAAGAGTCAGCTCAACGATTTCATCAAGAAATAGCGTGCTGCCGTCCGCGCTCTCGAATATTCCTTTGTGATCGGTACTCGCGTCGGTAAACGCCCCTTTGACATGTCCGAACAAATAGCTCTCCGCCAGCGTCATGGGAATTGCGGCACAATTAATGACCACCATGCCTTTTGGAAATCGGGGGCTAAGCCGATGAATCAACTTTGCGAACTCCTCCTTGCCAGTTCCTGTTTCCCCTTGCAGTAAAACTGGAAGATGACTGTCAGCCGCGATCGCGGCTTGCTCGACGGCGTGTCGAAGCGTTGCCGATCCGACGTAAATGCCTAACTCTAGAAGGACTTCGTCCAGTCCAGGAAGCTGCAGTGGTGCGCTTTCCTTTGCTGTTGGCTCGTCCGGCGAGCCCATAATAATTTCGTATTCACCAGTCTCTGTGGGACTCTCCTCCCGTCGCGTTTCCTTTGGTTTGGAGGGGCTTTCCGGTAGAATCCGCGGACCGCGCGCCCCCGACAAGGATGACGTCGGCACCCCCCTTAGCTGCGTCATCGTCGGCAAAGCCAAGTCTCGGATGTTCTCCCAATCGCTTGACTCCAGTTGCACCTCTCGGACGTTCGCTTTTCCAAAAAGTGGCCGCGCAGGTGTCCCGACCTGAAGGAATTTTGCGGGCAGGACTCCCGTGGCGGCGAGGAGAAACCAAGCAGCCCGCATTTCCGCGGTACCACTGGAAACACACACATAACTCTGGCCTCCCCGCATCCGCCACGCCAGGGCTAACTTCTGCACAATCGCTCGGAGCAGTCCGATCAACACCCTGTAATTCCTGGGGTCTGAAATAGGGAGCTCATGCAAAGTAATTCGGCAATCCGGATACCGTTGCAAAGCTTCCGCTTCGGTTTCCTGTGCGTTCTTTCGTGTGTGCGGTGTGTAAAACAAAAAAATGCGGTCAAACTTCTTCGCGCTGAGGATCGACAGAATCGGTCCAGGAAATTGCTCCTCCGCGAGTTCCCCCGGTGCAAAAGGATCCTTCGGATCCACGAACGCGAACAGCAAATTAAGCTTGGATTGCGCTTCCGAGGTTTGCGCGTGATGGCGAGATTCTTCCTCTGGAGCCTCGGCGGACTTAGCCTGAATCGCTGACAGCGCTTGATGCGCCGGCTTTTTTCCACCTAGAATTCGCTGAAGAAAGGAAGCCATCTTCTTGCTGCTTTCTGCACGCATTATAGTCTTTCCTTTGGATATATTCCCTAGGCCACATCGGTCATTATCGGCGCTAAGCGGCTCGACCAATTACAGGAGAAGTTAGCCGCTGTGGAAGTGCAGCTGACCGAAGATGAGCTAAAGTTGCTCGACAGGTGAGCGCTCTCCCGCCCGAATATCCCGGTTGGATGCTCGCCACTCACGGCGCTGACCGTTTGGGAGTGCTTGACCGTCCTGTTTGGGACGCTATGCGTCAGTCTGCGAGCACGGGATAGCATTGCGCAGAGGGACTAGTCCTTTGTATTGACTGGTCTCGCGAAAATCTGGGTGCAATTGCGGTGCGTTAAGACATCCCGAGGATTCCCTAGCCTGGCTAGCCCGGCGTTTCCCATTTCCCAGTCTCTAGATCTTTGATTTCCAGTTTTCCCCCTTCAGTTTTTGCCTCCGTCTCAAAGATGTTGATTCCGGTATATCCCCCGTCAGCCGGGCGCTCTCTGAGCCACCCCGTCCCATCACACAAGAGTTGGCATTTCTCAAAAAACATGGCCTGTCCGTTCCGATGTCCTTTGCCGATCAAACGTGGAAATCGTACAAGTGTACTTTACATCTCGGGTTACCACACTCGCCGACATGAACATATTCCGTCCCGCGTCATGGACAGATGCATAGGGCGGTCTGCGGTGACGAGTAGTTCGTTTGTTTCTGTAGTGCCATCTCGTAGCCACTTCTCTCAGGCTCCAAGATTCTCGCCTTCTTGGCGCCCCCTGCCCACTACCCAAAAACCTGGTCCGTCCCCCTCACCTGGCGCATCGAAGCGTTTTGAGCGCGCACCAAACGAGTTTTCTGTTGCAGTAGGTCAGCGGTGCCTCTTTGCCGGTGGTTCAGCCTGCAATTGCGCGAGGTCATACTTGGTCATATCCGGCGTGTCTTTCGCTTCCACCCAAGTTGTATACCCCGAGTCGAACTCCCCTACGTCATGTTCCATTAGCAATAACTTGGGGGGCCCTTCCTTTCTAGCCCGAAAAGAAGGGACAACGATTTGCATGTGGTATTCTTCGCCATCTTCTGCATGCAGCAAGTATTGATCCCCCGTCAACCGGAAATGATACTCACCGGGAGGAAGCGTGAAGTTCAGCTTTTGTCCTTTTCGAGCTTTCCCAATTGGCACCGACCCGCACCAGAGAGTCAGCGATGGGCCCAACCATATGTGGGAGTAGTACACTATCACCGAGGCGTCTCCGTGCTTCCTTACCACTGGCGCCGGCTGTGCGGCCTCCACTGCGGAACGATCCAGCAAGGTATCCCCGTTCATCACCGCCGTGAATACTGCTCCTCTCGGGAGAGTCTCTTCTTTCAACGCGAGTAATAAGAGCGTCCCGCCACTGTTCGGAAGAATTGGCTCTGCCCATTCAACCGCCGCGTTTGTAACCGCTTCCTTGGGCGCGTCTTGCGCTTGCAGCACCTGCTTTTGCTGGTCAATCAGCATTACCGAATCCAATCGCAGTTTTAGCCCGCCTCCGTGCCAGTACATGGAAACTTCTTGGCCAGGCTTATATACCTCTGTAATCTCTGTAATCGTCGCCGACGCGGGAGCCTTGTTCGCGATGACCACCAGGTTGTCCAACTGCACGGGGCCGAGGACCTGAAGTTTGACAGAAGCGCCCGCTTTGGCGGTCCTTATCGAAATCGGTTCCATCAAGAACAGCCGCACCGCTGTTCCTTTCGGCAGCCGGATCTTGATTGCGGGAATCTCCGTCGCTCCGGAGGTCCCTGCCTCTGCTTTTGTTGCAGGCTGCGGCTGCTCCTGCGCCAGACCGTAAGAAACGGCGAGTAACACCATTCCGAATAGCTCTAGGCTTATTTTCCACGTCGTTTTCATATGCTACTTTATACATCCAAAATGCCAGCAACGATGGGAAGCTGCCGAGGAGTCACTCAAGAAGTCCGTTTCGCTTTTTGACCCACAAATTGAGAAGGCAATGAAATCGGAGAACGAATTCAGCCGCACGGAACATGCCGGGAACTTGCTCGGGTCGAAGACAAGAAGTCTCGCGTACCTAGGGATTGTATATCTGCGTGAAGGGCGTACCGCCGAGGCCCTGAGAACGGGAGAACTGGCCTACGACGAAGCGACACAACCGCACGTATCGTCTACGTTCGTGAACGAAGTTGTGAAGGTAGGCCGCTCGATTGTACAGGTCAGTGGGGACGAAGGCGCCATCACAAAGTGGTCACAACGCAGTCAGCGCCAGGAGTAGCGCTGCCCAGATATCAAGTGAGACTTGGATTGGTCTCATTCAGGCCGAGCGTTACATTGAGTTCGAAACGAGGTAAAGGGTACCGCCTGAGGTCGTTGAAAACAAAAACCTATGACTTCACGACCACGGTAGCGGCTAGGGTCTCGACGGAACATCTTGTGGGCAGGTTGACTGAGGAAGACATCGTGCCCTGAGTTGCGAAGCGAAGGGCGCGTCCATGATCGAACGCATGAGGAACACAATCGGTATCGTGGGAATCGCGTTTGGTCCCGATCGCGGTGGTTTTCACCTTCGCAGCGTTGAGCGGGCTGGCAGGCACTCATAAGCCTTATCAGGAATGGCTGACAGCGAGGCTGCCCTGGACGCGTGGGCAGATCGAGTATCTTTTTATTATCAATGCTGGGATCTATTTGCTGCTGGAGGTGATTTGCGAGCGGTTCCCAGTGTCCCAAATGCGTTCAGCGGGCAAGGCCTTTCGATTTGCAATACCTGGACACGTGCTGACCTCGCTGTTCTTCCTCGGGCTGGCCGCGACGGAACGGTGGGAAGATCAATTAAACAATCTCTTGATACAGAGAGAGGCGCGCGTGTTTGAAATGCTATTGCCGGCAGCGGCGCTGGTATTTGTCTATGGAAGCATCCGGAAGCAGATGAAGAATTATTTCATTGTGGGAATGATATTTCTGGCGATCGGGCCGGTGCGGCTGCAACAAGACATTTTCAAGCAGAGGTCGCGCTGGCCGATCCTGCTGCTGATTCTGGGATCCTTGCTGATGGTGAGCGCGACGCGCTATTCAGCTATCAAAATGGCCCTGGCGCGGATGGTCCGGCGCGGGGGCTGAGGATCTCGCAGAAGTGACTCAGCGTCGGGCTCATCCACCATTGCGTTCAAGGATGCGCCACTTGGACGAGTCAACTAACAGCACATGTCTGGCAACTCTGACGTAACGCGGTTAGGTTAGGAAAGGGTTGCTGACATTACCAGGCACTAGCGCCAAGACGTGATAAATTCGGCTTCGTGCTGCTCAGTCTCCACGACAGACGGTGGGCAGTTCTTGTTTGAATGTGTCTCTACCTCACTCAAACGAACTGATTCGCAGTTCTGGCACCGCGGAGGGAGGCTGAAAAATGACAGTTTGGGACACTTCGCACGATATCGTGACCTCCTCGTTTGGTCTCCGGAAGTCGATGACGACGACCAATACGAAGACCAACACAAAGCGATCGAAGAAAGCCTGGTTGCCGACTTTAGCGTGCATTACCCACCCTCATCGCAGGAGGATGTTGCTTGGTTCAGAAATGCCCTGGAGCACGAACAACGAGAGTTTTTTGCTGCGTTCGTTTTTCAGAAATCACGCGGAGTTCCGGAGGTTCTCTACGAAACAATGATACGCGCCGCCGTGTACGAGCGCGACCCAAGCAAGAACCGTGCATTTGTGGAGCCATACGTTGCAACCTTCGGACTGCGCCGCGTGAGCGAAACGTTGCTTGAGCGGTTCGAAAACGGGTCAGATCAGGAGAAAGCAGGCGTAGTGCAGGCCATGTATCACGCAGGTCTAATAGGAGTGAGAGATTCTTACTGGCGCCGGCCGGATTCGGACGCAGTGTTCAAATTGGTGGGAGATCTCTGGATGCGCCAGCGTTGTCTCCTACTGCGGGAATTCGTGAGTAATCCGAGCGTATTGGTGCGCCAACGCATTATCCCCCATCTAGATCTGACGAACGTGTCGTCTTACCCTGACGAGTTTAAGCCACTCGTGCCGCAAGCAATTCAAATCGCAAGGAATCATACGGACGGTTACATCCGCCATCGTGTTGAAATACAAATGGGCTCCAACGAAACACAGCTCTTCTCTCCGTTGCCTGCAATGGATCGATCGGATACTGAAGATCTGCCAGAAGGTGGAACTCAGGAGTCGATCGGGAGAGCGACAAGAAGCATGATACCACGCCTCAAATCGTTCATTACTCGTTTGCGGCGATGGGGCCCCTGACAGGTTTGGCCCTTCGACCTCAGGATTTGCTGTAGTCGCAAAAGCTGATGCGCCAGGGCTGGATGTGCGTAGACAAGACATGGTCAGGGCATTTTGACAATTTTGGAAAATCCGAGGAGCGACTACACTAAGGATTTGCGAAAAGATAAGGTTGAAGTCGGAATTTACGGATACCGATGATCCCTCCGAGGGAACACTTCAGCGGCTGCCTCGTCGGCCAATGTTTGGGTGACGCACTCGGATTTCAAGTGGAAGGATCCCCGCCAGATACCTGCAGCCAATATGTGAGAGGAGAGCTTGGATCTTTCCAAAGAGGGGGACCATTTCCTAAGCGCAGGGCAGCGCCTGTCGGTCAATACACCGACGATTCCCAGTTGGCGCGCGAGCTAATGCAAAGTTACGCTGCACATGGACAGCTTAAACCAGATGACTACGCGGGCCGAATTGCAGCTATCTTTGCGGAATCTCGAATCGTGGGACGCGGCCTCGCAACAGAGACGGCGGCCCAGCGACTCATTCAGGGGGTACCATGGGACGAAGCGGGTGTGCCGGCTCCGTCGGCGGGAAATGGCAGCGCCATGCGGGCAGGCCCCGTAGGGCTTCTCTACGGGGACGATCTCCCAGAGATGATCCGAGTCGCGCATGACCAGGGTCGCATCACGCACAAGGACAATCGTTGTTCGGCGGGCGCGATCGCCATTGCAGGTGCGGTCGCTCTGGCGTCGCGCCCCGGCGAAGTGCATGTTGAATCTTGGGTTCGCCAGCTGAG
>Ga0209267_1000732_pt1 | contig 23507 bp, 17 predicted proteins | sample GraSoiAngelo_137_FD_185894 | JGI IMG/M metagenome (GOLD analysis project Ga0209267, IMG submission 185894) | Grasslands soil microbial communities from the Angelo Coastal Reserve, California, USA - 14_0929_09_30cm (SPAdes) (version 2) | ecosystem: Environmental > Terrestrial > Soil > Grasslands ... | reverse complement strand
CGACCCCATAGCATTCATTTCTGTGCCCTTATTTCTGCTGGTTGTGGCCCTGGTCGCGAGCTACATCCCGGCACGCCGGGCCATGTGTGTCGACCCGATAGTCGCCTTGCGTTACGAGTGAGGGCCCATGTCACTGCTGCGAAGCCTATCAGACGGATGGCGATGGCTGTTCCGAAAGGAACGGGTCAGCAAAGAGCTGGACGAAGAAGTGCGCAGCTTCCTGGAGATGGCCGCCGAAGAAAAGATGAAGCAGGGCATGAGCCGCAAGGATGCGCTTCGCGCCGTGCGCCTGGAGCGGGGAAACCTCGAAGTTACGAAGGAAGTGGTGCGCTCTGCCGGCTGGGAATCTTTTGTCGAGGCACTGTGGCAGGATTTGCGCTTCGCCACCCGCGTGCTCCGCAAGTCTCCCGGCTTCGCTGCGGTCGCCGTGCTCACGCTGGCGCTAGGTATCGGCGCAAACACCGCCATGTTTACCGTCGTGAATGGCGTCATCCTGAAGCCTCTGCCATACCCCCACCCCGACCGCCTGGTGATGCTCTGGGAAAGGCAGCTCTCCGATGGCACTCTAGGGACCGTGGCGCCAGCGAATTTCGTCGATTGGCGTGAGCAGAACCACTCCTTTGACAAGATGGCTGCCATCGACCCATATCCGGACTTCATTCTAAACGGCTCCGGCGAGCCGCAACGCTTGACGGGCGCCGCCGTGAGCTCAGATTTCTTTTCTCTGCTGGGTGTTCACATGGCCCTGGGCCGCGACTTTCTGCCAGAAGAGGACCGCCCCGGCCATAACCAAGTGGCCATCGTCAGCTACTCCACCTGGTTAAATTACTTTGGAGGTCGACCGGATATTGTTGAAAGACAACTCACGCTCAACAATACTGCCTACTCGGTTGTCGGTGTACTCCCGCGCGACTTTTCGTTGGTTAGTAAAGCTTCTGACTTCCAATCTCGAAACCGGTTCGATCTGTGGACGCCGCTCGCCCTTGCTTCTCCTCCGGAGCCGTGGCAGCGCGGGACCCATCCATTGTGCGTATTCGCCCGGCTCAAGTCTGGTATTCCGTTAGAGCAGGCTCAAACAGATTTGAATCAAGTAGCCGCCAATCTACAGCACCTTTACCCGGCTGACGACAAAGAGAGAGGTATTACGGCCGTTCCGCTGGGTCAGCATGTGGTAGCAAACCTGCGTACCGCCCTGTTCACCCTTTTGGCCGCAGTCGGCATGGTGCTAGTAATTGCTTCGGCCAACATAGCTAATCTCCTGCTCACTCGCGCGGTGACACGCCAAAAGGAAACTGCTCTACGCGTCGCATTAGGTGCCACCCGTAAGCGACTCGCGCAACAACTATTAACGGAAAGCATGCTTCTTGTCCTATTTGGCGGATCGCTGGGATTGTCGTTTGCATGTCTCGCCGTCCCTGCTGTGGTGCGTTATTTGCCGGCAGATCTGCCTCGCGCCTCCGAGATCGCCGTTGATGGTCGAGTGCTAGCCTTCACCAGCTTGATCTCCCTCTTCACAGGAATTCTTTTCGGCCTGCTTCCCTTGCTTCAGTTTAAGCAAGTAAGCGCTAACGATTCCTTGAAACAAAATGGGCGTGGTATGGCCGCTGGCCAATCCCGCCTGCGGAGCGCTCTCATCATCGGGCAGGTCGCTGTCGCTCTGGTCCTCCTGGTCGGAGCGGGCCTGATGATCAAGAGCCTTTGGATGTTATTGAAGGTCTCGCCAGGATTTCCGACCGAGCACATTCTCACTGCTCGCCTTTCACTCCCGCCGCAGTATACGAACGGGAATGTCTTCGGAATCGGCCAGCATCGCCGGATTTCGGCCTTCCAGTGGGAGCTGCTTGGACGGGTGCGCGGCATTCCCGGTGTGCAATCGGCCGCTTTCACGGCGTACCTACCGCTGAGTGGCGCCGACAGTTCCTGGGCGTTTGACATTGAAGGCCGCGCAGCAAAACCCCTCGGCGTGTACGACATAACCAACTACCGGCCGGTGAGCGCCAACTATTTCGAAACGGTGGGCATCCCGGTGCAGCGCGGACGCAGTTTCGGTCCCACCGATAACGAGGATAGCCCTCTCGTCGTTGTTGTTAATGAGTCCATGGCGCGCACCTATTGGAACCAGCAGAATCCCGTCGATCAGCGGGCGCGGTTTAGCGACCAGAAGTGGCGGACCATAGTAGGCGTGGTAGGCGACGTTCGCCATGAGGGTTTGGGAATGAAACCTGAACCTGAGGTCTACATTCCCTATGGCCAGATTGCCAACGTGGAGTCGCGCCCTACGATTGTGTTGCGCACTTCGATTGAGCCAACGAGCCTAACAAGCGCTCTGCGGAAAGCAGTTTCCGAGGTCGATGCGAATGTGCCCCTGGATCACATCGAAACGATGAAGCAGATTGTTTCCGTTTCGGTTGGGCAGCCGCGTTTCAGAACAGCGGTGCTTTTGATCTTCGCGATCTTAGCTCTCTTTGTTGCTTCCATCGGCCTATACGGCGTCATGAGCTATTTGATCAGTCAGCGAACACGAGAGTTCGGCATCCGCGTCGCGGTTGGGGCAAGCAGCGGCGCTCTTCTTCGCCTGGTCCTCGGACAAGCGGCGAAACTGGTCGGTATCGGTATTTGTCTCGGCTTAGTCGGAGCCATGCTTCTTGCACGATCGATAGCTAGCCTCCTTTACGGCGTTACGCCGTTCGATGCCGCCACCTTGGCGAGCGTCTCGCTCCTGTTAGCCGCTGTGGCTTTGCTGGCCAGCTACATCCCCGCGCGTCGAGCCGCGAGCGTTGATCCGACGGTGGCACTTCGTTACGAGGAGTAAGGGCCCATGTCACTGCTGCGCAACCTGTCAGACGGACTCCGATCGCTGTTCCGAAGACAACGCGTCGAAGGGGAGTTGCACGAAGAACTGCGCCGCTTCCTGGAGATGGCGGCCGAGGAAAAAATGAAGGAGGGCATGAGCCGCCAGGATGCGCTTCGAGCAGTGCGTTTGGAGCGAGGAAACCTCGAAGTTACCAAGGAAATCATCCGCTCTGCCGCTTGGGAATCTTTTGTCGAGACGTGTTGGCAGGACTTGCGCTTCGCTCTCCGAACGCTGGGCAAGTCCCCTGGCTTCACCGCACTGGCCGTCCTCACGCTCGCTCTCGGCATCGGCGCCAACACCGCCGTCTTCACGGTCGTAAATGGAGTGTTGTTGCGACCGATGCCATTCCCGGAAGCGGACCGACTGTTCCTCGTTTCATTGGCACCGCGAGGTGGACCCTTTGAATGGCAACCCGGGATTTCAGATAGCGACTACCTGGCGTTTCGCGATCAGGACCAGGTGTTTGAGAATGTTGCGTCATTTACAAAAGGAACTACGGCAAATCTGACGGGCGCCGGCGATCCCGTCCAGATTCCGGTGGCCTATGTAACCACGCAGTTTTTTCTAACCCTGCGCACAAAGCCGGAAATCGGCCGCGGATTTCTTGCCGGCGAAGACGAGCCTGGCCGCGACAGCGTCGTTTTACTCAGCCACGAAATCTGGAAGGAGCGATTCGGCTCGGACTCCGGAATTTTGGGAAAAAGGATCAGACTCGACGGGGTTGACCGCGCCGTGATCGGCGTCATGCCGCCCGGGTTCGCATTCCCGGGTGCTAAGGCCTGGATGCCACTGGCCATCCGAATCGATGGGCACAATTCGTTTACTCGACCTGTCGTGGGGCGACTGAAACCGGACGTTCTTCCTCAACAAGCTAAAGCGGAGGTGCAGACCTTCGCGGGGCATCTGCCTCTCGCTCCAGGGGAGAATGAACGGATGCCGCAGATTATTCCGCTAAGGGATTTGTTCGTTGCAAAAATTCGTCCCGCGCTTGTGGTTTTCACAGGGGCAGTATCATTCGTGCTGCTGATCGCGTGCGCCAACGTAGCCAGTCTGTTCTTGGTTCGGGCCGCTGGCCGGGGACAGGAGATGGCCGTACGCAGTGCGTTAGGCGCAGGCCGCTGGCGGCTCGTGCGCCAGTTACTTACAGAAAGCACTGTACTTTCGCTGGCAGGCGGCGTGGCGGGACTCTTACTGGCATTTTGGGGCGTCCCGGCCCTGCTCGCTTTGGCACCCGCAGGAAAAGTCCCTCGGACGGAAATGATCAGGATCGACGGTTGGGTGCTGGCGTTCACTTTTGGCATCTCCACGGTCACTGGCATTCTGTTCGGCTTGGCTCCAGCGTTCCAAGTCCTCAAGCCTGATGTCCGCGACTCCTTGAGTTCGGTGGGGCGCCGTGTGACTGGAGGCCACGAAAGACTACGAGGCGCGCTGGCGATCTCCGAAATTGCCCTGGCGCTCATGTTACTCACTGGCGCTGGTTTGATGTTGAAGAGCTTTCTGCGGCTTCGGTCCGTTAATCCCGGTTTTGTGTCGCAGAGCGTGATGACCCTGACTGTCGACCTCGAAGATTCTACCTATCGCACAGCGGGTCAAATGCAGGCCTTTCACACGCGCACACTCGCAGGGCTTTCCGGTCTGCCCGGAGCTGTTGTTGCAGGCGCCGTCGATTGGTTACCGCTTGGCGAGGCTTTGGCCATGGGCGATTTCCAAGTGGAAGGGCGCCTCCGGCCGCGCAGTTTCATCGTGGACAAACCCTGTGTTAGCCCCGGTTACTTCAGGGCTATGGGAATCCGCCTGCAGCGCGGACGTGAGTTCACTGAACGCGATAACAAGACTGCTCCCGGTGTGGTCATCGTGAGCCAGTCCGTCGCACGAACCCTTTGGCCGGGCGAAGATCCCGTGGGGAAGCGCATCTCGATGGAAGATCATCCCAAACCCGAAGATTGGCTAACGGTGGTCGGCGTTGTGGATGATCTTAAACAACGAGCGCTAGCCAAGAGTCCGGATCCAGCCATCTACCAACCGTATCTTCAAGTCTCACACCCATTCTTCTTAAGCCACATGACGTATGTGCTCAGAACAACGAGGCCTCCAGTAAGTGTCGCTGCGGGGATGCGGGCCGTTCTCAGAAATGTCGACAAGGACCAACCAATATCGATTGCTTCGATGGACAGCCTGATTTCAACTACCATTGCCGAACCGCAATTCCAGACGCGACTGCTCGCCTCATTCGCGCTGATCGCCTTGATGCTCACTGTCGTCGGCGTCTACGGTGTGCTGTCTTATTCCGTTCGGCAACGCACCCAGGAAATCGGAGTGCGCATGGCGTTGGGCGCCCAGAATGTGGATGTGTTGCGGATGCTGCTTAAAAAAGCGCTGGTCGTCATCTGCGCGGGAATTGTCATAGGAGGGGCGGGTTCGCTGGCCTTTGCGCGCGTGCTCGCGAGATTCCTATTTGAGGTCAAGCCAAGCGATCCGGCAACCTTCGCTGCAGTAGCTTTGCTGCTAGCCGGTTCGGCACTCTCGGCCTGCTACATCCCCGCCCGGCGCGCCACCGGTGTCGACCCGCTGGTGGCCTTGCGTTACGAATAGGGGCGCCTGTTTTTGATCCGAGTCTGCTTCCCAATCTGCATTCTCTGGCGAGTCCGGTAAGTTCTTTTTTCTTGGCCGCGCATTTTCCTGGGACGGCTTCAGGCTAATTCCTGCGTCCGGCAGCTTCGGCTTTCCCTTACACCATGGGGTTCCCTCCCGTAAAGCAGCCGCTCGCCTTCGAAGCAGAAGCTCTCGCTCGTCGGTGCCCGGGAAAACGGGGCAGGAAAAAGGACATTTCAAGAAATGTCTTACCTGAGGACTATGTGGCACCCGAGGAGCGCGCCAACCAGCTTGCCGCGAAGGCAATCGGGCGGAGGTTGCTCGGGGGGCGGGCGACTGTTAAAATTTAATGTTTGCTGGGACGCAGCCGTCTGCGCCGTAAGCGCGGACGGCTTTTTCTCCGTTGGGATGGCGTTCAGAAAGCGAACGTCCGCCGACCCGTCTTATCGGCCTGACCCCCCTGGAGCTTTTTTCGAGCGTGCTTGCGGTGAGGAGGTCTCAACTCATCGGTTCTGGCCCCTACGGAAGGGAGACTACGAGTGGCAAAGTACGATGTAGCGATTATCGGAAGCGGTCCAGGCGGGTATGTGGCGGCGATCCGGGCGGGCGAACTTGGCCTGAAAACAGTTGTCGTGGAGAAGGATCCCTACCTGGGCGGGACTTGTTTACACGTGGGCTGCATTCCGACCAAGGTGCTGCTGCATCACGCCGAGGTTTACGATCAGTTCAAGAATGGCGCGGAGCTGGGGTTCGAGGTCAGCGGGCTGAAAATCAACTGGGCCAACGTCCTGGCGCGGAAGGACAAGATCGTCAAGAAGCATTCGAAAGGCATCGAGTTTCTCTTCAAAAAGAACCACGTGGAGTGGGTGCAGGGCTGGGGAAAGTATGAAGGCCCTGGGCGCGTAAGCGTGGAGAAAGACGGGAAGAAAACCGAGCTCGAAGCAGCCAACATCCTGATGGTGAGCGGATCGGAGGCGAAATCGCTCCCCGGGATTGCGCCCGACCACAAGACGATTCTCACGAACCGTTCGATTCTTCAGCTTCCGGAGATCCCCAAGACCTTGATTGTGGTTGGTGCCGGCGCTGTCGGCGTGGAGTTTGCGTCCATCTACAATTCTTTCGGGACCCAGGTGACCATCCTGGAAGCGCTGCCGCGTGTTGTGCCGGTCGAGGACGAAGAGATTTCCACAGAGCTGACCAAGGCCTTTCAAAAGAAAGGCATTCAGGTGTTCACCAGTTGCGGAGTGGAATCGGTGAAGAAGGACGCCAAGGGCGTCACGGTGGCGTTCCAGGACCAGGACGGCAAGGCCCAGACGATGCCAGCCGAGAAACTGCTGCTGGCCGTGGGCCGCCAGCCGATGACCGAGAATTGCGGTCTGGAGAAATCGAAGGCCAAGCTAGAGCGCGGATTTGTCCAGGTGGGCGACAACATGGAGACGGCCGAGAAGGGGCTGTATGCCATCGGAGATATCGTTGCCGGGCTGCCACAACTGGCGCACGCGGCGATGATGGAGGGGATTATCGCGGTAACGCACATCGCCGGGAAGCCGGCTCATCAGATCGTGAAGACCCGAATTCCGAACGCCACGTACTGCGAACCGCAAATCGGCTCGATCGGACTAACGGAAAAGCAGGCGCGCGACTCAGGCCACGAAGTAAAGATCGGGAAGTTCCCGTTTGTGGGGAACAGCAAGGCGACCATTCTGGGGAGTCACGGCGGATTCATCAAAGTGGTTTCCGACAAAGCGTACGGCGAGGTGCTGGGGATTCACATCATCGGGCCGCTGGCGACCGAACTTCTCGCGGAGGCGGCGACGGTGTTGAACCTTGAAGGTACCATCGACGACATGATGAACATGATGCACGCGCATCCCACGGTATGGGAAGCGCTGGGCGATGCTTTTGCCTCGGTGCGAGGGTTGCAGATTAACGTTTGACATCTAGCTTGTAGGGCGCAGCATGCCGCGCCTCTACAAAGAAACTCGGGCGGTGTTGAATAAATTCCTGACCGTCGATTTGGGATTGCTTGGCTATAGGCAAGCTTACGCGTTGCAGAAGCGCGTTGTGGCGGCGCGGAAAGCCGGCGCAATCGAGGATGTGCTTCTGCTTTGCGAGCATGCGCATGTGATTACCCTGGGGCGAAACGGCAAGCTGGAGAATTTGCTGGCCTCGGAGCATGTGCTGCGGCAAAAAGGCGTGGAGTTCCATGCCACGGATCGCGGTGGCGACATTACCTACCACGGGCCGGGACAGATTGTGGGATATCCGATCCTGAACCTGGGCGCCATCCGGCGCGACGTCGGGTGGTACGTGCGGACGCTCGAAGAGGCCATGATCCGAGCGACCGCGGAGTTCGGGATTACCGCGGAGCGCGAGCCTGGGAGGACCGGCGTTTGGGTCCAGGCCGGCAAGCTGGCGGCGATCGGGGTACACATCAGCCGCTGGGTTAGTTCACACGGATTTGCATATAACGTGTCCACGGATTTGCGGAATTTCGACCTGATCGTGCCGTGCGGGATGGCGGACCGCCAAGCCACGTCGCTCGAGAAATTGCTGGGGCGCAATGTCCAGGAAAAGGACGTCGCGCCGCGGATTACCAGGCATCTGGGTGCGTTGCTCGGACGGGAGATCCAGGAAGTATCGAGGAAAGAACTGCTTGAGAAGCTGGAGCACGCCGAGCAGGCCGCCCTGGTTTCCGCATAGGAATTGGAGCAGGGGATGAAGAAGGAATTGACGCGGCAACAGTATTTGGATCTGTACTACTACATGCGTCTGAACCGTAGTGTCGAGGACATGATGGTGAAGTTGTTCCGCCAAAACAAGATTGTCGGAGGGCTTTACTCCAGTCTGGGCCAGGAAGCGATTTCAGTGGGAACGGCGTACGCCCTGGAGAAAAAGGACTGGCTGGCGCCAATGATCCGCAACATCGGGGCATTACTGGTGAAGGGCGTGCGGCCGCGCGACATTTTCATGCAGCACATGGCCAAGTACGATTCGCCGACCAAGGGCAAGGACGGCACGAGCCACTTCGGGGATCTGGACGATCTGCACATCGTTTCGCCGATATCGATGCTGGGCGATCTAATTCCGGTGATGACCGGCGTGGCCATGGCCGGACGCTATCTGGGCCAGAAAACCGTGGCCATGACCTGGATCGGGGACGGCGGAAGCTCCACCGGCGTGTTTCACGAAGGGCTGAATTTTGCAGCCACACAGAAGGCCCCGTTTGTTTTGATTCTTGAGAATAATCTGTGGGCCTATTCGACGCCGGTCCGCAAACAGGTGCCGCTTGCGAATCTCGCGGACCGCGCCAAGGCCTATGGCATCGATAGCTACATTGTCGACGGCAATAATGTGGTCGCCATGTATTCCACGGCGAAGGAAGCGGTGGAACGGGCGCGAGCGGGAGAAGGGCCGATTCTGATCGAAGCCAAGAGTTTCCGGCGGATGGGCCACGCGCAGCATGATCCGGCTGAGTACGTGCCGAAAGAGATGCGCGCGTATTGGGAAGCACGCGATCCGATAGCGCTCTATGAGAAATTCCTGACCAGCGAAAAACTGCTCGACGCCAGGGACAAGAAAGAGATCGAGGAGAAGATCAACGCCCTGCTGGCCAAGGAACGGGAGTTTGCTGAGAATTCTCCGATGCCACCGCCGGAATTTGCGGAGACCGGTGTGTACTGTACGGGAGACGATTGCCACAAGATCCGGGCGAAGTGGGAGCGGCCGATTGCGGAGGTGACGCCGCCCAGATCGAGCGTCGAGGCGGTTTGGACGGTTCCGGGATTTGGATCTGGTGAAGGCTCCCGAGGAGCGAACGCGCCGATGCACTTCGGCGATACGCAGGCTGCCGAGACGCTACCCGCTGGGGCGGGCAAGCCCGCGGGGAAGCCGCCAGCGAAAGTGACGCCCCAGAAAACCGTGAAGACCGCCCCGACCGGCGCTTCGAGAAAGGCGCGGAGATAGCCATGCCGGGATCCAATGGAGGCGCGTCGAACGGAACCTCTGTCACGTTTCTCGAAGCTATCAAGCAGGCCATGTTTGAAGAGATGGAGCGGGACCCGGCCGTCGTGCTGATCGGCGAAGACGTGGGCGTGTACGGCGGGGCATTCAAGACCAGCGAAGGGTTGCTGGAGCGCTTTGGTTGGGAGCGCGTGATCGACACGCCCATCAGCGAGAGCGCCATTATCGGCGCGGCTTGCGGGATGAGCTACTGCGGCTTGCGCCCCATCTGCGAAATGCAGTTCATCGATTTCATCGTTTGCGCCTTCAATCAGATTACCAATTTCGTGGCCAAGGGACATTACCTATGGAATGCCCCGGCGCCGATGGTGGTGCGCGGGCCGTCCGGAGGCGGGGTGCATGGAGGGCCGTTCCACTCGGCGAATCCGGAGATGTATTTTGTCCACACCCCGGGGCTGAAGGTCATCTATCCCTCAACGCCGTACGATGCCAAGGGATTGCTGAAAGCCGCGGTGCGGGACAATAATCCGGTGCTGTTCTTCGAGCACAAGTTCCTCTACCGCCGCATCAAAGGAGAGGTTCCCGCCGGGGATTACACCGTGCCGATTGGGAAAGCTGTGGTGCGCCGCGAAGGGATACACCTGACGATTATTTCCTACGCGGCGATGATGCATACTTCGCTCGAAGCGGCCGAGGCCCTGGCCCAGGAAGGCATCGAGGCGGAAGTCATCGATCTGCGGACGCTGCTGCCGCTCGATGAAGAGACGATTTTGAATTCGGTGAAAAAGACCAACAAATGTCTGGTCGTGCACGAAGATACAAAGACGGGCGGAATCGCGGGCGAGATCGCGGCAATTCTATGCGAGAAGGCGTTTGGCGACCTGGACGGGCCGCTCATGCGCGTAACCTCGCTCGATACGCCGGTCCCCTACGCGCCGTCGCTCGAGGAGTATTTTCTGCCCAACGCGAAAAAGATTTTTTCTGCCGCCAAGGAACTGGCGCGGTACTAGGTTTCTGCACCACCAGAGGAGAGCGATCATGGCCGTGGATATCGTAATGCCCCAGATGGGCGAGAGTATTTTCGAAGGCACCATCACCAAGTGGCTGAAGAAGCCCGGCGACAAGGTAGAACGCGACGAGCCCTTGTTTGAAATTTCCACCGACAAGGTGGACGCGGAGATTCCATCGCCGTCGGCGGGCGTGCTCAAGGAAATCAAGGTCGGCGAAGGACAGACGGTGCCGATTCAGACCATTGTAGGGGTCATTGACGCGGCGGGCTCTGCGGCTCCTGCTCCTGTTCCGGCGAAAACGGTTGCGGCAGCTCCCGCTGCTGCTCCGGCGCCGGCAGCGCCGAAGCCCAGCGCTCCTGCTCCGGCCGCCGCGCCGGTTGCGACTGCACTTGTTTCCTCGGGCTCCACCGGCGAGCGGATTCACAGTTCGCCGCTGGTGCGGCGTATGGCCAAAGAGCACGGCATCGACCTCTCTACCATCGAGGGCACCGGCGCGGGTGGGCGAATCAGCAAGCAGGACATCGAGGCCGTGATCGCCTCCGCCGGCGCGCCGGCCGTGGCGGCGCCGGGTTACTCTGCTCCTGCTCCGGCGACGTCTTCGCGGCCAGCTCCTCCTCCAGCACCGGCAGCCGCACCCGGAGTCTCGGGCGGGCAGGTGCACGTGCTCGAAACTGCCGTGGCACGCGAAAAGATGTATTTCGGCAATTACGAAGTCCACCCTATGAGCGCCATGCGACAGCGCATTGCCGAGCACATGGTGGCGTCGAAGCGTGTCTCCGCGCACGTCTACTCCGTCGATGAAATCGACATGACCAAGGTGGCCGCGCTGCGCGCGAAGTCCAAGGACGAATTTGAAAAGCGCTATGAGACTAAGCTGACCTTCATGCCGTTCTTCGTGAAGGCCGCGGTCGCGGGACTGCGCGCGTTTCCCACGCTGAACGCCTCGCTCGACGGGATAAACGTGATTCTGCACAAGGAGATCAATGTGGGCATCGCCGTGGCGCTCGACTGGGGCCTGCTCGTCCCGGTGGTGAAAAACGCCGACGAGAAAAACATTCTCGGTATCCAGCGCAACATGAACGACCTTGCGGAACGCGCGCGCTCGAAAAAGCTGAAGCCTGAAGAGGTGCAGGAAAGCACATTCTCAATCACCAACCCGGGCACCTTTGGCGGCTTGTTCGGTCTGCCGGTGATCAGCCAGCCAAACGTGGGCATCCTCGGTCTCGGGGCCATCGAAAAACGTCCGGTGGTGATCAACGATTCCATCGCCATCCGCTCCATGTGTTACGTGACTCTCAGCTACGACCATCGCGTAGTCGATGGCGCCGTGGCCCACCAGTTCCTGCACAAGGTGAAGGAGACGCTGGAAAACTGGTCGGAGCCAGTACTTTAAGACACGCCTCGAGCGAGGCGGGCAACAAGTCGCGGGTGCAGCACCACGGCAGTTTCGGGCAGCGCGCGAAGGAAAGCCTCCGTGAATCAGGCTTTTCTTTTCGCAGTGAACCATTCCAGCTTTCGCGGTGTCCGAAATTGGGACGAGCGTTCCCGCTAGTGGCCAGACTGAGGCGCTCCCGTCTTCCTTCGTTTCGCACAAACCATTCACAGGAAAGCCGTTATTTGCAGGCATCGCTGGCAGTCGGGCTGCCCCCAACACTGGAGATAAGACGCTGGTACCCGGGGAGTACGCCGGGGCCAGTCATGGTGATCGAGATCTCAATGGACCGCGAAACGATCGAGCCGCGCATTCTAATCGCCGATGACCAACAGGACGTTCTTGACGCCCTGCGGCTGCTGCTCAAAGGGCACGGCTACAGCATCGAAACGGTGAATTCACCGGCGGACTTGCTGGCGGCGGTGGCCCGCCAGGAGTTCGATATTCTCCTCATCGATCTGAATTATGCGCGCGACACGACGTCCGGCCGGGAAGGTTTGGACGTGCTCAGTCGGCTGAGGGAGATCGAAGACGCTCCACCCGTCGTGGCCATGACCGGATGGGCCACCGTGGGCTTGGCCGTGGAGGCCATGCAGTATGGGGTGAGCGACTTTGTCGAGAAACCGTGGACAAACACGCGGCTGCTGGAAATTCTTCGCAAGCAAATCGGCGTGGGTCGCGAGCAACGCGAATCGCGGCGCCGCGCCGCGGAAGAGGCCCGGGAGGCCCGGATTCATCAGCAGGAGCAGGAACGGGAGATCGCAGAAGCCAAGGCCATTCAGGAAAAACTTCTGCCGCGCAAAATTCGGCAAATGCCGGGATTTGAAATCGCTAGCGCGTGGCAATCAGCCCGGCTGGTAGGAGGCGATTATTTCGACATTCTTCCGCTTGATGAGAAAACGCTGGGAATTTGTATCGCCGATGTGGCCGGGAAAGGAATGCCGGCCGCTTTGTTGATGTCCAACTTGCAGGCCGCCGTGCGCGGGCTCTCTTCCCCTTCCCTGGCGCCAAATCTGCTTTGCAGCCGGCTGAATTCCATTGTCTACCGCAATACGGACAGCGACCGGTTCATCACCTTTTTCTACGCGCAGCTGGACGGCGCCACGCGCCGTTTGGATTATGTGAACGCCGGCCACAATGCGCCGTTCGTGGTGCGCTCTGACGGCTCGCACGAGCGCTTGCGGGATGGCGGTAGTGTGCTTGGCGTCTTCGCCACTCGGAATTATGAGATGGGCTCGGCGCAGTTAGCTCCGGGCGATCGAGTGATTCTGTTTACCGACGGTGTCACGGAAGCTTCGAACGGCGCTGGAGAGGAGTTTGGCGAAGCGCGCCTGCTTTGTTTGCTGACGGATCAACGCGCGTTGTCCGCCGACCAATTGCAGGCCAAAATCCTGGCGGCGGTAACCGAATTCAGCGGAGGCCGCTGGCAGGACGATGCCACCTTGCTGGTGCTGGCCGTGAATGCCTAAAGACCTGTGAATAGAGAAACATCTCCCGGCGGCCCCCTGGCCATGATAACGAAAAGCCTCTCACCCCGAGGTCCAGAACTCCGGTCTAGAAGCCCGGAGCTTTTCGAATCCCTCACTCTCTCTCTCCGGGAGGCGCGATATACCGCAAAATGAAAAAGCCGGAACGATAGTCCCGGCCCTTTCCTCACGCGCATCTCGGGTTTTCAAAAAAGACTTAGCGTTTCTTTTTCTTCTTCGCCGCCTTTTTCACTTTTTTCTTGGCGGGCTTCTTTTTCGGCTTCGTTTTTTTTGCCTTTTTCTTCGGCGCGGCTTTCTTCTTGGCTGCTTTCTTGGCCGGCAGCTTGGGCGCAGGCTTTGACGCGGGCGCCTCTTCCTCAGGCTCCTCGCCGACGACCACCAGCTCCTCTTCCTCGGTTTCTACGATCTCTTCGGTTTCGCCCGCCAGCTCCTCGTCGTCTTCCAGCCGTGACAGCTCGTTGTCGTCTTCGAAATTGTCCTTCTCGAAATCCATTCCGTCCTCCCCTGGGGGAATCTTGGGGCCTCAAAAGGGGTCCCGTGGGTCGCTGTTCTGGCCGGAGTTGCGTTAAATTCCACCCCGTCCTTGAGCCGTTGTTATCGTACTCGCCGGGCGTTGTCAAGCTTTCTGCGGTTTTCCTTCTACGAGACTCCCCTGGTGGCCGGGAGCGGGACGGGATCAAACTGCCGTGAAGAACCATTCGAAGGACTTAAACCATTGCAATTCATTTATAACAAAGGGTTTAATTGTGGTTTGCCGCGACCGCTCCGCCCGCCGTGTTACCCGTGGCGGCTTGGCCGGGTTTCTTTTTGGACCTGGATCGCGCCCGCGTGGGCGAACTCTCGGGAGCCCCGCCCAGGGTGTAGATGCGCAGCACCATGCCGCGACCCACCTTGTTGGATTTCAAGCGATTCCATTTGCGCAGGTCTTCGGCACTCACGCTGAAACGGTCGGCGATTCCGAGGAACGTGTCACCGCGGCGCACGCGATAACTCACCAGCCGGCGCTTGGTTTCGGATTGCGGCTGTATCGCGGGGATGATCAACTTCTCGCCCGCATCGAGCGCCGCATTGCGTTCCAGATTATTGGCATCGGCGATGGAGGCAGCCGTCACGCGATACTTCTTGGCGATGGAGGTGAGCGTTTCTCCAGTTTCCACGCGATGACGCCGCCAGCTGACCCACTTGTCGGGAGGAATATCCGCGATCTCCGCGGAGAATTTCTGCGCCGTGCCCACCGGCAGACGCAGTTCGAAGGAAGGATCGTCGGGAGTGGCCAGGCGCAGGAGAGAAGGATTGAGAGCGCGAAGCGTCTCCACGTCGACGTCGATGGTTTCCGCCACCAGCCGCAGATCGATGGCCCGGCCCGGTTTCACGACGTCGGTCGGGACCGCGGCCTCCGGCTCCACCTGAATGCTGTAGTGCGCCGCATCCTTGGCGATGAGCGTCAGCGCGATGATGATGGGCACATAGTTTTTGGTTTCTCGCGGAAGCACGTTGCGCTTGTAGAGCTCCCAGAAATCGGCGTAACCGGTGCGCTCGATGCCCTTCTGCACGTTGCCGGGGCCGCAGTTGTAAGCGGCCATCGCCAAGTACCAGTCGCCATAAAGTTTGTAGAGATCGCGCAGATGCTGGGCGGCGGCGTGCGTGGCCTTCTCGGGGTCCTGGCGTTCATCGATCCACCAGGTGTGCCGAAGTCCGTATTCCTGCCCACGGTAGGCCACGAATTGCCAGATCCCCCGCGCGCCGGCGCGCGAAAGCGCCAGCGGCTGGAAGGCGCTCTCGGCTTGCGCCAGGTAAATGAGGTCCTGCGGCAGTCCTTCTTCCCGCAGCACACGGGAAATCATCTCGCGATAACGCCCGGCGCGGCGCAGTCCGGTTTCCACGATGGCACGGCCGCGCGGCGTTTGGAAAAAATTGAGAAAGGAAAGTACCTGATCGTTTACGGTCAGAGGCAAGTCGTGCGAAATGTTTTTGGCGGCTTCCTCGGCCCGGCCTTTCAGCCGCGGATCGACCGGAAACGTCATCTCCGCCACTTCGTCAATGGCGGCCGGAACCGCGGGAGCCTCGCTGAAGCCGTCTCCGGCTCGGAAGGCCTGCAGCTCGTAGGCATACACGGTGTCCACCACGCTGTGAAATAGTTCGCTCAGTCTAGGATCACCCGTGGGGTCATAACCGCTCTCTAGCATCCAGTCGACCGCGTCGTCAAAATCCTTACGCGCGGCTTCCAGATGCCCGGCCTTAAAATTTTGCTCTCCCGAGGAGAATTTCTCCTGGACCTTCTGGATCAAGTAATCCTTTCCGGACGGAACGGGGGGCAACAACCAGACATAGTAGCGGCGCGGCGGATTCAATACCGGTAAAGGCGCAAGTTCCACGGGAGCATGTGGTGCGGCCGCCGGCGCCAGCGCCGTAACCCGCGCCTGCACGGGCTTTTTCCCGGCGTCCTCGCAGCCCAGCAGGCCTGCTGCGAAGAGCATGGTACCCGCCGCGACGCTGAGCCTTGGCCTCACCTCTTCATGGTAAAGAGCCGCCAGCCAATAGGTCAACGCATTCCCGCGGGTGGGGGGTGACGCTCTCACTACACCGAGTGCCCTCCCTCGGCGCTGTTCCGGGCGTCCACGGTTTGGGATAGACTCGCGGCGGGGGTGATCCCGTGAATAGCAGCGCGAGACTCGCCAAGGCCAACCTTTTCTGCACGCACGTGGTTTGCCTGATCTCCTTGTTCCTTACCTGCGCTTCGCCCGTCTCCGCCGGGCCGAAGAGCCTCTCCCCGGAGAACGCGAGGCCATCGAAAAGGCTGTTTCCAGTTTCATGTCGGCCAACAGCGTGCCCGGGATGGGGGTCGCCGTCGTCCTGGAGGGTGAACCCGTCTGGTCCGCTGGATTCGGCATGGCCGATCTGGAAGATTTTGCTCCGGTGACCTCATCCACATTGTTCCGGCTGGGATCCATTTCCAAACCGATCACCGCCACCGCCATTTTGCAACTTTGGGAGCGCGGCAAACTGGACCTCGATGCGCCCGTCCAGAAGTACTGTCCGGCATTTCCACAGAAAGAATGGCCGATCACTGCGCGCGAACTGCTGGCCCACCTGGGAGGCATCCGGCATTACCACCCGGACGGCAAAGGAGACATTCCGGAAGACAGCGCGCGGCATTTCGCGAGCATGGAGGAATCGCTGCACATTTTCGCGGCCGACCCGCTGGTGGCGAAACCTGGAACGAAATTCAACGATTCAACCTACGGCTACACGCTGGTCGGGTGCGTGCTGGAGGGCGCCGCGTCAGAAAAATACGTGGACTATGTACGCGACAATGTCTTCGGGCCGGCCGGCATGGACCATACCCAGGCCGATGATTTTTTCGCGGTCGTTCGACATCGCACGCGCTGGTATCACCAAGACAAATCCGGTGTGGTCCGCAATGCCGGCGTCCTGGACTCCAGCTACAAAGTCCCCGGCGGCGGCCTGATCTCTTCCGCTGACGACATAGCGCGCTTCGAAGCCGCGATTCTGGCCGACAAACTCGTAAAAAGGGCCACGCGAGACCTGATGTGGACTCCACAGAAAACCACTGACGGCAAGTCGACGGGCTATGCCCTCGGCTGGGGCATCTCGGATAAGCTGGGCGTTCTCATGGCCGCCCACACAGGCGGGCAACAAGGCACGAGCACCGCGTTTGCCGTCGTCCCGACCGGCTCGCCGGGGTCGTCGTGCTGGCCAACATGGATGGGGTGGACGCTGGCCGCCTTGCCGACGATATCCTCAAGCTCGTGGTCGACCTCCAGGCCACAACTCCCTGAATGGAGACCGGTCCTCCTTACACTTCGGCGCGTTTGAGCAAATATTGCGCCGCCAATGGGAACGCCGCGGTTAGCAACACGGCCCGAACCAGGGATCCCCACGGAAACGCACTCGGCGGGACGAACGGTTTGTTGTTCATCAGCCAAGTCACGGGTCCTGCAAACAGCGGTGGCAGATTGAGGTGCAGCGGAACGGTGATGAGTTGTCGAAAGATCAGGTACACGCTCACTATCCCAGCCGTATAGATCAATCCACCCTTCGCGCTGCGCCGCAACGCGGTCATCAGCGCGGTCAGCCCCAGCATTGGCAGTCCCACGATCACCATTATCCAGGGAGCAATCATCAGCAATGGAAGGTTCCAGGTTCTTGTCAGTGTCCCCAATATGGCCGCCGCGAGGTATGTGGGAACGACCGCAACGATGACCATTTCCGCGAGGCAAACCCCCCAGTGTGTCCACGTCAAAGAAGTCCGTGTCCGCGGTCGCGTCCACAGATATTCAATCGTTCCAGGTTCGATCTCGCTTCCCGGGGCAGTCGCGCCGAGAAACACCGCGGAAAGAAAACCGCTCGGCCACAGTACACTGAGAACCATGATACTCACCAGCTGCGACGTCGGCCCCGCATTGTGTAGGTATTCACTCCGATCGAAACGCCACCACCCGTTCTGTTCCGTGAGGCCCGGGCCGAGCGTTACCAGTAGGGCGGGCACTGTGCATAACATCAAGAGAAAGATGAAACTGGCGCGGGTTTCGCGCCAGCATTTCCAGGCGTACATACATCCTCCTTGCGAACCAGGTGCAAAAACAGTTCCCGCAAACCGAGCGACGAAACTTCCAGTATCGTTGCGCCCTGCCCGCGCAATTCCGCTGCAAACCGCTCGGCCTCCCGCGCCACAACGTAGCGCCGGAACCGCCCATCAGTTGTCGCAGAGACGACATCCGTGGAAGACACCGCAGGCAAGCCTTCGCCAGAAGCAATCACCAGCCGGAACTCCTGCCTAATTTCTTCTAGCCGCGACTCGAGCAGCAGCCGTCCTTCTTCCAAAATCCCTACCCAGTCGCAAATCTGTTCCACCTCGCCCAGATGATGGCTGGACACAAATATTGTCCGCCCCTGGCTGACGTGATCTTCAATCAGCGTCCGCAGAATTTCGTCCACCATCACCGGATCAAGCCCGGCAGTGGGTTCGTCCAGAACCAAGACTTCCGCTTCCTGCGCCAGCGCCAGGAGCAGCGCCACCTTGCTCTGGTTCCCGATCGAAAGTTTCTTAAACTCCGTCTTCATCGGGATTTCCAGTCGCTGCGCCAGCCGCGCCGCCGCTTCATCCGACCAGCACGAAAAATACGCTTTGTTCATGCGCACCAGTTCCACGGGTGTCGCCCATCCATAGAGCTGCTTGCGCTGCGGCACAAACGCCACGCGCTCCAGGATGCGCAGCAGCTCCGCCTCCTTCCCCGGATCGAGCCCCAGCACCCTCGCGCTTCCCTTCGTCGGCCTCACCAGCCCCAGCAACATCCTCATCGTCGTCGTTTTCCCCGCGCCGTTGCGTCCCAGGAATCCGTAAACCGCTCCTGGCTGAATCTTCAGGTTCAGTTCCGCCACTGCTGCCTGTGTGCCAAACGACTTGCTCAAGCCCTCCGTCAATATGGCCGCTTCGCTCATGGCTGGCCTCCCAGTTTGTCGAGCTCCTCTTCCAGCAGCTTCAAAGTCTCTTCGCGCGTCAGCCGCAATTGCCGCCCTTCTACCGCCAGTTGCCGCGCGTGCGGACGCAGCCGCTTCACCTTCTCGCTTTTCAGCAGCCCCGGGAGACCGTCCGCCACAAACGTCCCGCCGCCGGGCACGCTCCGCGTCACCCCGTCACGCTCCAGGTCCTGATAAGCCCGCGCCACGGTGTTCGGATTGATGCGCAACTCCGCCGCCAGCTTCCGCGTGGAGGGCAGCGCTTCGCCTGTTCGCAAAGCCCCCGCGGCCACCGCCTGCTTTACCTGTGCTTCCAGTTGCAGGTACACCGGCACGCCCGAGGAGGGGTTGAGGTGCAACAGCATATTGTACTAATACACTAGTACAGTTAGCTGGTCAAGCCCTTTTTTGAAAACGCCCTCTCTTCGCCGCTCCCTGTCCCTAACCCATTGAGCGGATAGGGATAAAAATTTCCCTTGCGCAATACCTCGTCTCGTGGTAGTTTGGTATTGCGTTTGTTGCTCTTGTATCGCCTTTGGGTAGTAAAGCGGTCGCAAGGTCACACTTGCGGCCATTTTTTTGTTCGCTGGACCGCTTTGCGGTCTTCCCGAACGAAGCTTGAAGACGGCCGCGGCTCTGTTGAGGGGCTCGGGACTTGGGGCATCAGATAGCTTAATGTTGTGCTCAGTCGTAACCCGGCTGACGGAAAAGAGTAAAGCAGTGAGTAAAGAACAAGGTACAGTGAAGTGGTTCAATGCCAGTAAGGGCTTCGGCTTCATCCAGCGCCAGAGCGGTGAGGACGTTTTCGTCCATTTCTCCGCGATCGTGGCTGATGGCTATAAGACGTTGAACGATGGCCAGGCGGTTGAATTCGAAGTTTCCAAGGGCCCCAAGGGCCTGCAGGCCTCGAACGTACAGCCCCTCTAATGGACGGCTGATCCCGGCCTAGCCGGGGCCAGCTTCACTTCACAAAAATGCAAATGGGCGTCCCGGTCGAACTCGGGGCGCCCGTTCTGCTTATAGACGCAGCCCCTGGTCGGTGGCACCAGTCATTCCTGTGACCCATCAACTTTCCCCACTGCACTTCTTGCCTCTTCGGCTAGGCCCTACGTTGCGTCCCTAAATTAGGAAGCGCGACGCGGTAAGAACTAAGCAAGCGCCTGCTTCAAATCTTCGACTAAATCCTCCTTGTTTTCCAAACCAATCGAAACGCGCACCGTTCCCGGACTGACGGCCGCGCGCTGCAATTCTTCCTTCGTCATGTTGTAGTGCGAACTGTAGATCGGAAGAATAACCAGCGACTCAACTCCACCAAGACTCGCTGCCAGCAGGAACAGTCGCACGCGGTCGCAGAAGCGCCGCGCCGCAGGCAGCCCGCCTTTCATGTCGAAGGCCAGCATGCTTCCGAATCCCCGCATCTGCTTGCGGGCGAGTTGGTGATCGGCATGCGACTTCAAGCCGGGATAATGCACACGCGCGACCTTCGGATGCCTCTCAAGGAACTTGGCGATGGCGATAGCGTTTTCGCACTGGCGCTCGACGCGCACCCCCAGAGTCTTGAGGCCACGGATAAGGAGATACGCAGCACCGGGGTCCATCGAGCCGCCAAGATAGATGATCATTTGGCGGACGCGATCCATCCAACTCGAATTGCCGATCGCCACGCCGGCGATGATATCGGAGTGGCCAGCAAGGGCTTTTGTGGCGCTGTGAACGACCATGTCATAACCAGACGCAATGGGATTCTGCAGAACCGGAGTGGCAAAAGTGTTGTCGATGATGGAAACGAGCTTGTGTTTCTTGGCAAACGCCACGGCTCTGTGAATATCGACGAGGCGAAGCGTGGGGTTAGTGGGCGTTTCGACGTAAAGAACTTTCGCTCGCGGCGTGACGAGCTCTTCCAGGCCGGCCAGATCGGTTCCGACTTGGCGGACGGTGATGCCCATGTTGGGGAAAACGTCGCGCATCAGGCGAAACGAACCGCCGTAGAGTTGTGCTGTGGATATCACTTCATCGCCGGCCTTCAGTGCGGCAAGCAGCGCGGAGGAAATAGCCGCCATGCCGGAAGAGGTGACCACGGCAGCTTCGGCGCCTTCTAGCGCGGCGATTTTCTTTTCGGCGACGGAAAGCGTCGGATTACCGTAACGGGTGTAGATGTAAGCCTTGTTCTTACCTTGGGCCCAAAGTTTCATTTCCTCGGTGGAAGAAAAAGTAAAAGTCGAAGAGCGGATAATCTCCGTCACGATGGGGCCGTTGACGCCGCGGCGGTTGGGTTCGCCGCCGTGAATGGCCTGGGTCTGGGGACCGAGCTTTGTGAGCTTGCTGGTTTTCATGGGGAAGAGTGTGCACCTTCTGGACGAACAAAAACAGCCGCCAAATTGGCGGGGCCTCCGACAATTTGGGCTGGCTGTCGTGTCTTAGAAATAGCGCGGGAGAACGCACGGCCAGTAAAGCATGACAAAGAAGAGACCGGGCTGGCGCCCAGAGCGTTAGGTGGCCCCGACTCCCGTTCCCAGGCCTTGGTTGGCCGCCGCGCTGTTGGGCCGGCCGCGCCAAGTGGCGAAACCCTCCCTGACGAGGTTGGAAATGGTACGGCGGTTGTCATAAATCAATTTCAGCCAGGCCAAAGAACCCATTTGCGGGAAATAGATTCCACGGAAACACACGCGGGCGATGAAAATGTTTATCCGATAGCCCAACGGCTGGTCCTTAAGCGAATCGACAGCTTGGGCAATGGCTTCCGAGCTGTAAGAACGAGCCCACCCAGCTCTCACCTCGGCATGGGCTTCTGCGATGGTCATCTTCAGCGGCGTGTGGGCCATCGCAAAGGGGATAAACTCCTGCCAGTGCTTCGGGCGCGTCAGGCGCCCGGCGGCCTCCAGCCTTTTGTAAAGCGGCGTCGCGGGCAAAGGGGTGAGCAATCCAAAGATAGGCAGTCCCGCAGGCCAAGTACGAATCTCTTTAAGCGTCCGCTCCGCGACACCTACGGTGTCGTTGTCCATCCCGAAAATAAAAGACGTGATGGCATAAACGTTACGCTGGGCCAGCCTCTGGAGCACGGCGGCATACTCGCCCGGTTTGTTGAAGCCCTTGTTTACGTCGGCAAGGTTGGTAGGGTCGATGGACTCCATGCCAATGAAGATCCACTTCCCTCCTGAGGCCGCGATAAGGTCCACGAGTTCCTCGTCGCGCAGCAGATTGGCGCTGATCTGCGCGACCCAGTGTACCTGGGCGCCTGCGGCGATAATGTCCCGCAGCAGGGACTTGGTTCGTTTGATGTTGATCGCGAAATTATCGTCGATGAAAAAGACGGCAATCTGCCCGCCCTCGCTTTTGGCCCGGGCTTTCAGTAGCAGCAGCTCATTGACCACGCTTTCGTTAGTGCGAAAGCGGATGGAGTCGCCAAAAAAGCCGGTTACCGTGCAGAACTCGCAGCCATATGGACAGCCGCGCCCAGACTCCATCGGAATGATGCGAAATGTGCCCCAGCCCTCACCGATACTCTGGAGTGGGCGTGTGACCATTTTTGGAACGAGATTGAACTGGTCGAGATTTATTTTGTCCCAGGGAATCGCCGGATATTCCTTGAGACTGGGTTTGCGTTCCTGCCCAAACGCATCCACTGGAGCGTAGATATCCTTGAGCTGGCCGCGTGCGGCATCCTCGACGATCTTGGGCCAAGTTTCATCGGCTTCACCAAGAGCCACCGCGTCGGCATGGCGCGGACCGCCGTTTCGACCGAGGGCTTCGTCGGCTTCTTCCGTGACGTGAGGTCCGCCCATCACCACCGGCACCCCAACGGCTCGGATCGCATCGGCCATGCGGTAGGCCTTGGCGATCATGCGGGTCATCGCGCCGATCCCCACAAGTCCGATGTTTTGTTCGCGCACAAAATGGGCGATGCCGGCTTCATCCATGGGTTGTGCGTTGCCGTCAATCAGCACTACTTCGTGGCCCTTGGGAGTCAGCGACTGGAGTAGAAACATCCAAAGATGGGGCATGAAATTACGAGTGACTCCGTTATCGGGGTTGTACAACAAAATGCGCATGTGCTCGTCTCCATTTAGAGGGCGCTTTCTTGGCGCTGGGCCGACAAGCTAAGATCTAAGCGTTCGTTGTCTTGGGCTGCAAGGGGAGCCAACAAACAGGTTCTGACCATATCACTTTGTTGAACTGTTGCTCAGAAAATTTGGGGGATTTACAGCATTAGTAATCAGGATCGTGGGGGGTCGGGATCCCGCTACGAAGGCGGTCCAGCCGGCCTTCGCTAACGCTCAAGGAAAGTGCCCGCTGGAGCGGGAGGAAAAAATAGCACTGCACTAGCCTAGCTAGCTAAGCTAGCCTGGATTTCCACGGACAATAGTTGACCTAAGTGGCGGACGTGTTTTGGCGCCCATCGTAGGTTGTCAGTCGTAAGGATAATCCATCCCACCATGGCACTGCGATGCGTTTTTCCATGAGATCGGACGCCAAAAGGATCGGCAAGTGTGCGCGTCGGTGAAAGCTGACCTCTACTTCCTTGTCGCTGACGGTAACATCTGCAGGCATATCGATGAGATCGCGGAAAATTTGGCGCGCCTGCGCGTCGGCGTAGCCGTGCATGCGTTGAGCGATCAGGCGATAAAGACCGCTGGCCAGCACCAGCAAAGCCATGTCGAAATCCACCTTCAGCCCCACCGCTGAGGAGA
>Ga0209267_1000731_pt1 | contig 23528 bp, 24 predicted proteins | sample GraSoiAngelo_137_FD_185894 | JGI IMG/M metagenome (GOLD analysis project Ga0209267, IMG submission 185894) | Grasslands soil microbial communities from the Angelo Coastal Reserve, California, USA - 14_0929_09_30cm (SPAdes) (version 2) | ecosystem: Environmental > Terrestrial > Soil > Grasslands ... | reverse complement strand
ATCTTCTCCTTGCCTAGCAGGGCAACGGCGCTACGTTTGCCCTTCGGGAGTGGGACCTTTTGGGCACGAAACGCCATGTCGTCGACCATCGACTTAAAGGACGGCACTTTCGCCATCAAAGCATTGGCACTTCGCATCGTTAACGGCTGGTCTTCCGTAAGGTGCGCGGGGTTTCCGACATTTCCGATGGTTTCGGTGACACGGGCTCGGTTAGTGCGAATGTGTAATGTGAGCGCCCCTACGACAAGGATGGCCACCGCTGCCGTAGCCCATGCGCCCAGGACGAACGTACTCCGAGCCCGACGGCTAGTTCCTACTGTCGGGAGTGGCTCGGGAGCGAGCGGGCGGAACCGCTTCAAATGTGCCTCGAAGCGCTCATCATCAAGAGTTGGCACAAGAATTCTCCTTCGCGAACATCGAGTCGCGTAGCTTGGCAAGGGCATAGCGGTATCGCGATGCTACCGTGTTCGAGCTAACATCCAGCAGGTCACTTATCTGCGAGAAGGTGAGTTCGCCCCATATGTGCAGAACCATGACTTGTCGTTGATCATTCGGAAGAGCCCCGAGCGCACACCTCAGATTCCGTTCTCCCACATAGTCTCGGTCTGGGGGACTAAACCAGGCCGAGTCCGGCTCAAGCGGCGTATTTCGGTCCCGACGCTTGCCTTCGTTGAGAGCGGCGTTTCGTACGCACGCGAATAGATAAGCCTTCTTGTCCGCCACTCGGTTGAGACTCCCTTTCTCGATCAACTTCAAGAACACTTGGTGGACGGCATCTTGAGCGCGACTCCGTTCACCCGTAACCCCCTGGGCGAAGAGCAGGAGCGCCGGCCCGTGCTGGCGATACAGGAACTCGATCTCGGCGGTATCTCCGTCAGTTCGGTGCACGTCGCGGTCTCACGCTATTTATAGTAAATAAGGCCTACCTCTGTGCGTTGCAGCCACTCTAGCTTGTGTCCGGGTGGGACTCATTTCGGCGCACGAGCTTCAGGCCCGGACCGAGCTCTTTGTTCTTTTCTTGTTCTTCATTCTCCAGCTTCCACAGGAGCGCCTCGTTTGGCCCAGCAAGCTCCATGCGGAACTTTACACTCGGCCCGAGCTCCGGGCAGGTGTGGCATTTGTGGTGCTGGACTTCAAACGTGAGAGTCTTACCTTCCACATGCGGCACCAGCAATGGAACGGGACTTTCGGAAGCTACGTGCCATCGAGCACCGGGATCGCTGCGTTCTTGGAAATAGAAAATCATAACGCCGCTGATTTTTCCGCCTGCGTATTCGATCTTGAGATCGATCCCTGGGAGGTTATTCATTTCCCCTTCCCAGGTTCCGGCGAACGAAGACTTCGCGTGAACTGGCATGAACGGTGGCAAGAGAAGGAGTATTACAAAGCCTGCAAATGCGGCGATGATCGGCACTTGGTTGGTTTTCATGTCTTGACGCTCAATAATAAGACAATCGAGCCCAGAGGATTTGTCTACCGGACCCGCGACTCCGTTGTCGGTGGGTCACAACGATTCTTGTGCAGGCTCAGGTCTCCGGCGATCACACCGCTCCAGCAGTTCGGTCAGTTCGCGGTTCCTCTCCTCCAGGGTCTTGACACGGCAGGGATCCAAGTATCCCACTATCGTAGTTTTCCTCTTGACAATCAGTAGGAGAAACGTGTTCTTGCTCCTGGGGGAATGCGTCTATGGCGGACAAGCCGAGTGATCTCGTCGGAGGGAACTCTGGACATGCTCATCCTGAAAACGCTGGCGCTCGAACCCATGCATGGATATGGGATCGCCGTCCGGCTCGAACAGATGAGCAAGGGCGTTTTCCGCCTGAATGCCGGTTCGCTGTTTGTCGCCTTTCAGCGGCTCGAACGAGCGGGGCTGATCAGCAGCGAGTGGAAAGCCACCGAGAATAGCAGGCGCGCCAAGTACTACGTCCTAACAGACCAAGGACGAAAGAGGCTCAACAGCGAAACACGAGAATGGGGAAGGCAAGTGGCGGCGATCGCCAGAATCTTGGAGGCCTCGTAAGCGAACCATGTCATTGCTGCGAAGCATATAACGAGCGGGCTCCGAGCGCTGTTCCGAAAAGAGCAGGTCAGCCAGGAGCTGGACGAAGAACTAAACGGCTTCCTGGAGATGGCCGCCGAAGAAAAGATGAAGCAGGGCATGAGCCGCAAGGATGCGCTTCGAGCCGTGCGGCTGGAGCGGGGAGACCTCGAAGTTACGAAGGAAGCGGTGCGAGCTACAAGGCTGGGAGTCTTTCGCTTCCCTGCCCTCTTCTGCGCCTTCTTTCTCGAACGGCGGAAATGTTGCCTTGTGTTGGCCGTTTAGGGTGCCAGCTTCCCAAGTCTCGGACATGGGGTCCGATTTCCATCTCCCGCGCCATGATTCACGATGATTCAATTGTCCTTACGCCGCTAACGCCCGCCATGATTCAGGTAAACCCTGTAGATATTTTTGCGGGATTCACCGGATTCCTCAGAACTCTAGATTCCATCAATAATTTCGCTGCATACCGGGGTCTGCGCGCCAGGTTTTCAAGGGAATCCGTGGCAGCGCTAGGCTCCGTTGTGAATGGAACCTACGGGATGTAGTTGGCGTGGGTGGAGCGGCTCGCCAGGCCAGCTTCGACTCAATAGGCATAGACGAAGAAAATGGCCCAATAAGCAGATGGAGATGATCAAGAAAGTAAGGAGGTGGTCAGTATGAAAGCTCGATTTTGTTTTGGTCTTGCTCTCGGCTTCACGGGCCTGGTAGGTGCACTGGCTCTGGTGATTGGCCACGGCTCCGTACTGGCCATCAACGGGTTCAGCGACAATCAGGAGTTGCCACTGCCGCTAACCGCGCCGATCGCCAATTCTGGTGCCTCGTTTATCGTGCGCGGACTCGAGCCTAGCGTCCGCGTCGACCAACAAGGTACAGTCTACGTCTCAAGCATCCGCGGCGTGCCCGGCGGCGTGGACCTGCACCGCTACTACGCCGCGGCCGACGGCCAACCTGGTATGGGCGGCGCTTACCCATTCAAGTACGAAGGCCAGCCGGACAACTGCGGCATCTTCAACGCCCAGCAGGGCGGCTGCGCAAACAACCACCTAGATCCTTTCGGCTTAGGTTTGGGTGGCGGTGACGTGGATATCGCCGTGAACTATCCGTCACGCGGCGTCCCGAACCTCGCGCTGGTGAGCTTAACCCTGGCACCTGGCATTACCGGGACGCATTCGACCGATCAAGGAAACACTTTCAGCACGCCGAATCCAGTTGTCGCGCTCATCCCGGGCGACGACCGCCAGTGGATCGACGGCATCAATGCGCTGAACGTCTACCTGAACTACCACGATGCTCCCACCTTCAACATCGAGGTGCAACGCTCAAACGACGGCGGTGAGACTTACCTCAATGGCTTTGCCGAGGCAATTGATCCTCAAACCTTCCCGGCTGCGGGCGGAGTGCCAGCGAGCAACAGCGCCAACGTCGCCGGGCAGATCAAGGTGGATCGCAGTAGTTGTCCGAGCCGCGGAAACCTCTACCAGATCTTCGTGGCACCGGACAGCGCAAATGAAAACCTTTCGGGTGGAGCGCTCCGTAGCGTCTACGTCGGCGTCTCAACCGACGTAAAGGTCGGCCTGCCGGTCTTCACTTTCACCGACTTCAAGGTCTTCCCTGGCCCGGCGGGTGCGCAGAATCAAGGTGCGGAGAATCTTTTCCCAGCCCTTGCCGTGGATGACTTTGGGTTCGTCTACGCGGTATGGTCAGACAACAGTAATATCCTTTTCTCCTCCTCCTCCGATCAAGGCACGACTTGGACGACTCCCATCCAGCTGAATTCGGGTACGACGATTGGTAACGCCAACGTCTTCCCCTGGGTCGCGGCCGACGGCAACGGCCACGTGGGTATCGTCTGGTTCGGCGATGATCGACCAGGCAATTCCAACGACCGCGGGGCGCTGGAGCCGGGACACCCACCCTCGCAAGGAGCGGCCTGCAATAGCGGCACAAGCTGCATGCAGGGCTGGGCGCAATGGAACGTATATTACGCCGAGAGCGTCAACGGTCACGATGCCACGCCGTTTTTCTTCCAGAGCGTGATAAGCGATCACGTCATCCACCGCGGTACGCTATCAACGGGCGGCCTTGGTGGTGGAGCGGACCGTAGCCTTGCCGACCTCTTCCAGGTCGCTTTCGACCCACGGCATTTCGCCAATGTTGCCTTCTCCGACGATCACAAGGTAAATACGGGCGTGGGGCCCGACAATGGACCTGACAATCCGACATCGCGGCGGCTTATCCGGGCGAACTTCACACACCAACTCATGGCAACAGCGGGCTCCGTCGTCACGACGGGCAGTTGCGCGGGCTCCCCTCCACCACCGCCTCTAGGAGCAGAGAAGATCACAGGTGTCGGCCAAATCCCCTCCCAAAAGCCTGGTCTCTCCGCCAATTTCGGGTTCGTCGCGAAGAATGATCCGCCCAACGCGTCGCTTTCCTACCACGATGATGGAGCGACCGGTGGCAGCATCGACGTGCACAGCTCGAACGTCACCGTGCCAACGGTCACCTTCTCAGGGAACTGTGCAACGTTTAAGGGAAGTGCCAAACTCAATCAAAAACCGGGCTACAACTACAACGTCAACACCTGTGATGGTGACCCTGCTGCGGGCAAGGACACGTTTTTCATCAGCGTAAGCGGCCCGAATTTCTCTTACAGCAATGGTGGGTTCATTACCAGCGGCAATATCCAGATCCACCAGCAGTAGTTCGTACTGCGGATAGAAGTTGGGTTAAATTTCCGCCATGTCGCGGAACCAGTGCTCACGCGGAGTTCGATTCGGGAATGCCGTTTCCGGCCGGTGAGAGGCACTTGATGCCCGAGTACGCGAACTATCGGGAGTTAGCGTGTTGTGCCTGCGCCTTTGCCGCTCCCCGCACCGGCATAGCGCAGTAGCTCCCCTGTGTAAATCCCTCCGCCTCCACGCCAAACGCGTGATCAAAACGCGCGCGGTAATTTTCCCACGCCAAAGTCGCTGTCAATTCCACCAGCTGCGCGTCCGAGAACTTCTCACGCAGCTTTGCAAACAGCGTGTCCGGCACCTCAACCGGTGTCTGCGTCATCGCGTCTGCGTACTCCAGCACCAGCCTTTCGCTTTCCGAAAACAGCGCACTGCTTTTGTACTGCGGCAACGCCACCATTTTTCCCTCTGAAATCCCCCGGGTTCTGCTGACCGCAGAACCGATGTCAATTCAAAATGGGCACCCCACTAGCGTGGCTACCCGCAACTGCGCCAAATCCTTTAATCCCGCGTCCACCAGCTGGCTCCCGAGCAGCGACTGCTCCATCTGCCCATAGCCCCAAAGAATCTTTGAGTGATGCGCGGCGATGCGCACTGGCATCACCAAGCGTCCCAGCTTGCGTTTCGTCATCCCATAAACAATGCGCGTCAACAAACCGCTCAACAGTCCCTGCTTGTTCGGATCAGCCCCGCTGATTCGCGCCATGGCCGTTCACCTCCTGTGGCATTCCCTCCCAGTGTAGTCCCAATTTCGCCCTCCCGTTCTCTGTAGTTGGCAAGAGTATTGTTTGTTGAAAGGTGGTATGGAGCGTCGTTTACATGTAAACGACGCGCGGCGTCTGTACCTTCCAGTAACGCCGTACAACGGCCGGGATTCAACTTCCGTGTAGGGGACAAGACGGCTGGAGTTTTTGTTGGCTTCCTACAACCCCGTTTGAACCAAGCCGTCCTGCGGCGGACGCTACCCTTTTCGCATGAAGGGATCGGCTGGTGAATAGATGATTACCGTGCGCCCAGGTACGCCCGTTGGGAGGCGCCGCAACAGATACAGCACAGACCTTGCTCCGGACTGTTCCGAAATAGCCTCCAGGCGATAGTAGGTATCCTTACAGCGGATGATGCGTGGAGGCGATCGAAACGGTCTCGCCCATTTGGCGCGCGACTATTCATGGCGCTAGAGAGAATCGGCTGAAGCATCGCGGATTGACAACGGCTGAGCTGGAACAGGATGCGCAGCGCTTCGTAGACTTCGTGGCTCGTGAGGTCAAGCGCGAGTTGGAGCGATCAAAGCCAGATTGAGCTACAGATGGAAACGTCTCACCGCGTTCAGGTAAGTCGCGACCTCATCGTCCAATTGTTTCGGGTACGTGTAACCGAGCGGGGCGCCCACTTCCCTTGCGACACGTCGAAACAGCTCTATGGTGAGAAACAGCGCGACCCAATTCTCTGCCACATCCGAACCGACATAAGTCCTGGACCATTGCTCCCAGATGTCCGCTGGCAATAGGCGGTTCAAGTCGCGACCGTGAACGCCGGTCTTATCCGCCAGTCGTGCTCGATCTCCATGCGCCACTCCAACATGCGGCGCATGACTTCCAACTTGATCTGGTAATCTAAACAGAACTTGGCAAAAACCGGGTCCTCTCGCCATAGGCTCCTCGCCACATACGTCGCTTCCCACCAGAACTCTCCGATCAGGCTCAGGTATTGCGCTTCCGTAGGTCTGCCAGGGACATGGGCCATATAAGACGGCAGCTTCCATCGAGAGGTTCGAGTGTCCTTATCGAGGAGGACTTGATTGCCGACATCGAGGGAGTCCGGCAGGTCCGCTTCAGCGGATAGCCGCTCCAACACGGCATGGGGCCAAACGCTGTGATCGATTTTCACGTAATCCTCATAGAGTACTCCCCTGAAAAGGGTGGTTAATCCGTATATCGAGCTTTGATCACCCCAGCGCACAATGGGTCTGCCGTAATCTGATATCCACGCATCCTCTTTCTCGAACCGCCCTAAATCCGTGACCACGAGAACAACGTCGTAATCGGACAGCAGGTCCGCAGCAGCTTCGGGGCGGGCTCGCGAACTGGTGAGGATCAACGCTCGCACTGACGGCTGGGTTCTTCCCCACTCAGTCAGTTTTTCAAGGACATGGAGTTCATCCGGCAGTTTTCGCATCCTAATTTCTCCGTCGATTCACTATCGTTCCGAATCCCTACTTGCAGGGAAATGAAAAAAATACCGCCCCACCTCGCGAAGCTGAAGAAGTCCAACCACGCTCTAGCACCGGGGTACTAAGCGAACACGCAGCTTCCGATAAAATCCATGCTTGTCTTCTCAATTCTATGGATAAGTATTTCAACTCGAAGGCCGAGCGTGTATCCAGACGGGCCACTTTCTTGTCCTCTTCGATTGACGTTTCCGACAAACCGGTATTCTGAATAGGCAGCGGCAAGATTGCCCTCGAATGCAGAGCGGATGCCTGAGTTCTTGGAGCAGTGAGATAGGTAGTAGTAACAACCGGAAGACGGTTCGCCCTAGTTACGGCGCGCCCCAACCGGCGCCTTTTGGGCTGAGGATGGCCCATTATGGATGGAGGCCGGCACCCTCATCGTTGCTTCCGCTTCAACCCCATGGATCGCCTTGGGCGGAAGATATGCCCCTCTGTCCTCGACGCTGCCGAGGAGATCGGCATCCGCGCAATCGAGCATGCCGAAAACGAGTTCATTGACCCCGCTGTGGCGGCGACTCTACTGGAGGCTGCTGCCACTGATTCGCGCGCGCCCCAGGAGAAAACGCAGTGCACTCAGAACGTGGTTCGGCCTTCCGTCGTATCTCTTCTGTGCTTTCATCCGGCGCGTAAACAAGACCAGGTGATCTATGAGGATGTGGGGCGTGTTCGCTCCATCCGTTCTCACAACTCATGCACGTGCGGTACTTGAACTAAAGATTCTCATTGATGAGCTTCTGACAACGCGTGAGCACTGTTACGTCAGTTCGCCATAAAATCGTCGCGAATGGGACCTGGCGTACTACCGAGATGATTATGGCATGCCAATGCGCTCAAGGATTGCCTGGTAGCGCGGTTCCTGACTCAGGTTGCGGAACCCTGAAGCGACTTTGAGAAGAGCGAGCAAGCCGATGCGCTCTTCGCAGGCCTTTTCCAGCCAATCGAGCGTCTGCTCCTTCTCCTGCAGCACGTTGGAGATAATCGCAGCCCAATACGAGAGCAGCGGGACCGATGCTCCCTCTTTCTTCAGTTCTTCCAGGATTTCCTTCGCTTGGCCTGCTCTGCCGGAACCGGCATATACGACGGCCAGCATGGCGCGCAGACTGGACCAATTCCTAGACTGCGGGAGCGCCTTCTCGACCGTGGCGAGTGCCTCCGGCAGCAATCCTTTGCGCAGATACGCCGGACACAAAATCAAGCTGGCCAACACAAACGATGGATCCATCTCCAAAATTTTCTCAAACTGCGCGATGGCTCGGTCGTTGTTCCCAGCAAAGTAGTTGAGGTATCCCACGTTGAAATTCATGGGCAGCGAGAGCGGATCCAGCTCCAAGGCGCAATCTGCTTCCTGAATGGCCTCTTGCTGTCTTTGCTGTACCAAGAGCCAGAGACTGAGCCCGTAATGCGCGCGCGCCGAATGGGGACTGAGATCGACGGCGCGGCGGAAATACCGCTCCGCGGTATCCCAATCCCAATCGAAGTACAAGCTGATCAATCCTACCGCCAGATGCGCGTCGGAAAGGGAAGGCCCCATCTCGACAGCCTTCGACGCCGCGGCTTTCGCCTTCGGAAACGCCTCCTTGGCAGGCAGTACACCAAACACTGCTAAAGAGGTATAGCAGTCTGCCATCACCGCATGTGCCGGGGCATAGCCGGGGTCTTTTTCAATTGCCAGGCGGCAATACTCCAGCGCCCGCCAGGAACTCGTTGGTGTCCATTTGTTCCAGAAGTAGAGAGCCCGCAAGAAGGCTTGGTAGGCCTCGCGGTTCCCCGTATCTCGTGCGGCGAGCTTCTTTTTCTCTTGGGGGCTCAGGTGTAGGCGCATGTGCTCGGAGATCTGCTGGGCGATCTCTTCCTGCACGGCAAAAATATCATCGAGCTTGCGGCTGAAGTTTCCGCCCCACAGATGCGCCTGTCGGGCCACATCCACCAGCTCGACTTTGATGGTCAGCGTGTCGGCGCGCTGCACTACGCGGCCGGTCAGAACGGCGCGCACGCCGAGCTCGCGGCTCAGTGCCGTGGGGTCCATCTCGCGACCTTTGTAACGAAACACAGTGCTGCGCGGGAGCACGCGGAGTTTTGGAAGCTGCGAGAGATTATTGATGAGAGTCTCCGTGATTCCGTCGCTTAGATAGTCCGTCTCCGGATCGCGCGTCTCGTTGGCCAGCGGAAGGATGGCAAGTGAGTCGATGGCTTTGGTGGCGCGCGGCATCGGCGGGACGATGTCAGAGTCTCTTTGCCGTCGTGAATCGATGTCGCGTTTCAGCCGCTGCAAATCGGCCAGTAGGTCCGAGGCGGTCTGATAGCGCAGGCTGCGCTGTTTCTCGAGGGCTTTGCGGATGATGGCCTCGAGCGCGGCAGGCAGCGCCGGATTGATCTGCGAGGGATAGACAGGTTCTCCGTTCAGAATCTTATCCGTGATGCTGTCCGGCGTGTTTCCTTGAAACGCCATGCGCCGGGTGGCCATCTCATATAACACGGCTCCGAAACTGAATAGGTCCGTGCGCGCATCGAGATCGTCGCCGCGGACCTGCTCGGGTGACATGTAGGGCATCGTGCCCAGGGCCACCCCCGAACCGGTCAGAACTTCTTCCGTGGACCTAGCCAGCGCGCCCACGGAGCGCTGTGCGTTGTCCACGCGCTGTTGGCCAGTACGCGTGAATTTGGCCAGGCCAAAATCCAGCACCTTGACCATGCCGCGCTCGGTGATGAAAATGTTGGCCGGCTTGATGTCGCGATGCATGATCCCCTGCGCATGGGCGGCTTCGAGCGCGTCGGCAATCTGAGTGGCGAACTCGACCATCTCGGGAATCTGGAAGGCCGATTTCACGATGCGATGCTTGAGCGTCTGGCCATCGAGGAACTCCATGACGATGAAGCGCCGCCCATGGTCGGAGTCAATGTCATGGATCGTGCAGATGTGCGGATGGTTCAGCGAAGAGGCGGCCTGCGCTTCGCGCTTCAGCCGCTCGAGCGCCAAAGCATCCCGTTCGAGCTCGTCGGGCAAAAATTTCAGCGCGACACGGCGGGCCAACCGCGTATCGTCGGCCGCCCAAACCACGCCCATGCCTCCGTCACCGATCTTTTCGATGACGCGGTAGTGCGAAATGATCTGCCCGATCATGAAAGTTCTCTTCGATACTCGCCGAATGAGTTCGCCCCTCTTGGGAAGCGCTGTTGCACGAAATGGTAGGTCGTCTTTTCACTTAAGTCAACGAACAGCGCACCGCGTGTCCGCCTTGCTATGAACAATTGATACTCGACTGCCTCGCCAACGCCAAAAAATGGCGTTTCAGCCCAATGCTCGCCGCGCCGCATAATTGTGTGCAACTTCTGGATGCCCGATGCGGCCTTCAAGTCTGAAAACCTAGTCAGTTTCTCCATGTTTCAAGCACGGAGTTTTGTCACTGTACGGCCTACAGCGTTCCTTTCAATCCAACGATGTCGCGCCGTAATTAATTGCAGCGCTTGGGCTTAAGCGCAAACGCACGCGTGGTGCGATCCGGCCCCACGGCACTACCAACGCGTGGGTCTAACATGTCTCCCAAAAAAGAAAGAGGTCACCTCGGCTGCAAATGCCAGGTACCAATTCTACTATTACCCAGACCAATCTCTCATTGACGCATTCTCGACTTTGTCTGTCTGGAGGAAGCTACTCAGCACGATTGACGGCGACTTCGGCGATCAAGACCCGATCACGTCCCTCTTCTTTTGCTCTGAGAAGAGCGCCGTCCGCCGCCGCTAGAAGTTCCACACCAGTCGTTCCGTGGTCCGGTAGAGCAGCGACCCCCAAAGAACGAGTCACCTTGCCCAACACGATATCCCTGTGCTTTATGGAAAGTTGTTGAAATGAAATACGCAGCTCTTCCGCGCGGCGGCGCGTGTCTTCCACCGAACACTCGGGCAAAATCAGCGTGAACTCTTCCCCCCGTAGCGGCAGGCTAGATCCCCGCGGCGGATGAATCTCGCCAAGTAGTCACCGAGTTCCCTCAGCACTGTATCGCCCGCATCATGGCCGAACATGTCGTTAAACTGCTTGAAGCGGTCCACGTCGAGCATGATGACGCCGAGACTCCGGTTCTTGCGTGTCGCATTGGATAGTTCACGCTCCAGGGATTCATCCAGGTAGCGTCGGTTGAACAAGCCCGTGAGGGGATCGCGAATGGATTGGTAGCGCAACTTCTCGCGAAGCTTGAGGTTAGCAAAAGAGAGAGCAGCCTGTTCCGCCACGGAAACAGCTAGTTGTACGTTAAATTCGGAAATGGGGGCCGGTGCTCCTCCGTTTGGTTCCGTCACAAGGCAAAGAATGCCGAGTGTTTCGCCGTGAGCCATGAGAGGGGTGCAGAGACTAGGCAGACGAGAATCCGAGCCGAAATGCGTGCAACGTACGGCGCCGTCGTCGCTGCCAGAATGATGTAAGTGCCCCCGGCGCAAGGCCCAGCAGTCATTCGGGCTAAAAACTCGTTCCACAGGAGTATTCGGTCCCCAGATCGTGTTGGCTTCCAGGACATTCCGCGAAGCGCTGAACACCAGCACGGCGCCCGAGAATCCGTGAAACAGCTTCTGGGCCGAGGAGGCAATCACGCCTGAAGCTTCCTCCAGCGTAAAACACGATTGCAGCAAGTCCTCCATTTCGCTGAGGGTGCAGGCCTCCAGGTTCCGGGATTCCAGTTCTCCCATGGAATTCTTAAGTCTTTCGTGTGCCTTCGCAAGATTTTCGACCATCGTGTTGAAACCAACCGCAAGCTCGCCAAATTCGTCTTTTGAATGGATGCCGATTCTCGTATCCATATGGCCGAGTCCGAGCTGCGCCACCGCATCGCGAAGCCTTTGAATCGGGCTGATGACCGCGCCGGACACCACCGCTGCAAGGACGGTGCTAACTGCCAGAGCAAGAAGGACGATCACAATGGTCTGTCTATAGGACTGTTTCTGTACTGCCTCGATGCTGCGACGGTAGTTCTCAGCTGCCCGCTCAGTTTCATCCGTCAATTCCTGCACAGTCTTCGTAAGTTCGCCGCGAACCTCTGGCTCGAAGACCTCTTGGACAAATTCTCCTTCCGCTTGAGAAAAACTATCTGATAGCCGGATGAAATCTTCTGCCTTCGATTTGAGGCCGGGAAGCGAATCACTTAGCTTTTTCAGGAGTTGTGTTTCGCGCTGCTCGGCAGCATCCGGTATGCTGGCACGTCCCACCAACCGAGTGTCTTGCACTTGCTGCGCTTCGGACCGCGTGATGACGTCCAAATGTGCTGCATAGGCCGCGATCCACGAACGGAGTGCGGCATTTGCTAGTCTGCGCTGCTGTTCGGCATCTTCCCGTTCTCTGGGCACGGAGTGTATTCGGTACGTTTCGCTCTGAGAGCCCTCCACGGCCGATCCGATCATATTCAGATCGGCTTGAAGTCTTTGAGCATTCACTCCCTGTTGGGCTTCGTATTCGTTCATGCTGAGGGCAAAGGAAAAATGCGGAGATCGCTGATGAGGGCAGCGACGTATGCCGCCACTGGCGTTAATAGCGATATGGCACCCAACGCCAAGAGGAGTTTCGTCCGGATCTTCATGTCTGCTTTTCGGAGGAGTCTGACATCGCCTCTGGACTTTAGAGTTACCGGCGATTTTACACCGGACTTCATCCCGGGTTCGCTACCAAATGCGGTTATCGTTGGCTTTTGAGCAACCTGCATTGCGCCGGAAATGAGTTTTTTACGATTGGGATATTTCACTTGTGACTGTAATCCGATAGTCGCCCCTTTACTTTCAAGGTTTTCGGATTGCGAATTCGGGGCTCGGCGAATTAAGAACCGTCCGAAAGAGTGTTCTAGCAACGGTCACCGAATTTTTCATGCAACGAAATTGTGGGCTTCTAGGCACCAAGCCGGGCTGGGCTGACCTGGCTTATGGCAAGACCTAAGATGTGCCACCGGAACGGGGGGCTTCGATTGCGCACGCAGGTGGAATGCAAGCAGCGTGGAGGTCCACGATGGATAGTCAAATTCAAGAAGCGGTTCGCTGGCCATTCACCCGCCTCTTCACATTTCGAGTCGCGTTTGTTTACCTGGTGCTGTGCAACCTTCCCTTTCCGCGGGGTTCCCTTCCCTACACCAACTCGCTCTCGGAAAAATATCAAATGCTGTGGCACAAGGTAGTGCCGTGGGTCGCCAAGCAACTATTCCGGCACGACTGCAATGGCTTCAACTCCAAGCAACCACTCTTCGCGGACCAGGCGGCGCACCTCCACCGCGGTGCTGCCATGGATCCCTCCGGCAAGTTCTTAGGGCCGGGAGATTCCCGCGCTCAGGCGCAGAAGTTCGCTGGCGCTATTTGTTGGGCTTGAGCCAGACGATGTCGTAGGCGCGGTCGAAGGTTACGAACATTAGGCATTCTTCTTTGGCGGTGCATGTGAACCAGTGAGGCTGCTTGCTGGGCATCATGGCGAAGCCGCCGGGGCCGAGAACAGTATCTTGCATGCCCTGCATTCCGGTGGAGACATTTCCTTTTACGATGATCAACTGCTCTTCCGCTGTGTGGTAGTGGGGAGGGACGACGCACTTGGGGGCCGCTTTCATGATGGCGGTGGAAGGCCCCGTTTTTAGGTCGCCGGTTTCCAGGAAGAATTGAAGGCAGTCGGGACCGTCACCGGTCGGAAATTTCACTTCCGTAAGCTGGCGCACTATGCCAGGTTTGGGACCGGATTTGGGGGCTTGCGCAGAGAGAGTCACGGCCCACGACAGAAATCCGCACGCCAAGAATAGATAGCTCGTACGTGCCCAACGATGCGGATGAATGCTCATAGGGAATTTGTGCATGGTTGCTCCTCCGACGGCCAAGCTAGAGATGCGAAACACGTACACCCTACCTTTTGTCCAACATCCTATTGGGAATTCCCTTTTGGACGTCGAAAATCGCAAAGATTATACACACTCGTACGGCCTGCCGGCCCGTCGCGTCGCTCCAGCCGCCGCGCCAACCATTCGAAAAGCACTTGTACGATAAGCGCGTTTATTAAGCGTTACGACGCGCGTATGTTACGGTCGGAGGGTCGGCCAGGAGGAATCGATGCGTCCGAAAACCGATGGCATTCTTGAATCGTCTTTGTACGTGAGCGATGTGCCTCGCTCCATTCGCTTTTACGAAGAGACTTTTGGTTTTAGCGTCATCACGGAGTTCGGCGAGCGTGGTTGCGCAATGCGCGCGGGTACACGCCAGGTGCTGCTGCTGTTTAAGAAGGGTGCTTCGCGCGCGATCCAATCGCCTCACGACGGGGACGGCGAATTACACGTCGCGTTTGCTATCTCATCGTCCGAATTGGCCAACTGGGAGTCGTGGCTCCAAACGAGAGGAATCGCAGTAGAAGAGAAGCGAACGTGGGAATTGGGAGGCTGGAGCCTCTACTTTCGAGACCCGGACCGTCATTTGATCGAACTCGCCACGCCGGGCACATGGTCGGTCTATTGAAAAAGAGATGATGTCCGGTACCGACGTTTAATCAGACTTGGGGCGACTCCCGCATGGGCTACAGGCTGCGAGCACATCCACCTTCACAGCCATGGCTGTGATATAAAACTCTCGCACTCCTCCTGGACTAAAATCTCGGGCTGATCAGGGGGCTACGCGAACAATGTAAAACGACGCTCTCGCAACGCTTCAAGATCGAGTGGCTCCTTCACACTCCAGCAATGTGGCACTACACCCTTGATCCATCCCGTTGTATAAAGCTCGGCGCATCCTTTAAGATTCCCCGGTTGCTCAAATGAACACCGACGAATCGGCTCTCGCGCATCGTCACAAACCTGCGGGATCGGGATTGAAAACAAATGACCGTATTAACGCCTAGTTCGAACCCCGGCCGTCATGTGTTTGGAGTGGCGGCTTTGGCTTTTGGCGTCATCACGCTGGCCTGGCACGACTACAACGACTCGCATCGACTTCGTTATATCGTCTACTCCGCTTCCGCTGCCCTGATGTTCGGCGGCGCGGCGATTCAGCTTCGTCGGACCGCGAAAACAGGCGCAGCCGTCCTTGGTGCGGCTTATCTTGTCTTCGCCTTGCTGTGCGTGCCAGGAATCGTCGCCGCACCGCAGATCTACAATAGCTGGGGCAACTTATTCGAGCAGTTCTCTCTCCTGACCGGAGCGGCGATCGTTTATGCACACTTGTCATCGGCATGGTCACCGGAAACGCTTAATCGGATCGGACGCGTTCTTTTGGGCATCTGTGCCGCTTCCTTTACCCTCGAACAGGCGATTTATCTGGACGCTACCGCCCATCTTGTTCCGAAGTGGGTTCCGCCAAGTCAGATGTTTTGGGCGGCAGCGACGACTGTTTCGTTCGCACTCGCGGCCGTAGCTCTTCTTACGAATCGAATGGCACTCCTCGCGAGTCGCCTACTGACAATGATGATCGTCAGCTTTGGCCTACTCGTGTGGATTCCGTTGGTTCTTTCGGATCCTCACAGTCATACGAATTGGAGCGAAAACGCCGAGACCTTCGCGATTGCTGGAGCAACATGGATTCTTGCTGATCTTCTCGGCGAGTATCGGCTTAATGACCATCGCCCGCGATGACGTGAGGCGTGCCGGCTCACGTGAGTATTCCGTTCAAGATATCCGCCGGATTGATCGCTCATTGACGGGTGATTGAACACTCCAAAATCTCATCTGGTAAGTTATGTCGGATAACCGGAGAAGCCGACGAATGACTGGTAGCGATCAAGCAGTTTTTGGAATCTGAAATCATATACACTTCTGCGCCGATTTCAGGGAGCAGGTCAACAGAGTGTGCCACACTACTGTCATTGGAATTCGCTTTGACAGTTCCTCAGGGCCTCTCTAAACTGACTATTATGGAACTGCATCTCAAACCCGAAACCGAAGCCCGTCTCCACGAGCTTGCAGCGACGACCGGCCGCGCGCCGGATGAACTCGTCGAGGACGCAATGACCGGATACTTCGCAGAGTTAACGCAAGTACGCAACATGTTGGATGGCCGCTACGATGACATTAAGAGCGGCCGCGCTAAGCCCATCGACGGCGAAGAGACCTTTGCACGACTGCGCCAAAAGAGCCAAGGCCGCCGCGGTTCATGAGTGGATTTGTTCTCCATCCAGATGCGCTCACAGACCTTAACGAAATTGGGAATTCATCGCTGCCGACAATCCCGGCGCCACCGACCGTGTTCTAGGGGAAATCTATGAAGCGATTCGCGCCCTCGTCCCCTTTCCTCAAGTGGGCCACAGCCGTTCCGATCTGACTTCGCGGCCGCTGCGTTTTCATCCCTTACGTAATTATCTTATCTTTCATATAACAGATGAAATATCCATCATGGTTCTAGTCATACTCCACGGTCGCCGCAATCCTCGCGTTATCGCGGCCCTCCTACGTGATCGGGAATGAATAATGCTCCAAGTGTTCTGAGGTTCCCGACTTGTGTGGTGTATCTATCCCCCACGCAGCCGAGGCTGCGCACGCCGCGATTCTCGACTTTCTCGGAGCGCAGGCCACTCACCAGCGCGAGCGCCCCGTTCCGGTGCAAGGCCAAATTGTCCCTTCTCCTTACCTCCCTACCGGACTATCGTTTCCGTTCATCCGCGCGATTACAATGGTGACCCATGGATCCCCTTCTCCAGCAATGGCGTGACGACACGCCCGGTTGCACCAACCAAATCCATTTGAATAATGCCAGCGCCGGTCTGATGCCGCTTCCGGTGCTCGATGCCATTGTGGGCCATTTGAACCGCGAGGCTAAGTTTGGCGCTTACGAAAGCGCGGACGATGCCGAGGCCGCTGTTAACGAAGCGTATGACAATGTCTCCAAACTCTTGGGCGGGCAACCCCGCAACGTCGCAATCGTTGAAAATTCCACAGTGGCATTTTTCCAGGCGCTCTCGGCCTTCGATTTCAAGCCGGGCGATGTCATCGTCACCACGCGCAATGACTACATCTCCAATCAGCTCGCGTATCTTTCGCTGGCACACCGCCATGGCGTGGACGTGCGTCGCGCCACGGACCTCTCCACCGGAGGCGCCGACCCGCAGTCGGTACAGGACTTGCTTCGCGAAAAGCGTGTCCGCTTGCTCGCGGTCACCTGGGTGCCCACCAACTCCGGCCTGATACAGCCGGTGGAAGCGTTGGGACAGATTGCGGAAGCCTCCGGCGTGCCCTATCTGGTGGATGCCTGCCAGGCCATCGGGCAGATCCCTATCGATGTCTCCAAACTAAAATGTGATTTTCTCTCCGCCACCGCCCGAAAGTTTCTGCGCGGCCCGCGCGGCATTGGATTTCTGTATGTTTCCGATCGCGCTCTGAAGCGCGGAGATTTTCCGCTGTATATCGACATGCGTGGAGCGGATTGGGTCTCGGCGGACAACTTCCAGCCGGCCCCCGATGCGCGGCGTTTCGAAAATTGGGAATTCCCGTACAGCCTCGTGCTCGGTCTCGGCGAAGCCGCGCGCTATGCCCTCGCCGTCGGCATCGAGCGTGGCGGCGGCCGCGCGCGTCAGCTCGCGGCGGAGTTGCGCGACAAACTAAAAACACTGCCAGGTATACGCGTCCTGGACCGCGGCAATCAACTTGCCGCCCTCGCCACCATCGAGGTGGCCGGCTGGGACGCCACCAATCTCTCCAACCTGCTGCGCAAGCGCGGCATCAACACCTCCGCCTCCCTCCGCGCCTACGCGGTGATCGACATGGACGAGAAACGCGCCGCCTCAGCCCTCCGGCTCTCCCCGCATTATTACAATACGGAACACGAGCTCGCCTCCGTGGTCGAAGCGCTTCGCTCCGTTACGGCTCGCGTCGGTGGTGCTTCCTGATGCTTCAGTAAGCAACCTCAACTTCTCCCCGAACTCGGTCCAGATCAACGCCGCGCCGGGCATGGATGCGAATGCCGTCTATAACCTGTTCGTCGAAGGCGTACGGATGAACGTGGCGCGCACGGGTCGGTAGGAGGGACGGAACGTCGTCGCCACGCAAGGCGTCGTGCTTGTGACCTTCGTTCGTTGTTCTCACGGTTCTTGCCACAATCAAGTTCCGAATGGCGGCGCCGAGCGATACAGTGGCGACCCCTACCTCTGCATAGCAGTTTTTTAGGGTTAATCGTATCGCAGCGCTTGCATGGGATCCGTAGCGGCTGCGCGTCGCGCGGGAACCAGGCAAGCCAGTGTTGCTGCGGCGACCAGCAGCACCGTCACGCCGCCGAGCAACAGCGGATCGCGCGAGCTTTCCGTCACCCACTTCGTGGACAGTTTGTTGAACGCGATGCTCAGCACGATTCCCGCAATGACTCCCGCTCCAACATTCACCGCAGTCGACGAGAGTACGATGCGGAATACGTCCGCAGCCTGCGCGCCCAGCGCCATGCGAATCCCGAACTCGTTCGTGCGCGTCGCCACTCCGTAAGAGACCACGCTGTACAACCCCACGGCCGCAAGCGCCAGGGCCAGCACGGAAAAGACGCCAAACAGCGTTGCCATTACCCGCTGTTGCGCGTACTCCTCTTGCCCGGTAATCCAGGCCTCGAGGTCACGCACGCGCATCACCTGCTGCTCAGGATCGATCTGCACGATTTGCGCGCGAATATCGCGCACTATCGAAAGGGGTGCCACGCGCGTGCGCACCAGAATCTGCGTGAACATCCACATGTTCGAAGTGAAGGGGATGTACACCTGAGGCTTGATCGGGTTCCGCAAGCCGTCGTCGCGCACGTCCGCTGCGACGCCGATAATCTGAAACGCTCCGGTGGCCTCCGCGGCAACGCGTTGATACGGAGGCGAATCCTTTAGCACTGGAAGTTTGAATTGATGTCCGATAGCGTCGCCATTGGGCCAAAATTGCTTGGCCATCGTTTGGTTGATGACCGCCAACGCCGCACCACGCATGTTTTCCGTGTGGTCCCACAACCGCCCTTGGGCCAAAGGAATGCGCAGCAACGGAAAATATTCTGGGCTGACGAAATTGACGCGCACTTCCGGCTTTTCCGTCGCGGTGCTTCCCAGGATTTCGATGTTCTGCCGCCAGCCATTAGAGGGCGGCGTGGCGTTGGTGGAAATGCCCGCGGCCACAACTTCCGGCATGGCGGCGATGCGCGCGCGAATCTGCTCGAAGAACTCGGCACGATCCTTCCATGCCACGTGTGTGTTTTCGTGCACGGGGATTGGCACAGACATGGCATTGTGCGGGTCATAGCCGAGATCGGTATTCACTAAGCGCAGAAATCCTTTCCCCGCCGCCGCCGCCGCTGTAAGCATCAGTAGCGTCAATGCCACTTGAGCGGCGACCAGCGCGCCGTGACTGCGCCGCGCCCCGACGCTGCCCGCCACCCGACGCGAGCTGCTCTGCACCAGCCGCGCGAGCTGCGGACGCGAAAGCTGCAGCGCTGGCCAAAGCCCAAAGGCGATCGACGTGAAGAATACGAGCCCAATGCTGAACAGCAGGACCGGCCAATTCATCTTGATCACCGATTCCGCAGGAAACGAATTCTCGGGCAAGCGCGCCACCAGCAAAGAAAGGCCGCGCCAAGCCAGCAGCACACCGAGTAGCGCTCCGGCCGTCGCGATTCCCAGCGACTCCGTCAGCAGTTGCCGAATCATGCGCATACGCCCAGCGCCGACAGCCGCGCGCACCGCCAATTCATGCTGCCGCTCCGTTCCGCGCGCCAGCAGCAAAATGGAAACATTGCCACAGCCAATCAGCAGTAGCGATGCGACGGCGCCCAGCAGCAGATACAAAGTTGGTCCCAGCGGCCGCGCGTACACTTCCACGATGCTGCGCAGCTTGACCTTGAACGTATCCGGATATTGCGTGGGCGATTGCTTCGCAAATTCGCGGATCATCGGCTCCAGCTCCGCGGCGGCGGCCTGGGGACTGACGCCCGGCCGAATTTTGATCGAAGCGGCATAGTGGATGTTCGGATCCTGAGTGACCTTCAGCGGGAGATACATGTCCACATTCCCCCACCGGAACCGCGGCGGCATGACCCCCACAACCTGATAAGGCTTGCGCACCAACTGCAGTGTGCGCCCGATTACGTTGGGATCACCCATGTAGTAGCGTTGCCAAAACTGATAGCTCACCACCACCACACGTTGCGGCTCTTGGCCCGGCGGCGCGTCCGAGGGAATCAGCCAGCGCCCCTTGAGCGCGCGAATGCCCCAGTGATTCGGCGCATTGGGGTCGATATAGTTGGCTTGCACATCTTCGGGCAGGTCCCCATCGGTGGTGGTCAGGTTCCACCAATCCATGAGCGTGACGTCTTCGATCGATTTTGCCTGGCGGATCAGGTCGGCTTGAAGCCCGCTGGGCCCCATGTAGCTGTCTTTGCCAGCCTTGTCGACCAGGCGCATCTCCATGATGCGGTCAGCACCCAGGTAGGGAAAAGGATCAATCAGGATGGCGTAGATAACGCTGAACACAGCGCTCGTGGCGCCGACGCCCAGCGTCAGCGAAAGGACCGCAGTGAGCGCAAATCCTGGGCGCCTGCGCAGTTCGCGCCCTGCGTACCGCAAATCCGCCAAAAGCGATTGCATGTTCACCTCTCAAGGTCGCAGGGCTCGCAACATCGCCGGTCGCCGGTCTCAAAGGCGAGTACGTATAATGACGAACATAGTTCCCTAGTGGTTAGGCCTGCCGCCCAAACGATGCTCACCGAACGGCGCGAGCCGGTGCAGCCGTAGGGGAAGCCCAGCGCCTAAGGAGGGGGCAGAACGGCGTTCGGGGAAATAGATGTGGGGCTGGGGGGAGTTCTATTCGCGTTGCATTTCCCGGTTTTCGGAAGTGGGAGTTTCTATTTGGCCAATTCCGGTTGCACTGGTCTTGGTTCGAGGAAATTTTCTGCTGACCACAAGAGAGAGTCCTTCTCTTCCGGGCCATCCGACCCCACCGACGGTCTAGGTCTATCCTATTTGCAGAAGCCATTCCAACGCCAAGACCGGGAGTCTGCCATGAGGCTGCGCATGATGGCCCTTGTAATCGCAGATTCAAGTTGATACAATTGTTATAACATATGCGTGTGAGGAGATGAGCGGCATGCTGGAACTCAAAGTTCGTAAGATCGGGAACTCACTGGGCGTGGTCCTCCCAAAGGAAGCCGTCAGCCGGCTGCACGCGGACGAGGGCGATCGGCTTTTTCTGATCGAGGGGCCGAATGGTGTCTATCAACTAACACCTTACGATCCTGCCTTCGAGAGAAAAATGAAGAAGGCCGGGAACATCATTGACCGCTATCGCAACACCCTCCATTCGCTTGCCAAGTGAGAGAACTCGTCTGGATTGACGAGCGTGATGCTCTCGCGCTCCATGATCGACTTCTAGCGCTCGATGGTGGTGCTGCCGGCGTCCGGGACGTAGGGCTCCTTCAGTCCGCCCTTGCTCGTCCTCAGCAACTCCATGCGTACGGTGACGCTCCTGACACCATAGAGATGGCGGCCGCTTACACGGTGGGAATAGTCCGCAACCATCCTTTTGTCGACGGGAACAAACGAACTGCTTTTGTTGTGGGTGTACTCTTCCTCGAACTAAATGGCCATCGTTTTACAGCTACTGAGGCAGATGCCACACAAGCCGTTTTGGGCCTTGCCGCCGGAGCTATTGACGAGGCCTCGTTCACCCGTTGGCTCCGCGCCAACGTAAGTCGCTCGCCGCGCTGAGTAATCAGACATTCCCAAGCTTCGGACGTGGGTTCGATTCCCATCGCCCGCTCCATAACTCACGATGATTCTGTTGTCCTTACGCCGCTAAACCAACTGAATACGGCCACAAAATTGGGGGTTTTGGTCCCAAGATGGTCCCAACGTCCGAGGTTGGACGCAGATGGAGGCCGGCCCTGGGCCATTGGACGCTAGGAAATTATGAAATTATGGTAGATTCCACATGTGCAGGGTCGTCGTGTGGCGGCGTAGATTTATGTGTACCGTTCAATTTCCTCGCATGAAATGAAAATCATAAGCTGACCACCAGGGATAGGATAGGTGCAGCAGCCTTCACGGATCGAAGTCTTTGATACAAAGCCCGGTTAGCCGCAACCGCCGCTCGCATCTGAAGACAACTCGCCGGCCCTTCTCTTCTTTAGCTGCCGGTACGGTTCAGAGTTGCACGACGGTGAGGCCGGGGATAAGCCGGAAGTGCCGCACGTTGGCAGTCACCATAGAGTAGCCGACTTCCAGCGCCGTTGCTCCGATCAACAGATCGCCGAAAGGAATGATAATTCCCCGGCTCTGTTGCTCTCCGTCGATCTTGCCTGCCAGCAGTGCCGTCTCTTTGGTGTAGGGATAGACTTCCACGTCGTTGAGCAGCTCACGGATGAAGGAGTCTCGGCGACTGCGCGCCTCTGCTGTTTGTGCGCGGTAGATGCCATGCACAAGCTCTGTCAGACCGACCGAAGGAGAGCACCGTCCGTTGGTCGCCAGTTGCAGCGACGATTTGCCTGAGCATCTGCGTGACGTTAACGCCTCGGCGTTCAGCGGCGATGACTACGCTGGAGTCCAGGACTAGTCCCATGCAGGCGGGTTGAGCGGTTCACGATGGCTATTGATGATCGCTTCCAGATCGCGCCCGAAGTCTCCGTCGAGCGTCACGGTAGAGCCGTGGGCTTCCGCCAGCGCAATGGATTCCGAGAGCAGACGGCCCGGATGCGCCTCCGCAGACCGCAGCACGGCCACGGGCCGCGAGTCGTTTTCGATGACCACTTCCGCTCCCGCACGCACGTGTGCCAAGAGCGTCGCAACGTTGGTTGTGGCCGCTTCCGCTTCCGAAATGTGGATCACATCCTTTGCCATAACGTGATTATACACCATGATTCCTCAGCTTTGGAGGGGGCGCGTGGAGTGCGTTGGATGCCGCGTCCGGCGCATCCAATCACCCTACCCCACGGTGCACATCTCGTCTTGGGGGTGGCGTGTCCGTCCAACTCCCGGTGCCGAAGGCACCGCTCTTCTCTTGGTCGGCCCAGAACCGACTAGGCGGCGCTCGGCGCGATCGCATCCTGCTTGGATGACGAGGCTGAAGAGGATCACAGCTCACCGCGCGCTCCACAGCTAAAATGTCCAAAGCCATGCGGGTTTCGGAAAGCTCCCAAGCCCGGCAGCAAGTCAACGCTTGGACTGACTTTCACTCCTTCTCGGAAAGACCAAAGGAGATGTTATTCTGGCGTGCGCGGAACCAGTAATTCTATTACCCCGGTGACCCTTCACTCTCGCCAACATCCGAGACTTGTGCACCAGTTCCATGAGGGTTGCACACTTCACAGAACCCCGTTTCTTGCCCGTGACGCGCAGTGTCCGATTATCTGACGCTGCGAACGTCAGTTAATGCGAACCGTTGCCAAAATCCATACGTTGGGCAACGAAACCAATGGGGATACAATCCTACCGATGGAAGTACTGGAGGAACGCATGCTAGCCACCTGCGAGAAGCGACGACTGAGCGCAACGGCCAAGCTGTTTTACGTGAAGCGCCTCACCATTGTCCTCACCCTGGTTTGGGTACTTCCAATCGTGACCCTGGCGCAAACGGTTGGTACGAATCAG
>Ga0209267_1000729_pt1 | contig 23570 bp, 18 predicted proteins | sample GraSoiAngelo_137_FD_185894 | JGI IMG/M metagenome (GOLD analysis project Ga0209267, IMG submission 185894) | Grasslands soil microbial communities from the Angelo Coastal Reserve, California, USA - 14_0929_09_30cm (SPAdes) (version 2) | ecosystem: Environmental > Terrestrial > Soil > Grasslands ... | reverse complement strand
ATAAATCCCGGGTTCGATCGAAAAGCAAGAGTTGGGCAGGATCTGCCGCTCATCGTGGATCTCGAGGTCGTCCATGTTGGCGCCGTTGGCGTGAATCTCGGTGCCGATCGAATGCCCGGTGCGATGAATGAAATATTGCCCGAAGCCGGCCTGGTTGATGTGATCACGCGTGGCCCGGTCCACTTCCCAGCCGGCCATCTTGCGGCCCTCAGCTATAGCCGTCTTAACGGTCTTGACACCGGCGTCGCGGGCCCCACGCACCACTTCGAAAATCTGGCGCTGGCGATCGGAGGGCGCCTTGCCCACAAAACCGGTCCACGTAATATCGTAATAAACCGAGCCTGGTACGCTCTTCTTGGCCCAGACATCGAGTAATACGAAATCGCCTTCCCGAATGGGAGCTGAGCGCGCCGCGGTCGGTTCGTAGTGGGGATTTCCGCTGTTGGCATTGACCGCCACAATCGGCGGATCATCGGTGACCAGGTTTTCGCGCCGGAAAGCTTCCATGAACCACTGCTGGATCTTGTGCTCGGTGGTTGCACCGTTGCGCACCTGGCGGCCAATCTCCTTGAAAGCTTCCGCAATCATGCCATCAATCAGATCACGGGCCTCAAAGTGCGTTTTAATCTGTTCCTCGGTCAACGTTGCTTCGAACTGGGCGACCAGGTCGGCGGAGCTGACTATGTTCTTACCCAGACCTCGCACCATCTCCACGGTGCCACCGTCCACCAGGGAAACATAAAATATGATGTTGTTCGGCGAATACTGCATGGCGATGTCGCGATATTTGCCGAGCATCGCCTTCAGATTCTCGAACAACTCCTGCCACGCAGAATATTGCCGCTTGCTGCCAGGCAGGGAGTCGAGGTGTCCAGCCTCGATTTTGTGCACCAGTTTGACCGGTTCGCCTTGCGCTGGAACCAGGTAGTACCAGCGCCGCGTAACCATCAGCTTGTCTGGCAAACCCAGCACACGATAGGCAATCGGATCGCGACGATGATGATCGTAGAACAGCCATGCGTCGATGTTGCGTTCACGCAAGGCGGACTGAATGGCTGGGAGATTCATGGGCAAACTTCTATTGTAAACAAGCAAAAGATTTTGCGCGAATGCCTGCACAAAATCGGCGTCTTCCATCTGTGTCGTCATCCTGAGCGAAAGGAAGAGATCCTTCACCGTCTGACGACCGCTCAGGATGACGACATAATTAGGGAGTTTGAAGGACCCTCTTCCGTACATTGGCTGGCAGCGTCTCGCAAGCTGTACGCAGGACGAGCCGCGGAGCCGCGGCACGAATCCGCATCAGGTAGGGCACGGTTCGTTTCGCGTCGGCCTTGGCGGTCTCGCGCAGGAGCCAGCCGAGCCCCTTCTGCACCATGTCGTCCTCATCGCAAAGCAGGATCCCGGATAGCCGTTTAATATCGGAAAGAAACATCTTTTGCCTTGTGCCCTGGATCAAAGCCACGCATGCGGCGCGGCGATGCCATCGGTCCTTCGACTTGGCCCAACGAAAAACTGAACCCATACGCCCGGGTTTAGCAGCAATCATGGGCGCGATGAGGTAGTGCACCAGCCCATCGTGGTCGGCCCAATTGCTGATCCGTTTCAGCCATGACTCGAGCAGCTGAAAGTCGCGGTCGCTAAACTCACCAGTGAGCGTCTCCAACAGGAAGACGGCAAAGGCTTTCTCTTCGAGCACGTCTCCGGAGAACAGCTGGTTGGCGACCCGGACCAGGAATTCCTGGCCACGCTCTTTCAGAATCGCCCGCCGGAAACCCACCGCCACCTTACGCAATTCAGCGGTGTACCAGCCGCGCGACTGAATTTCTTCTTTGAAGAAGTGCTGCACACCTTCAGCGTGCGGAGCCGAGCCACCGTCTTTGAGCACCCGGCGGATGTGGTCGGCGATGTAGCGGGGCGTAATGGCGCGTTTCGTCATGGCCAGCAACCAGCGGCCGGTAGTCAGGAGTCAGCCTTTAAAAACGGCACTAACTGCTAACTCCTGAGTCCTGATTACTCCTTACAGTCTTGTCATAAATCCACAGAACCGCCGCCGTAACCAGCCCGACCGCGGTTACGGCGAACCACATGGTGCGAGGTTGGTTTCGGACTTCTCCGAAATGATGGAGCAGCGTTCCGCCAAACCACCCGCCAATCAGCGAGCCGATTCCAATTGGCAGAAATGCAAATCCCATGTACGTGCCCTGCTGGCCGGGTGGCGCGAGCCGTGAAATGTACTCGTAATAGCGCGGCGACTGAATGATCTCACCCAAGGCCAGGACGAAGAGCGAAAGCACCACGCTCCAGACCGCGGGTTGAAGCGCGAGAATCAACCAGGCAATGGATGTAATGACAGTACCCAAAATAACCGCTTGAAACGCGGGAATCTTGCGGGTGAGAAAGTTCACCGCGAGGGTGAGGCAGATTACGGTCACCCCGTCAGTGACGAGAATCAATTCAACGTCAGCATTGGGATCGATATAACGGTGGATGTAGCCGGGCAAACTGATGTACTGCTGCCAGAATACGACCCAATAGCCGGTAAATAACACCAAGAACCACATGAAGCGGCTGATACCGGCGAGCACCAGCACTAGAAGTCCGCCCCAGATCCACCAGGGCAAAGCCAGCTTCGGAGAGATCCACTCGGCGCTTCGGAGCACTAAGGCCAGGATCAGTACTGGCAAAACTAGCCTGTAATTCCCCAGCACCACACAGAAGTTGCGCGCAACTTCCGCAACCGAAGGTACAGGCGCATCGCCACTCTTTCGCGGTTCCCGGAAGAAGAACAGAACTACAAAAAACATCGCGAAGACGCTCAGCGCAGCAACGCGATAGACATTTTCGACGCCAAGGTGGCGATGGGCCCACGAGGCAAAATAGGGCCCTGCGGCGCCACCGATGTTGACCATCGTGTAGTAGATGGAGTAGCCGATAGAGCGGACGTTTTCACTGGATGCACGGGCTGTGGTCCCGACGACGCTGGGTTTTACCAAAGCAATGCCGAGTGCCGGAAGCATGAGGATGAAGCCGACAAACAGGCCAATGGGTACGGCGTTCCGCACGGGCGCTAGCCATGACGCGCTGATGGAGCCAATCAGGAAATAAGCGACCGACAAGATCAAGTACGCCAGGGAAAGTGCACGGCGGAAGCCGAGACGGTCGGCGGCAGCCCCGCCGAAGATGGCGAGAAACCAGACCATGCCGCCGAATAATCCCGTCAGAGTTCCGGTCTGCTCGGTGGAAAAATTCAGTCGCTCTTCGAGGTAGAGGGCAAGGGAAGCGAAAGCGCCGTAGTAGGACAGGCGTTCGAAGATCTCACTAAGGTTGGCGACCCAAAAGGGCCGCTCGAACCCGGCGCGAATTTCCTGTTGGCGGTCCGAAAAGGTCAAGATTTCCCCAACTTGTGTGGCGCGGACACTCCTGCCCGCGTACTTTTTGCGCTCGGTCAGAAACCCAAAAGTTTCCTTACTTGTTGAGCCCTCAAACCGGCAACGCGAATGACTTTGTTACGACTGTTCTGACCGGCAGCTATGGTAACGGAAGAGCGCGGCACATCCAAAGCTTTTGCGAAGAAGGCAATGCACGCCTCATTGGCACGGCCCTCAACCGGAGGTGCGGTGAGGCCCAGCTTGAGGGCCTCGCCGACCTCCCCCGTAATGCCGTTCTTTTTGGCGCGTGGGTGGACTCTGACGGCAAATGTCGCGCCCGATGGTGAGTCGTTGATGGGTATCAGGAGACCATCCACCACGGAGGCACTGAGACAAGGAGACATCAATGAAACACCGTTCTCTGCGATCTCAGCGGCCTCTACGATTAAGCCTTTGTTCTTTCTCCGAAAATGGCAGTACCTATTCTCACGCAGGTCGAGCCCTCTTCAATAGCCACCTCGAAATCATGGGACATCCCCATGGACAGCACATCCCATGAAACCGCCGGCAGCCGCCGGGCTGCTATTTGGTCGTGCAATTCACGCAGTTGCCGGAAGTAAGGCCGTGCCTGTTGTGGATCTGGGGTGAAAGGCGGGATCGTCATGAGTCCTCGGAACTCAAGTTGCATCAAGCGGGGTGCCGCTCGCAGAATTTCTTCCAATTCGGGGGAAGTGGGATCCACTCCGCTCTTGGCGGTCTCACCGCCGACGTTAATTTCAATTAGCGCGGCCAGTTTCTTGGCCTCTTTTTCCGCCGCGGAGTTCAATTTCTCCGCTAGCCGTAGAGAGTCGACGGAATCAATGCCGGAAAACAGCTCGGCAGCTTTCGCAGCCTTGTTGGTCTGGAGGTGGCCGATCAAGTGCCATTCGGAACCGGTCAGATCGCGCACAGCTTCGGCTTTTCCGGCAAACTCCTGCACGCGGTTCTCGCCAAACAGACGCAGTCCGGCTGCGTGCGCTTCCCGGATTCGCTCGGGCGGGAGCGTCTTGATCACTGCCATTAGCGAGATTTGTTCAGCATTGCGTGCGGCTCGTCGTGCGGCGGCGTCCATCCGCTGGCGCACACGGGCGATGTTGTCGGCAATGGACACGGAAAGATCCTAACCGCAAAGGACGCCGAGATCCGCGAAGAACGCGAAGGGCCTTCATGGCCACTCTACATAATCGCTGTCGGAGGCGCTGGCTCATCCGGGCTGCCCGCGTTCGACAACGGCGCCTTCATCATGACGAGGATCATGGCTGCCATGGCAATCACGGCCCCTATCCAATGCGGCGACTTTAACAACTGCGGCGTATTGCCGCGCCAGATGGCGGCGATGGCTAGGCCACACAGCGCTTCTCCGGCAATCAGACCGGAAGCTGTCAGCACCCCCGCATTGTCGACGCGAGCCTTTTGCGCATCGTTGAAACCGCGTCGATCCCGCAGCTTGTCGGTAAACCAGCGAATCACTCCGCCCAGAAAGATGGCGAAGGTAGTTTCGATGGGCAAGTACATGCCGACCGAGAACAGCATCGGGCTTTTCACCTCGACCATGATCATGGCGATGCCCATGAGGATCCCGACGATCACCAATGGCCAAGCCATGTTACCGCCCACGATGCCTTGCGCAAGCATGGCCATCAGCCCAGCCTGCGGCGCCGGCAATTGTGCGCTGCCGAAATGGTATGCGTCGTCCAGGACCATGAGCGGGAAAAACAGGACCAAGGCCGCGACGACAATGCCAAAAATATCCCCCACTTGCATTTTTGAGGGCGTTCCGCCGAGGATATGTCCAACCTTCAGGTCCTGCAGCATTTCACCCGCGACTGCCGACGAAACGCAAACCACGGCGGCGACGCCCAGCACGGCCGCAACTCCTCCCACTCCCGCTACACCCAGCGCAACCATCAGCAAAGCCGCCACTACCAGCGTGCACAATGTCAGGCCGGATACAGGATTATTCGAAGATCCGATCATGCCCACTAGGTTTCCGGAGACAGCCGCGAAGAAGAATCCGAGAACCACCATCACGGCGGCGGCTACGACCGCGCCCGCAATGACTTTTCCACCGGTCAAATTATGGGCGCCCGCGATGAAGTAGTAGTACAGCCCGAGCATTGCGACGAAGACAACGGTCACACCCAAAAACACCACCTTCATGCTCAGGTCGCGATCTGTGCGGTCGGTGGCGGCGTGCGCCTCCGCGGATTTCTTGAGGTCGGAAACTGCGCGTTTCAAACCAGCAGCCAATTGTTTGCGCATGCGGAACAGCGTGTAGCAGGCCCCCACCAACATTCCGCCCACGGCTATGGGACGCACGATTGAGAAGTAGACTGATCCAGCCAGGGTTCCCCAGCTCGGCGCGGTGCCGGCGGGCAAGCTCGCGGTAATCGCGGGTCCCATCATGTAGGTCAGGAGCGGAACCAGAAGACCCCAGGCCAGCACGCCGCCCGCGAAGTTCAGTGCTGCCAGTCGCGGCCCGATGATGTAGCCCACACCCAAATAGGCAGGACTAACGGCAGGTGAATTGAAAATGCTCATGCCGCCGGTGGTCACGGTCGCGACTTTCGGGTTGGTACTGGTACGCAGCAGAAGGCTGCGTCCCAGCGCACCGATGTTGATCGTGAACGTGTGCACCGGTTCGAAGATGTTGAGCAATCCCAGTCCGTTTACCAGCGCGCCGAATCCCATGTTGGCGAACAGGATTTTCGCCGCCTTGGAACCCCGCTGTCCGGCTTTGTGAATTTCCGAGGCGGCCACCGACTCCGGAAAAGGGAGTTCCGGATCTTCAACCATCACACGTCGTAACAGGGTCACAAACAGGATGCCCAGCAGGCCGCCGATCGCCATTAAAGCCACGGATTGCCAGTACTTTGACATGCGAAGGCCGGGCCAGAGTCCCGCGAGCACAAATGCCGGGATTGTGAACACCGCCCCCGCCGCGACCGACTCGCCAATGGACCCGATGGTACGGGCTATGTTCTCTTCCAGCAACGAACCCTTCATCAGGCGCAGAATCGACATGCCAATGACTGCTGCCGGATAGGTGGCGGCAATCGTCATGCCGGCTTTCAATCCCAGGTAGGCGTTAGCAGCGCCCAGTATTCCGGTCATCACCATCCCCAGCAAAACCGCCCGAAAGGTGAATTCCTTCATCTCCATGGTGGGCGGGACGTAGGGCTGATGCTTTCGTCGTGCGGCAGGAATCGTGGTTGGAGTGCTCATCGGCGAAAACCTCGTAAGTAGATCAATACGCTGAATTTTGACGAGACCGCGCACGTTAGCATGCATCTTGCGCGTTTTACAAGTGCGTCCCTCGCCTCCGATTGTCCTGGAAGGTGCCAGGAACGAAGGTTTTGGGTGCCCTCGAACCGAGATACCGAGGTACTGCCGCGTTGCGTGAAGGGCAGCAAGGTAGCTATACTGATGGCAATGTCCGGCAGGCGCCGGAAAAGGTGATGCCGGTCTGCGGGAGGGTCGTCTTCAGCAGTAGTGAGGACCTAACTCGGGCTACCAGGGCCAAGGTTGCTGAGGGTGAGGAAGGCTTTGTGTCGTGGGTGAGCACGGCTGCGGAAAGCCTGTTCGCTACCCTATTCCCATCGGATTGCCGCCTCTGCGGGTCTCCTCTTACCAAGATTTCCCGTTTGCCGGTCTGTGAGACTTGCCTCTCGGAGGTGCGACCCCTCGGGGGCGGTACTTGCGCTGTCTGCGGAGAGCGCCTGACTGGTTCAGTAAACGTGATGGACCAAAGCGAGCCTCGTTGCGCGCTGTGCCGGCAAATGGAACCTTCGTTTGCCAAGGCTGCAGCCTACGGCAGTTATGATGGCGGCCTGCGCGATTTGATTCATCTGCTGAAATATGAGCATGTCAGGCCGGCGGCCAACGTTCTTGGACGCATGCTGGCGGAGGTGATCGAGAAGCTGGTTCCGGCATTCGACAAAGAAGATCCGGTCTTGGTACCCATACCGGCGCACGTTAGTAAGCTGCGCCAGCGGGGTTTTAACCAGTCGGAACTGATTGCGCGTGCTGCACTGAACCTTAGGCCGGCGGGACGGGAGTGGCGGTTGCGGCCCGAGATTCTCGAATGGTGCCGTCCGACCCCATCGCAAACCGGGCTCACGCCTTACCAGCGGCGGGAAACGTGCGCGGAGCTTTCTTAGTCAAGCGTCCGGCAGAGCTGAAGAACAGGGAAGGTTTGCTGGTGGATGATGTGCTCACGACTGGAACCACAGCATCGGAGTGTGCGCGAGTATTGCGGCGGGCCGGGGCTACGCAAGTCTGGGTCGCTACCGTGGCGCGCACCATGAAAGCCGAGACATCTTACGGGTTGATAAATCAAGATTCGGACGAAACGGAAGAACGTATGGCCATGGCCGCGAATGGCTAGAGAAATCGCATGTCAGGGAAGTCGAACAATCCGATGAACATGGCCCGACGCGCACACGGCGAGTTGGTTCCTGCTGTGGTTCACGAGGGCAACGGCTTCTCGCTGCACGCCCCAGTACTGGTGCTGAACGCTTCGTACGAGCCGATTAACGTTTGTGCCGCGCGACGAGCGATCGTGCTCGTACTAAAGGGTGTGGCTATGGCCGAAGAAGAAAATGGCCATTACCTGCATGCGGCTCGGTTGGCGTTTCGCGTGCCTTCTGTGATTCGGCTGCTGGAGTATCGCCGCATTCCGCACCAGACCCGGGCACTCTCCCGCAAGAATATCCTGCTGCGCGACCGCAACAGCTGTCAGTATTGCGGAGAAGTACTGCCGTCCAGCGAACTGACGCTAGACCACGTGGTGCCGCGCTCGCGCGGTGGTTCCTCCACGTGGGAGAACCTGGTGGCCTGCTGTCACCCCTGCAATCGCCGCAAGGGCAACCAGCTTCCCGGCGAGGCCGGCATGCACTTGATGCGCGAGCCCCGCGCCTTCAATCTCCACACCAGCCGCCACATCATGCGTCTGATGGGGCGGTCGGATGATAAGTGGAGAAAGTATCTGTTTTATTAGTTTCGAGTCTCAAGTTTCGAGTTTGTAGTGAAAAAACAGAGCCGTGGGAGTGACCCACGGCTTACGATTCTGCTGGCGCTTCTCGAAACCGGAAACTTGAAACTATTTCTGCTGCTGATCCGGTTTCTTCTCTTCCGGCTTCTGTTGCGGCCCTCGAGGTATTTCCTGGCCCTCGTAAGTAATCGTTGTCTTCGAGCCGAACCGCCGATAGTTTTCGTATTTCACAATCTCCACGATACGGACGTCCCCCATGGAGAAATGCAGGGTGTCATCCGCCTTGGTAAAGGTTGGAAACCAGTATCGTCCGTCGATCTGTTCCCGCCAGGTAGTGAATTTGGGGAAAAGATTTTCTTGTCCTTTTTTGCCCTTTCGAATGTCGGGTACCGTTTTGCCGTAAGTTTTCACAATCTGGAAATCCTGGTCGTCCACCCAGATACGGCCCTGGAAGTAACGCTTCTTACCTTCAATCCGTTTGGGCGCGATGTCGAACACGTAGCAGTTCAGTTCGTCTTCTTTTTGCTGTCCCGCATAAAGAATGTCGTACTCGGGGATCTCCTCCGACGTCAATACAAAGGGCAGACGGTGCCGGATGTCGTCAATGTCTTCCGGCGACATCGAGATCTGCGCCAGGGTGCTTTGCGGCGCGAATACCACGTTTTCCAGGCGCTTGCCCTTGTCATCGAACACCACGTCGAAAACTTCGTGGTATTCGCCGTTATCATCCGGCGTCTGAACTTTCACATCCTGCCGATAGGTGTACTGCTCGCGGGCTTCTTTGAATTCCTTTTCTTTTGCCGCAAAGCGGCGCATGATTTCTTCAGGAGTGGTCCCCTTGGGCTGTGACTTGTCCAGCGGGCCCTCCTGGGCCCGGGAGAACTGGGGCAAACCCAAAAGCGTAAGTACGGTCAGAAATAGGGCCGTAAAGCGAAGCTTGGAATTCATAGTTTCCAGTTTACATGCTTAGATGCCCCGCAGGACGGGATCGCTGCTAATCAGCTCCAACCTCGGCCAGCGGCTTGTAAAGATATGTCAGAGGAAGAGCGTGGGAAAGTGCATGCAAAATTTGGCTACGAGTCCGTCGTCAGGTGGGGATGCTTCGACTTCGCCGGGTAATCCGCAGAGCGGACCGCGCGCCTCCGCTCAGCATGACACTCAAATTGCTCTGTCCACTAGCTACTGGCCACTGACCACTCCCTTGTGACCTCCGCCCTTAAGACCGAGCTGTCCTATGGTTTACACTTGCCGGTTCCGTGGAGGTCATCATGCGCCGACTCGTAATTGTTCTCGCCGTTCTTCTTACTGTTCCCGCCTTCTCGCAAGCCAAACATCCTTTCACCTTCGAAGACATGATGACCCTGAAGCGGGTGGGCGAGCCAGTCCCTTCGCCGGACGGAAAGTGGGTCCTATTCAGCGCTGTGGATGTGGATTTGGCAGCCAACACCAAGACTCCTCATGTGTGGATCGTTCCATTAGCTGGGGTGTCCCACGTTTCCGCGGGGTTGGGAAACATGGGAGAAGAAAGAAAGCTAATGGCCGAACAGGATGCCGATCGCCCGCGCTGGGCGCCCGATGGCAAGCGCTTCCTGTTCGTGTCCACAAAAGAAGACGGTTCGCAGATCTGGATCGCGGACTTCGACGGCGCGGCCGGAACGGTGACCGGAGTTCACAAGTTGACTTCTATTGCCGCCGAAGCCAGCGGACCGATCTGGTCGCCGGATGGAAGAAACATCGCTTTCACATCGGATGTATATCCCGAGTGCCAGGACGAGGCCTGCAATAAGAGGAAGCTCGACGAAGCAGCCAAGTCGCCGGTGAAGGCGCTGATCTTCACACGTTTGCTCTATCGTCACTGGAACGCCTACAAGGAAGGCAAGCGCACGCACATTTTCGTCATTCCGGCACCCACCCTTCCCAAAACCGGGGAAGGGTTGGGCACCCAGGTTTCCGTTCCTCGTGACTTGACGCCCGGCGATTACGATTCTCCCGTCTTCAGTCTCGGCGGACAGGACAACTACGCCTTCTCGCCCGACGGCCAGGAACTCTGCTACGTCTCGAATCACGACAAACTCGAAGCAGCCTCGACTAACAACGACCTGTGGATCGTTCCGGTGAATGGAGGGACAGCCAAAAACATCACGGCCGACAATCCGGCCGGCGACTCCACGCCCCTCTATTCGCCGGATGGCAGGTACATTGCGTACCGTGCCCAATTTCGTCCCGGATACGAAAGTGATCGCTCCCGGCTGATGCTGTACGACCGGAAAAGCGGGGAGAGAAAGGACCTCACGGAGGGGTTCGATCACTGGGTCGGAAGCTTCGTCTGGATGCCCGATTCCAAGGCAATCGTCTTTAGCGCGGACCACAAAGCGCATGCCTTAATTTACGTGGTCCAGACAGAGCCGAGTGACAGGGCCGGGGCGAAGTTCCTCAGACGCGCCCTGGTGGCGGGCTACAACGATGACCTGGCAGTGACGCCAGACGGGAAAACCTTGGTATTCAGCCGCATGTCAATCGTCGCACCAAACGAAATTTACGCCAGCGACGCAGCTGGCGATGGTTGCCCGGCAACGACCGGCGATGTGGATCCCGGGAACGAGAATTGTTCCTTGAACCCGAATAGGGCTGTCACCAGAGTCAACGAGCCGCTCCTTTCCCAAATCAGCCTGTCAAAATACGACTCTTTTTGGTTCACCGGTGCCCATGGCGACAAGGTCGAGGGCCTCATGGTTAAGCCGCCCAATTTCGATCCCAAGCAGAAGTATCCAGTGAAGTTCCTCGTGCATGGCGGACCGCAGGGGGCATGGGGTGACGACTGGAGCTATCGCTGGAACCCGGAACTGTTCGCCGCCAACGGATACGTCGTCATCATGATCAACTTCCATGGCTCGACCGGATATGGGCAGAAATTCATTGACGCCATCAACGGCGATTGGGGCGGCGCTCCCTTCGAAGATCTGATGCTCGGCCTCGATTATGCTGAGAAAGCCTATTCCTTCATCGACAAGGACCGCGAGTGCGCGCTGGGTGCCAGTTACGGCGGCTACATGGTTAACTGGATTCTCGGCCACACCAATCGCTTCAAGTGCATCGTCTCGCACGATGGCATGTTCAACACCGAATCCGCCTGGGGCACGACCGAGGAGTTGTGGTTCAACGAATGGGAGTTCAAAGGTACGCCTTACACAAATCGCGAGGTCTACCGCAAATGGTCGCCACATCTGTCAGCAACCAGCTTCAAAACGCCGACGCTCGTCATCCACGGACAGAAAGATTATCGGCTCGATGTCTCGGAAGGCTTTCAGCTCTTCACAACCCTTCAGCGGCTGAACATCCCGTCGAAGATGCTCTACTTCCCGGATGAAGGCCACTGGGTCCTGAAACCGCAGAACAGCCGGCTGTGGTATCAGACGGTGAATGACTGGGTAGACCAGTGGGTTGGAAAGCAGGCTCTAGGCTCTGGGCACTAGAGGCTCTCGGGAAGGTTCTCTGGTTCGGTTTCAGGCCTAGCACCTAAAGCCTGCACTTCAGTATTTCGGCCCACCGCCCAGCGTGTACCCGATGGAAATCCCGTAGCGCACGGCGCGCCCGGAACTGAACTCGTTGTTATTTCGCACAGTGTAAAGGTGCACTTCCGGGCGTATGAAGAAATTGCCAAACGGAAATAGCTTAATTCCGCCGCCGAAGTGACCCATGAAATGGTTGCTGCTGACGTAATTGGTGCAGGATATGCCATTACAGCTCACTATAAAATTCTGATAAATCCGGATGCTCTCGGCCCCAATTCCTGCCATGGCCTCGGGGGCTACTCTCCCGAACTTGCGGCTCCAGATTGCATTAAAGTCGTAGAACAGCGGCCGGTACGGCTGCGTTCGATCGCCCGCATAGAACGCGCGGCTGCCTCTCCAGGCAACTTCGCCATTAACGCCAATCTGGCCCTTATAAAAAAGAAGGTCTCCGCTGAAAACCGGGTAAGCTCCTCCCCCCAAGGATGGTAACAAGAAGCCTTGGGAATTAACCGTGGCCGAGGGTGCGCTCAGCGTGCCCATGCCGAAGGCTAAGTCCATTTGCTGGGCGCGAGCGGTCCCGGCAATTGTCATCAGTGCAGACAAGATTGCAACCACAGAGATCTTTTTCAAATGATCCTCCGCAAACTGGCAGAGGTTGGACACGGTACTGATGCGATGGAGTCCTCACCTTTTGTCTGCCATCGTTAGCACAGCTTCAAGTTAGATGATGGCCATCACGGCGCAAGATGTAAAGCACATTAAAAGAAGCGACATGACATAATCAATGAGCAGCACCTCTCGCTTCAATAAGGTTGCGGGCCACGCCACCTGTCGCCGTCATGGTCGCGTGATTTGTTGAGCGGAGCCGCGCGCCTAGGTATCGAAAGGGCGCCTGGTTCGGCAGTATCCTCACCTCCCCCACTCGGGCCCGTCCAGATGGACTCGAGTTCAAACTGCTGGCTGGCCTTGGTTCCAGCCGTGAGATCGGCTCTGCCACGGCTGGGCCCGAGGTCACGATACGCAGTGACAGCCGTTAAGAGGCGCATTGCCTGTGGACGCGGTTCCCCGACCCGCTTGGACGGGTCAGAGTCCGGTCCCCACATGCCAAATGCATCCGTCGGTCAAGCTGACAACGCGGAGTCCTGGTCCTGGTGAAGTTGTTGGCGCGCAGCAGACAGGTGAGCTCCAGTGAGCAGCAGCAGGCCCGAGAGAAAAGCCCAGAACATCATGGTCACCGACAGGGTGAATGGTCCGTACACTTCTTGGAAATTCAGCCAGGGTAGCGCGAGGATGTAGCCGTGCTTAAGCATTTCCGAGAGCAGCCCTGTGATGACCGCCGAGGGGAGCACAGCTCTCGCTGCCACTTTGCCGTTAGGAAGGAGCCAGTAAATCAGGAAGAAAATCGTAATACTGGTGGCGATGGCGAAGATTTTCATCACGATGAAACCAATCATGTGAACCAGCAAGGTCAGGTGCCCGTGCAGCAGCGATTCAAGCAAATTGATGTTGCCTGCCGTTCCAGCAACCGAGAGCAAGGCCAGCACACCACAGCCGAACGCCAGCACCAACGAGACCAATTGATTTCCCAGGTAAGACCGATTTTTGGGAAATCCCCAGATGCGGTTCAGCGCTACCTCTAAAGGGACGAAGACTCCGGTCGAAGTCACCAGCAAAATCAGCAGAGACGCCAATTGCACTCGGTGTTTGGCGCCGACCAGGGCAGTCAGGTTCTTGATGATGAACTCTTGCCCGGCTGGCAGATAATCTTTCAGCAAGTCCACTACTACGTTGTACATCGTCTTAGAGTGAAACACCCGGCGAGTCAACGTCAGCAGCAGCACGACAAAAGGAAAGAACGAGAGGATGGCATTGGCGGCCACGGAGAACGCGAAGGTGTGGACCTCGGTTCGCAGCAGGTACTTGAGTGTGGACAAAACAATCCCCGACTGCAGCGCCGGCTTCAGCGATCCGGGGACAACAATCGTGCGGGACTTGCCCGGGACTATAGATGGAATGGTTTCCGGCACTCGGTGGAAGTATCGTATCAAAGCTCGGGTGTGAGTCCTGACCCGGAGGTAACCATGCAGGGGGCAGCTACTTTAACGGTTTGATAAATAGGTTGTTAGGAAGTTAACGTTTTTGACCCGCGGTCACATCGAAAAAAGGATGCTTGCCAAAAAGGTAAGTTCCTGAATATTATCTTCTGCCGCTGTCGATAGTTCGGCGGTGGATGTTCAACGCTTCGTTTCCCGGGTAGATGTTTCTTGTGTTTGGCAGTCGAAACTCGCGCAATCCAAATGGGCTCCGGAGTTTTGTGCCGAGGTTTTCAGCGGCGCGGAACTCGGGAGCCCCTTGCAGTTGCGCGTGTGAGTCTGCAAGCCGGAACAAGCCACCCGCTCCGCTTTCGGGCGCTTTCGGGGCGCGTTTCCAAGGTTTCGGGAACGTTCGGGGGGCGCGCGGAAGTATCCCAACTACTGCAGAGCTGAAAGGAGTACATTTGTGAGAGAGAAGGGCACAGTGAAGTGGTTCAATGGGGCAAAAGGATACGGTTTTATCCAGCGCTCCACCGGGGAGGACGTCTTCGTACATTTTTCTGCGATCCAGGAGAACGGATATCGCACGCTGAACGAAGGCGAAACAGTGGAGTTCGATCTCTTGAAAGGCCCCAAGGGCTTTCAGGCGGCCAATGTAGTTCGCGTCTAGAGCTGCCGATCTCCCGCCATTCAGTAACCCTCTCAGCTTGGCTGAGAGGGTTTTTTCGTGGTGTGCAAAATCGGCGGGACCTTCGGGCCCCGCCGCGCAGAAGGCCATCACTGCTGCCGTCCTACCACTAGCAAGCCGAGCGCGTTGGGTACGATTTCGGTTGTCAAGCGGGAGTTCGAACGCAGAGGATCCGACCCAACAAGAAGCGCAGTATGGCTTTTTGGATCGATTGTCATCGTATGTGCCCCCGCCTTCGTGGGCACCTTTTCGACAATTGTGAACTTGTCGGGAGACTCCTCGCGCACGATCGTGAGTATGCCGGCACTGCTAGCCGCGAATGCCAAGTGCAAGTCCGGGTCGAAGGCGATGTCGCCAACCCATGCTGCGATTGGCAATCGCGCAATGATCTTTCTGGAGTCAGGATCGCTGACCACCATGGCCCCATTACTGCATCCTGAGAACAGCCGGCGAGAGCTCACGTCCATCGCCAATCCGCGAGGTTCGATACAGGGAGCCAACGGGACGCGCGCGGTAAGCGCGAGCTTGCCTATGTCGATGACGGCGATTTCGGCGGGATCAAGCAGGCTGAGTACTGCTGGCGTTTCCCGTCGGAAACGGCAGACCGGGGATCATCGACTAACCCGACACTCGCGGCAACCGTGCCGTCGGTGGCGCGGGTCGCAGTTAGGAGCGACTGCGGCTGTTCATCGTAAAGACCATCTGACTGCTGCTCTCGTACACAATGTAATCGGGTTTTTTCCCGGGAACCTTCACGGTTCCGATAGGCTGCAGCGTTTTCAGATCGAAGATCGTGACCGAATCTGCGCCACCGTTGCTGGTAAACCCGCGCCCGAGCTCGGGAGCAAGGGCGACGCGGTGGGTGTCCTGCGGCTGGGGTACGCTGCCGACAGCGATCCCGGAATCGGCATCGAGCACGGCGACGCGCGTATCCCGCGTGACATAGACCCGGCGTGCGTCAGCATCGCAAAAGTAGAGCTTGTGGAATCACGGTCGACTTGTTCCTTCATTCCGAGCCTAGGAGAAACACCTCATTGCCAATCGGAAATCTCAAGTACGGTTTTTCTTGTGCTAAGAAAAACTTTTTACTTGTCCAGAAGGGGTCCAATTTTTTGGACCAGCCTGGGATTTGTTTGGACTCAGCTTGAGGCATCGCGATTACAAGTATTTGTTCCTCGATGAACCACTGGCAATATCTAACCTGGTGGCTGGTGCCGCCACGTGCAGCCGCTCAGAGCAGAACGTACCGACTGGCAGTTGCGGCGACGGAAGCAGCCAATGACCAGATACTTGTTGCCTGCACCTTGCGGGTCGATAGTACCTCCTTCCATGCATGGTTGTTTGTATGTTGTTTATAACAAGCAAGTTGTAACCACATAGGTTACTAAGGTGTAATTTATTGCTCTGGCTTTGGTTACTTGCTCAGTTACCGGCAATCGGTTGGAATAGTGTCCTAGCACCCTGAGCCCTCCACTTGTTCGGCGCCAGAACGGCTAGACCGGTCAGATACCGGAGCTCGATTATGACAATGCCGGCAAGGGAGACAAGGTGCAATTCTCGTCAGGGAGTCAGTACACAAATGAAGAAACTGATCGGTGTTGCCACATTGCTTTGCGTGTTCTCGTGCCTGACCTTGGCACAGGAAACACCTAAGCCGGAAGTCTTTGGCGGATACCAGTTCACCACCATGAATCCCTCCTGGAATGCCAGCGGCTGGAATGGCCAGGCGAACTTCTACATCACGCGTCTGGTCGGCATCACCGGGGATTTCAGCGGCGCCTACAACTCAGGCGAGCACTTCCACACCTACACCTTCGGGCCGGTGGTCTCCACCCATAAGGGGAGCTTCTCTCCCTTCGTGCATGGCCTGTTCGGTGGAGCCCGTGCCTCGGCAGCTGGCGTCGGCATCAACGGAATGGCGATGATGTTCGGCGGCGGCGTGGATATGGGCCGTAAACAGATCGCGGTCCGCCTGTTCCAGGCCGATTGGCTGATCACCCGCTTCTCTGGCGTGACCGAGAAGAACAACGCTCGCGTTTCGACCGGAATTCTGTTCCGCTTCTAACTACTCGCGGTTTAGCGCAGGTGAGGAGGGCGATCTCGGGATCGTCCTCCAAGCGGCGCAGCCTTTATTCCCGCAGCCTCTACTGCACTTCGAGCGACACCAGGTCGCCCTCCGATTTACCGCTTGCCTTGTAGTTCACTGACGCCGCCCGGTTGCGCCAGTCACAGGAAAATTCATCGGCGCCAATGACGACTAATGTTTTGTAGTCTCCCGTGTGCAGTTTCAAAATTCTGCCGCCTGAGGTGAGGGTCACCGTCGCAGCCGGGGCCTGCGAACAATTCACAGAAACAATTCTCCCTTTCAAGTATTGCACCCTTCTCTTGTCCGCTCCGCGCGACTTTGCTTTGGTCTCCTCGTTGTCAGAACCTGCCTTCTCCGTGGCGGAGGTCTTCGCTTCTGCCGTACTGGACTGTTCTTGTTTCTGCGGCTCGGCGGCGCGTTGGGGCTCAATACCGTACTTTTTTAGGAAGGGCAAGTCTTCCAGTTTCTTCCGCGCAGACGACGCAATCTGGGGGTCGGTGCTGTCCGTAAGACGTTCCAGAATGGCCTGCGCTTTGTCCCAGTTCTTGCCGGCTACATAAATGTTGGCCAGATCGAGAACGTAGGATTCGTTGCGTGGACTCAGCTGAATGGCGGTGCGCATGGTGTCGGTCGCGGCGTGAGTTCCGCCGCCTTCCAATTCCGCCAGGCCCAGCAGGTGATACGCCTCGGCCAGTTCGGGATTCCAATCAATGACGGTCTTCAATCCCTGTTGCACGTTGGCAAGGCTCTCGATGGGTTGACCGGTGACTTTTGCCTTGCGGAACTTGAGGACGGCAAAGTAAAAATGCACCCAGGGATCGTTAGGATCACTCTCCGCTGCCTGCGCAAGCTCATCCTCGGCCTGCTTGAAATCCTCTTTCTGCATATAGGCGTACGCGAGCGCGCGATGCGCCACTTCGTTGTCAGCGGGCCCTTGCGCCAGGGACTGAAGGTCCTTTGTTCCTTGATCGCGGTGATCGGACTGACGCGCCATCAGGTCAGCCAGCAATGCATGAGCGTCATCATCGCTAACCTTCTTGACTACAAGAGCGAGTTCGGGCCCGAATGGCGCAGCAGCACGGGAGATCTGGGAGGCCTTGTCTTGCGCAGTTAAGGTCGGCTTGAGTGATTGAAAGTAATCGGTAACGGCTTTCCTAAACTGATCGGGTGTCATGCCAAGCGCCTGCTGCAGAGCTTGCGCTACCGGCGTCTTCTGGTTCTGCACAAGTTCAAAGTACGCGCCGATTTTTGGGAGCATGTCCTTGGCCAGCAGGTAATGCGTTACGATCCAGGACTGAGCGGAGAAGAGCTCTTGATGCGCGTCGTTCTGGTATTCGGGCGTGTTCGGCCGCATGGTGAGCAAATCGTTCACGTCGAGCCACGCCGCACTGCTCAGCAATTCAGACAGCGACTTCGATGAACTGCGAACCTGGCCAACATTTCCAACCGGAGCATGGGAGGGTACTCCCGGGTCGCCGCCGATCTCGACGGTTTTGTTGTCGACGCGGATGCTGGAGAAATACTCGGCCAGACCTTCGTCAAACCAGGCTTGAGTCGGGGGATAATTACTGTCGAGCAGCATGTGCGCGAGAGGGTACCGAACCGCCAGCCAAGGCTCATTGGCGGACAAGTTCAAGACGATGAAGTTGCGGTCTTTGCTAGGCAAGAAAAACCCGGGAGCGTTGGTCGGCCTCGAGCCAACCAGCGGACAAATACCGGCATAGTCGTTGTCATTCTTCAGGGCGAGGATCTGGACAGGAACTGGCATCTTTACCTTGTCGTGCATGATGAGTTGCCCGAAGACGGCACGCATCTGCTCGAGCCGCAATGCCACTTCGCGGCCTCTCTTCTCGCCCCCATCCGTAACCACGGAAAAATGCATGGAATGGATCTCCAGCCAGCCTTCTTTGGTTGCGGGTTTTTGATCGGAAGCAAGCAAGGCGGCCGCAATGGCCATCTTGATTGCCAGGGCTCGAATGAAGGAAGAAACCATAACCGCACCAGAGCTGACCGAAAATGCTATCACGCTGAAACCATCAAGATCTGGGGGATGCACTCACGCTGTCGATGGCATAAAAGAAAGAAAAAAGGCCTCCGGGCGTTCGACCCGGAGGCCAGCTGGTGTTTGCTTGTTTTAGCGGTTGTGTGTCAAACGGTCGTAGATGAGTCCTGCAGCCCCGCCCGCGAGCGCGCCAATGCCGGCGCCCTTCCCGCCGCCCGCCAAGGCTCCGATTGCTGTTCCCGTGCCTGCCGATCCGGCCACAATCAGTACCGAGTTGCGCGTCGAACGAGTGCGATGCAGCGGCGCCCGATTGGGGTAGGTCGGCGGTTGGTGCGGTTGTGTGTCAACGCCGCGACGCATGGGCGCGTGCTGCCGATGCTCCGGCGCATATGTCGTGTCTGGCTGCGGTCCGTTGTAGACCGCCGGCTGCAGCCGAGTCGTCTGCTGGTGCTCGTCCTAGCTCGTGAATCGCGGATATGCGTACATGGTCAAACCAGTCGCCGCTACTGCTGTAATCAATGCCATTGCTATCACTGTCCGAACCCCACTCATGATTAGTTCCCCTTCGGCCAGAGGTCCTCAGATACCCACCGTCTAACTAATAGATTGGAACGGGCTGGAGTTACTTTGGTTGCATCGTGAATTTTGGAAGATTAGAGCCCTATCGAACCAACGCTAACCATAGCCAGCCAAAAAGCAAGGTGAAGACCGTGATGGGCAGCCCGGCGCGAAAATAGTCCCAGAATCCGACGTGCACATCCGGTTTCGCGCTTTCGATCACAATCATATTGGCAACCGAGCCGGTGATCGTTAGGTTGCCAGCCAAGGTCGAAGCCATCGCCAAAGTCAACCACGCGGTGTGGGGATCGGAAAATCGCGGCACCAGTGATTTGAGAAGCATGACGGCCGGCACGTTGTTCACAATGTTGCACAGCCCAGCCACAATGACCGTGAACACGCCCGTGTGTTGCAGATTCCAATATTGCGCGATATGAAGGAGCTGGCTCGTGATCCCCGCAAGTTCTGCGCCGCCTACGATTAGGAACAGTCCAACGAAGAACACCAAGAGTCCCCAGTCCACTTCCTCATATAGCATGTGGGGATCGAGAGTGCGCGTGATCAACAGGATGGCTGCTCCCAAGGCCGCAATCTGAGCAGGCGGAGCCCCCAGAAAAAACCCAATCACGACCCCTGTAACTACGATGGCAGGCTTGGTCAGGCGAGAAAAATCTATCTCCGGCAGAGGAATGGTTTCCGCTTGCGGCGGCAGCGCAAGGTCCCGCATGTGAACCCAGTGCAGAGCGCCCCAGGCAATGAGGAGTCCCACCAATGCCACCGGCCCCAGATGAAACAGGAAATCCCGATACTTAATTCCTGAATACGACGCAATCAGCATGTTCTGTGGGTTGCCGGTAATGGTGGCGACGCTTCCTATATTCGATCCGGTAGCGACGGCGAGCAAGTAAGGCAGCGGAGCGAGTTTCATGCGCCTCGTTATAGTGAGCACGAACGGAACCATGACCAGGCACACGATATCGTTAACGAAAAATGCCGACAAGACGCCGCAGGTGAAAATCACTGCCGGCAACAGATGGGTAGGTTTCAAGCGCCGCAGGACAACCTCAGCGTTCCACTCAAAGAAGCCGACCAGGTGCAGATTGCCAACAATCAACATCATCGAGAACAGCAATACCAGCGTCCCGAAATCAATGAAGCGGAGCGCTGCCCGTGGAGGCACGATGCGGAACGCGACCATCGCCACGGCGCCTATGATGGCCGCTCCCGGCCGGTCGATCTTGAACCCTGGAAACTTGCCCAGTGCGAATACCAGATAGCTGGCTAGAAAAATGCCGTAAGCAGCAAGAATGGAAGCATTGGACAGGGCTGCCGCCGAGATGGGGTGCATTTCGAGGCAGGATAGCAGCGAACACTGGCGAGTTAAACATGGCGATCGGGGCGAATCTGTGATTAAGGTGTACCACTTAGTTACGCGAGCGGTTGTTAGGGCGTTCCCCTCAGCGAAGCAGTAAGAGAGCTCAAGTGTGTGGCAAATCACCGCTATTTGTGGGGCTTTCACAGCTTACCTCGCAGCATTTCTGTTTATACTAATGGCAACAGTAAGTGGCACCCGCGCGGAATCGCTTCCCGCGCGGTCCTAATTATTATTCGCAGAGCGTCGGTTACCTGAGGGATAGCTACGTCCTCAACAGTGCCCGCCTCTGCCATGAGGTTGCGCAGTGAGCAAAACAATTTATGTTCTTTTTGTTCTTGCGGCCGTAGTGTTTCTTGCCAGTTGTGGAGGCACTCACAACATGGGTTCTGCAAGCGGAACAGGCGGAGGAGCAACGCAGTTCTCCAGCCAGCCGTTTATGGCGGGCATCGCGCACGTCGCGGGCAATTATGGTTTCACGCAGGAAAATTTCTTGGTGGAAGGCGCGGAGCGGATCAGTCAGCTGGGCTCGAGTTCGATTTTTGTCTACCTGACCCCAAGTTTTCGTACAGATTATCCGGACAGAACGGCCGGGATGTGGCCGGCAGGAAATCCGGCGGCGCTGACCGAATTGGCAAAGACAACGCCTTATGAGAAAGTTTTTGCGCTGCCGTTCAAGACCATCGTTCTGACTGCGTACACGTTCGCGAATCAGGACGCTATCGCCGGCTTCGCGGATGCAACTGACCGGGCGAAAGCCGAGGAGCAGGAATTTTACGACTTGGCGAAATACCTGTATCAGCACTATGCAGGATCGGGCAAGACTTTCGTGCTGAAGAATTGGGAAGGCGATTGGATCGGGTTGCAAGGCTACGACACGAGCGTCAATGTCTCGGACACCATGGTGTCCAGCATGATTTCCTGGCTGTCGGCTCGTGAACGCGGTGTCACTCGCGCACGGCAAGATTCAGCCAACCCTTCGGGCGTCTCGGTTTTTAATGCGGTGGAAGTCAATCGCGTGCTCGATACCCAACACGGACTGACCCGGGTGATCAATGCCGTCGTGCCCACGGTGCACCCAGACATGGTGACGTACTCTTCCTATGATTCGACCGCTGGGCAAGAACAGGACTCTACCTCGCTGACGAACACTCTGAATCAGGCGCTTCACATTATCAAGCAGTTCGCTCCCGACCCCCTGGGATTGGGCGACCGCCGCATTCTCATTTCCGAGTATGGGTTGTTCGAGAACACGTACGGCAGTGAAGCTGTTTGGCGTACGCAGACCATTCTTAGCACCGCCAAAGCCGCAGGACTGGCGGGCGCGTTTTTGTGGAACGTGTTTGATAACGAGTGTAAGTTAGCCAACGGCCAGACCGCTCCGGTAGGCGTCACGCCCGGCGCTCCCTCGCGGCCTACGGATGCGGAATGTCGCGGGCTTTGGATTGTACGCCCGGATGGCAGCCAGAGCCCGGTTCTGGGAGCCCTGCAAAAGTACTGGTGAGCTCTCAGACCAAGTTGAGGCCTTGCTCCCCAGAAGCTTGTGAAACCGAGCAAAAGCCCCGGAGGCATCTGTTCCGGGGCTTTTTCGGATCTCGCGAGAGTTACGCCTGTGCCACGACATGGTCAGTAGTCCACCTGTTCTGCGGCGGATTCTTGGGCAGGATGTCCAGGTAGATTACCGCGTAGCGGAATGCAACGACCATCACCGCAATGGTGGCGAAAGTCAGAGCGAATTCCGTCCATTTCGGCACGTAATAAATCCCTGCACTGGCCTGCAGCCCAGTGACCGCGACGTTCAGCCGGTTAGCCATGAAGCCCATCACGATCAGGGCGCAGGTCCAGTACAGGTACATGGGATTGTTCCGTACCTTCTCCCAACTCAGGAGCACGACGGGAGCGAGCACGAACAACCCAATCTCCACCCAGAAGGAGAGCGACTCTTCGCGCCATCTGAACATGTATTGCGCCCCGCCGTGGGTGAACAGGTCCACCCCGCGGAAGAACGCATATAGCACCAGCATGGGCGCAATCACCCGGCTGACTTCGCTCAAGATGTTCAAGTCGACTCGTGCATTCAGCGAGCGTACTGACAAGTAAATCGCCAACACCGTGACCGCCAGTCCGGCGGGGATTGCCGACAGGAAGAACAGGCTCGGCAGATATGGGCTGTACCAGAGTGGATCGAGTTTGCCCTTGGTCAGCAGGTAGAGTCCGCCGAGGAATGACTGGTGCAGCGAGGAAAGCACCACGCCGATCAGCACCAATCCGATCAGCACGTGGTGGTGCCATTTGAGATAGAACTCGCGGATACTTCTCCACGGGATCTTCTCGACCAGTGCGGGCGAAAATTCCAGCGCGAGCACCGTGCTGTAAAGCATCACACACCAGGACACTTCAAAGAGCACCGATTTGCGGTTCCACATCACAATGGGATGCCAGATTCTCCAGGGCAAGCCGAGCTCATACATCATGCCGATGATGACGGACATGTAGCCGAGGAACGAAACCAACACGGCCGCCCGCAGCACCGGCCGGTAGCGCTCGAAGCCGAGCAGGTAGACGGCTGCCGCGATCGCGAAACCGCCTGCCGACAGCCCGACGCCGCACAGCGTGCCCAGTCCAACCCAAAGACCCCAAGGCTGCGGATCAGTCAGATTCGTCGATTGCTGGAATCCGAGGAAGAACCGCGCATAGGCGGCGTAAATTCCGGCGGCGAGCAGCACAACGAAGATCACTCGCCAGAGCGTGATTTTGGGAAATCTAGGGGTGGTCATGGCTCATCTCCCTGTGCGCCGGTTAAAACCGGCGAGGTGTAGTGAATGAAAGAGTCATACGAATGTGACGTAGCGACCCACATCGGCCCTGAGTCATGCGGAGCCGCTCGCGAGGGCGGCGTCGAAGCGTTGACAAGGG
>Ga0209267_1000728_pt1 | contig 23602 bp, 16 predicted proteins | sample GraSoiAngelo_137_FD_185894 | JGI IMG/M metagenome (GOLD analysis project Ga0209267, IMG submission 185894) | Grasslands soil microbial communities from the Angelo Coastal Reserve, California, USA - 14_0929_09_30cm (SPAdes) (version 2) | ecosystem: Environmental > Terrestrial > Soil > Grasslands ... | reverse complement strand
GCGACCGATCGCGATGAGGTCGAGAGCCGTACTCATGGCCGGTGCCGGTTGCGTGCGCATGCGGGCTCCATCCTCAGCCCGCGCGGCTCACTCTTTCAATGGCCGGCCAGGCCAGTGTGCCGTGAGCATACTTAGGCTTATATCTTCCATGTTATATCAATATGTTACAACTCCTTTCTCGACTCTGTGGAACATCTGATCTCGCGCATTCCGAATCGAGCCCGCCTGAAATGCGCGGCTTGACAAGTCCAACGCCCCGGCGATAACTGCTGCCTTCCGCTAGGGTCCGAACACGGGAGAGCCCCACGTGTTAAGGGAGCTGACGGTCGTGGCGGTGCTATGCGCCGCACCGTCGCTGTTTGCGCAGGAGGTCAGGTCATTCGACCCGCCGGCGGCGTTCGGGGCGCGCCAGAGCGTGTCCGACCTGCGTCTCTCTCCGGACGGGCAGCGTGTCTCGTACATTGCACCCACCGACGGTCAGGGGTCGGTGGTGTATACGCTGAGTCTCGACAAGGGCGCACGCCCGAGAGCGGCGCTGCGGGCAGCCGGCAAGCCGGATCGACTCACGTACTGCAACTGGGTCTCCAACGAGCGCCTGGCCTGTGAGGTATACGCTCTCGTCAAAGACCCCACATACGGGTTTCTCTCGTTCAGTCGACTCGTGGCGGTGAACGCCGATGGCAGCAACGTTCAGGTCCTGAGCCGGCGTGACAGCCAGTACAGCCGCGGATTGCAGCTCGGGGGTGGCGAGATCATCGACTCGCTGCCCGAGCAGGACGGTGCCGTGCTGATGACTCGCGTCTACGTGCCCGACGATAGAATCGGAACCCGCTTCGGCTCCAGCACAAAAGGGCTCGGAGTCGACTGGGTCGACACGCGCGACCTCACCGTCAAACAGGTCGAGAGGCCTCGTGAGGATGCCACAGAGTACATCACCGACGGGCACGGCACGATCCGCATCGTCGGCCTCAGACAGAAAGTCCGCGAATCCCAGGACAACGGCATCATCGACTACCTGTACCACCCGCCGGGGTCCCGGGAATGGCGGAAGCTGAGCGATTACAACTACACCGATCACACCGGGTTTAATCCCCACGCGGTCGATCCCGATCTCAATGTGGCTTATGGTTTCAAGCAGAAGGACGGGCGGCAGGCCCTGTACTCCGTGACCCTCGATGATTCGCTGCGGGAGCAGCTCGTGTACGCGAATCCCGAGGTCGACGTGGATGAGCTGATCGAGATCGGACGGCACCGGCACGTGGTGGGCGCCTCATACGCCACCGATACCCGCAAGCCGGTGTTCTTCGCTCCGCAAATCCAACAGCTGCTCGCGTCGTTTCAAAAGGCGCTGCCGAACCAGTTGCTGCGGATAGTGGATGCCAGCGGCGACGAGAACCGCATGCTGCTGTTTGCAGGCAGCGACGCGGATCCGGGCGTGTACTACATCTTCGATCGCAAAGCGCACCAGCTGCAGACGTTCCTGGTGGTCAGAGCCGCGCTCGAAGGAGTGAAGCTCGCCACCATGAAGAGCATCCGCTACCCCTCAGTAGACGGAGTCATGGTGCCCGGATACTTGACGCTGCCCCCCGGTGCCGAGAGCGCCAGGGGCCTGCCCGCGATTGTCATGCCCCACGGCGGCCCGAGCGCTCGGGACGAATGGGGCTTCGACTGGTTGTCGCAGTTCTTTGCCTCGCGCGGCTTCGCAGTGCTGCAACCGAATTTCCGCGGATCGAGCGGCTACGGCGATGCCTGGTTCCGTGACCAGGGCTTCAAGTCCTGGCAGCTCGCCATCGGCGACGTACTGTCGGCCGGGCGCTGGTTGGTTAGCCAGGGCGTGGCGGATCCCGCAAAGCTCGGAATCGTCGGGTGGTCGTATGGCGGCTACGCCGCGTTGCAGTCCGCGGTCGTCGACCCTTCCGTGTTCAAGGCCGTGGTCGCGATTGCGCCGGTGACTGACCTCGCGGCGCTCAAGGAGCAGTACCGCCACTGGAGCAATTTCGAGCTCGAAAGCGCCTTCATCGGCCAAGGCGCACACACCCACGAGGGCTCGCCTGCCGAGCACGCGGACAAGATCAAAGTGCCGGTCTTGCTATTCCACGGCGGATTCGACCGGAACGTGCACATCGAGCAATCGAAGCGTATGTGTGAGCGCCTCAGGGCTGCCGGTGGCAAGTGCGAGCTCGTGACCTGGGAGGACCTCGATCACTACCTCGACGACTCGAGCGCCAGAACCCAGATGCTGCGCAAGAGCGACGAATTTCTTCGCGTTGCTTCGGGAATGTAAGCTGTAGCGTGCATCTCTCGGTGCTGCTATGGCTCGATGCAAGCGGCTCGATCGTAGAGCGGCGTGAGCTGCACCCGGCTCACTGGCGCACCGGTCCCTCGTACAGCGCAAAGGCGCCGTAGCCAACGACCCGCGAGCGATCGGGCTGCGTATCGCCGGAATTGCGCAGGTCGAGCAAGCGGACGTTGAGGTGGCGCTGTCGCGCCGCGCACAGCAATCCGTTGATTGCGACGTGACCGCAGGCCTGGTCCGCGTCCAGCTCGGCCGCGCAGGCGAGAATCGACTGCGCCGTGGCCGCGTCGACCGCGCGCGCCCTGGCGTAGTCGAGGTAGTGCGACAGGTCGGAGCTGATGATGATCAGTGTTTCGTCTCCGCCCCAGACACGCTCGAGGGCCGCGGTGACTTGCGGCGCGGTCGCATCGCCCGAGACGATCGGCAGCACGGAAACCTCATCACCGAGCAGCACCTGCAGGAACGGCAGCTGCACTTCGAGGCTATGTTCGCGCGCGTGCGGCGCATCCGCCGTCACCACGTGCGCTGCGCGGAGAATCGCGCGGCGCGCCTCCGCGTCCACCGGAACGAGGCCGAGCGGTGTCTGGAAGGCTTCGGCTCGCGGCAGCGCGAGACCCGCGAAGGGGACGAAGTGGCTCGGCCCGAGAAGCACCACGCGCTCGATTCCTTCCAGCCCATCGCTGACTGCGCCATAGGCCGAGCCGGCTATCGGCCCCGAAAAAATGTAGCCCGCGTGCGGGGCGATCACGGCTTTTGGCCGTGATGGAGGCGGCGTTTCTGCCCGGGGTGCGGCGCCGCGGGTGCCGCGGGCCTGTCTCGCCTGAGCCAGGCACGCCTCCACCATGGAGCGCAAAGCGCTGGGCTCCTCGGGGTAGAACGACCCCGCCACCGCTGGTGGTCGCACCCGGCTCGGCGGAGTTGCGTCAACCATATCGCGAAATCTCAGCGCGCCGTCCCCATCCGCGCCGCCAGCCGCACACTGAGTCGCCGCGCTCCCCAATCTCCGGGTGGCCCGGCGAACACTCCGGGAATCGCGGTGCCGCAGCGTCGGCAGGCGCCGGTATCGGTCAGCTTCCATTCGCCGAGCTCGTACCAGTCGCGCTCGATGAGACGGGTGTGACAGTGCGGGCACCAGGTGCTGCCTCCCTCCCGGTCGTGCACGTTGCCGGTGTAGACATAGCGCAGGCCGTTGGCGAGCGCGATGTGGCGGGCACGAGTCAGCGTCGCGGACGGCGTGCGCGGCTTATCCAGCATCTTCCAGTCCGGGTGAAATGCCGTGAAGTGCAGCGGCACGTCGGGGCCGAGCCGGTCTGCGATCCAGCGCGTCAGCCGGTCGAGCTCGTCGTCGGAGTCGTTCTCCCCGGGGATCAGCAGCGTCGTGATCTCGAACCACACCCTGGTCTCTCGTTTCAGGTACTCGAGTGTCTCGAGCACCGGTGCGAGCGCACCGCCACAGATCTTGTAATAGAAGCGCTCGGTGAACGCCTTGAGATCGACGTTCGCGGCATCCATGAGCCGATAGAACTCCTCCCGCGGCTCGGCGCACATGTAGCCCGCGGTCACGGCCACGCTCCTGATGCCGCGCGCACGGCACGCGCGCGCGGTGTCGATCGCGTACTCCATGAACACGACCGGATCGTTGTAGGTAAAGGCAACGCTCGCGCAGCCGAGCCGGTCGGCGGCATCGGCGAGCTCCTCGGGACTGGCGCGGTCGGCGAGCGTGTCCATCTCGCGGGACTTGGACATGTCCCAGTTCTGGCAATTCGATACCGCCACGAACGGCGCGAGGTAAGAGTGGTCGGGATCGTCGATCTCGAGATTGTAGACCGGCCCCTCGTACAGAGTTTCCTCCACACGCCGTACGTTTACGAGCAGCGTCGCGCCCGTGTCCAGGGTTCCCGCCGCGTCGATTCGAATGCCGTTGCCCGCCTGCTCCTTCGGAACGAGCAGGTAGTGATCGGTCGTGAGCTCCGCCGCGGCGATGCACCGCACGTCCTCGAGGTCCGAGCGCAGGGCGGCGAATACCTTGTGGTTCGGCGTGAGGAGGATCGGCGGGCAACAGGCCGCCTGCAGCGCAAGCAGCTCGCCGGAATAATGATGCGCGAACACTTTGGCCACTCGCGCCTGCTTGCCTCCACGCGTCCAGGCTTGCAGGGAGCCCGGGAGCCCGATCCCGCCACCGTGCTGCGAAATCTTCTCCCCGCAGCTCTCGAACAACTCCGCAATCCGCCTCATGCCGTGCGTGGTCGCGACCAGCGTGTCCGGGGGAAAGCAGAACTTGCAGGCGAGATTGCATCCGGCGGTGCCGAAAGAGAGCACACTCGTCCCCGGAAGGAAGTGATTGAGCGGCTTCTTCTCGATGGGGTCGACGCAAAAGCCGCTCGAGCGGCCGTAACTGAAGAGCTTGATCCGGCCCCGCTCGGCGCCGCGCACGAAGCACAGCCCCCGCTGCCCATCGTGCAGCTTGCAGGCCCGGGGGCAGACGTCGCATTGCACGCGTCCGTCGTCGAGCAGGTGCCAGTAGCGCGTGTCGACGATCGACCCTTCGGGAGGCCGCAGCGCCACGCTCTCCCTCTCCTCGGCCATGGCGCTGATTGTGCTCCCTTTCGAGCGCATCGATAATGCCGCGGCTGCCCAGGTCGAGCAGCCGGTTCACCGTGTATCCGGCGAGCGACAGTGAGGCCGATCGCGCCGCAGCACCGGTCACTGCTGCGGCAACATCCCCCGGTGCAGCTCTTCCAGATTCCCGATCACGACATCGGGCGCAAACTCCCAGGGATCGAAGATCCGCCTTGGGTCCCGTCGCACCCAGGCCGCCTTGAGGCCGTGCGCCTTCGCTCCGATGACGTCGAACGGGTTACCCGAGACCAGCCAGGCCTTCTCGCCGGATGCTCCCGCCCGTCTTACGAGGTCATACACCGCGGGATCGGGTTTGAAGGTCCTGATGCTGTCGGCGCTCAGGATCGTTTCAAAGAACCCGTCGATACCCGCATGCTTGAGCAGAGTCCGGACTGACTTCTCGGTGCCGTTGGTCAGCGCCACGATCCTGCAGCCGGCGGACTTCAGCCTCCTGAGCGCCGGCTCTGCATCGGGATAGGCCGGCAGGCGCAGATACGCTTCGAGCAGCGCGCGCGTGCGCTCCTCGCTCAGCTCGACACCCAGCTCGCCGCTCACGTGGCTGAGCGCCTGCGCGGTGCACCGGTCGAAATCCAGGTAGCAGCGCATCAGGGCGCGCCGGAACGTAAACTCGAGCTGCTTGTCTCGCCACAGCCGTGCGGCCAGTGCCGCCTGCGCGCCGAATGTCTCCCCCAGAGCGCCGACGATTCCGCCCGGGTCGACCACGGTCCCGTAAATGTCAAACGCAATGACGAGCGGCAAGGGATTCTTCCCGGTCAACGGCGCCCCCTATACCCCGTTAGAATGTCTGAGCAACGTAACGGAACCGACGGCCGTGATAAAGAGCTTCTTGCACGGCACGCGCGGCAGGCTGCAACGCGCTGCCCCGTTCGCGGCGGCGCTCGCCCTCGCCGCCTGTACGACGCCCGGCTCCCCGGTCGGCTCCGCGACCTCGGCAAAGTCCGCAGCTCCCGCAGGCGCGCTCGCGGCGCTGCGCCGCGAGGATGTCGTGTGGCTGCAGCGGCTGACCTTCGGGCTCGACAGCCGCACGGTCGGCGATTATCGCCGCCTCGGCCGCGAGCGATACCTCGATCAGCAGCTGCATCCGCGGGACGAGGCGCTCCCGGAACCGGTCGCGGCCCAGCTCCGCGCGCTCGAAGTCCCGCAGACGGATCCGGCGGGCAAGCTAGAAGAGCTGCACGAACGGCGCCGTTCGATCAACGCGATGAGCGAGGGCGCAGACCAGGACCAGGCCCGCAAGGCGCTGAATGAAGAAGGCAACCGCCTCGCCTATCGGGCGGTGCGTCTGCAGCTGCTGCGGGCGCTGTATTCGCCGGCGCAGCTGCGCGAGCAGATGGTGTGGTTCTGGCTCAACCATTTCAGCGTGCACCAGCACAAGGCCGATGAGCGCTGGCTGCTCGGAGATTACGCGGAGCGCGCGATCCGCCCGCATGCGCTCGGGCGTTTTCGCGATCTGGTGCTCGCGACACTCGAGCACCCGGCCATGCTCGAGTACCTCGACAACGCCCAAAATGCCGTCGGCCACGTCAACGAGAACTACGCGCGCGAGCTGATGGAGCTGCACACCCTCGGCGTCGACGGCGGCTACGGCCAGCAGGACGTGCAGCAGCTCGCCCGCGTGTTGACCGGCGTCGGAATCGACACGGCAGCCGCGCCGCACCTGAGACGCGAGTCGCAGGGCTTGTATGTGCGCCACGGCGCATTCGAATTCAACCCGGCGCGGCACGATTTCGGCGCGAAGATGCTCCTCGGGCAGCGGATCGACGGCGCGGGCTTCGCCGAAGTCGCGCGGGCGGTGACCCTCATCGTGCGCCGGCCGGCCTGCGCGCACTTCATCTCGCGCGAGCTCGCGACCTACTTCGCGGGCGACACCCCGCCGACCGAGCTCATCGATGCGATGGCGGGCACGTTCCGGCGAACCGACGGCGACATCGCGGCGACGCTCCGCACGCTGTTCCTGTCGAGGCAGCTCACGGGGCTCCCCGCGCCCATATTCAAGGACCCGATGCGCTACGTGCTCTCGGCGGTGCGCCTCGCCTACGACGGCCGCACGATCACCAACACGCGCCCGTTGCTCGATTGGTTGAATGCGCTCGGCGAGGCCCCGTTCGGACGGGCGACGCCCGACGGCTATCCGCTCACGGGACCCGGCTGGGAGAGCCCGGGCCAGATGAGCCGTCGCTTCGAGATTGCGCGCGCGATCGGCTCCGGAAACGTTCACCTGTTCGATGCCGAAGACACCGGCGCTGCGACGACCAATCGCTTCCCGCAGCTGTCGAACCGGCTCTACTACGAGGCCATCGAGCCGTTCCTCGCCGCCAACACCCGCTCGGCGCTCGACCAGGCGGGCTCGCCGCAGGAGTGGAACACCTTCCTGCTCGCCTCCCCGGAGATGAACTATGAGTAGTTTGATGAGCCGGCGCCGCTGGCTGAAGCTCGCGGGCGGGACGCTCGCGAGCCTCGGAGCCGCCGGCCGGCTGTACGCGGCCCCGCCGGGCGGCCCGCGTTTTCTGCTCGTGTTCCTGCGGGGCGGCTACGACGCGACCAACACGCTCATTCCCTACTCGAGCGACTTCTATTACGAAGCGCGGCCCGGAATCGCGATCCCCCGGCCCGACCCCTCATCGGGCACCGGCGCGCTCACCCTCGATGCGGACTGGGCGCTCGCGCCGGCTTTGCGCGAGTCCGTTGGCGTGCTCTATCAGCAGCGTCAGGTGGCTTTCGTGCCCTTCGCCGGGACGCCGGACCTCTCGCGGAGTCACTTCGAGACACAGGACAGCCTCGAGCTCGGTCAGCCCCTGGACGGCCCGCGCGATTACCGCTCGGGGTTCCTGGCACGGCTGCACAGCACGCTGACGTCGCAAGGCCCGGCCGCGAGTGCCGCCATAGCCTTCACCGACGGCTTACCCGTTGCGCTTCAGGGACCCGACCACATACCGAACATCTCGCTGAGGCAAGTCGGCAAGCCGCCCTTCGATGACCGGCAGGCACGGATCATCTCCGCCATGTACGCCGGGCATCCGCTGGAGCCCGCCGTCACCAGCGGTCTCGAGCTGCGCCGCGAGGTGGCGCAGGCCATGCAGACGCTCGCGGACGAGATGCGATCCTCGGGCCGGGATGCGCTCAGCATCAAGGGCTTCGAGCTGGAGGCCGAGCGCATCGCTCGCCTCATGCGCGATGAGTATCGCATCGGTTTCGTCGATGTCGGGGGGTGGGACACGCACGTCAACCAGGGTGCGACGCAAGGTGTGCTCGCCACCAACCTCGCAGGTCTCGGCCGCGGCCTCACGGTCCTCGCGCAGTCGCTCGGCGCCGAATGGAAGAACACGGTCGTGGTGGTGTTGTCGGAGTTCGGCCGCACTTTTCGCGAGAACGGCAATCGCGGCACCGATCACGGACATGGCACCGTCTACTGGGTTCTGGGAGGCTCCGTGAACGGGGGGCGGATCGCCGGCGCGCAGCGAGCGCTCGCGCGCGGCACGCTGTTCCAGGACCGGGACTACCCGGTTCTCAACGACTACCGCGCAGTCCTCGGCGGCTTGTTCCGCTCGCTGTGGACTCTGACGCCCGCGCAGTGCGCGCAGATCTTCCCGCAGGTCACGCCCGTCGATCTGCAGCTCGTCTAGGTCAGGGCGGTTACGCCGGGGCGGCCCGCTCCGCCCGGGCTATAATCACGGCTACCCTCCGACTCTTGCGGGCGAGGCCGCATCCATGAACGCGTCACGGGAACCCGTCTGGTCGGGCAGCGAGGCCGAACGCCAGGCGCGCATCGATCTCGCCGCCTGTCATCGTCTCGCGGCGCGCTTCGGCTTCAACGAGGGCATCGACAATCACCTGACGATGCTCGTCCCGGGGCGGACCGACCGATTCTATCTGGCGCCCTTCGGACTCCTGTGGGCGGAGGTGAAAGCGAGCGCCCTGCTCGAGCTCGATTTCAATGGCAAGGTGGTCGCCGGATCCGGGCTGGTCGAGGACACCGCTCTCTACATCCACCTCTCGGTGCACCGGCTGGCGCCCGCGGCGCGTTGTGTGCTGCACACCCACATGCCCTATGCCACCGCGCTCGGCATGCTCGAGGACCCGCGCCTCGAGATGGCGGGACAGAATGCCCTCGGCTTCTACGACGAAATCGCCTACGTCGAATACAACGGCCTCGCCTTCGACTACAGCGAGGGCGAGCGCCTCGCGCGGGCGCTCGGCGGCAAGTCGGTCCTCATCCTGCGCAATCACGGCGCACTGGTCATCGGCGCCTCCGTCGCGCAGGCGTTCGAGCGCCTGTATTTTCTCGAGCGCGCCTGCCAGGCGCAGATCCTCGCGCTCTCGAGCGGCCGCAGGCTCCACATCCTGCCGCAATCGGTGATCGAGGCGACCGCCGCGCAGTTCCGCTCCGGCGACAAGGTCGGTGGCGCGGAGCGCACCGAGCTGCACTTTCAGGCTCTGAAGCGGCTGCTGGATCGCAGCGAGCCGGACTATGCGAATTGACGCCATCGCCGACCGCGGCTGAAGCGCTGGCGCCAGCGGCGCCCGCCCTGAGCGCCCGCGCGCGCTGGACGATTGTCGGGCTGCTCGCCACGGCGCTCTTCATCAACTACGTCGACCGCGGCGCCGTGCCGACCGCCGCCCATCTGATTCAGGACGAGATCGGGCTCTCCCCCCGGCAGCTCGGCCTCCTGTTCTCGGCCTTCTTCTGGTCCTATTCCCTGCTGCAGATTCCGGTCGGCTGGGTCGCCGAGCGCTACGGTGCGCAGCGCGTCCTCGCCGCCGGGCTCGCCATCTGGGCGTGCGCCACGATGCTGGTCGGCCTGGCGCACTCCTTCGCCGCCCTCCTGGCGCTGCGCCTGCTGCTCGGCATCGGCGAGAGCGCGGGTTTTCCCTCAGTCTCGAAGCTGCTCACCCTCGTGGTGCCGGTGAGGGACCTCGGCACCGCCAATGGCATCGTGGCCTTCGCCTACCTCTCCGGTCCCGCGGTCGGCGCGTATTGCGGGGGCCTCATCATGGTCGAGTTCGGCTGGCGGGCCGCGTTCTGGGTCTTCGGCGCCGCGTCCCTCCTCTGGCTGCTGCCGTGGTCGCAGGTGCGGCTGCCACGCAGCGCGGTCGCCCAGAGCACCACCGGCGGCCCGCCGCTGCGCGCCCTGCTCCGCCAGCCCTCGCTTTGGGGCACGAGCCTCGGGCTCTTCTCGACCAACTACGGTTTCTACTTCATGTTGACGTGGCTGCCGTACTACGCGGTGCGCGAGCGCGGCTTCTCGACCGGCGAGATGGCAAGCCTCGCGGGCAGCTCCTATGTCGTGAACGCATTGAGCGCGCTCCTCGCCGGCGTCTGTGTCGACCGGCTGGCGCGTGCTGGGCACGCGAACCTCGCCTACAAGGCCGTGATGGTCGTCGCGCACGCCGGGACGGTGGCCTGCATGCTGTGCATCGCGCTCGGCTCGCAGCCCTGGGCGGTCGGCGCCATCTTCCTCTATCAGGTCCTGACGGGGATCTCATCGCCGGGGGCGTTCGCGATGTCGCAGATCCTCGCAGGCCCGACCGCTTCCGCGCGATGGGTGGGGATCCAGAACTGCTGCGGCAATTTCGCGGGCGTGATCGCCCCTGCACTCACGGGGCTCCTGGTCGAGCGGAGCCAGCACTTCACGGGCGCGTTCGTGGTTGCGGCGGCCGTCAGTGTCCTCGGCCTCATCGGCTGGGTGTGGATGGTCCCGCGCCTCGCCCCCCTCCCCTGGGCGCTGCCCGCCGGGCGGCCCCCGCGGGAGCGCGTGGTACATTCGGCCGCATGAGCGGGGGGGGCGCAGTCGAACCGGTCGGGTCGGTTGATCTTGCGCTCGCGCACGCCAGGCGATTGCTCGAGAAGAGCCCGTCGCTGGCCGCGGAACAGGCCGGTGAGATTCTGCGGGCGCTCCCGGGCGAGCCCCGCGCGCGCCTCATCCTCGGTGCAGCGCGTCGCCTCGCCGGTCAACTGCAGGCGGCGCTCGAGGTGCTGGAACCCCTGGCGCGAGAACAGCCGCGGGCGGCGGCCGTACAGCTGGAGCTTGGAGCGGCGCTCGGGGAGGCCGGACGCGGCCCCGAGGCGATCACGGCGCTGCGCCGCGCCGTCGCACTCAAGCCCGACCTCGCGGACGGCTGGCGTCTGCTCGCCGATCAGCTCGATGCCGCCGGCGATTTGGCTGGCGCAGATGTCACGCGTGCACGCTACATCAAGGCCGCGACGCACGATCCGCGATTGCTGGAGGCTGCTGCTGCTCTCGTCGCGAACGATCTCCCGGTCGCCCAGGCGCGCCTCGCCGCTCACCTGCAGCGCTTTCCCACAGATATCGCGGCGTTGAGGATGCAGGCGGAGGTGGCGGCCCGGCTGCAGCACATCGTCGATGCACTGCGACTCCTCGAACGCTGTCTCGAGCTCGCGCCGGGCTTCGATGCCGCGCGCAACAACTACGCCAGCCTGCTGAATCGAAGCGGCCGCGCGGAGGCCGCTCTCAAGCAGACAGAGCAGCTGCTCGCCAAGGCGCCGCGCGATCCCGGCTATCGAAGTCTGCTGGCCGCCATCCTTGCCAACCTCGGCAGCTTCGACGAGACGGTGCGAGTCTACGAAGAGCTCCTCAAGGAGCACCCTGGCCAGGCGAAGATGTGGATGAGCTATGGTCACGCGTTACGAACCGCGGGACGGCAGGATGACAGCGTTTCGGCCTATCGTCGCGCGATCTCAATGGTCCCGACTCTCGGCGAAGCCTACTGGAGCCTTGCCAACCTGAAGACCTTTCGCTTCACCGACGAGGAGGCGCGCGCCATGCGCGCGGCGCTCGGACGCAAGGATCTGGCAGACGACGATCGCGTGCATTTCGAGTTCGCGCTCGGCAAGACGCTGGAGGATGCCAGATCCTACGAGGAATCCTTTGCGCACTATGCCGCGGGGAATGCATTGCGTCGCAGGTCGCACCCGTACAGTGCCGACGATAATGCCGACCTCATCCGCCGCCTGAAGGAGCTGTTCACGGCTGATTTCTTTGCCGCCCGCTCGGGCTGGGGCTGCCCGGCTCCGGACCCGATATTCATCGTCGGACTTCCGCGGGCCGGATCCACGCTGCTCGAGCAGATCCTCGCCAGTCACTCCCTGGTCGAAGGGACCATGGAGCTCCCGGACGTTCCGCGGATCGTGCATGAGCTCAATGCGCGCGCGCGCGAGGCAGGTCCGCGCTTTCCAGAAATGCTGGCCCGGCTCGACCGCGACGCAGTGCACGCGCTCGGCGCCGGCTACCTCGAGTCGACCCGCGTGCAGCGCAAGACCCGGGCGCCCTTCTTCATAGACAAGAATCCCAACAATTGGCTGTACGTGGGTCTGATTCAGCTCATGCTGCCGAACGCGAGGATCGTCGACGCCCGGCGGCATCCGCTCGCCTGCGGCTTCTCCTGCTTCAAGCAGCACTTTGCGCGCGGTCAGAGCTTTAGCTACGACCTCGAGGACCTCGGCCGCTACTACCGCGACTACGTCGAGCTGATGGCACACTTCGAGCGCACTCCTCCGAACAGGATCCACCGAGTCCTCCACGAGTCCATCGTCGCCGATACGGAACCCGAGGTGCGGCGCCTGCTCGCCTACTGCAAGCTGCCTTTCGAGGCGGGGTGCCTCAGGTTCTACGAGAACCCGCGCGCGGTACGCACGGCGAGCTCCGAGCAGGTACGCCAGCCGATCTTCGACGAAGGGCTCGAACACTGGCGCAACTACGACCCTTGGCTCGGTCCTCTGAAGGAGACCCTGGGCCCGGTTCTTGGCGAATACCCGGCGGTGCCGGCGTCAATTTGAAATCCCGCATGCGCTTGGCGTAGCCTTAGGCCGTCCGGGCTTGCATAAAAACCACAAGGGGGCTCGATCGATGAGTCGTAGCAGACGTCGCAAATTGATGCGGGAGCTGGCCCGCAAGCACCGCGCGATCCTCCGCAAGGGAATTCCTGTTGCATCGGCGCTACTCGTAGCGATGCCGGCCGCCTACGCCCAGCAGGCACCGGCGACGGCGGGTGCGGGTGCGACAGCCGGCGGCCTCGAGGAAGTCGTGGTGACCGCGCAGAAGCGCGTCGAGAACCTGCAGGACGTGCCGATCAGCGTCCAGGTGCTCGACACCGCGAAGCTCGATCAGCTCAACATCGCCACTATCGACGACTACGTGAAGTTCGCGCCGGGCATCGCCTACGTGCGCGGCGAGGGGCAGGGAGGCAACGGCGAGCCGGGCGAGTCCCACATCTACATCCGCGGTATCGCGAGCGGCGGGACGAACCATTCGGGCTCGCAGCCGAGCGTCGGCGAGTACCTCGACGAGCAGCCGGTCACGACCATCGACGGCAACGTCGACATTCACATCTTCGACATTCAGCGCATCGAGGTCCTCGAGGGCCCGCAGGGCACGCTCTACGGCGCGAGCTCGCAGTCGGGTACGGTCCGCATCATCACGAACAAACCCGACCCGACCAAATTCAGCGCGGGCGTGGACGTGCAGGGCAATCAGATCCTCACGCACGGCGGCGGTTACGAGGTCGAAGGTTTCGTGAATATTCCGATCACCTCGAACATGGCGGTGCGACTCGTAGGCTGGGACGAGCACGACGGCGGATACATCAGCAACGTCGCCGGCACCAACGCCAACGCTTGCATCTTCAACGGGGTCCGCACTTTTGGTGCCTGGAGCGGCCAGCCAGAGGTGAGCGCATACCAGGCAAACGGGTCGGTAATACCGAATAACTATCCATGCACGCCCGTGTCGAGCGCCCCCCTTGGCGCGGGTTCAATCAACAACGCCGCCTACGTGAAGAACAATTACAACCCGGTCAATACCAAGGGCGGCCGCGCGGCGCTGCGCTGGAACCTCGGGGACTGGACGATCACGCCGACCTTCATGGCACAGAATGTCACGACGGAGGGTTTCTTTGCCTATGACCCGGGTGTCGGCGACCTGCAGCTCGCGCACTTCTCCCCGGAGAACTCATCGGACTCGTGGTATCAAAGCGCGCTGACCGTCGAGGGCAAGCTCAGCAACCTCGACCTCGTGTACTCGGGAGGCTTCTTCAAGCGCGACACACACTCGCTCGCCGATTACAGCGATTATTCCGTGTTCTACGACCGCGTGTACGGCTCAGGTATCTATTGGAACGGAAACAGCGGTAACCACATCATGCCCCAGGAGCTGGTCAACAGCCGGCACGACTACGAGAAGTGGAGTCACGAGCTGCGGGTGAGCACCCCCGTGCAGCTGCCCGTCAAGGGGACCTTCGGTGTCTTCGTCCAGCGCCAGCTGCACAACATCTTCGAGCAGTACATCATGCCAGGCTACGGGTTCGTGAATCCGTATGGCTCCTCGCAGAATCCGGCGGGTTTGACGGACGCGTATTCGATACCGACCCTGTTCCAGACCATCTGGCTCACCGATGAGACCCGTGTCGATCGAGACCAGGCGGCATTCGCCCAGGCCACATGGGATGTGACCAGTAAGCTCTCGCTGACCGGGGGAATTCGCGCCTACAAGTTCGACAACACCCTGGATGGCTTCTTTGGGTATTCGAACGGCTACACCAGCGGGTCGGGCATGGCGCACTGCTTCAGGGATGCCGCCGGCAACTTCATTCCGACCCCCGTCAAGTTCGCACCCTGCACTGACCTGGCGAAGCGCATCGCTGATCACGGCACCGTGCCACGCGTCAACCTCACCTACAAGCTCATGCCGGAGGCGATGGTCTACGCGACTTACTCCAAAGGCTTCCGACCGGGCGGTGTGAACCGCACGGCCGCGGCCGGTATCCCGCCCTACAGCGCCGATTTTTTGAAGAACTACGAGATCGGCTGGAAGACGCAGCTGTTCGATCGCCGCCTGCGCTGGAATGGCGCCATCTTCCGCGAGGATTGGAACGACTTCCAGTACTCGTTCCTCGGCGTCAACAGCGTCACCATCATCGAGAACGGCGCCAGCGCCCGTGTCACGGGCCTCGAGAGCAGCATCGAGTGGGCGCCGACACGGAAGTTCCTTGGGAGTCTCAACTTCCAGTGGATCAACCCGTACCTGACCCAGCCACTTTGTTCCCACGGGCCGCCTTGTCCGGGCACGCATTCCGATGGCGTATACAGCTATGTCTGGGCTCCGGAAGGAACCCATCTGCCGATTACCCCGGACTTCAAGGGCAGCCTGGTCGCGCGGTTTAACCTGAACCCGATTGGGAAATGGGAGCCCTATATCCAGGGCAACTGGACGTATCAGTCCTCGGCCTCGGTTCAGTTGCGGGTCGATCAGTCGGCCGTTGTTGGAGGCATGCCTCCGTACGCCCTGGTGGATCTCAGGATGGGTGCCACCAACGACAAGCTGAGCGCGGAGTTTTTCGTCACGAACCTGTTCGACCGGCTCGCACAGCTCTCGCGCTTTACGCAGACGGCTCCCACGCTCTCCGATACATCGCCCCGCCCGGTGGACACGCAGCCGTACATCATCCCGGCGCAGCCGCGCGCGATCGGACTCAAGGTGGCCATGCGGTTCTGAGTCTGGAGCGCTGCCGGCTCCCGGGCTGAATGTCACCCTGCAGCGAGTGTGCGGCCGATCGCCCCGGTGAGCTTCTCGACGAGCTCCGCGAGCTCTGCCTCGCTGGCGTTGAAGGGCGGCGCCACGATGACGGTGTCGCCACCGGTGCCGCCGACGTTGCCCGCGCAGGGATAGATGATGAGCCCGTCCTCGAACGCGCCGCGCCCGATCGACTGGCTCAAGGCCCGCTCGGCCGGGAAAGGCTCGCGCGTCGCGCGGTCGCGCACGAATTCGATCCCGATCAGGTAGCCCCGCCCGCGCACGTCACCCACGGCGTCGAATCGGCCGAGCGCTGCACCGAGCTCACGGCGCAGCGTCTCGCCGCGGCTGCGGACCCGCTCGACGAGGGACTCGCGCTCGATGATCCGCTGGACGGCAAGTGCGGCGGCGCACGCGGCGGTGTGTCCCGAGTAGGTGTGTCCGGTCATGATCGCCCCGTGCCGGGAGAGGATCGTGGCCCCGATTTCCTTGCGCAGGATCGTCGCGGCGAGCGGGATGTAGCCCCCCGCCAGACCCTTTCCGACCGCCATCACATCAGGGACGACTGCGTCGTGCTCGAGCGCGCGCCAGGTGCCGCAGCGACCCGCCCCGCTCATCACCTCGTCCGCGATGATGAGCACCCCGTGCCGGTCACAGACCGCGCGCACCGCCTGGGCGTATCCGGGCGGAGCCGGCACCGCCCCTCCCGCAGCTCCGACGACCGGCTCGAAGATGAACGCCGCGACCCGCTCCGGGCCCGCCGCGCGGATGCTTGCGTCGAGCTCATCCGCGAGAGCTGCGACCAGCTGCTCGCCTGCTAAGCCGCGGAGCGGCCGGTATGCGTTCGCCGCCGACACGAATGAGACATCGAGGAGGCTCCCCTCGAACGGCCGCCGGCGCTCGCGGAAACCCGACACCGAGAGCGCGCCGAGCGTGTTGCCGTGATAGGAGCGCTCGCGGGCGATGAAGCGCTTCCTCCCCGGCAGGCCCCGGGCGTCCCAGTACTGCAGCGCCACCTTCAGCGCCGATTCCACCGCCTCCGAGCCGCTGCCGGAGTAGACGATGTGGCCGAAGTGCGGGCCGCAGCGTGCCAGCAGGAGGCGGGTCAGCTCCTCGAGCGGCTCGCTGGTGAAGAGGTATCGGTAGCCGCAGGCCACCTGCTCGAGCTGGCGGGCGATCGCCGCGTTGACCTCGCGGTTGCCGTGGCCGATGCTGAACGCCGCCGGGCCGCCCGAGCCGTCGAGATAGCGACGCCCGTCGGCGTCGTAGAGATAGCTCCCCTCGCCTCGCACGATGCGCGGCAGTGCCTCCATCCCCCAGCCGACGGGACGCCGTGCGGTCATCGCGAGGCGCTCGGCACGGTCACCGTGGCCGTAAGCGCCGAGCGCGAGCCGACGAGCAGCATCGCCATCGCGGCGATCGCAAACGGTCCGCTGAACAGCCCGTAGAGCTGCTGCGCTTCCCAGCCTCGATCGAGCAACGCACCGCTTGCGAACGGCGCGAGGATGGCCCCGAGACGCCCGATGCCGATCGCGCAGCCCATGCCGGTCGCGCGCACCGCGGTGGGGTACAGAGGGGGTCCGACGGCATAGAGGCCCGCCATGGCGGCGTTTGAAAGCACCCCGAGGAGCAATGCCGTCCAGAGCGCGAGCTCGAGGCGGTGCACAACGGCGCCGAAGGCCGCAATGAGCAGTGCGGAAGCGATGAGCGAGCCGATGAGGAGCCGGCGCGCGTCGGCGCGCGCCGCCGCGACCGCAAACCCGCCGCAGCCGACGATGCCCCCGAGGTTGAGCAACACGCCGGCGGTCAGTCCCGCCGTAGCCGACAGGCCGGCGGCGTTCAGGAGCCGCGGCGTCCAGCTGACGAAGAAGTAGAACGCCGCCATGGTGCAGAAGAAGGTGACCCAGACGAGGAAGGTGGTCGGAGTCAGCAGCCAGCGCAGCGGCGCGCGAGTCTCGGCGGGCCGCGCGCCGCTGCTCGCCGGACTCCCGGGCAGGACGCCGAGCTCCGGCAGGACGCCGAGCTCGGGCAGGCGCATCCGGACGAGCAGCTCATTCAGGCGACCGAGCGCCCCGGGCGGGCGGCGCGCGAGGAGAAAATCGAGGGACTCGGGCAGCGCCCGCCAGGCCACCACCAGCAGGGCGAGCGTCATCACGCCGCCGATGGCAAACGCCGAGCGCCACCCAAAGCGAGGTATGGCGAGCGCGGTCAGCGCGCCGCCGAGCGTCGCGCCGACCGGGTACCCGGTCGAGTAGGCCGCGAGCGCGGCGCTGCGCCAGCGGTCGGGTGCGTACTCGGACACGACCACCGCGACGCTCGCAATCGTGCCGCCGATGCCGACGCCGGTCAGCGCACGCAGCGCGAGCAGCTCGCCGAAACCGCGCGCCGCCACCGAGCCGAGCATGCCGGCTCCGGCAATCAGGACGGCCACGAGGATGATTCTGCGCCGGCCGAAAACGTCGGCGCACGGCGCGAGGAGGAGCGAGCCTGCGGCCATGCCGACGAGCCCCGCGCTGAAGAGCTCTCCGAGCTCCGAATTCGGCAGGTTCCATGCGGCCTTGACGCCCGAGGCCGAGAACGACATCGCCAGGATGTCGAAGCCGTCGAGCATGTTGAGGGCGATGCAGAGCGCGATGGCGAGCGCCTGGAAGGAGGTCAGCGGACCCTGCGCCACCGCTTGCCTCATGTTGTTGTCATTCACCCCGCCGGCCTCCGCATCTCGCCGCCGCGCCGGAGGGCATGATGCCACAGACCTCAATGCGCGCGGATGATCCACACCCCGAACGCGATGGCGACTGCGGCGAGCGCACGCACTCGCGTGACCCGCTCGCGCAGCACGATCGCCCCGAGCGCCGCGCCGAACACGATCGAGGTCTCGCGAACCGCGGCAACCGCGGCCACCGGCGCGCGCGTCATCGCCCACAGCGCCAGCGTGTACGAGCCGACCGAGCACGCCCCGCCCAGTGCGACGGCGGGCAACTGTCGGCGCACGTCGGCCCAACGATAGTCGCGGCGCATCGCGACCCACACCAGCCACGGCAGCCCAACGAGCAGCGACAGCCACAGGCTGTAAGCGACCGGCGCACGGGAGGCGCGCACGCCGAGGCCGTCGATCGTCGTATAGGCGGCGATGACGCAGGCGTTGAGAAGCGCCAGGCGCGTGGCTGCCGGCGAGTGCCCGCGCGAGTGCGCGTCACAGATCATCGAGAGCACACCCGCCGATACCAGCGCGACGCCGGCATAGACCGCTCCTGACAGCGATTCACCGATCAGCACGCCGCTGCCGATCGCGACCAGGAGCGGCGCGGTGCCTCGCATCAGCGGATAGGCATGGCTCAGGTCGCCGAGGCGGTAGGCGGCGGCGAGCAGCAGGCCATAGAGCACTTCGACCACGGTCGAGGCCGCAAGATACGGCCAGCTCGCCGCCGAGGGTGCCGGTAGGAACGGCAGCGCGATAGCCGACAGGACTCCCGCGCCAATGTATACGCCTGCGGCCGCGACGCGCGTGTCGTGCCCGGCCTTGACCAGCACGTTCCAGCTGGCATGCAGAAACGCGCCGAGCAGCACCGCCAGCAGTACGCCGGCGCTCATTCTTCGGCGCTCCGGTGCGCCGTGGCGCCTTGCCCCGCTCTGGCGCTAAGCTCGCCCGGTGTCTCGCCCCCGTGGCGGTGACGAGTGCCTTCGGAGAGACAGCGATGTTGGCCAGCGCGGTCTTCATCACCTGCGCCGTCACCGGCTCGGGCGATTCGGTGAGAAAAAACGCCCACGTGCCCGTCACGCCCGAGCAGATCGCGACCTCGGCGCTCGAGGCGCATGAGGCGGGAGCGGCGATCGTGCACGTTCATGTTCGTGATCCGGCATCGGGAGCGCCGAGCCGCGACCCGGCGCTCTTTCGCGAGGTGTTCGAGCGCATCCGCGCGAGGAACCGCGAGGTCATCGTCAACCTGACGGGGGGGATGGGCGGTGATCTCATGCTGGGACCCGACGAGTCGCCTCTCGACTTCGGCCGCGGGACCGATTTCGTGGGGCCTCGTGAGCGCATCGCGCACATCATCGAGCTCGAGCCCGAGATCGGGAGCCTCGATTGCGGCTCTCTGAACTTCGATGAGTCGCTCTACGGCACGACGCCCCGGTATCTGCGCTCCATGGCGGAGGCGTACCGCAGCAAGCGCATTCGCCCGGAGATCGAGGTCTTCGAGCTCGGGCACATCGAGCTCGCCCGGCAGCTCATGGCTGAAGGTCTCATCGAGCAGCCTGCTCTTTTTCAACTGTGCCTCGGCATCAAGTACGGCGCCCCCGCGACCGCCGAGGCCATGCAGGCGATGCGCGATGCCCTGCCGCCCGGTGTGCACTGGTCGGCGTTCGGCGTCGGCCGGATGCAGATGCCCATGGTCGCTTCTGCGGTGCTGCTCGGAGGCAACGTGCGGGTGGGCCTCGAGGATAACCTGTACCTCGAGAAGGGTGTGCCGGCGACCAACGCCCAGCTGGTCGAGCGCGCGGTCAGGATCGTGGAGCTGCTCGGCGCACGCGTGCAATCATCCGCCGAGGCGCGGCAGCGGCTCGGCCTGCGACGCTAGCCCCTATCTGCGGTTGGGCTCGTGGGGAAGCGGGCAGTGATCGCCCGGAAGCGGATTGAGCGGGAGGCGGAGCGCGGACCGCCCGTCGGCGCGAGCCCTGAGAGCGCTCTTCCATTGCCACACACAGTGCTGCAGCAGACCCCCGTCGGGGGTTGCCACCGCGGCACGAAGCCAGCGGTTCGAGCTCGGGCCGGCATAGAGCAGTGCAGGACGTGGGCGCCGGGTCATGACCGTCTCCTTGGCTCGCGCGTCACACCACGCGCTCCGGGGCTACCGTGTCACCATCGCCCCCTTCATCCCATGCGTAACCGCCGCGCCCGGGTAGGTACTCTCCGCAGGCGCCCCGTGTTCCCGCTCACGGAACTGAAATCTCTCACGCGGCGCCGCCCGAGCCTCCGCGGTGACCTCTCACCCAGGCCCTGAGTCCCTCAGGCCGCGCCCAAGGCCTGGCGGCGCGCCGCCTTGAGGGCCTTGAACCGTCCGGTCGCGGACAGCTCCTCCGCCGCCGCCTGCGCGGTCCACAGCGCGGTGCGCCGCGCGACGAACGGGCTCTTCGCGAGCTCCTCGAGGGTGCCGGCCTTGGCGAACAGGAACCCCTGACCGGCGACGCACCCGAGCGCGAGAAGCGCCCCGACCTGCGGATCGAGCTCGATCCCCTCCGCCACCGTATCCAGCCCGAGCGTCTCGCCGAGCGTGATGACCGCGCGCGCAAGCTCCGGACCGTTGTCGGAGCTCGTCAGGCGGCTCACGAACGAGCGATCGATCTTCAGGATGTCGATCGGGAAGCGGTGCAGGTAGGAGAGCGACGAGTACCCGGTTCCGAAATCGTCGATCGCGAGGCGCACCCCGACCTCCTTCAGGCGCATGAAGCGCTCGAGATTCGCGTCGGTGTTGTACATGATCGTGCTCTCGGTGAGCTCGATGACGAGATTGCCCGGCTCGAGCCCGGACTCGTGCAACGCCTGAGCGACATCGCGCTCCAGCTCGCCGTGCTGCAGGTGGCCTCCGGAGATGTTCACCGCGAGCCGCAGCCCGTGCCCCCCGGCGATCGAGGTGCGCCAGGCGCAGAATTCCCGGCAGGCCTGGCGCAGCACCCAGCGCCCGAGCTTGATGATCTGCCCGCATTCCTCCGCCACCTGGATGAAGCGCGCGGGCATCAACACGCCGGCCTCCGGATGCCGCCAGCGAACCAGCGCCTCGACCCCGAGGAGGCTTCGCGTGCCGAGGTCGATGATCGGCTGATACTCGACGAAGAACTCCTGGTTGGTGAGCGCCCGGCTGATGTCCGCCTCGAGCCGCATGCGCTCGTGCAGCACATCCTGCATCTGCGGCTGAAAGGTGACGTGGCGGTTCTTGCCCGCCGCCTTGGCGTGATACATGGCGATGTCCGCCTTGCTGAGCAGCGCCTCGGCGCTCGAGTCCGGAACGGACAGCGCGACGCCGACGCTCGCCGCCACCCGCAGCTCGGCGCGATCGAGCTGAAATGGCAGCTCGAGCGCGTCGATCAGCGCGTCGGCCAGATGCTGCACCTCGGCGGTCGTCGCGATCCCCTCCACCAGAATCGCAAACTCGTCGCCGCCGAGCCGCGCCACGGTGTCGGACGAGCGCGTGGTCTTCACGATGCGCTGCGCGACCGCCTGCAGCAGCCGGTCGCCTGCGTCATGGCCGAGGGAATCGTTGATGTTCTTGAAGTTGTCGAGGTCGAGGAACATGACCGCGACCGAGCTGTGGCCGCGCTGGGCGAGGGTCACCGCGTGCTGCACCCGATCGCGGAACAGGTTGCGATTGGCGAGCAGCGTCAGGGGATCGTGGAACGCGAGCTGCCGCAGCTGCTCCTCGAGCGCCTTGCGCTCGCTGATATCGCGGAAATTGAGCGCCAGCCCCTCGACCGCCGGATCCTGCATGAGATTGCTGCCGACGCTCTCGATCACGCAGCGCTCGTCCTTGCGCTGAATGCGCAGCTCGATCGGCCCCACGGTGCCCGAGGGTATCGCGGCGACTTCGTGCAGGAACATGCGCAGTCGCTCGCCGTCCTCCCCGCCCCAGAACTCGGGAAGGTTCCTGCCGGTGATCTGCTCGGGCCTGAGGCCGAGCGTGCGCTCGGCGGCGGGCGAGGCAAAGCGCACGACCCCGTCCGCGGTGACGATCATGATGACGTCGGAGGCGTTGGCGATCAGCGATGCGTAACGCTCTTCGACCAGGCGCGCCGCGCGGCGCTCGCGCACCAGGGCGTCACCCCGCAGCAGCACGCCCTGGCGCACCATGAGGAGCAGCATCAGGCCGAAGACGATCATGGTCATGACGGTCGCGGGGCCCGCGACGCCGCCGCGGCTGAAGTACGCCAGCACCAGGAAGGCGGCCAGCATCGCGGCAAAGGGGAGCGACCGTGCCAGGGTGTCGGACGTGTTCGACACGGCGCGCACCGGCACCGCGGCGCGGCGTATCTGAGCGCGGCCGGCGGCGGCGAGCGGCAGATTGCAGCCGAGGTAGAGCACGTCCTGCAGGTCGCCCGGCAGATAGTAGCCGCGCACCTTGGCGAGCGACCAGAGGATGTCGGCGAGAAACATCGTGGCAAAACCGCCGAGCAGCAGCAGCGGCACTCGCCAGCCGCCTTCGCTGCCCGAGCCCGCGAGCAGCACCACCCCGAGCATCAGCAGCAGAATGCAGTCGAAGGCGAGGTAGGCCTGGCTCAGCGTTTCCTTCAGCAGGCCCAGCTGGACGTGCGCGGCCGCAGGGTGGATCACCAGGAACCAGAAGAGCGCGCCGAAGCCGACGGTGAATATCGCGGCATCGAGCGACAGCTGGACCCACGGCACGCGCACGGCAGCGGCGCGGATCATGTAGAGCGCCGCGGCCCCGAGCGTCAGATAGAAGGCGCAGAAGAAGAAGTCGGCGGGACCCGGAAAAGGATCGCGGCCCCGCAGCCACGAGACCGCGCCGATCGCAACACCGACGAAATAAAGACCCAGCGAGAGGGTAAGCCAGAGCCACGCGCCTCGTAGCGTCCCCCGCGCGGTATGGCGCACCACGGCGTAGGCGAAGACGACGGACGCCAGCTGAGCCGGCACATCGGAGAGCAGTCCGACGTAATGGGTGACCCGCGGTCCGCCGAGCCCCGTGAGCATCCAGAGACTGCCCGCAACGACGTAGACCGCGAGAGCGAGCAGGAGTCCGCCAACCCACCGTGGGGTGAGTCGCGGCTCGATCGTTTGTTCGGCGATAACTTCTGTGTCCACGTCGCGTATCTGGGACTGCCTCACCTGCCGACGGGCAGGGCGGACCGCCGACGAGCCGGCCGCCGCAGGGGCGAATTTGAGCGCAAATTGCCGGAGCGGCCAGCGACGGAACCCTCCGGCGTGACGCAGTTCCCGGGGGAGGTGAAGAAGTGTGCGCTGCGTTCACGGCGCGCGTCGCGCCCCGAGCGCCCGGTGCACGGGCTCCGGCGGGCAATTCCCTTCCGGGGTGCGCCGGCCATAGAATCGGGTGCGAACACGGACCCAACGGCGGCACGATGGTGTTTCTTCGCGGCTTCCTCGACCGACTGCTGGTGGTGTGCGCGGTGG
>Ga0209267_1000726_pt1 | contig 23631 bp, 23 predicted proteins | sample GraSoiAngelo_137_FD_185894 | JGI IMG/M metagenome (GOLD analysis project Ga0209267, IMG submission 185894) | Grasslands soil microbial communities from the Angelo Coastal Reserve, California, USA - 14_0929_09_30cm (SPAdes) (version 2) | ecosystem: Environmental > Terrestrial > Soil > Grasslands ... | reverse complement strand
TTCGAGCTTGTCCAATGTGCCCCCGGTGTGGGCCAGCGCCCGCCCGCTCAGCTTGGGCACCTTCACCCCGCAGGCCGCGGCGAGCGGTCCCGCGACCAGCGTCACCTTGTCGCCCACGCCGCCGGTCGAATGCTTGTCGACCTTGATCCCGGGGATGGCGCTGAGGTCGAGCACCTCGCCGCTCATCACCATCGCCTGCGTCAGGGCAAGCGTCTCGGCGGGGCTCATGCCGCGAATGCAAACGGCCATCAGCCAGGCGGCCATCTGGTAGTCGGGGATCTCGCCGCGCACGTAACCGGCGAGGAGGAACTGGACCTCTTCAGGCGTGTGCTCGTGACCGTCACGCTTGCGCCCGATGACCTCCAGTGGGTTCATCGCGGCAATCGTTCCACACCTCCGGCCGTCACATAATGCAGGTGTACAATCCGCGCGACCGAGCGGTTCGCGCCCAGTTGGGGCTGGGCTTTTTCATTTGTGAAGGGAGCGACAAGGATGGCGCATAAGCAGCTTAGGTTCCTTGGTGTGGTGGCCGCGGCGATGATCCTGACCATGGCCTGCGGCGGGAGCTCCGGCGGCCCTCCGGCCAAGACCTTCAAGATCGGACTCGTCACCGACATAGGCGGCCTGAACGACAAGAGCTTCAACCACCTGGCGGACGTCGGCCTCGAGAAGGCCAAGACCGACTTCAAGGTGCAGGGCGACGTCAAAGAGTCGAAGAGCGGCGACGACTACGTCCCGAACCTCACGGACTTCGCGACCAAGAAATACGACCTCGTGATCGGCGTCGGCTTCCTGATGCAGGAAGCGATCGGCACGGTCTCGGGACAGTTCCCGGACATCCATTTCGCGATCATCGACGGTGCCGGCACCGACGCCAAGGGCGTTGACCTCAAGCACCCCAACGTGCAGTCGCTCTACTTCAAGGAGCAGGACGCGGGCGCGATGGTCGGCGTGATGGCCGGCTGGATGGAGAAGAACGGCAAGGCGAAGAAGAACAAGCATGTCATCGGCGCGGTCGGCGGCATCAGCATCCCGCCGGTCGACCACTACATCGCCGGTTACAAATGGGCGGCCAAGATGGAAGACCCGTCGATCCAGGTGAAGATCGGTTACTCCAACAACTTCACCGACCCGGCCAAGTGCAAGGGTGTGGCCAAGAGCCAGGTGGATGCAAACGCGGACATCCTCTTCCAGGTCGCAGGGGGCTGCGGGCTGGGCGTGCTGCAGCAAGCCGGCCAGTCCGGCGTCTACAGCATCGGCGTCGACGCCGACCAGAAGGACGCTGACCCGTCCGTCATCGCCAGCGCCCTCAAGAAGGTTGACGTCGCGACCTACACGGCGATCAAGAACGTCGTCAACAACCAGTTCCAGGCCGGAGCGCTGACCTTCAGCATCGCCAATGAGGGTGCCGGATACTCGGTCGACAACTTCACTGTGCCGCCAGAGCTGCAGGCCGAGCTGGACAAGGTCTTGGGCCAGATCAAGAGCGGCGCACTGACCCCACCCGCGGACATTCCGGCATAGCGACAGCTTCGGGGACGGGCGCAGGCCGCGCCCGTCCTCGACCGCCGGGCTTGCCGCCGATCGTCCGGCGCCTCGCCGGCGGGCTCGCGATGCCATTCGGGTCGGTCGTTTTCGCATTTGCCGTCGGGGCGCTGATCGTCGGCGCCACCGGCGCCAATCCCTTCAGCGCATACGCCGGGTTGCTCTGCGGAGGGCTGGGAATCGGCTGCACGCAGGGTGAGAACCCGGCGCTCGAGATCTCCAACACCATCGTCTTCGCCATCCCGCTGATCACGACGGGTGTCGCCGTGGCCCTTCCCTTCAGGGCCGGCCTGTTCAACATCGGCGCCGAGGGGCAGTTGCTTGTCGGGTCGATGGCGTGCACAGCCATCGGGATCAAATTCAACACCCTGCCATCCCCGATCCTGCTGCCCATGGTGCTGCTGGGCGGGATGGCCGCGGGCGCGGTGTGGGCCGGGATCCCGGGAGTGCTCAAGGCGACCGTTGGTGCACACGAGGTCGTGACCACGATCATGCTCAACTACATCGCGCAGTGGCTGCTGCGCTTCCTGATCATCGGCGGTCCGCTGCAGCTTGGGCCCGGCACGTCGAAGTCACTGCCGATCGGCGAGGGCGCGCATCTGGCCACCGTGCTGCCGGTAGACAACGCGCTCATCATCTTCGGCTTGCCAGCAAGCGTGTATCGAGTCCACACCGGGCTGCTGATCGCCCTCGCTGCGGCAGCCCTGTTCGCATTCTTGTTGTGGCGGACATCGTTCGGCTATGAGATCCGCGCGGTCGGACAGAGCCAGAAGGCCGCGCGTTACGCCGGAGTCAGCGTGCGCCGGACGATCATCCTGACGATGCTCATCGCCGGCGCGTTTTCGGGCCTCGCCGGCGCGGTCCAGATCGCCGGTGTCGACCACAACCTGACCGACAAGTACTTCAGCGACACCACCGGTTTCGACGCCATCGCCGTTGCCCTGCTCGGCCTTGGGAGCGCGGTGGGCATCGTGCTCGCCTCGGTGCTCTTCGGCGCGCTGCACTCCGGCGGAGCGATCATGCAGAGCGACGCCGGGATCTCGAGCAACCTCGTGCTCGTCCTGCAGGCGCTGATCCTGTTCAGCATCGCGGCCAACTTCGTCGGCGCGATCCGGAGGGGGCTGCCCTTGGGAAGGGCCCCCGCCGCCTTGCCGCCGGAGCTTCCGCCCGCCGCGGGCCTGATGTCGGAGGCGACTGCGCCCCCTCCGGAACCGACATGAGCGGTCTCGAAGACATCTTTCGCCTGCTGTTCACCGCCAACCTGTGGCAGGCGACGCTCGCGGCTGCAGTGTTGCTGCTGCTGCCCGCGCTCGGCGGCGTGATCTCCGAGCGCAGCGGCGTCGTGAACATCGCGATGGAAGGCATGATGCTCACCGGGGCGTTCTTTGCCGTCGTGGCGGACCTGGCCTGGCACAACGCCTGGCTTGCCACCGGCGTCGCCGTGCTTGCCGGGGCGCTGATGGCCACGATCCACGCGGTGGTTTCGATCCAGTTCCGCGCCGACCAGATCGTCAGCGGGATCGCGATCAACATCTTCGCGGCGGGACTCACGGTTTTCCTCGCCAACCGCATCTACGGTCTCCAGGACGTCGGCCACGTGGGGCCGACAGAAGGCCTGCCCAACATCGATGTCGGTGGCCTCGACCAGATCCCGTTCTTCGGCAAGGTGCTGTTCCAGCAGAACGTGGTCGTGTACATGGCGCTGGTGCTGCTCGTCCTCGTCCACGTCGTCCTGTTCCGGACCAGGCTCGGCCTGCGCATCCGGGCCGTCGGCGAACATCCGCAGGCCGCAGACACCGCGGGCATCAACGTCTATCTCTTCCGCTACAGCGCCGTGATCACGAGCGGCCTGCTCTCAGGTCTTGCCGGGGCCTTCCTGGCCATCGGCGTCTCCAACACCTTCGTCCCCAACATGACCGACGGCCGCGGTTACATCGCGCTGGCGGCGATGATCTTCGGCAAGTGGACGCCACTCGGCGCCTTCATCGCGTGCCTCATCTTCGGACTAGGGCAGGCGGTCTACGACAACAACTCGGTCATCCACGTCTCGCCGTACCTCCTGAGCATGCTGCCGTACATCCTCACGCTGGTCGTGCTCGCGGGACTCGTCGGGCGCAGCACGCCGCCCGCCGCCGACGGACTTCCCTACGTGCCAGGTTCCGAATGAGCGAAGAAAAGCTGGCGGTCGACATGCGCGGCATCACCAAGCAGTTCCCCGGCGTGCTCGCCAACAACCAAGTGGACTTCAGCGTCCGTCAGGGTGAGATTCACGCCCTGGTAGGCGAGAACGGCGCAGGCAAGTCGACTTTGATGAACATCCTCTACGGCCTGATCCCGCCGGACTCGGGTGAGATCCATATCAACGGCAAACACGTGCACATCGGCGGTCCTCGCGACGCCATCGCTCTGGGTATCGGCATGGTCCATCAGCACTTCATGCTGATCCCGGTCTTCTCAGTCGGAGAGAACATCATGCTGGGTCGCGAGCCGGCGACCGGGCCGGACTTCTATGACCACGCGCGGGCACGGGCGGCGATCAACGAGCTGACCAAACGCTATGGGCTCGCTTTGAATCCCGACGCGAGGATGGGGGACCTTCCCGTCGGCTTGCAGCAGCGAGCCGAGATCGTGAAGGTGCTTTACCGCGGAGCCAACATCCTCATCCTCGACGAACCGACCGGCGTGCTGACCCCCCAGGAGACCAAAGAGCTGTTCGTCGTGCTGCGCGACCTTGTCAGGTCGGGCAAGACGATCATCTTCATCAGCCACAAGCTGAAAGAGGTCCTCGAGATCTCCGACCGCATCACGGTGATGCGTCGCGGCAAGGTGGTCGGCCACCTGACCACAAGGCAGAGCAACGAAGAGGAGATCGCCACTCTCATGGTCGGCCGCGAGGTGCTGCTGCGCGTGGACAAGAAGCCCGCCAAGCCGGGAGCGGTCGTCATGCAGGTCGAAAACATCAGCGCCAGCACCGACCGGGGCGTTCCCGCGCTCAAGGGCGTGTCCTTCGAGCTGCGTCAGGGAGAGATCCTCGGCATCGCCGGGATCGAGGGCAACGGCCAGAGCGAGCTGATGGAGGTCCTCGCGGGCACGCGTCCCGTGACTGGCGGGCGCGTCCTGCTGGGCAGCCGCGACATCACCACCTACGACGCGCGGACGGAGCGCGACGCCGGCGTCGCCTTCATTCCCGAGGACCGGCGCGGCACCGGTCTGGTGCTGAGCTTCTCGATCGCCGAGAACTCCATCCTGGGTCGCGAGCGCTCACCTACCTTCTCCTGGCACGAGTTCGTGTTGAGGCTGGTCGCGATCCGCGAATGGGCGCGGCGCCTGGTGAAGGAGTTCGACATCCGGACGCCGAGCATCGACGTGGCCGCACGCAACCTCTCCGGCGGCAACCAGCAGAAGGTCATCGTCGCGCGCGAGATGGGCAGCAAGCCGAAAGTTCTCCTTGCGGCGCAGCCGACCCGCGGCGTCGACATCGGGGCGATCGAGTTCATCCACCGGCGCATCGTCCAGGAGCGCGACGAGGGGACGGCGGTGCTGCTGGTCTCGGCCGAGCTCGACGAGGTCCGCTCGCTGTCCGACCGGATCGCGGTCATGTACGAAGGCCGGATCGTCAGCATCGAGCCGCCGGACGCGCCGGAGGAGAGACTCGGGTTGTTGATGACCGGCGGCGGCCAGGCTCGCGAAGGGGCGGCTTAGAGCTCGTCGAGGATTGCGGGCAGCTCGCGGATGCTCGAGACACGTTGCCACCCCTCGTTCGGCAACTCTTCCTCCGGGACATGCTCGTGGTGCCAGGTCACCTCGTACGGGATGTGGACGGCGTGAGCGCCGAGGCTGACCACCGGCACCACGTCCGAACGCAGCGAGTTGCCTACCATCACGAAATCCTCGGGCTTGATCGCGCGCCGCGTGAACACTCCGCGGTAGGAATCCGTGTTCTTCTCGCTCAGGATCTCGACGCCGAGGAAGAGGTCGCCCAGGCCTGACCGTGCGAGCTTGCCCTCTTGGTCGAAGAGATCGCCCTTGGTGATCAGCAGCAGGTCATAGCGCCCGCTCAGGAGGCGCAGTGTCTCTTCGACCCCGTCGAGCAGCTCGGTCGGCTCCATCAGCATCCGCTTGCCCCAACCGAGGATCACCTCGAGGTCGCGCGTCGGGATCCGTCCTTCGGTGAGCTCGATCGCGGTCTCGAGCATGGAGAGGGTGAACGATTTGACTCCATAGCCGTAGATGCCGAGGTTCTTCATCTCCATCTCGGCCAGCCGCCGGTCGACGTCGGCGTCAGGAACGTGACGCTTCAGCAGGTCGCGGAACTCGCCTTGCGTGAAGTGGAACCGCGTCTCGCTGTGCCAGAGCGTGTCGTCGCCGTCGAACCCCACCACTCGAACAGACACGAGCCGGAATTATCCCGGTCCCGGCCGGGTAGGAAACTGGAGAGACATGAAACCACTGAACGGCATCCACCACATAAGCGCGATCACGGCCGACGCCACGAAGAACTTGCTCTTCTACACGGGCGTCATGGGCATGCGCCTGGTCAAGAAGACGGTCAACCAGGACAACCCCACCGTCTACCACCTCTTCTACGCCGACGAGGAAGGAAGCCCGGGCGCCGACCTCACCTTCTTCGAGTATCCAGGCCTGGCTCGGGGCCGCGCGGGAGCGGGGATGATCCACCGCATCGGTTTTCGCGTGGGCTCCAATGAGGCGCTCGAGTTCTGGGCGCTTCGCCTGACCGCGGCGGGGCTCGAGGGCGCGGTCGAGGGTGACCGCCTCCGCTTCGACGACCCGGAGGGCCTCGGTTTCGAGCTCATCGCCGCGCCGACGGAGGATGCGCCGCTCGTGGCGCGCCATCCCGAGATTCCCGAGAAGTTCGCACTCCAGGGATTCGCCGGCGTGCGTGCCTTTGAGCGGCGCCGCGGCGCCAGCCATGAGTTCCTGACCGAAACGCTCGGCTTCGAGGGTACTGGCCAGGACGCTTACGAATCGCGCGGCGATTCGCGGGGCTCGTTCTACGCCTATGACGCCGCACCCGACGCCCGCGGCCTCGGTGGGTCGGGCACCGTGCATCACGTGGCCTGGTCTTCGACCATGGAGGACCACGTCGCCTGGCGCGACCGCGTCATCGAAGGGGGCGGCGACCCAACGCCAGTGATCGACCGCTTCTATTTCCGCTCGATCTACTTCAGGGAACCGAGCGGGGTGCTGTTCGAGATCGCGACCGTCGGCCCGGGATTCGCATCTGACGAGCCGAAGGAGCGCCTGGGCGAGAGGCTCTCGCTGCCGCCGGCGTTCGAATACCTGCGCGAGCAGGTCGAGGCGAACCTGACGCCGCTGCCAAACCCGAGAGAAACGAGCCGGATCAGCTAGACCGGTCGCCCAAATGGCGGTCCGGAAGCGAGCAGCTACGCCGCCAGCCGGAACGCAGCCGGCAGCAGCTGCATCCGGGTACCCTCGAGCGCTTCGAGGGCGTCGTCGACCGTTACCTGCCGGCGGCGGAAGTTGCGCAGCGCAAACCTGTCGCACGCGGTCTCCGCGCCCGACCGCCGGCCCTGCACCTCGCGCAGGTACCAGTGCAGCCATTCGTGGAGGTACACGAACCGCAGCACATCGCGCCGGGTCCGAAACCGGGCCTTCTCGGACAGCCAGGCGAACTTCATCTCTGCGCCCGGCTTGCGCCTGGCGTTGATGTAAACGAGCTCGGCAAACGGCCGGAAGGGCTCAGGAACGCTGACGATGATCCGTCCCACGTCGAATTCGCACAGGCCCGCAAGGTGGGGCCGGGTCCGGTACCGGAGCGGCTTGATCACCACCCGGTAGTCACCGGGTGATGGCAGGCCCGACAGCGCCCGCCGGACGTCGGCGGCGTTCAGCCCAGGCAAGTCGCTGCGAACCAAGAGTCCTCGCGACGGCGCTCGGCCGGCATCTCTCTCCCAAGCGGCGACCGCCCGCCGGGCGGCCCGCGGGTCGAAGTGCAGCTCCTCCGCCAGCTGAATCGCTGAGCGACGAAGGCTTGTTCGGGCGGGGGACAGGATCAGGAGGCTCACGGCTGTGCTACATAAGCGTCCACGCATCCGGGTCTACCCGGCCCCTCCAGCCGGGTTTTGGCGGCCGGCCGAACGTTATAGAGGCGGAGATGCCAGGCAGGAAACCCGGCCCTTCGATCAAGCGGCCGAAGACCTACGAAGCCCTCAAGAAGAAGGGCATGAGCAAGGCTCGAGCGGCGCGCATCTCGAACGCGCAGGCCAAAAAGAGCAGGTAGGCAAGAGAGCTCGCCGCACCCCCATCATTTACGGGTGCACAAGATCAAGCTCGAGTCCGTCCGCCGCAAGTCCGGCGGGCGAATCCATCTCACGCCCAGGGTCCCCCGCTCGGGCCCCGTCACGACCCTGTGCGGCCAGACGCTCGGCGAGGGCTCCTACGCGGCCGTCGATGCGGAACCGGATTGTGCGAACTGCATCCGGCGCTCGAAGGACCAGGCACGCATCTCCGGCGCCTTTTTTGCCCAGGAAGAAGGCTCCGAGCTCCTCCGTCTGTCGTTGGAGCAGGCGCGAGAGAGAAGGCCCAACCTGCGAGTCCTTCCACAGCCCGGCGCTGCCAGGGAAAAGCCGGTGGTCTGGCCGGCGGCGAAACCTCCGCTCGAGACCGTTCCGGACCAACTGGGAGAGCTCGTAGCGCGCGGCTTCAAGCCCTCGGGCGAAGGCGTTTGGCGCAGCCCGCAAGGCGTCATCGTCCGCATGCGCAAGCACGGCAAGGAGTGGCGCTTTGACGAGCTGGTTTTCGAAGGTCCCGTCCTGGCGACGCGCACCCAAAACGGCGTCAAGATCAAGGCCGGCGATGTCGAGGTGACCCCGTCAGGCGACGGCTTCGAGGTGCAGCTGAAGAAAAAATAGGGGACCGGGTTCAGCCGGCCCCCTGTTGGTGCGGTTACTTGGCGGCGCTGGCGAAGTCGTTGGTGTAGGTCTTCGCGAGGTCGACTGTTGCGCCCTTCATGTCCTTCACGTATTTGAGCTCGATATCGAGCGCGTTCTGTGCCCCCGCCGGCGGCATCTTGCCATCGGCCGTGAATGAGTCCTTCTGACCGTCAAGAGCGGTCACGTACATGTCCTTGTCACCGGCGTAATAGTCGGCCGGCATCTTGTCAGCAATCTCAGCTGCCGTGTGTGACTTCATCCATTTCAGCGTCTTGACGTACGCATTGACCAGGCGCTGGACGACGCCCTTGTGGCTGCTCACGTAGCTCGCCATCATGAAGATGCCGATGAACGGGTAGTCCGAGCCAAGCGCTGCGCGTGTGGTTGCCGGCGTGCGCAGGTCGATCAGGACCTTGCCTGTGCCCGTCTTGATCAGTCGCGAGATCGTCGGCTCGGTTGTCATGCCGGCGTCGATCACGTGCTGCTGCATGGCGGCGATGAAAGTGTTGCCCGCGCCCACCGCCACGAACTTGGCGTCGGTGCCGGAGAGCCCTGCGCGTCCGAGCAACGCGAGGCTGATGGTGTGCGTGCCCGAGCCGATCGAGGTCACGCCCAGGTTCTTGCCCTTGAGGTCGGCGGCGGACTTGATCGTGCCCGCTTTGGTTGCATCGACCATCTCGGCCTCGCCGGGCGCGATCTGGAACTGCACCACCTGCTGCATGAACTTGCCCTTCGGCTGCAGCTCGAGGACGTGGCTGAATGCACCAGAGCCCGCATCGACGTTGCCGGCGATGACCTCTTCCTCAGACGCCTGGCCTGAGCCTTCGTCGATCAACGTGACGTTGAGGTTCTGCTCCTTGAAGTATCCGAGGATCTCGGCGAGCTTGTTCGGAATGTAGATCTGCTTGTTGAGCCCGCCGACCATGATCTTCACGTCGGCCGGCGAGTTGTCCTGCGTCGCTGGTGCGGCTGTGCTGCCCCCGCACGCGGTGAGGACGAACACCCCGGTCAGGACGAACAACAACGGACGGATGAATATGCGCATACGCCTCCTCCTAAATCTGGACTTCGCTGCCGACTGCGGGTGGGCGCCATCTGACCAGGCGGTTCTCCAGGGCGGTGATGATTGCTTCCGCCAGCAGCGCCATGGCGGCCAGCAGCAACATCCCCGCGAAAACTCCGTTGGCGTTGAAGTTGTGCTCGGCGCTGTAGATCAGCTCCCCGACTCCCTGGGTCGCGCCAAAGAGCTCCCCGACCACGGCACCGACCAACGCCAGGCCGAAGCTGATGTGAAGGCTCGCGATGATCCAGCTGAGAGCCGAAGGGATGATCACCTCGGTGGTCAGCCTTCGATCGTCCGCGCCCAGGATGCGTGCGTTGGCGATGAGGTTGCGTTCCACCTCGCGCACGCCCTGGAACGCATTGAAGAAGACGACGAAGAAGACGAGGATGGCTGCGGTCGCAACCTTGGAGCGAATGTCCAATCCGAGCGAGATCGCAAACAGGGCTCCGAGGACCACCCGCGGGATGGCGTTCGCGGCCTTGATGTAGATCGAGAAGACGTCGGCCAGGAGGCGATTCCGCCCCAGCAGCACGCCGATCACGACGCCGAGGACGGTGCCGACGATGAATCCGAGGACCGTCTCCTCCATCGTGACCAGCACCTGCTGCCAGAGAGGGCCCAACGCCGTCTCCTCGGTGATCCAGATCCAGAGCTGCCTGGCGATCCCGGACGGCTGTCCGAAGAAGAACTGGTCGACGATGCCGATGCGGGTCGTCAGCTCCCAGGTGCCGAGGACGAGCACGGCGACCAGGACACGCAGCCCGTAGATGTTGAGCTGCCGCCTGCGGCGCGCGCGAATGCGCAGCGCCGACAGATCCGTGATTGGGGCGGGGTTCCCTGGCGCGCTGCTGGGCGCCGTCACCTCAAGCCGCGCCGCTAAGTTTCTGACGCTCATAGCTCACGAGAACTTCGTCCCTCAAGTCGTTCCAGATCTCGCCGTAGATCTGGCTGAACTGCGGCTGCATGCGAATCTCGGTCACGTTGCGCGGTCGAGACAGCGGCACCGGGTAGTTGGCCTTCACCGTGCCCGGCCCGGCGCTGATGACAAACACGCGGTCCGCCAAGGCGATCGCTTCCTCGAGGTCGTGCGTGACGAAAACAACCGACGCGCGGGTGTTAGCCCACAGCGACAGGAGCTCGTTTTCCATCAGCGCTCGCGTTTGTACATCGAGGGCGCTGAAGGGCTCGTCCATGAGCAGGATCTGCGGCTCGTTGATCAGGCTCTGCGCGAGGGCGACGCGCTTGCGCATGCCACCAGACAGCTGATAGGGGTACCGGTCCTCGAACCCAGAGAGGCCGACGCGCGATATCCACTCGCGCGCCATCGACCTGGCCTGGCCGGTCGTCCGGCCGTGGTAGCGCGGTCCTGCCGCGACGTTGTCGAGCACCGTCTTCCACGGGAAGACCGCATCGGTCTGGAAGACGTACCCGATGTCCTCCGCGATGCCGTGCACAGGCCTGCCGAGCACCAGCACCTCGCCTTCGCTGGCCGGCTCCAGGCCCGAGATCAAAGCCAGCGTGGTCGACTTGCCACAACCTGTCGGTCCGACCACGGCGCAGAACTCGCCCGGCTGGACCGTCAGGTTGAGGTCGCGCAGCGCCGTGTAGACGCCGCCCGAAGGCGTCAAGAACCGCTTCGTGACACCGCGAAGCTCGATGGCTGGAGTCATGCATAAGGGACTTTCCGCGGAATCGCCCGCGGCGGCAACGGATGCGGTCGTTGTGGCCGTTTTGGTCGTTTTGGTCGCCGGATGGCCTCGGGGCGAGGGACTACGATCACGTGTGGCTCACACGTGAAAACCCGGCTTCCCCTGGCCTACCAGATCCTGGTTTTCCAGGTCGCGATCATCTTGCTGTCGGCGCTGATCGGCGCCGCCGCCGCCGTCTGGCAGGCCGGCCAGGAGCTGGACCGCCAGTACGAGCAGCGCTCGCTTGCGATTGCCGAATCCGTCGCGACGAACCTCGCGATCCAGGATGCGCTGCTCCATCACGACCCCGACGGCTCGATCCAGAAAGCCGCAGAAGACGTCCGGCGTTCAACGGGGGCGCGGTACGTGGTGGTCACGGATGCGCAGGGCATCAGGTACTCACATCCAAACCCGGCGATGATCGGACAGCCGGTGGACGAAGACCCCTCGGCTGTCCTTGCCGGACACACCTGGGTGGGGGTGCAGAAGGGAACGCTTGGCGTGTCCGCGCGAGGCAAAGCCCCGATCTTCAACCAGGGACACGTGATCGGTCTGGTCTCGGTCGGATACCTCGAAGACACGGTTGGCCAGCAGCTTCTGGCGGACCTGCCGGGTTTTGCGACGACCGTCCTGCTGTCGCTTGGCCTCGGAGTCGCCGGATCGATGCTGCTCGCATCGCGTCTCAAGCGCCAGACGTTCGGACTGGAGCCTTATGAGATCGCCGGACTCCTGGAAGAGAGAGAGGCCAGCCTGCAGGGCATCCATGAAGGCGCGATCGCGACCGACGGCGACGGCACCATCACGCTGGCCAACGAACAGGCGAGGCGATTGCTCTCGCTGCCCACGGATTGTGTCGGACGAAAAGTCGCGCAGGTGCTGCCGCAGGGCCGGCTCCTCAAGTTTCTGTCAGGCGGACTCAAGGACGAAGACGAGGTGCTGCTCGCGGGCGAGCGCGTCCTGGTGGCGAGCCGTCGGGCGATCCTCGTCCGCGGCCGGGAGATCGGCCATGTCGCCACCTTGCGCGACACCACCGAGCTCACCGGGCTCGCGCGCGGGCTGGGGGTCGACAGCCTGACCGATGCGCTTCGCGCGCAGGCGCATGAGTTCGCGAACCGGTTGCACACCATCGCCGGCTTGATGCAGTTGGGCCGCCCCGAAGAGGCGATGAGGTTGATCGCGCAAACGTCGGGCGTGCATCAGGAGCTGACCGAGTCGCTGCTCGAGCGTGTCGGCGACCCCGTCCTCGGGGCGCTGCTTCTCGCCAAGGCCGCGATCGCGTCGGAGCGTGGGATCGAGCTGCGCGTGAGCGACAACACCGTGATGACCCGCAGTGCGCTCGACAGCGAAGACCTGATCACGTTGCTCGGCAACCTCATCGACAACGCGCTCGACGCGGCTGCTACAAGCGACGGGCGCTGGGTCAGCGTGTCGGTGACCGAGCAGGACGACGAGCTGGTGGTCAAGGTCCACGACTCGGGCTCGGGGATACCGGATGGTGTTGACGGGCAGATCTTCCAGGAGGGCTTCAGCACCAAGGCCGGACCGAATCGCAAACGCCGCGGCTTCGGTCTTGCGCTGGTGCGCCAGGTCGCCCGTCGCAATGGAGGCGACGTCACCGTCGCCAACAACGGCGGCGCCCTCTTCACGGTGCGCGTTCCCCAGAAGGTGGCGGCCGGGCGATGATCCGCACGCTTGTCGTCGACGACGACTTCAGGGTCGCGGACCTGCACTGCGCCTATGTCGACCGCGTGCCGGGCTTCCAGGTCGTGGGGCGCGCGCACACGGGCGGCGAGGCGCTGCAAAGCGTTGGGCGCCTGCAGCCCGACCTGGTCCTGCTCGACATCTACCTGCCCGATATGAGCGGCCTGGAGGTGCTGCAGCGTCTGCGCGAGGACGAAAAGACGCCGGTCGACGTCATGGCGATCACTGCGGCGCGCGACGTGGACAGCCTGCGTGCCGCCATGCGCGGCGGCGTCGTCCACTACCTGATCAAGCCGTTTCTCTTTTCGACGTTTGAGGAAAAGCTGCTGTCCTACGCGGCGGCCCGCGACAAGATGACGCGTCTGGCCCGCGCCGAGCAAGGCGACGTGGACCGCATCTTCGGTGCGCTGCGAACCGCGCGCGCGGAGGCTTTGCCCAAAGGTCTTTCCGACGCGACGTTGGAGCTGATCGTGTCGGCCCTTGGCCGGTCGCGGTCAGGCCTGCCGGCGGCTGCCGTCGCCGACGAGGCCGGCGTGAGCCGCGTCACCGCGCGCCGGTACCTGGACCACCTGTGCCAGCTCGGCCGGGTAGAGCTGACAATGCGTTACGGCGGACCAGGCCGCCCAGAGCATCGCTACCGCCTGGTGACCAGCCCGGTCGGCTAGTGCAGGCGTGCCCCGCTGGCAACGCCGCCCGGTGACGAGGGCAGTCCGAACGATGAGTGTCCGGCTGGAAACAGGCCGGCCGCGTTGGCCACGATGAGGCCGAGCAGGACCAGCACGTCGGCCAGCAAGAACAGCCCGACGATGTCCCAGTCGACGCGGTTGGCGAGCGCCAGCCAGTCCGGGGCGTTGGGCGCATGCTCTGGCAGCCAGCCGCAGATCGGGCACTTTCCCTGCGTGTAGCGCGGGTCGAAGCTCCAGCCATCGGCCTCGCAGTAGGCGCGCACCGAGCGGCGCACTCGAGGCCGCGCTCGGGGCAGGCGGAGCCTGGCGATCATGGCGAGAGGACCTCGTCGGGCACCCTGTCCAAAGGTGTATTGCGAGCCCACACCCAGGCCGCCGCGGCGGCGAGCAGCAGGGCCTCGAGGGTCAGGAACATGAACGCGAGCGGTATGCGGTTGGCCGCCAGGGCCGTGCCCAGGTTGCTCAATCCAGATCCTGGGCCATTGGCGCCACCTGTCTGGTCACCGAAGCCGCCGAAGTCACCAAAACCGCCGGCGCCGAATCCCCCAAAGCCGCCTAAGTCGAAGGCGCTGCCGCCGCTGCCTACCTGCAGGTCGGCGAAGCCCTCGCCCAGCACGTACTCCGCGCTCTGGGTGGGAACCCCCGGGCCTGGCGACGGGTGGGTCACCTTGACGTGCAGTCCGGTGGCCCAGATCGTCACGTGGCTGCCGTCCACCGTCTTGACCGGGGCGACCGTGTAGATGGTGATGTACGTGACGTCGAACGTCGGCACGCACCCACTGGATGTTCCGCCGCTCGACCCGCCGCTCGAGCCACCACTCGAGCCACCACTCGACCCGCCTCCGATCGGAAGAGGAGGAATGGGACCTGGGGGTGGTGGAGGCGGGGGCGGGGCCGGTGCTTGCACCGGCGGTTTCGGCGCGGGCGCCGCCGTGCAGGGGATCGGGCGCTTGTCCTGGACCGTGACGCCCTGGTCGTTGACGCTCACCGGCTGGCCGTTGGCGGTGACCTCGCCGCCCTTCACGCTTGCTTCGCCGCCACCACCCGAGAGGGAGCTGTTCGCGGTCACATCGACCACGACCTTGCCCACCTTCACGGTGCCGATCACGAAGCTGTCCACCTCGGAGTGCGTCGTCACCGTGAGGTTGCCGCCCGAGTCGATCACCGTGTTCGTGAGGCCCGATGCGCCGGTGAAGGGCTGCGTGCCGCCACCGGCGTAGAAGGCAGAGGAGTTGGCCGTCAGCTGGGCGGCGTCGGCGTCAGCCCGTGATCCCCCGTCGCAGCCGTTGCAGTTGTCGATGTGGCCATGCGACGGACCGGGATAGTTCGCTTTCGCGTACGGCACCTGGTTGTTCGGGTTCTGGCAGATCTGCGGCGGAGGCGGCGAGCTGCCCGAGTTGGTGCAGCCCTGGTTGTACTGCGAACCGACCGTCGCCGTCAGCGGCCCGCTGTCGGAATAGGTCGCGACCGCCGTGGTCGACGGGCTCGCGTCCTGCTGCACCTCGGCGAGCGGGTAACGGTTGTTGACCGCTCCGTTCTGGAAGTTGGGAAACGCGTCGCTGCCGCCGATCGCGTGCACACCGGACGCGTATCCGTAACTCGTGTAGCTGGACGGGACCGCGGCCAGCGCAAAAGCTGGAATCAACACCACGGACGCCGCAGCAAGGACGAGGCAGTTGATGAGGATGAAGGGCCGTTTCATTGATGGTCCACCTTCTCCAGGAGCTCGATCGCGACCGCCCCCGTGGGCCTGCCCTCGACCTCGGCGCGCTGCTCGAGGGCGCGCTTGACCTTGGCCGGGACGCGGACGGACACGATCTCCATCAGCGCCGGGTCGACGTGATGCCCGTTGCCGTTGGCCGCGGCCATCGCCGTCGCGTCGACGGCCGTACCGAGGTAAGAGCCTGCGACCTCGGCCGCCGGTCCGCTGAGCCCGATGCTGCCGTGCTCGAAGACATAGGCGCGGTCCGCCACGTCCAGGGCCGATTCGACGAACTGCTCCACCAGCAACACCGCGATGCCCTGCTCGCGGAAGACGCGAATGATGTCGAAAAGCTGCCGCACCACGGTCGGCGCGAGGCCCTGCGACATCTCGTCGATCATCACCAGGCGCGGCTCGGAAAGAATCGCGCGGCCCAAGGCGACCATCTGCTGCTCCCCGCCGGACAGCGTGCCGACCAGCTGGCGCCGGCGCTGGCGCAGCTTCGGGAAGAGCTCAAAGGCGGGCGTGATGTTGACGTCGTGGCCCGCCGTGTTGGACACGAGCCGCAGCGTGTCCTCGACCGAGAGATTCGGGAACAGGCCACGGCCCTCGGGGATGTGGATGAGCCCGAGCTGCGCGATCCGCTCCGCGGACGTGCCGGTCACGTCCCTGCCGCCGAACATCACGCGTCCGCGGCGGGGATGGATCATGCCAGAGATCGCACGCAGGGTGGTGGTCTTGCCGGCGCCGTTGGCGCCGATGCACGCGACCACCTCGCCGGGACGCACCTCGAGGCTCACGTCGCGGATGACCTCGAGGCCTCCGTATCCCGCCGCCAGCTGCTTGACCTCGAGCAGCGGCGCATGCTGGGGCCTGGTCGGGACCACGGTCGCGACCTCGCCCTCCAGCTTCTTGGACTCCTCGCCCAGATAGGCCGCGATCACTTTGGGGTCAGTGCGGATCGCGGCGGGCTGCCCTCTCGCCAGCAGCTTGCCGAAGTCGAGGACGTAGACGTAGTCGCAAACCCGCATCACCAAGCTCATGTCGTGATCGACCAGCAGCATCGAGACGTGGAACCGCTCGCGCACCGCGTGCAGCAGCTCCGCCAGCCGCGCCGTCTCCTGCGCGTCGAGGCCGGCCGCCGGCTCGTCCAGCAGCAGCAGCCGCGGCCGCATCGCGAGCGCGCGCGCGATCTCGACACGTCGCTGGATCCCCGCCGGCAGGTCCCCGGCCAGCGTGCCTGCGTAACGGTCGAGGTCGAGCACGTGCAGGATCGCGCGTGCGCGTTCCATCGACGCGCGTTCCGCGTAGGACGAGAAAGGCAGATGGAGCGCGTCGCTGAACGTGTTGCGCCGGCCGAGCGCGTCCATCGGCACGACCAGGTTCTCGGCGACCGTCATCGAGCCCCACAGCTGGAGGTTCTGAAATGTGCGCGCGATGCCGAAGCGCGCTCGCACGTGCGGCGGCGCATAGACCAGCGAGTGGCCTTCGAAGAAGATGGTGCCCTTGTCCGGGGCGATGACGCCGGAGATGCAGTTGAAGAGCGTCGTCTTGCCGGCGCCGTTGGGGCCGATCAGGCCGAGGATCTCGCCGCGGTTCAGGTCCAGCGACACCCCGTCCAGCGCGACGATGCCGCCGAAGCGCACGGTGACGTCCCGCACGCGAAGCATCGTCATGCGACCTCCACCTTCCTTCCGCGGAGGGCGCCGGCCGCGGACCGCGCATTCAGGACCCGGTGGCGGAGGTCTCCCCATACCCCGTCGGGCAGAGTGATGAGCTGCACGATCAGCAGCACGCCGACCGCGATCTGGAACCAGTCATACGAGATCTCGTACTGACGTCCGAACAAGGTGCCATGCCCGTATCGCGTGAGCACGTCGGGGACGAAAGCCATGAATGCGCCACCCAGTGCGGCCGCGGGGACGTAGCGAACGCCCATCAGAACGGCGATGGCCGCGAATTGCAGGGACGTGAAGAGCCAGAACGGCTGCGGGCTGACGGAACCGGCAACCAGCGGATAGAACGCTCCGCCCATGCCTGCGATCGCGGCGGACATGCCGAACGCCAGCAGCTTGTAGCGCGTGAGGTTGACGCCCATGGTTGCCGCCGCCAGTTCGGAGTCGCGGATGGCGCGGAAACGACGGCCCGCGCCCGAATCGTGGAGGTTGACCAGCAGCAGCGCCACCAGGCAGAACAGCGCCAGGAGCACCACGTAGGCGCCCATCAAGTGCTTGGACGAGTCCATCTGAAGGCCGAACATGCTGGCCTGGCCGACGCGCCAGCCACCGGTTCCGCCCGTCAACCACTCGAACGCGTGGTCCTGGAACACGTAACGGTCGAACACGAGCGCGATGCCCAGAGTGACGATGGCGAGCGTGATCCCATGGAGCCTGAGCGCGGGGAGCCCGACGATGACGCCCAGCGCGAACGCGGCAGCCACACCAACCGCGACCGCCACGATGTAGTCGACGTGAAACGTCGCGGACATCATGCCGGCGGCGTACGCACCGACCCCGGCAAACGTGGCCTGACAGAGGGAGATCTGTCCCACGTAGCCGGTGAGCAGGACGAGGCTCAGCAGCGCGAATGCCCAGATGACCGCGAGCCCGGCGTCGAACTTGAAGCCGACGTCGAAGCCGACCGGGATACGGGCCAGGACCGTGAAGGCGACCAGCGCGATGAGCACGCGGAAGATCAATCGGGAGGTCATTTCGCCGCCACCGCGAACCCGCGAGGATTGCGCACGACCAGGACCGCCAGGATCACCAAGAGCGCGACCAGACGCGGAAATCCGAGCGACTGAATCCAGATGGTCGGATAGGTTTCGAGGAGACCAAGGATGAAGCCGCCGAGCACAGTCAGGGGAAGCGAGACCAGACCGCCGATCAATGCCGCCGCGAGGGCGTCGATGATCAGCAGGGTCAGGCTGGTGGTGTCGAAGTTGATGAAGGGTGTGATGAGGATCCCCGCCACCGCCGCGACGAGGCTGCCGAGCATCCAGCTGACCGCGCCGACGCGCCCCACCGGCACGCCCCACAACGAGGCCGAGGTCGGGCTGTCGGAGACCGCGCGCATGGCCCGGCCGAAGGTCGTGTAGCGGAGAAACGCGCCGAGGCCGAAGGCCAGGATGAGCGCCGCGATGATGATGACCACGTTGTTCGCGCCGATCGGCACGTCGGCGATCGTGAAGGTGGCCGTCTGCGGCGCCAGATAGATCGGTAGGTGGTACTGGTTGTTCTTCCAGATCAACGAGGCCGCCGACTGCAGGGCGAGCAGGACTCCGATCGTGATGACCGCCTTGACGACCGGCTCGCGCGTCCGCACCCATCGAAACACGGCAAACTCGAGGAACAGCCCCATCGCCGCGGCGAACAACAGGCCGGCAATGATGGCCAGCAGCGTCGAAAGCCATCCCGGCCAGAACGGATGCGACCAGCCGTAGAAGACCTGCCAGGCGATGAATGTCGAGAACATCCCCATCGCGCCGTGGGCGAAGTTGAGGACGCCGGTGGTGCGGTAGATGAGCACGATGCCCAGCGCGGCGAGCGAGAAGATGCCGCCCAGGCTCAGGCCGATGATCGTGTACGCGGCAAATGCAGCCATCAGCTACAACCAGGCCTCAGGAACAGATCCAGCCCTGGGTCGTCGTGCGCCATCCAGCTCCGTTGTTCGCGGTGTAGGTGAAGCAGTGGTTCGGGTCATGGGCGCCCGACCCGTACGAAAGCGGCACGGACCATCCGGTCTGGAAACCCTGCAAGGAATTAAGGGCTTGCACCAAGGAGTCGGGAGTCAGGTTCGAGCCGGCCTTCTTGGCCGCGGCGGTAAAAACCATTGCTGCGGTCCAGGAGTGCTGGGTGTAGATGTCAAGCGCCTGGAACTGACCTGGGTAGTAGTGCTGCACCGTGCCGAGGTACTGGTGCACTGTCGCGTTGCTCTGGTGGTCGTACGGTGACAGGAACGGGACCAGCGAGTGGGCGTTGCGCAGCTCGCCGTCGTACGACTTCTGGACGTTGAACTTGTCCAGCCCAGCACCCAGCACGCCTGGGTACCAGTTGGCCGCCTCCATCGCGTCGAAGAGGCGGTGGTAGCTGAAGGGGTCCAGCGCCGCGATCACGTAGTCGGGGCAACTCTTGTCAGTCGCCGGACACTTGTAGCTGGGCGCCGCCCCGCCACCTGGACTTGGCCCGTGGTTGGAGTGCTGCATATTGAAGACGGTGGCCGTGTAGCTCGCCTGCGTCGCCGAAACCTCCTCCACGTCGGTGTAGGCGATTCCGTTTGCGGCCAAGCGGTTGAGCAGGTTCGCCTCGACTGGCTTCACCCAGGGCACGTCGGCGAGCACGACGACGGCGGGATGCTTGACGCCGAGCGCCTTCGCCTCGTCGGCGATCGCGGTGCCGTAGCGGTAGAAGTTGGCCGACACGGGAAACGAAAGAGCGTCGCGGTACTCGGCAGGTGTGCCGAGACCGCCGATGACCGGGATGCCGGCCGAGGTCAGGGTCTTGATCTCGTTGTCTTCGCCCAGGGGCGCGGTGATGCCAACGACTGCAAGCACGTGTTGCGCGATCAGGTACTGGGCGCACGCGTGGGCCGAGCTGGCGTCGTACTTTGAGTCGCACCACACGTACTCGACCTGGCGGCCGTTGATGCCGCCGGCCTGATTGATCGCCTGCATGTACGCGCGCACCGTGTCGCGCTCGACCGAAGAGTCGACCGGGCCGGTGATGTCGAAGAAGCCGCCGATCGTGATCTTGCCGCCGCTGACCCCACCGGAGCCACCGCCGCTCGTCTGGGTCGACCCGGGGGCATTAGGCATCGCCGCCGGGCTGGCGCCGGACTGGGCGCCCGACACCTCGCCCTGCTGCACCAAGGCGGTCGAGGCCGGCTGGGTGTACGACCGGATCGTCATCACGCCCAACACCGCGGCCATGACAACGGCCGCGCCGAGAAGCGAAACGGCGATCCTTTCTCTAAAGCCTCGGGACATGAGTTTGCACTCCCCCTCTTGAGGGTTTTTGGGTCCCTTCCTTCTGTGAGATACGCGCGAGTACCGAGCTCTACTCGAATTGAGCTCGCTATTTAGTGGCTTGCAACCCAGTAAACACTAGTTAAGCTGATGTTGTCAAGCCGTCGTCAGGCGGAAGCTCGTCGCTTGTGGCGCGGCTTCGCGTCTGGCGGCGGCAGCTGCACGATCTCCCCGCGGTTGGCCTTGAAGTCGTACAGGTCCCGGTCCGCCCGAGCGAACAGCGCCACGACGTCGTCGTGCCGCTGGAGCTGGGCAACACCCGCAGAGAAGCGGATTCCCGACTTCGCCGCTCCAATCTGGATCTGTCCCAGCTTGGCGCGCGCTCCCCTGACCTCGGTGTCCGGCAGCACGCAAACGAACTCATCGCCGCCGTACCGCAGCACGGCATCCTCCGCGCGCAGTCCGTCTTTCAGCGCGTGGCTCAAGCCGCGAAGCAAGGCATCGCCGGCGGCGTGGCCCTTGCGGTCGTTGGCCTGCTTCAACCCGTCGAGGTCGACGAACGCGATCGACAGTGGCGTGTTGTGGCGCCGCGCGCGCGCTATCTCACGCTCAGCGACCGAGATCCCGGCCGCCCGGCGCAGGACGCCGGTCAGCTCATCGAACGCGGATTTCTCGCGGAGGTTGAAAAGCGCCTTGGTGCTCATCGAGAGGAGATCTTTCGGCCGCAACCCGAGATCCGCGGCGAGCATCAGCCGAACCTGCGCCTCCCGCGCCCGCCGAGCCGCGCGGAACGTGCGGCCGAACAGGAGCATCCAGATCCCGAACAGGAGTGGCAAGGTGACGAGAGCACCGATGAGCGCGATGTCGAGCGGCGACGACACGTAGATGGTGGTGAAGGGAATCACGATCCCGCGCGGCGGGTTGGCGGCGGGAGCGTTGGCGGCCCCCGCCGGGGTCGCGGCATGGTTTGACGACGTGCCCGGCTGGGCGCCCTGGGAAGGCGGCGCGACGGCGGCCGGCGGGTCGCCGGGAGTGTCCAGCGCGGGCAGCGAGGGCGGCGGCGCAACGACAACAGTCGGGACGGAGATCGACGGGAGCGCGATGGGCAGCACCGTCGGCGTCGGTAGCGGCAGTGGCCCTGGCAGCACAACGAAGGTCACCGCGGCCAAGCGGATCAATTGCGTAATGGTCCGGCGCATCGCCGTCACTTCAATCACCCCCCGACCGAGATCGCGAGCCGGCTTGCGCGCGGCTCCGGTCGTCATCCATTATCAACGTTCCATCCGGCCCAGTCTTGTTGCGCCCCGACAAACCTTCCAAACTCCGTCTATGCTGCCGAGAGATGACTGGGGACATGGAGCGCGCCCTCGGGGCGCTGCGCGATTTCACGCGACGCGACATCCTGCTTCGGTTTTACGCGGATCGGAAGCCGCGCAGCGTCGAGGACGTCGGCCGTGAAGCTGGTGTTCATCGTTCGGTCGCCTTCGAGCACCTGGAACGCCTGGTCGCGCTCGGGTACCTGGAAGTCGCCCACCGCCGCGGACTTCCCGGCAAGCCCGCCAAGATTTACAAGCTCACGGGCGGCCCTGTTCAGATCAGCCATCCGATGCGTCGCTACGACATCGTGGCCGAGTCGCTCGGTCGCGCGTTCGACGAGCTGGGCGACGTGGGGAGCCACGCCGTCAGGCGTGCCGGTCGCAACTTCGGTGAATCGATTGCGAGCGGCGGAGCCAGGTCAGCGATGGCCGCACTCGAGCCGATGCTGGAGATGGGCGCCGAGTACGAGATGGATCGTGGCGGCATCATCCAGTGCAACAACTGCCTCTTCGCAGAGGTCTGCCGGCGGGCGCCGGTGATCTGTCGCTTCCACGCAGGCATCCTCGACGGCCTGTTCATGCACACAGAGCTCAACGTCAGCGTGCAGGCGCTTGGATTTCGCGATCCGTACGGATGCGCTTACATGCTGCAGGAGAACACGCTGGGAGAGGAGCTGGAAGCCCAAGCGCGTTAGGCACTGTCCTCCCCATTCGTGGGAGCGTTCGGTTAGTCCGGACTAACCGACCCGGTCGCCCCAACCAAACCTCGGACAGTCCGGACTATCCGAGGAAGTCGTGGCCGCGAAGCGCCCGGCTTATGGTTGCCGCGTGAAGCTCGTCGCCGAGTCGTTCGCCTGGCCTTTTCGCGGCCGCCGGCGATCCACGTGGGCGGCAGGCGTCCTCTGCGTGCTGTTGCTGCCGGTTCTATTCATTCCGCTGCTCGGCTACGCGATCGCGGCGACGCGCGCGGCGGAACAAGATCCCTCGCAAGGCCCGCCGGCCTGGCGGATGTCCGCCTCGCTGCTGGCCGACGGTTTCTGGACCGCGCTAGCCGTGCTGCTGACATTGCTGCCGTTCGCAATCGCGTGGGACCCGCTGTCGTCTGCGTTCTTCAACGCCGGCGCCTCGCCGACGCGCGACCCGGCGATGTCAGGCATCTACGCACATGTGATCGCGTTTTTCGCGCTTGCGCTTCCGTGGGGGCTGGTCGCACTGCTCGTCCTGCCTCACGCCACGGCGTCGTTTGCCGCCACCGGAAAGCCAGCCGACCTTTTCAACCTCGCCGCCGCGGTTCGTGGCGTCCGTCGCGATTTCGCCACGTGGAACGTGGCGGCGGCCGCCATCGTCACGGGCTGGACGATCGGGCTCGCATGCGCGGGCCTTCTGTGTGTGGGAATCGTCCCCGGCATCTTCTACGCCATTCTTGTGAGCGCACATGCCGCCGCAGCGCTCCACCGTTCGGGTCCGCATCCATCCGCTGGGTGACACCGCCCTGCTCGCCGAGCTGGGCACGCGTCTCGACACCGCGATCAACACTCGGGCCATCGCGCTCGCCGGTGCGCTGAAGAAGCGACGCGACGTGCGTCAGGCTGTCGTGGGTGCAGCGAGCGTCACGGTGCGTTTCGACCCCGAGCAGATCACCCATGACGCCCTAGCGGCCGCGATCCGGCGCCTCGCCACCAAACGTCCGCCGGTGGAAGAACCTGGGCGGCTCCACCGAATCCCCGTCGTCTACGACGGGCCGGACCTTGACGCAGTCGCGTCGCGGCTCGGCCTGACGCGACAAGAAATCGTCGAGCTCCACGCCCGCCCGATCTATCGAGTCTTCCTGGTCGGCTTCGTGCCCGGATGGGCATATCTCGGGCCGCTCCCGGATGAGCTCGGTCTGCCACGACGGCCAGTGCCGCGCACTCACGTTCCGGCGGGCTCGGTGGCGATCGCGGGCCAGCAGACGGGCATCTATCCGCTGGATACGCCCGGAGGATGGCACCTCATCGGGCGCACGTCGGTGAGGCTGTTCCTACCCGACTCCGACCCACCGTCGCTGTTTCGC
>Ga0209267_1000725_pt1 | contig 23642 bp, 15 predicted proteins | sample GraSoiAngelo_137_FD_185894 | JGI IMG/M metagenome (GOLD analysis project Ga0209267, IMG submission 185894) | Grasslands soil microbial communities from the Angelo Coastal Reserve, California, USA - 14_0929_09_30cm (SPAdes) (version 2) | ecosystem: Environmental > Terrestrial > Soil > Grasslands ... | reverse complement strand
AGCGTTTCGAACGGATACATTGCCGATGGCATGGATTCCTCTTGTGCGGCCACGCCCTCGGGCCGCACAACGGCGGGGAGGAGTGCTGCCGGAAGCAAGAGGCATAAGTCACGTCGCGTGATGGACATTTGCATCTCCTTTTGCAATGCGCAAACGCCTTGTTCAGCGCATTCGACCAAGTGCTGCCAGGGAAGCCCCTCGACAGGGAGACAAAGAATCTTTAGCATGCCCTCATTTGTCAAGAGGCGCGGTTTCGGCCAAACCTTCGGGACGGGTCGCGAATTGCGCGAACAGATCGCGGTAAGGGAAAGCAACAGAAAGAGCAACCTCGTGTATTTTCGCAATTCCAACTCCATGCCAAGGCCGGAGATGGACGGCCAGCTGGAAGTCGCGGCGACTTCGTTTGTGGTTCTGTTTTTGGTCGTAGGCATGGTTTTGCTGGGCGCCGCAGCGGTTGCGGGGCTGGCCAAGGGACAAAGACCAGTATGAACGCACTCCGGATTCTGCGGCTGGGCACGCTAAAGGATGTAAAGCGCTTTGAAGATCATGTTCACTCACTGGGATTGACGATTCCCTGCGATAGCGAGCTAGCGCGCGGTTGCGATGCACCGCTCGGATGGCCGCTCGCGCGCGGCGAAATCAAGATCGGCAACCGCATCGCCGTTCATCCGATGGAAGGATGGGATGGCACCGCGGATGGGAATCCCAGCGAGCACACCATCCACCGTTGGAAAAAATTCGGACGAAGCGGGGGAAAACTAATTTGGGGAGGTGAGGCGGTGGCGGTTTCGCACCAAGGGCGCGCGAATCCGAACCAGCTGGTGATGGCGCGGCATACCCAAGGGGGATTGGCGGGATTGCGAAAAATCTTGGTCGAAGAACATAAGCGGACCACGGGTTCGGAGGAAGGACTCTTTATCGGATTGCAGTTGACGCATTCCGGACGCTATTGCCGGCCGAATGCTCACGATCGAGCGGAGCCGCGCATTCTTTATCATCATCCGATCTTGGATCGAAAGGTGGGTTTGTCTCCTGACTATGTGGTTCTGACCGATGGCGAAATCGGTGCGATCATCGAAGAATTTCATCGCGCGGCGAAAATGGCGCAGGAATTAGGCTTCGACTTCGTGGATATCAAGCATTGCCACGGATACCTGGGGCACGAATTCCTAAGCGCGCATACGCGAGAAGGGAACTACGGCGGCAGTTTCGAGAACCGCACGCGGTTCTTGCGGGAAGTGGTCGAAGGGATCCGCTCGATGGCGCCAGGGATTCACATCGGCGTGCGGCTCTCGGCGTTTGACACCGTGCCATTTCGTCCCGATCCGTCGCAATCGACGAAGGGAAAGTTGGGACCGGGAATTCCCGAACCGCATGACAGCTTGGTTCCTTACCGCTGGGGATTCGGCGTGAATCCGTTCCATCCCACCGAGGCGGATCTCACCGAGACGATCCGGTTGCTGTCCTTGCTCGAGGATCTGGAGGTCCGGCTTGTGAACATCACCGCGGGGAGTCCCTACTACAATCCGCATATTCAACGGCCGGCGCTTTATCCGCCATCCGATGGATATCAGCCTCCGGAAGATCCCCTGGTTGGCGTGGCGCGGCAGATGAAAGTCACCCAACAATTAAAGCGGCTCTTTCCGAAGCTGATCCTGGTGGGAACGGCTTACAGTTACTTGCAGGATTTTCTGCCCCACGTGGCGCAAGCAGCGGTGCGCCAGGGATGGGTGGACGCAGTTGGTCTGGGAAGAATGATTTTGACTTATCCTGAGTTGCTTTGGGATGCCACCGAAGGAAAAACCATTGAACACAGGCGAATTTGTCGAACCTTCAGCGATTGCACCACCGCGCCCCGGAAGGGCTTGCCTTCCGGTTGCTATCCGCTGGACAGTTACTACAAGACTTCCGCACTGGCGGAGCAGCTGAAGATTGCCAAAGCGAAGCGATGAAAATCGGATCCATCAATCAGCGGCAACAACTTGGCCGCAAGGTGCAGGGCATCGCCGCGGCGCTCCTGCCATTTAAAGCGAATGGGCGAATTGCCGTCGAAGCCTTTCAAAATCATCTGCGTGCCACGCATCGCGCCGGATTGATGAATGCCGTGAACATGGACACCGGCTACGTCAATTATCTGAGCGAAACGGAAAAACTTGACGTGCTGCGCTGGACCCGAGAAGCTCTGGGCACCGACGCGCAATTTGTGGGCGGCGCCTATATCGAAGGGCAGCCAGGAGACATCCTCGAACTCTACCGAAAGCAGATGGACGACATTGTTAGACAGGGAGGAATTCCAATTTTGTTTCAAACCAGCCGGCTGCACGGGAAATCGGCCGCCGAGAAAGCGGCGGCGTATCGGGCGGCGTGCCGGGGATACGCGCACGTGCTGGCCTTCGAGCTGGGACCGGTGTTTGCCCCCAACGGAGAAATCTTTGATGAAGAAACTTTCCTTCGGTTGATGGACATTCCGGAAATCAAGGGAATGAAACATTCTTCACTCGACCGGCTGATCGAGCTGGAGCGGCTCGCGCTCCGCGACGCGCACCGGCCGGATTTCCGCATCTACACGGGAAACGATCTGGGCATCAACATGATCGAGTACGGATCGGATTATTTGCTGGGACTGGCGACCTTTGCCCCGGAGAAATTCGCCGAACGCGACCGGCTCTGGGAGGCGGGTGATCCTGCGTATTACGCCTTGTCGGATGCGCTGCAGTACTTGGGAAACGTGGCGTTTCGCGAGCCAGTTCCGGCGTACAAACATTCCGCTGCGGTGTTTTTGCATTCGACGGGGAGGATGCCGACGGATCTTCCCCATCCGAGAAATCCCCAGCGTCCGCCTTGGGAGGTGGAGATTCTTCAAGATTGTGCGCGGCGGCTGGGTCTTTAGGAGTCTGTTTGGCGACTGCCCGGAGACTGGCGACCTAGTTCTCCCCCGCCTTGGCGAAGGATGGCACGGTTCAGCCCGGACTTCTGCTTAACTTTCGTTCCGGTGTGGGCTGAAGCCAGTCCGTGAAGCCCTTCTCTATCTGTATTGAAATTGCGCCTTGGCTCTTAGCAGCACATCTCGGGCTCTGGCGATTGCCGCTGCTTCTTCTGGTGTTGCGAAGCGAGTGTTGTATCCACTCCAAAGCACCCGCCGCATGAGGAACGATGTGGCGAACGCAGCCATCTGGCACGGTGGGGAGAATGAATCCAGGATTCTTGACACAGTCTCCGCCGAATCCGCAAGTGTATCCGTCGCACAAAACGACCTTTCTCTCCCGCAGGCGTTGTGTTCTTCCACAGCCAGCACAGGCGACTTCGATCAGTGGTTCACCCTTTTTGTTTTTGCCCACGGTCGAGCTCCTTATCTACGATTCGTCGTACCAGTCCAGCAACAAAAATACCCTTCCTTGGCAATCTTTTCGGAACACCGCCTTTTGCGGTTTCGCAAGATAGACGTTTGTTCGTTCGTATCCCATGCTGCATGACATACACCCCGAATTGCACGCACTATCTTAACTGTTTAAGGCTCGCTTACCCCGCCCTGATGTGCTGGACTTGCCCTCGCCACGGGCAAAAAGGGGTAACGGATCTGTTCCGGTAGACGTATGCTAGATACAGGTAACACCCGCCCGTTGCCGGTTCGGAGGCCTTCTCTGTGGCCGGTTTTCAGTCTTGTCGCCCGGAACGTTTTATCGGGAAAGAAACAGATTCGACGTAGTGCCACGTCATATTCGTGAAGTCGGTGATTGGACCGCTGCGCATTTTGGGTGAGGAGGTCCATAGTGCCCGGAGCCTTTGGGCGTTTTTGGTCACTTGGTTTCCTGACGGGAGTCGCTGCCATCACGAGCAGCGTAGCGCTCGGGCCATCGCCGTCCGTCTCTTCCCCAAAGCAGCCCATCGATAACAGCCAGCGCGTCACCCTCAGAGGCAACATACATCCGCTGGCCCAGGCCCGCTACGATCAGGGTGCGGTTGTTGATTCGTTTCCAGCTGAACGCATGCTTCTGCTCCTTAAGCGCTCTCCCGCGCGGGAGACCGCGCTTCGCCAGTTTATTGAGGATGCCCACGCTCCTGGCCGCCGCAGCTATCACCAGTGGCTCACGCCGGAGCAGTTCGGCAAGCTGTACGGCCCGGCTGAGTCGGATGTCGCGGGGGTGGTCGCATGGCTCCAGTCGCATGGCTTTTCCGTAGCCCGTGTCAGCAGGGGCAAAACAGCCATTGAATTCTCCGGCAACGCCGGGCAAATCCGCGGGGCCTTCCACACGGAAATCCACACCTACCTCGTCCAGGGAGAAGAGCATCACGCCAACGATCGCGATCCTCAAATTCCCGCCGCGCTCGCGCCGGTCGTCGCGGGAATCACCGCGATGAACGATTTCCGGCCGAAGTCCTACAGCGTCGTGCTTGGCAGAGCCACGTATGAACTCCGCACACACCAGGTGAGGTCGGAGTGGACACTCCATCCCTTCGCGTTGGCGCTGGCCCCTAGTGATTTCGCTGTCCAGTACGACCTGAATCCCCTCTACGGCGCAGGCATCAACGGCGACGGTGTGACTATCGGCATCATTGGTGCCTCCAACGTCGACCCTGCGATCGTTGCCGCGTATCGCGCCCTTTTTGGTCTGCCCGCCAAGGCGCTCAACGTGGTCATCGACGGCCAGGATCCTGGCCTGAACGGGGCTGCCCTTGAATCCTACCTCGATGTTGAACTTGCCGGCGCGGTTGCGCCCGGCGCCACAATCAATCTCTACACTTCCGCCGACAGCGCTCTCGAATCCGGTCTAAATCTTGCTGCCTTGCGGGCAGTCGACGACGACCAGGCCGCCGTCCTCAGTACCAGCTACGGGAACTGTGAACAATTTCTTGGTTCGGCCGGAAACCAATTCTGGGCCGCCGTGTGGGAACAGGCCGCCGCCCAAGGACAAACGTCCTTCGTCTCCGCCGGCGACGGCGGCTCAGCGGGCTGCGACAACTTCGACATCCCGCAGGTCGCACAACAAGGGCTTGGCGTGAGCGGTTTCTCCTCCACACCTTGGAACATATCTGTCGGGGGCACCGACTTCTTCTACAGCACCTTCAACGGCACGGCTGCCGCACAGAACACCGAGCTGGCGACCTTCTGGAACCTCACGCCAACGACGCTGCCAGCCAACTCTCTCCTCAAACCTGTTCCTGAACAACCCTGGAACCACGCCTTTGGCGTTAACCTTTCGACTGGAGGAGTGTTTAGCTCGGACAACCCCACGATCGTTGCCGGCAGCGGTGGCGCCAGCGGTTGTACTGCGGGCGTCCTTGCCTCCAGCGGCTCGTTCGCCTCCTGCTCTGGCGGCTATCCCAAGCCAGCCTGGCAAACAGGCAGTGGCGTGCCCGCCGACGGGGTACGCGACCTTCCCGATATTTCTCTGTTCGCCGCCGACAACGCGAACGATAGCTTCTATCCCATTTGCGCCTTTTCTGACGATTGCATTCCGGACGAGGAGGGCGTAAGGATCGTGGGTATCGGCGGCACTTCTGCTTCTTCGCCCGCCATGGCCGGCATTATGGCCCTCATCAACCAGAAATACGGGCCACAAGGCCAAGCCAACTTCACACTCTATCCGCTTGCCGCACAGCATCCCTCGGTATTCCATGACATCGCGATCAGTAGCAACAACGTGCCTTGCCAGCGGGGCACGCCTTCCTGCGCACTCAGCACTCTCAACGACAACACCAACGGTTTTTACACCCTGGGCCAATACTATGCGGGCGCAGGCTATGATCAGGCCACCGGCCTCGGCAGCGTCGATGCCGCTCTGCTCCTCAAGTACTGGACTTCGCTGCAATTCACGCCCACGACCACCACACTTAGCCTTAGCCCGACGAGTTTTACACACGGGACTCCCGTCACCATCAGCATCGGCGTGAACGGTAATGGCGGCACGCCTTCTGGCCAGGTTGGCCTGGTCACCACCGCCACTCCTCCCGTCAATACAGGCGTGGGCGAACTAGCGCTCGAAGGCGGCACGGTAGCAAGCAGTTTCAAGAATTTTCCCGGCGGGCAATACGATGTGATTGCGAAATACGCCGGCGACACCATCTTCGCGCCAAGCAGTTCTTCTCCGGTTACCCTCAATGTGGCCCCGGAAGCCAGCACTACGTCTGTCTTTGGCAGCTACTTCAACTTCAACAGCCTTTTATTCGTCAGTATCTCCGACGGTGGCAGCTACCCTTACGGTTCCTACATCACCATCGATGCCCAACCCACAGGTGTCAATGCTGCCCCAGGCTCAACGGATGGAATAGCCACGGGAACCGCCAACTTTCTCGATACGGCGAGCACGGGCACGGCCAGCTCCGGTCCGGTCAGTCTCACCTCCAACGGTGTGGCTGAGTGGATCCCCAGCAGTGGATTCCCAGCCGGAACGCATAGTCTAAGTGCCAGCTACTCGGGCGACGCCAGCTTCAACGCATCTTCGAGCACTACTCCGCTCACCTTTACGATCATCAAGGTGATACCCACGGTTAACCTTTCCGCGAACGCCAGCCGCGTCGTGGTGGGCTCAACCACAGCGCTCACCTTGCTGGTTCTTGCCTCCAACACCGCCCCAGCTCCCACCGGTACCGCCACGTTCTACTCCGGTTCCATCGTGCTCGGCGCCGCATCAATTGACCCGGATCCCTTCAATCCTCACCTTGGGGCCGCCATCCTTCACACCACCGCTTTGCCGCTGGGCGTAGACTCTGTCACCGCGATCTATAGTGGCGACGCCAACTGCAATCCCGCCACATCTTCGGCCATCAATATCACGGTCCAGCAACCCGCCAGCGTGTCCGCCGTCGTCAATCCCAATCCTTTTAATGAGGCGCAGTCCTTTGCCCTCACGGTCACCGTTTCCGGTGTTGCGGGCCTACCAGCTCCCACGGGAATCGCGGAATTCCATGGCTACGGAGATGAGTCTTCGACTAGTGGTGCTGCGGCACTGGTAAACGGCTCGGCAAGCTTCACTGGGGACGGCAACTCTTTCAATCCCGGCAAGATCACTTTTGATGTCTCCTACGATGGCGACTCTACTTACGCCCCGGCCCGTGCGCGCATCTTGGCAACTGAGACAGTCCCATTCAGCGTTGGCGGAACTCCCGTTACCATCGTGGTTCCCGGTTCAACGACGGGCAACACTTCAATCGTGACGGTCACGCCAATGGGTGGATTTACCGGCGCGGTCAATTTCACTTGTGCGCTCTCTGGCTCCCCAGCGGCGGCGAAGTATCTTCCCGGTTGCAGTATTCCGTCTTCTGTCAACATTGCAGGTACAAGCGCGGTGACCGCCACGATGACTATCAGTTCTACCGCTGCGAGTTCGAGCGCGTTCGTCTTTCCCTCGCCGAATCGCATGGCCTGGCTTGCGGCCCACGCCGGAGTAGCCCTGCTCGGCATGGTGGTATTCGGAATCCGGGCCCGAAGGCGCAGGCCACTCTCCTGGTTGAGTTTCTTTTTCGTTATGGTAATTGTCGGCGGTCTGGTGGCATGCGCCGGCACGGGTAGCGGTCCAGGTGGCGGAATTCTCGGCACGACACCCGGCAACTACATGTTTACTGTGACTGCGGCGACGCCGGGCCCCAACGCCGCCCTCCCCACGATCTGGGCTAACACCAAGGTAACCGTTACCATCCAGTAGTTTCGGTCAGGCAATGGCGAGGCGACGGGGATTTTCTGCGGTTTGCTAGATAGACGGATTCAATGAGCGCGAGGCCGGGTGCGTTCATAGCTTCAAGAAGATGTTCCGCTTGTACAGCCAATAGCACATGTACCACATGACCAGCAGAATGGTGCATGCTTGCGCCACCGGAGCGAGTGTCCCGACGAATTTGTAGTGAAAGGTGAAAACTCCGACGGCACGATCCAGCCATTGGACCAGAAGCATGCTCAACGAATAAATGAAGATGGAATTCATGCCCACGACGACAAGGGGAAATGTCCATTTGCGATAGCCGCGTGCCTCAACCAACCAATAGAACCCGATGAACATCAAGAGCACCCAGCCGAGGCTATACAGCACGAAGGACGCCGTGCCGACCTGTTTGATGAAGGGGATCCACGGGTGTAAAGCGAAGGCCAGCGCGAAAGAGAGCGCCATTCCGGCAGCCAGTTTGGTCAGATTCTCCCGATGCGATTTGTTGCTCATGAGCATCCGCCCCACCCAAGCGCCCGCCAAGGTCCACACCGTGCTGGTGAGGAAGTTCAGCGTGGAGTACGCCGGGTCGTAATCGTAGCGAAAGATGGCGCGGTCGACCCGCAGCCCAATGTGATTCCGGTGAGAGAACGGACCATCAGGCCCAGGGAAAGCGAAAAGCAATGCCGTCCATCCCGCGAGCAGCAGAAAAGCCGCGAGGGCCTGGTATCGCCACGGCCAGCGCATGATGAGATAGGTAAGGAAATAGGTGAAGGCAATCTGGGAAAGAACGTTGATCAATTGCGGCTTGATATGGCCGGCAGAGACCCAGATGAGGATTTGGCTCAAGATGATGAGATGGATGGAGCGCGTCAGCACGTGACGAAAATTTTCCCGAGGTGTGGCGCCCAGTTCTATGCGACGGGCCATGGCGAACGGCATGGCCGCGCCGACCATAAACATGAAGGCGGGCTGAATCATGTCCCAAAACACGCCGCCTTCCCAGGGCACATGCTCGAACCAGTTCGCGATCCGGCCCCAGGTGGGATCACCCGTTAGGGCGGAGAACCCAAATCCCTCCGCAGCCAGGACCAGCATGATGAACCCGCGATATGCATCCAGCGCCACATAGCGTTTCGTTGCGGGCCGGGGCTCAGGGGTAATGGTCGGGGGCAGAATGCCTTTTTCAGAAGCCGCGAGAGTTGTGGCCATTGGCGCACCTCGTGAGATGCAGCGAACTCTACACGAATCCTGCGAATTTGGACAAATGATTCGGAAATTCTCCGATCACACGGCAGCAATCTGGCCGGGAGTTTTGGCGGCACGGTAGATGGATTCGACGAGGGCGATGCTGCGGCGGCCTTCAGGGCCGCCGCAGGCGGGGGCGCGATGGTGCTCGATGGCTTGGAGAAAATCTTCGAGGACCGTTTGATGGCCGCGGAAATCGCTGACGACGGCGGAGGAGGCGCTTTCGTTCTCGTCGAGGGCGGCGGAAGCGGTGGCGTGGGGAGTGTTTCGGAGGTTGGCGGCGATGATGCGGTCGTGTTCGAGAATGACCGTGCCTTCGGAGCCGGAGAGTTCAACGCGGCGGGGGTAGCCGGGATAGGCAGCGGTGCTGGCCTGGAAAAGGCCTAAGGCGCCGCTGGCGAATTCGAGGATGGCGACGGCGGTGTCTTCGGCTTCGATCTTGTGAAGCGCGGTGGCGGTGCGGGCTTGCACGCGAACGACATCACCGAGCAGCCAAAGGAGCAAGTCGACGGTGTGCACGCCCTGATTGATCAAGGCGCCGCCGCCATCGAGCGCCAGTGTGCCGCGCCAGCGCGAATTGGCGTAGTACTCGGGGGGGCGATACCACTTCACGCGGGCATCCACGAACAACGGTTTGCCGAGCAGGCCTTGATCCACCCAGTTTTTGAGTTGGCGAATGTGCGGCTTGATGCGGTCCTGGAAAATCACGCCGAGCTGGACTTTCGATTGTCTTGCGGCTTCGATGAGGGCATCGGCGCGTACGGTGCTGATTTCGATCGGCTTCTCCGTGAGCACGTGCAGGCCGCGGCGGGCGGCGGCGATACCTTGCTTCGAGTGCAGGCCGGAAGGGCTACCGATGATTACCAGGTCCATGGGGCGATGTTGCAAGAAGACGTCGAAGTCTCGATAGGGGGTGCCGCCGTGTTCGCGGCAGAGGCGGGCGATTTTTTCTGCGTTGGTTCCATGGATCGCGGAGATTTCTACTCCCGGGAGGGCCCGGGCGGCGCGAGCGTGCGTTTCCGTGATGTTGCCGCCGCCAATGAGGCCGATGTGGAAGGTCATGAAAAGTGTTCAGTTATTCGAAAGTCTCACGTAAGAAACGAAGAATAGTTGGAATTTGGGTTTTTGCCAAATGATCCGATGAAAGACGCGGCCAATCAGCGATAGGTGGCCACAAAGTCCTGGTAGGCGGCTTCGGTGGCTTCGGGCGTGGCGATCGCCGAACGGATCAAGATGCGGTAGCGAAAGGTGACGCTGGCATTGCGGGCTAGCGAGAAATTCAATTCTTGCTTGCCTTCGCTGAAAATTTTCTGGCCGAGCGGGTTGGCGGCGAAAAGGCCGTATCCGCGGGCGTGCCAGTAGGTGGGAAACCCGGGATTGGCGGGATGGTCGAGAATGGTGATGGTCACGGGTTCGTCGCCGACAAGACCGCTGAGATTGCACCAGCGGCCGCGGGTGCCCCAGGCAAGGTCACCTTTTTTGCCTTCACTGGTGAGGTAGGTGCCGTTGACGCCGGTGTTGTCCAACTTGGCGACGGTGGTGGTGTGGCCGCTGGCGTCGGTGTAGACCTCGGGTTTGTCGGAAGGAATTTCGAGTGCGCGGACGACGCGAAGGCCCAAGAGGCCGTCTTTCTCATCCTTGAAGTCGACTCTTTCATCGAGAGCGCGCAAGGTGGTGATGCGGTCGACGCTGCGGAATCGCGGCCCGCCGCGAAAAACGAAGTGAGTGTGTTCTTGGAGCAAGACTTTTTTGTCGAACGTGACCCAATCGGTTTCGACCTCCAGCTCGCCCTGTTCGGAACCGCTTTTTGCCGAGACGATGGAGCGCTGGACAATGGTGCCCATTTGGTGGGCAGTTTCGGGTTTGATGGCCTCGGAATTGTTCCAAAAATCGATGCCGTTGACATTCTCGTAGTTGAACCAGAGGCCGGCGTGATGCGGGTGGTCGACGCGTTCGCCAGGGCGCTGCTCAAGAGGAAAGCCGCGAGTGACGATCGTGCCTGTGGCAGTACGCAGGGGGTAGAGAACGGGTTTTTTGAGCGTGGTGGGCCAGATGTAGGAGGTGAAGGGCTGGCCGTCAACGGAGATGTCCACACGGCGGGCTTGTTCGTTGACGGAGACGCTGACGCGGTCTGAGGGACGGGGACCAGCTAGGACCAGGGATGTTAGAAACACCGCCACAATCAGCAGAGATGCACTGCCAATGAGCATGCGCATGGTTAGCTGCGGCCTCCCAAGACGTCAAATCTCTTCCGGCACAATATAAGGTGCGCGATAACTGCCCCGCAGGAGACGGTTGGCTTCCTCATCGCCAATGACCTGCTCCTCGGCTGCATCGAAGCGCAGCGTGCGGCCAAGACGGTACGAGGCATTGGCCAGATGCACGAGGGTCGTCGAGATGTGGGCTTCCTCAATCGGCGAATGAATATCCTGGGCACGACGGCTGCGGATGCAATCAATGAAGTTCGCGTAGTGGTCGCCAGAACCCTTGCCGTGTGGTCCCGGTTCGATCTGATCCGTTAGCCACGTTTTGTAGGTATCGTATCCATCGATGCCAAGATAGCCTTTTGATCCATAGAAGATGTTCCCGACCGTGTTGGTTTTTGCATCTCTTGGCCCCAAGGACTGTTTGTTGGCAGGCTTTTTGCTCGAGTCGGCGCCCAGTCCTGCGGCGGGCACACCGCTGGCTCCGTAAGCACCGGTACCTATCTCCACCTCGTGATTGGTAATCCAGTGCCGGACTTCGAGTTCCATCATCTTGCGCTTGCCCTCCGCAGCATTGAAACAGAAGGTAGCATTCAAGGTGTTGGGTGTCTCCTGGTCATCCTCGAACATGAAGTGTCCACCCATGGCAGACACAGATACCGGGAATCCCACGCCCAGACCCCAGCGCGCAATATCGATCTCGTGGATGGCTTGGTTGCCGACTTCACCGTTCCCGGTATCCCAGATCCAATGCCAATTGTAATGAAAACGATTGCGCGTAAACGGCTTCAGCGGCGCGGGGCCGGTCCACAGGTCATAGTTAACGCCGGCCGGGACGGGTTCCACTGCAGCGCGCCCAATCGATGCCCGCCACTTGTAGCAAATCGCGCGGGCCAGGTAGACCTCGCCGATCGTGCCGTCGTTCAGATGCTGCATGGCTTCGAGCATCCCGGAATTCGATCTCGACTGGCTTCCGTGTTGGCAAATGCGGTTGTACTTCTTCACGGCACGCACCAGCTGCCGTCCTTCAAAGCAGTTATGCGAGCATGGCTTTTCCACATACACGTCTTTCCCGGCCTGGCACGCCCAGATGGCCATCAGCGAGTGCCAATGATTGGGCGTAGCGATGGAAATGGCGTCGATATCTTTGTCCTCGAGCAGCTTGCGAACATCGACGTAGGATTTGGGCTTGGGCAATCCCAGCTTCTCGATATCCCCGAGGCGCTGGTTCAACACGTTTTCATCCACATCGCACAGGGCGGCAATCTCTGTCCCTGGAACACGCGCAAAACCGCGGAGGTGATCGTTGCCGCGACCTCGCACTCCGCAAATTGCCACCCGGACACGATCATTGGGGCCCAGGATTCTGGCGTAGCCGGATGCCGTGACGCCCCAAGCAGTGCTGGCTACGCCCGCGCTGGTGAGTTTCAGAAAGTCGCGCCGCGAGGCCTTTGGTGTAGACATACAACCTCCATTAGAGCGGGTGAGAATGTTGCCATCTTGAAAGACAGTTCATGCAGCTGATATTGGACTTGGCATATCCGGGATGTGCCACCGCCTGTCTCTCCCCTAAACATGCCAATATTAAGCCAACACGGGAATTTCGTGTGTTGAGACTTACTAAAGGAATCGTTTATCAGTCTTGAGTTGACCTCCGATAGGCCGGAGCCCTAGAAGTCTTCGGCGTTTGCAAAAGTGCATCAAGTTCGAGCAAGCGAAGACGGCCACACACACAAAAGCGGCGGTGAAAGGGGCGGGGAGCCTGTTTAACCCGTGATGGCTTGTGCACGAGAAGAATGGCAGGTTGGGCGCGAGAGAAACGGGCTTTAAGAACGACAGATCCCGAACCTTGCCAGTCGAAAATCACAGGCATTCTCCCCCGGCATCAATCCTCGACCAAGGCGGTCTTGAGAAAACTGGCGACGGATTCCGTCAGCTTTCGAGGACACTCGGTCTGCGCCGTGGCGAGCGCCAACCTCCTCTTCAGGCGATGACCTTCGATGCGAAACTTCTGAAAGAAGTGCGAACGCCCCCTCAAGGCATGCTCGGGAAGTATGGAGTAGCCGAAGCCAGATTCCACCAGGCGCTTAATGGCTTCCGTGTCATCAGCCTCCATCAGCACATGCGGTGTCACACCGATCTCGTTGAAAAACCGGTCGATGACCAGCCGCACGTTGCTGCGCTTGGGATAGAGCAGAAATGGGACCCCCGCGAGTTCCAAAGCTCGCATCGAGCTGACATGTCCGGTGCCCACCTTGTTTGCCGAGGGGCGCACGATGAGCAGTTCTTCGTCAAAAAGCGGAATGATGCGAAGGTTGTCTTCGGGAACGGGGAGTGAGATGAGCGCCAAATCGAAGCGGCGATCGAGCAGGCCGGCCACCATCTCCTCCGTGACGCCTACCGTCACGCGAATTTCCGCTTTTGGATAGCGCTTTCGCAGCTGCCTCAGCGGGCCGCCCAACTGATAGATCAGGGTAGTAACGCCCGTCGCGAAATGGAAAGGACGAACATCCTTCTCCAGATCGTTTTCAAACACCCGCTGGATGCGGCCCATCATCCTCACCACTTCCTTGGCATGCTCAGCCAGGCGCAAGGCCGCCGGAGTGGGAATCAAACGTTTTCCACGCCGTACGAAGAGTTCCGTTTGAAGTTCGTCAGCAAGGTTATGGAGTTGCAGACTGACGGCGCCGGGTGACAGGTGAATCTTTTCCGCCGCGCGAGTCATGCTGGGGGCGTCCATGACCGCGAGGAACAGTTCGAGTTGGTGGATATCCATTTCCCAGCTCCCCATAGCGCCCGCCGCGCACCGGGGCGGGCTCGCGCCGTGGCCTGCCAACAATGGTTTTCCCCGTCCGAGAGATGGCGCACCGCATTCTACACTGCGGACATCTCGACTTGCCATACGGTGACGAGAGGCAAATGGCGCTTCGGCTCTAATACTGATGTTGGATTGGCGCGATGCCAGGGCCGGTGGCGGGAAACTAAGGCGCCTGCCAAGACGTTACGATTGCTCCGACGACACCATCCGGGAAGAGTGATTTTCCAATTTGAAAGTGGCGCGGGCTCCTGATATATGTCTTGGTCCGATGACCCTCGAAGCATTCCAACTCGACGGCAAAAATGCCCTGGTTACCGGCTCTCATAAAGGGCTTGGAGCGGCGATGGCTGTCGCACTGGCGCGGGCCGGCGCGAATGTCGCTTGCCACGGGCGTGATGCGAGTCCCGCAAGAGCCTGCGAGGAAATTCGCGCGCTGGGCCGGAAGACATTTTATTTTGCCGGGGACGTTGCCAATGCCCAGGTCTGCGTGGCCCTGATCGAGAGGACGGTCGCCGAATTTGGCTCCCTCGAGATTCTTATAAACAACGCGGGGACCATCCGCCGCGCGTCCGCCGAGGAATATCCTGCGGAGTTTTGGGACCAAGTGATCGCCGTCAATCTCACCTCCGTCTTTCGTCTTTCACAACTTGCAGGTCAGCAGATGCTCAGGCAAGGAAAACCCGGAAAGATTGTGAACATCGCGTCTGTGCTGTCGTTCCAGGGGGGGATTCTGGTGCCCGCTTATGCCGCCGCCAAAGGCGGAGTCGCGCAACTCACAAAGGCGTTTTCAAATGAATGGGCCGCCAAAGGGATCAATGTGAATGCGATTGCGCCCGGCTACATGGCGACAGACAATACCGCAGCCCTGCGCAGCGATGCGGTGCGGAGCCGGCAAATCCTTGAACGCATTCCCGCTGGCCGTTGGGGTGACCCGGCGGATATTGCAGGAGCGGCAGTTTTTCTCAGTTCCGCTGCGAGTGACTATGTTCATGGTCATGTTCTGGTTGTTGATGGGGGCTGGCTAGCGCGGTGAAACTGGCTTCCTCCGCGATTTCCAACATGGCGCACCAGGAGATGTGAACCAAAAATGCGAATCACCGATGCCAAAGTAATTGTTTGTAGTCCGGGACGGAATTTCGTAACGCTGAAGGTTTCGACGGAAGAGGGGATCTACGGGCTGGGGGATGCCACGCTAAACGGCCGCGAGCTCGCCGTTGCCAGCTATCTCTCCGACCACGTCATTCCGCTCTTGATCGGGCGCGATGCGCGGCGGATCGAGGATATCTGGCAATACCTTTATAAGGGCGCATACTGGCGCCGTGGCCCGGTGACCATGAGCGCGATTGCCGCGGTGGACACCGCGCTTTGGGACATCCAGGGCAAGGCTTTCAAAGTGCCCCTCTATCAATTGTTGGGAGGTGCTTCCCGCGACGCCGTTCTCGTTTATGGACACGCCAGCGGGCAGGACATCGAAGAAACAGTTAAGGCCGTGGCCGACTATCTTAAACTTGGATACAAGGCGATTCGCGCGCAGAGTGGTATTCCTGGATTGCCAAGCACATACGGGGTTGGCCGCGGCAAGATGTACTATGAGCCTGCGGAAAAAGATTCACCCATCGAGAATGTCTGGAGTTCAGAGCTCTACCTGGACTTCGCGCCACGGTTGTTTGAACGGCTGCGCCAGGAATTCGGCTCGGATCTTCATTTGCTGCACGATGCGCATCATCGCCTTACGCCGATTGAAGCGGCGCGCCTGGGGAAGAGCCTCGAACCTTTTCATCTGTTCTGGCTCGAAGATCCGGTTCCGGCGGAGATGCAAGAAAGCTTCCGCCTCATCCGGCAGCACACCACGACACCTCTGGCCGTCGGTGAAGTCTTCAATTCCATTTATGATTGCCAGCAACTCATCCAGGAACAACTCATTGATTACATCCGGACCACCGTGGTGCACGCCGGGGGTATTTCACACCTGCGGAAAATCGCCAGTCTGGCGGAGCTCTATCAGGTCCGCACGGGCTCGCACGGCGCGACCGATTTGAGCCCCGTGTGTATGGCTGCCGCGCTGCATTTCGATCTGAGTGTCCATAATTTTGGCATCCAGGAATATATGCGCCACACCGACGAAACGGACCGCGTTTTTCCACATTCCTATAGCTTTTCCGCGGGAATGATGCATCCTGGCGATGCGCCCGGTCTCGGCGTGGACCTGGATGAAACCCTGGCAGCCAGCTACCCCTATCGCCGGGCCTACCTGCCGGTGAATCGCAAGCGCGATGGGACCATGCACAGTTGGTAGGCGGTATGTCATTCCATAATGATGGGGTGGGCCAAGTTCATTCGCTACTGGCATCCCGCCTTCCCCGTTTGTTGAGTCTCGTTGAATGGGATCTTCAGTTTTTTACGGTTTGACTCCCAGGCGGGCAATTCTTATAGTTCGTGATGAATCGCCCGTAGAGGTGTGTCTCGCCGCTTGAATCGCGTCACATCGTTCCGGAGAAGGAGTTCTCATGACCACCGAGAAGCAAGCCGCGGTGGAGAAAATGATTTTCCGCAAGACCAACGCGCATGCGGGCCGGCACGTTTCCATCACTCCCAGCAATAGTCGAATGCGCCATCTCGCGTACGGCCGCATCCGGCTCGATTCTTCAAAATCCAAGGAGTCATTTTCGACGGGAAATCGGGAGACGGGACTGATCTGCCTCTCGGGCCAGGCAGTCGTGGCAGTGGAGGAAAAAGACATCGAGATTGGGCCGTACGACGCGATTTATATTCCCCGCGATTCTTCCGTGGCCATCACCACAAAGACCAGCGTGGACATCGCGGAGTTTTCCGCCGACGTCGCCAACCGCTATCCGCTGCAAGTCGTACGGTCCCGGGAGATCTCCAAGGACCCCGGATTGAAGTTCACGACCGGCGGACCAGGGTGCACGCGTCACCTGCAGATGCTGTTGGCTAAAAACATTGAAGCCGGCAGACTCATAGCCGGGATCACCGAGGCCGATCCCGGAAACTGGACCAGCTGGCCGCCGCACGAGCACGCTCTTATGCTCGAAGAAATGTACGTTTATTTCGATATGCCGGATCCCGCCTTCGGTGTTCAACTGGTCTACAATAATACGGAATATCCGGAACTGGTGACCGTGGTGCGCGATGGCGACGCCGTGCTCATGCCCGATGGATATCACCCCAATGTTTCCGTTCCCGGGCATCGTATTTGTTTCTTGTGGGCCATGGCGGCTCACCGCGAGGTTGCCGACCGTCAATTCGGCGTGGTTAACGTACAGCCGGGATTCAGCCAGGGAGGTTCCGGGTTGGAAGCCGGCCGCAAGAACTAGTAGCTTTCCATTCACACCATGGACCCAGCGCGCCCCACCTCCGCTAGCTTGGCCTCGTCAGTCGATACCGAAGCGGCCATGGGCAATGAACAGGCGTCGCCTTCTGTTTGGTCCCGCGCCGGCTATTTTCGCTGGGTGATCTGTACACTCCTTCTTTTCGGCACCACCAAGAATTATATGGACCGCAATGTTCTCGGAGTGCTTAACAAGACTCTTCAACATGATCTCGGTTGGAGTGAAATTGATTACAGCAATCTGGTGGTGGCATTCCAGGGGGCCTATGCACTGGGGATGGTGGTGGTCGGCCGGCTCGTCGACAAGCTTGGCACTCGATTAGGTTATGCGTTAGCGATGGTGTTTTGGAGCCTCGCGTCCATGGGGACCGCGCTGGGGAGTTCCCTCACGAGCTTTGCTATTTCGCGGCTCACTCTGGGATTCGGGGAGGCGGCTGTCTTTCCCGCCAGCATTAAGGCGGTGGCAGAATGGTTCCCGAAGAAAGAACGCGCTCTGGCTACGGGGATTTTTAATGCTGGCACCAGTTTTGGCGCCATGCTCACGCCGGTCGTGGTGCCTTGGATCAACGCACGCTGGGGCTGGCGCGGGGCCTTCATTGGCATCGGTGCGCTGGGTTTCTTGTGGCTGGTGTTCTGGCTGTTGATTTATCGCCAACCAGAGGAGCACCCACTCGTCTCCCGGGCGGAACTCGACTACATCCGCAGCGATGCGCAAGAAGCGGTGGGGAAAACCAAATGGGTGGCCCTGCTTCCGCTGCGGCAGACCTGGGCGTTTGTCCTGGGGAAGTTCCTGATCGATCCGGTGTGGTGGTTTTATCTCTTTTGGGTGCCGGGGTTCTTGCAGAGCAAACACGGGCTAGCTTTGACGCGCATTGGCGCTCCGATCGTGGTGATTTATTTGATCTCCGATGTTGGCAGTGTGGCTGCGGGTTGGATGTCATCGTGGCTAATTCAGAGCGGCAGCACGGTTAACGCCGCTCGCAAGATGGCCATGCTCATTTGTGCAGTCGGCGTCGTACCGGTGGTGTTCGCCTACCGTGTGGAGAGCACCTGGTCCGCCGTGCTGTTGATCGGACTGGCAGCCGCGTGTCATCAAGGATTTTCAGCCAACCTGTTTACGTTGACCTCCGACATGTTTCCGGCTCCGGCAGTGGGCTCGGTGGTGGGGATCGGCGGAATGGCCGGCGCGATCGGGGGTTTGTTCATCGCCACCGTCGTGGGCCACGTGCTTCAGTGGACCGGGAGTTACCGGGTTCCTTTCCTCATTGCGGGTTCGGCATACTTGCTGGCACTCGTCATCATTCATGCGCTGGTCCCCAGGCTGGAGCCAGCCAGGATGAATTGAGAAATGCAAACGTGCATCTCAGAAACTTTCAACACAAACCAGGACAATCGATGGAACGCCAATTCCCAATCCCCAGAGGGGTGGAGGTGAGCGCATGGGGTTGACCATCAAGCCGAGAAAGGAATGCCACTGGGACCTGGTCAGTTTGGGCGAGGTGATGGTGCGACTCGACCCGGGCGACCGGCGCATTCACACGGCGCGGTCCTTTGAAGTGTGCGAGGGTGGCGGGGAATACAACGTCGCGCGCGGCCTGAAGCGTTGTTTCGGCCTGAACACCGCGGTGGTCACGGCGTTCACCGACGATCCCGTCGGCAGGCTTCTTCAGGATCTCATTTACCAGGGCGGCGTGGACCAGTCGCTGGTGCGCTGGGTGGAACACGATGGCGTGGGCCGCGCGGCGCGCAACGGCCTCAATTTTACGGAACGCGGCTTCGGCATGCGTGCGGCGCTCGGAAGCTACGACCGCGGGCACACCGCGGTCTCCCAGTTGAAGCCGGGCGACATCGATTGGCATCAGATTTTTGGAAAGTCGGGTGCGCGCTGGTTTCATACCGGCGGCATCTTCTGCGCCCTTTCCGAGACAACCCCGGAAGTTACCCTGGAAGCCATCGAAGCAGCGAGGCGGAACGGCACGGTCGTCTCCTACGACCTCAACTACCGTGCATCCTTGTGGAAGTCTCACGGCGGCAAAAAACAGGCTCAGGAGGTCAACCGCCGCATCGCACCTCACGTAGACGTCATGCTCGGCAACGAGGAAGACTTCTCGGCGGCGCTGGGCTACGACGTGCCGGGAATGGATGAGCACCACGCCACGTTTGAAGTTGAAGGTTTCAAGCAAATGATCGCCAAGGTGGTGAAGGATTATCCGTTCAAGCTGGTTGCTACCACGCTTAGGAAGGCAAAAACTGCGACACTGAATGACTGGAGCGCGATTTGTTTTTGCGATGGCCAGTTCTACCAGGCAAAAAACCGTGAAAATCTTGAGATTTTCGACCGCGTCGGAGGAGGCGATTCCTTTGCTTCCGGTCTGATTTATGGATTCCTGGCGGGACAGGAGCCGCAGTGGTCCGTGGAGTGTGGCGCCGCACACGGGGCGCTCGCCATGACCACGCCGGGAGACACTTCCATGGCAACCTTCGAGGAAGTCATGCAAGTGATGAAGGGAGTCGGAGCACGCATCGCGCGCTGACGACAAATTGACGGAGAAAGGTGACCGCCGATGGACAGGCAAAAGGTTCGCGATCGGATCCTGGAGATTGGGATCGTCCCCGTCGTCCGCGCGTCGTCGCCGGGGGAAGCGCGGATCGCGGCTGATGCCGTTTGCCAGGGCGGCATTCCCATCGTAGAAATCACCATGACTGTGCCCGGCGCCCTGGAGGTCATCCGCGAGCTGGCAAAAAATAACAGTTCAGATGTCCTGGTCGGAGCCGGAACTGTGCTCAACCGGGAGGCGGCGCGCCGGTGCTTGGACGCCGGAGCGCAATTTCTGGTCAGCCCGGGGTTGAACCTTCAGACGGTCGAATTTGCGGTTCGGGAAGAAAAGCTGATGATGGCCGGGGCGCTGACTCCCACGGAAGTCATTACTGCTTGGGAGGCCGGCGCGGACTTCGTCAAGGTTTTCCCGTGCGGCCAGGTAGGAGGAGCCAAATACATTAAGGCTCTAAAGGGCCCGCTCCCGCAAGTCCCACTTGTTCCGACCGGTGGCGTCAATCTAAACACCGCGGCTGAATTCATCGAGGCGGGCGCCGCGGCCCTGGGTATCGGCGGAGAATTGGTGCAGGCCGACGCGCTGAGGTCCAACAAGCCGGAGGTCATTGTGGAGAATGCGCGGAAATTCCTTGCCATCGTGACCAAAGCGCGAGCTCAAATGGGTACCGCTGCCAAAGGCAGCCACTAAGGCCAGCCCCCGGGTCGGGCTGCAGCAGTGCTCGGTTATTGGTTGACGCCACTGGCCAGAATCCCACCATCCACCACCAATAAATGGCCGGTCACGAAACTGGCGGCATCGGAGGCCAGAAAAACCGCGGCGCCGGCCAGCTCTTCGATCTTACCGAACCTACGCATCGGCGTGCGCATCAGAAACTCCCGGCCGCGCTCGGTTCCATCGAGCAGAGCCGCATTCAAGTCCGTGCGCAATACGCCCGGAACAAGGGCATTGACACAAACCCCCGAGGTCGCCCATTCGATTGCCAGCGTCTTGGTAAGGGAAGCAACGGCTGATTTGCTCGCCCCATAGGCGGCCACCTCAAACAGCCCCACAAACGAAGAAAGCGATCCAACATTGATGATCCGGCCATAGCGCTTCTCCATCATGTGCCGGCCGAAGACCCGGCAGGCGCGCAGGGTTCCGTACAGATTCGTTTCCAGGATGGTTTTCCATTCGGCCTCCGGAAAATCGAGGGTGGGCATTCGCTTCGTCCGCCCCGCACAATTCACCAGGATTTCGACACTGCCGAATTCGGAGCATGTCGATTGGAGGAGCCGCTCGATGCTGCCATTATCCGTAACATCACAAGTCTGGGCCAGCGACCGCCGCCCGAGCGCCACAACTTCCGCGGCCGCGGCTCGTACCTGTTCATCGCGGCGGCCGGTCGGCACGACATTCGCTCCAGCCTGGGCCAGTCCGCGAACGAGCGCTAGTCCGATGCCGCTGGTTCCGCCGATTACCACCGCCGTTTTGTTTCCTAGTTCAAGAAGTGGATGACCCATGAAGCACTCCTCCGAGATGCCCGAGTTGCCGAGAGCACCGCGCAAAATGCCGTCCAATTGTAATGGGAGACACCGACTCCCAGCGTTGAGTATTGCTAAAGAGACTGTTTACCGGTCTTGATGGGAGACCGCGGGGATCCCGGTACGGCCCATCCGCGCGCGGAGACACAATGACGCGGGAAGAATGACTTGACGGTTCCAAAAACGCGAAACAACGTGCCGCAAAAGTTTGCGGTCCGTTCGAATGTTCCGGCCGGTCCAATGGCAAATTCAAATTGCGTAGTTTTTGATGTAGCCCGCCGACGGTCGCGAATTTCTAATCACCGTACGGAACCCAGATGTTTTTCACCTGCACGGTGTGGTCGAGGAACCACCGGCCTTCGCCTTGTTTCACGTCGAACCAATCAATGGCGCGGCCTTCGTTGGTGAACACCTGCTTCAGATTGCCAACCGAAAGAGTTTTCACCGCCGCGGCGCCGGCTTCATCCGTAAAACACCAGATGCTGTCGACGTCATCGTGTTCAGCGAGCGTCTTCATCAGTTCCGCGGCGCGGCCGGTAACTATGTTTACGACGCCATCCGGCAGATCGCTGGTTTCGAAAACCTGATAGAGATCACCGGCAATCAGAGGGTATTTTTCCGACGGAATGGCCACCACCGTGTTGCCCGCTGAAATGGCCGGCATCACCAGAGAAAGAAATCCCAGCAACGGCAGATCGGCGGGGCACACCACTCCGACCGTGCCGATCGGTTCTTTCATTGCCAGCACGACGTTGCGGAACGGCGGGTTATGCACTGCGCCGTCATACTTATCGGCCCAGGCGGCGTAGGAAAAAATGCGCTCGATGCCCAGGCTGACTTCGGCTTGCGCTTGTTTTTTCCCCACCACGGCGGACAACCGGCCGGCCATTTCTTCGCGGCGCTGGGAAAGGTTCTCCGCCACGTAAAAGAGCACTTGCGCGCGATGATGCGCCGTCGCTCTGCCCCAGCCTTCCGCTTTGCGGGCCGCTTCGACGGCGTTGCGAATGTCCTTGCGGTTGCCCAGAGGCGCTTCTCCGAGCAAACGCCCGTCCGCGCCGTGCACTGCGATGCTGTAACCTGAATCCGGCCGCGTCTGATGGCCGCCGATGTAGAGCTTCACCGTGCGGTCGATCGGAGGAGCCCCGAGATCGGCGGGCTGCTCCGGCGGTTGATCCATCGCGAGTGGCGTTGTATGCACCAGTGGGGCGTCCTTAAACCAGACGGGCTCGAGGTATTCGCTAAGCCCCTCCCGCCCGCCCTCACGTCCGTAACCGCTCTCGCGGTAGCCGCCGAAACCGCAGGCGGCGTCGAAAAGATTTGTGCAGTTGACCCAAACCACGCCGGCCTTGAGCTGCGCCGCAACATGCAATGAAACATTGATGCTCTCGCTCCACACGCTGGCGGCCAGGCCGTAAACTGTATTGTTCGCGAGCTCCACAGCTTCCCGCGGAGTGCGGAAGCTCATGGCCGCGAGCACCGGGCCGAAAATTTCCTGCTGCGCCACCACCGAAGTCGGATGAACATTCCAGAGTAACGTCGGCGGGAAATACAGACCCCGCGACGGTACGGGAATGGCAGGCTGCCAGCAGGTCGCTCCTTCCGCGATGCCCTGATCGACCAGCCGCTGGATGCGTTCGAGCTGCACGCGCGCGACGATGGCTCCAATGTCGATGGCTTTGTCGAGCGGCGGGCCGATTCGCAGGGTGTTCATGCGATCCTGAATCTTGCCGATCAACTTCTCCGCGACGCTCTCCTGCATCAGCAAGCGCGAACCGGCGCAGCAAACCTGCCCCTGGTTGAACCAGATGCCGTCCACCAGACCTTCCACGGCACTGTCCAGATCGGCGTCCTCAAAAATGACGAAAGGAGACTTGCCGCCAAGTTCGAGCGAGAGTTTCTTATGGCTAAGCGCGGTAGCCTTGCGAATTGCGCGACCCACTTCTGTCGAGCCGGTGAAGGCAATCTTGTCGACGCCGGGATGCTTCACCAGCGCTTCGCCAGTCGATCCGTCGCCGGTGACGATGTTCACGACGCCGGCGGGGAGGCCAGCTTCCTGACAAATCTCGGCAAATGCCAGCGCCGTCAAGGGCGTAAATTCCGCGGGCTTGAGCACCACGGTATTCCCGGTGGCCAGCGCGGGGGCAATCTTCCACGCCAACATAAGCAAAGGGAAATTCCACGGGATGATTTGACCTACGACGCCGCAAGCCGTGTATCCCGGAAACTCCTGCTCAAGTAACTGGGCCCAGCCCGCATGATGATAAAAATGCCGCGCTACCAGCGGAATATCGATGTCGCGGCTTTCACGAAT